>Ga0101944_10001010_pt1 | contig 67265 bp, 49 predicted proteins | sample DewCreD2012metaG_FD_75245 | JGI IMG/M metagenome (GOLD analysis project Ga0101944, IMG submission 75245) | Hot spring sediment bacterial and archeal communities from British Columbia, Canada, to study Microbial Dark Matter (Phase II) - Dewar... ... | reverse complement strand
TTCATGTTGTCACAGGATATGACAGAAACAAAAGAATCACTGCAATCCCTTTATGCAATCCTTATACTTTCCATTGTGTTGATATATATGATTATCGCTTCACAATTTGAATCACTTCTTTATCCAGTAATAATTATGTCATCAGTACCAGTTGCTTTATGCGGTTCATTCATCTTTCTTTTTATCACATACAAATCAATTAACATCATGTCACTGATGGGTGCTGTCATCCTTATAGGAACTATCGTCAACAACGCAATATTGCTTCTTGCTACCATTATTGAAAATCACCATATCAAAAAAGATGTTTTGGAATCAATAAAAATTTCCTCCACTCAGCGGCTACGTCCCATTATCATGACATCACTTACTACGGTGTGCGGGCTTATACCGTTAGCATTAGGATTACAGGAGGGCTCTGATGTGCAATCACCATTGGCCATTGCCATCATTGGCGGCATGATTGTTGGAACAGCTTTTATCATGCTGTGCCTTCCACATTTTATTTGTAAAGCCATCAAGGATAAGCCATGAACTGTATACGATATTTTGTTACACATAAAATAACAACGTTGATGTTGTTTATTGGCGTCATGGCAACAGGCTTATTTGCATTTTCATCACTGCCATCATCGCTGTTGCCAGATAGCAATCATGGCATAATAATTGTTGTACGCTATCCAGGCCAATCGCCCTACAAAATTGAAGAGATAATTACTAACCCCCTTGAAGATGCCATAAGCACAATAGGCGGAATAGAAGAGATAGTTTCATCAAGCAATGACAACGAAGCCCGCATACACATAGCCTTTGAAAGAGAGGCAAATCTTCAATTTAAAGCGTATGAAATACATGAAAAGATAGAACCTGTGCAAGCAATGTTTCCAAAAGATGTCAATGAACCTGAGATATATCTTCAGGGCAATGACTACGCACCAGTTATGGTGATAGGGTTATCCAGCAAAGCGTATAGCTTAAACAAACTGCGTGATATTGCTGAATGCATATACAAAAAAAACATTGAACGCATTGAAGGTGTTTCACAGATTGAGATAGGCGGAGGCAATAAACGTGAGATACATATAACTATTGATAATAATTACTGTATTGCCCGCAACATCGCATTAGACCATATAACAAAACAAATTCAAAACAATAATTTCATCTCTTCAGCAGGCATTCTCCACGATCCCATGAATGATTATACATTGCGACTTAAGAGCAGATTTTTTACGATAAATGAAATTAAAAACTTGCCGCTTTTATCATCATCTGGTGGTTTTGCAACATGGATAAACCAAATAGCTCATGTAACAGATTATGCGGGTGAACATGATTCACTATCACGTTACAATACCCAGGAACAGGTTTCTTTATATATATATAAAACAAGCACAGCCAATCCTATCGATGTGTGTCGTCACATTACCAGCACAATATCACAATGTAGTATCCCCGAGGTTACAGCGCACATCACCTATAACAGTGCAGAAGAAATACAAAAAGCACTCCATAACCTTTATATCAGCTGCACAGTTGGTGTTATCCTCACCATGTTGACAGTATACTTGTTTCTTAAAAACTTACAGGCAACAATTGCTGTTATTATCGCAATACCATTTTCCTTGATGGCAATTTCCCTGTACGTATATTCCGTTGGTATCACACTTAATGTGATTACTCTGTCTGCAATTGCCATTGCAACAGGGATGGTTGTTGATAATAGCATCGTTGTCATTGAAAAGATATTTTCACATTCAGACAACACCATTTCAGATGAGCATATTATATCATCAACAAAACGGGTAACAAGAGCCCTGCTTGCATCCAGTTTAACTACTATTGTAATATTTGTTCCTGTATTATTATTAAAAACAAAAAGTACCGCTTTATTTACACAGTTGGCTGGCACTGTGATAGTTGCTATACTTGCATCACTGGTTGTTGCGATTATCTTTGTGCCATGGTGTTTGCGTGTAACATCATCCATCCATATGATAACAACATCACATATCCCTGTACTTCTTAGTTTAGCCACACGTACCGTATTCTCACCTGTAATTGTAGCTATTTATAGTAAATCCAAACAATATCTCACCATTACGTGGTGTAACATTATTATGGAATACTTTTTCAATAATCAAAAAAAACTCTATAGCATTATACTGCTTTTATTAGTAGCTACCATTATTCCTATCACAAAATTAGATTTTGAAGATATCAGCTTTACCGATGAATGCAAAATATTTGCACGATTAGAAATGCCATCGGGCACATCGTTACAGGCAACATCACAAGCCGCTTTTTTTATAGAAAAACAATTGCAAGCTATTAAAACTATAAAAAACATCTCAACCCGTATTCAGCAGGAACATGCAGAATTCATCATGGATACTGACGGTACAATAAATGCAGATGTATTGAAAAGCTATATCAAAACTCAACCAGATACATCATTAATTTTTACCACTACAGATGGAACCCTTCACAATGAAATTGAGGTTATCATAAAAGGCAGGGATATTGATGTTATCCGGCAGTTGGCATATACGTTTGCTGCAAAGCTACAACAATCACAAGCAGTTGAAGATATTATCTATCACTTCAAAGACAAGCGCCCTGAACTGGTGATTCAATTTGACAAGATGAAATGTTCTTTTAGCGGCATACCAATTGCGTATGCAGGCGATTACATAAGAAGCCTGTGCTATGGCCCTGTTATAACCAAATACATTGATGATAGAGAAATAGATGTTCGTGTAAAAGGGCAATATCTTAGCCTTGATGAAATCGAAAATATTGTACTACCTTTTGATAACAAGACAATTCCATTAAAGAATATTGCAACTATAACCACATCAAAAACGGTGAACACCATATGGCATCATGATAAAATACGAGCTGAAACTATCAGCATTGTCCCAAAAGTTTATAACTATAAAATGGAAAAGATTCTCAATACCACCATTAAACAATTATCTATCCCAGAAGGGTATTACATAGAATATGGAAAAACATTTGCACAGCAAAAGGAATCTATTACCTACATGGTACTCTATATATGCATTGCAGTTGTACTGGTGTACATGGTTATTGCTTCCATATTTGAATCTTTTTCTCTACCATTAATAATTATCATGTCTATACCTATTTCATGGATTTGGGCATTATGGGCACTATATATCTTTAACATTCAATGCAATGTGGCAACCATTATGGGTTTTGTGGTATTAACAGGCATTGTTGTAAATAACGCAATACTTTTGATAGATAGTTATGTACATAAATTTAATAATTTTAAAAAAAAGAAATTATTAGCATTCAAAGATTATCAGGAAATAAACAATCAACGCAATAAGCCAATGCTGATAACAACTATAACTACTGTCACAGGGCTGCTTCCATTAGTAATCTCATCTGGTGGAAGCCATTTATGGCAGGGCTTTGCTATAACGATAATTGCAGGACTATGCGGATCATTTGTGTGTATATTAATTATGACACCTATAGTATTTAATGATTTCCAAAAATATTATTTATCATGATTAGTATATTCACCCAATTTTCTCTTTTTAATATTTTAATAATCTGCTTTAACTAATATGTTCAAATTATTTTGAACAAATGTTAACTTAGTCAATTTTTTAATAGCCCCCTTCAGATAATATTATTTTTAATAAGTGAAGGGGGTTTTATGTAATTCAAATCGTAATACTTATTTCAATTATTAGCTGTTTAGAAATTAATATAAATAAATTACTCCATTGAGCGATTGAATCAAAAATAAGCATTACAAAAAAGCCTGTATACCTGTAAGTCGTCGCCCAATTAATAACTTAACAATTTGCGTAGTACCTTCAGCAATTCCACCTATAGGAGATTCTCGGAAATACCTCTCTGCTCTAAAACCTTCTGCAGTTGTTAATCCACGTGCACCAAATATTTGTAATGCTTTATGTGCATTACGTACACCTACATCCCCATAAAAAGCCTTAGCCATACATTGCTCAAGGTCAGCTCTCTCCCCTTTATCCATTAGACTCGCAGCACGATATACAAGAAGTTTAAGCATCTCCTTATCAATTGCTATATCTGCAATCATTTCTTGTATCATTTGGAAACCAGCAAGAGGCTTTCCAAAAGCTTGCCGCTTCTTAGCATAAGAAATCGCGTCTTCAAGGGCAGCATCCATTGCACCTACACCACAAGCGGCAACCCAAACTCTAAACCACGCTCTTGCTTTTAATTGACTACCATACCCCTCATCTTCACCATGAAGGAGATTTTCTTTTGGCACTTTTACATTCTCAAATTCCATAAAACCTGTATTACCAGCCCTCAAACCAACAAATGGGATATCTCTAACTTTCCAACCTGATTCTTTTTTATCAACTATTAAACTTATAACACCCTTAGTTTGATTTTTTGCATATTTTTCGGGATTGGATATAGCTGTCAATATACCAACATCTGCTTGAGTTCCATTTGTTTGCCACATTTTCGTCCCGTTAACAAGATAATAATCACCTTTTAAAATAGCTGTAGTTTTGAAATTTGTTTGATCAGAGCCTGCTCCAGGTTCACTTACCATGTCACATGCGAGAATTTTACCCTGTACTCCTGGTATAGCCCACCTTTTTTTTTGTTCATCCGTTCCATATCTAGCTATCATTTCTATAACTCCAGCATGAGTCTCAACAGTAGCTGCCAAAGCACCCCATACCCTTGCAAGTTCCTCTGCCATGACTGCTCGTTCAAGATAGCTTGCATCTGTTCCACCTACTTCTTTTGGATTATTATTTCTTATATAATCATAAGGGATTAATTTTTTAAAAAATTCAAGATTTTCTTCATATGACAGAGGCCCCTTTTTGTCCAATTCATCAACTACAGGCGCTATTTCTTTATTAAGAAATTGACGTAAATTTTGTTTCTTAACTTTTAATTCTTCAGGTAGATCAAATGGCATTTTGTCCTCCTATTTTATTATAATAAATTTTTCTGAATTGCATTTTATACTCCTATTAAAATAATTTAAAATTTTTGAATTAATAAATACTATTCAAGCGAACATTTTTTTAACTCCTCCCTATTTGCTTTCCCAGCAGGATTGCGTGGTATATTTTGAATAAATATATACTGCACAGGAATTTTATACTTAGCAAGTTTATCTTTAACAAAATCATTGATTTGATCTGAATCCAATTCCATACCTGGTTTCAATTCAATAAAAGCTACAGGCACTTCACCCTTTAACTGGTCTTTTTTGCCAACAACCACTGCAGCAGCTACACTTGGATGCTCGTGAATCACTTCTTCAACTTCTCTTGGCCAACATTTAAAACCTGAAACATTTATCATATCTTTCTTTCGGTCAGTGATATATAAATATCCTTCATTATCTAAATATCCAATATCACCCGAATACCAATACCCATCTCGAAAGCTTTGATCTGAGTCATTTGATTTATTCCAGTATCCTTTAGAACTACATGGGCATTTTATTATAATCTCACCTACTTCTCCACTTGGCTTTTCAATTGAACTATCTGTTTCATCAACAATCTTGGTAACAACATCTTTTGTGTTATTGTTAACTGTTATACCTACTGAACCAAATTTAATTTTACCTTTTCTGCTTATTGGATTAATATGTGTTACTAGAATTTCTGTTGCACCATACGCTTCTATAAGGTCTACATCAAAAGCCTTAATAAATGCATTACCAACCTCAACAGGTACAGCTGATCCTCCGCTTAGGACCCCTTTAATGCTTTTTATATCGTATTTATCTCTATCAGGAATATTTAACATATAAATTAGTCCAGCCGTCGGTATTAAAGTATATGTAACCTTATATTTTTCAATTATTTGTATCAATTTCTGAGGATCAAATCTCTCTAATATTACAGCTGGCCATCCGCCAAATAAAGCTACACCATAAGTATCATGATACCCTGTTACATGGAAAAGTGGGGTAACGGTACATATTATTTCTTCTTTGTCAAATTCAAGGTGAGAAAATATTTGTTTTAAATTCCATGTGTAGTGGTAGTGAGTATGTGGTACACCCTTGGGAATACCTGTGGTTCCGGATGTATAAGGGATCAATGCGATATCGCTTTTAACATTAGTACTGATTTCAGGTCTTGAATCTGAAGATTTTTCTAGCAATAATTTCAAAAAAGGATAATTATCCTGTTCATCTATCAGTATAATATGTTCTAATTCAGGAATTAGATTTTTATCGATATTATTCACAAGATAAGATGCTGTTACTATTATACGTGCTTGAGTATCATTTAACTGATAGCTAACCTCACGTTGCGTATAGATAGGACTCAAAGGCACTACTACCCCACCAACTTTGAAAATTCCTAAATATGAAATGATAAATTCTGGGCAATTAGGGAGATAGATAGCTATACGATCGCCTTTTTTAACACCATAGTTTAATAATACATTCGCAAATTTGTTAGTGTATAGATCTAATTCACGGTATGTATATTTTTCAATACGATCCTTAAATAAAAATGTTCCTTCATAAATTAAAGCGTAAGATTCTGGTTTTACTTTTGCCCATGTTGAAAGAATATCATGTAATCCCATTGTCTCAATGTTAATTACTTCTCTTTTCATAAAAACCCCCTTTTAATTTTATAAATAGTAATTTAAAATAAGACAACAACTTGCAACATAGTTGTTAGCTTTATGGTATTGATTTTTAATCATTTTTCATCAATAATCGCCTTAAAGCTTTAAGCACATATTTAGCATATTCCTCTACAGTAACCCCTTGTTTTAAATATTTGTGCCTTTTAAGAAACCAATCCATTAGTAAAGAATTTACCATGGATGCAGTTATTCTAGTATTCTCTATTTGAAATAGACCTTGTTTTACTCCACGAGTCAGTACTTCTGTTAATTTATTCTCTAAAAAAAGTTCGAGCTCAACTGCTTTATGCTTTTGCACATGTGAAAAATTTTTTGTTTCCATATACAGAAAGTAAAACCATTTCCTGTTAGCCTCACTTGCATAAAGATAACAACATATTACATCTTCTAGAGTTTGCCAAACTGGCAAAGATGCGGTATCAATGTTTTCAACTATTTTTTTTGTAATCCTAATTGATTGATTTTCAATCATATCAATAAGGTCATCTTTATTTTTAAAATAATTATAAAGCCCACCCATTGTGATACCTACTTCTTTATGTAGATTACGTAAACTCACTGAATCAAAACCTTTTCTTTTACTTATTTTTAGTACTGCATCAAAAATACGAGTTAGATTCTTTACTGCTACATTCCTTTTTTTTATCCTAATTCTATCTCGTTCATTTTCAAATATCTCCTCTACCAGTTCTTCAGTCTGGTGGGGGATTTCTTTCAAATATTCGTTGTAACTTATCATATTGGAAACCTAATAATAAAATATTGGTCATAATTTAATTAAGCATTTCTAAGCCATTATATTACTTGATAAAGCATTGTCAATAAAAAAATAGCGAGCGCTCGCTATTTTTTTATATGTATCAACACCAATAAAAAAATAATATTTTTGCTATACTAACGCCTAGATAAATTTATTCCTTCTTGCAGCTGTTATAATAAGGTTATTATTCTTAAATCTCTACTAGATTGTTTAGTCGGATGAAAAATCTATAAGTTAAACATTTGTTTGATTTATTTTATTTTTATGATGAAATATCGAAGCTAATTACTATATCTCATATCCTATATTCTAAAATGAATGAATAAAAAAGGGGTCAGAGCCTATTTATTTTCTCAAATTCCAATAAAAACTCCTTGATCCCTACTCCACCACTATAATACCCAACATTGCCATTGCTTCGTATTACCCTGTGGCAGGGAAACACAACAGGAAATAAATTTTTAGCCATTACATTTCCCACAAATCGTGCAGCACCAGGAAGCCCACATCGTATTGCAAGTTCACTATACGATATGGTACTGCCAGGTCGTATTAAAAGCAATTCATGTAAAACCTTTTGTTCATTTTTAGTATACAAAGATAGGTCGCATGGTGGAGGAAGTTCATATATCCCTTTCTCATATTGCCTAAAAAAATGTATGGTTTCTTCTATTATGGGAGTTAAACCTTTATGTGTGCTATTGATTATTCTATCCCATACACTTTTTTCATGGTAACTATCGAACATAATTGCTTGTATTATTTTTTCATTACCAAAAATGTAAATTGTGAAATTAAAAAATGATGTAGCTTCATACACTGAATATTTCAAATAGTTATAAAGATCAAACATTTTACGCATGGTCAGCTTCCAGATAGGATTTTTTCACTGGCCAGTTTATCATTGTGCAATTGCTCCTTAAGCTCAGTAACCGAATTAAAGCGCTTCTCGTTGCGTATCCGTTCAATAAAAAAAACTTCAATGTTTTGGCCATAAATATCTGCATTAAAATCAAATATATGGACTTCAATTGTTCGCTCAGTATTTTCAAACGTGGGATTGGTACCAATATTAAGCATACCATGATGCACATTTCCTTTTATAAGTACTTTTACTGCATACACCCCATCCTTTGGGATGATCTTATCAGGGTCATCGGGGGCAATATTGGCAGTGGGAAATCCTAAAAGCCTCCCGCGCATTTGCCCTTTTACCACTGTGCCACTTAACGTATATGGCCTTCCTAAAAGCATATTTGCCAGTGCAATATTCCCATCCTCAATCTCCGTGCGTATCCATGATGAAGAAACTGGGCGCGACTGGATGCAAACTGGGTCAACCCGCTCAACTATAAACCCTTCACGCAACGCCAACCCTTTTAAAAATTCAAAATCCCCCTGCCTTCCTTTTCCAAAGGCATGATCATACCCTACCACAATATGTGCTTTCCCTATATGGTAAAATACAATCTTATATAAAAATTCCTCTGCCGTTAACGATGCAATCTCATGAGTAAAAGGCATCATGACAATATTACTAATTCCAACACGTTCAATTGCATGAACTTTTTCAGTAGCGGTTGTCAATATCTTGGGTGGTGTTTGTGGTGTTAAAAGCTTGCGTGGGTGCTCACTGAATGTAAAGACCACCGGTTCACCATTTAGTGACTGTGCAAGCGTTAGCATACGATCAAATATTGCCCTGTGTCCGCTATGAACTCCATCAAAGCTTCCTATTGTTATGACAGGATTTTTAAAAACTTCATCACGCTCAGATAAGTTATACAGTACCGTCATAACGCCCTATCCTCTCCTGAAGTAACCATGCATCATATACCACCAGAGCAACCATTGCCTCTACAACCGGAATAATTCGTGGCACAATACAGGGGTCATGCCTGCCTTTAATTGACACATCAATGCTATCTCCGTGAATATCCATAGTCTTCTGTATTTTTGCGATAGATGGCGTTGGCTTAACAGCAATGCGCATTACAACATCCTGGCCGGTTGATATGCCACCTAAAATACCACCCGCATTATTAGTCAAAAATTTTCCATTACTCATCTGGTCATTATTGCCACTGCCTCGCATTCGTGCAGCAGCAAACCCGCTTCCAAACTCAACACCTTTTACCGCCCCAATAGACATAACCGCCATTGCAAGCCGTGCATCAAGCTTATAAAACACCGGATCGCCCAATCCGGCAGGGATTCCTTTAACAATACACCCAACAATACCGCCAACTGAATCATGATCAGCCTGTGCCTTCTTGATAGCCTCTTCCATTGCATGCGCTTTATCCGGGTCAGCAGCCCGTACAGGATTTTTTTCTATAAAATTAATATCCACCCTTTCCCCTTTAATGTCACCAATTTCCTCTGCATATGCAACTATCGCTACACCTTTTTCCTTCAGCATTTTCAGGGCGATAGCTCCCGCAGCAACCCTCCCTACCGTCTCACGCCCGGAGGACCTTCCCCCTCCCCGATAATCCCGTATACCATATTTATGCCAGAATGTGAAATCAGCATGGCCTGGCCTAAATATATCTTTTATGGATTCGTATGCTTTTGAATCCGGGTCTTTATTATACACTATCATACACAGCGGGGTTCCCGTTGTTTTTCCTTCAAATAAGCCAGAAACAATCTCAACACTGTCTGCTTCTTTACGTTGAGTGCTTACCGTGCTTTGACCAGGTCTGCGCCTATCAAGCTGTTTTTGAATATCCTCGGCAGATAGGGGAATACCCGGCTTTAAACCATCAACAACAGCACCCAATGCTTTTCCGTGGCTTTCGCCAAAAGTTGTTACTTTTAATACCTGACCAAAGGTATTTGGCGCATACATCCATTGCGATAATATAAAGGATATCTGTTGAATTAAATCCTCATGAGCACTCTCTTCATTTTCCTTTGATATAGTATAGATAATATCACTCATATGTTCTGTTGCTTCATAAAGCTTTTCTACACGTTGACAATATTGATCGAATGCATCAGCACCCTGTAAAAAAGGTGGGATACCGGTAATCTGCATCCTTTGCCACAAAAAATCAACTTCAGCTTTTAATAAAGTAACTATGCTTTCTTTTCTGAGTTGTATCCTATTTTCTGAAAAAAGCATTGCCCCGCCACCAGTAGCTATCACGCACCAGTCATGTAAAGCAGCTTGTTTGATTGCCTCTTTTTCCAATTCTCTAAAAAATGATTCGCCAAATTCTTTTGCAATCTGCCTGCAACTTTTTTTATTACCATGTGTCTCTTCAAAAAGGGATTCAATAATCTCATCGGTTTCAAATAAAGGTATATGTAATGTTTCCGCTATTCTCTTACCAATAGTTGATTTCCCCACCCCTTTTGGGCCAGTTACAATTATCTTCATGACTTTTACACATCCTCCACATACAGGGCAAATTTAAAATCTTCACTCACTACAAGGCATACAAAAATCCACGTCAATTAAAACTTTTAATATCTTAGCAATCATCTGTACAAACTTTAGTGTGTGGCTTTCTTTTTATACAAAACATAATAATATACTTAAGTGTATTTTCAAGAACAATAATACTCATCTACCCATTTATTCCACACATGTATTATAACAATATTACACAAAATCAATTTATTGACATACAATAAATCAAATCATATTTTTTTTAGATAGTTTGTATAGTAATGATATAATAATACAATAATTTTCTTGTTCTTTTAATTATATTAATTTGTATATAACTCATGATTTATTTGCAATATTAATATTGTTGACATATTTAATTTAATATTATATTATGTAATACGATATTACTATATACACTTACTGACAATCATTTTTAAAAATTAACACATCAATATCAAAGGAGATTTAATTCATGGCATCACGAAATAAAGGTATACAGTTAATGATCAATAAGATTGAGAAAGCTCCTGATATCCCTAGCATGGTGGTTTCACAAATCATTGAACTTATTTCTTCAGGTGTTCTAAAACCAGGCGATCGGCTTCCATCTGAGCTTGAAATGACACGGCGATTTGGCATCAGCCGTATTTCTTTGCGTGAAGCAATGAAGCTTTTAGAAGCCAAAGGGTATATTGAATCACAGGGCCGAAAAGGCAAATATGTAAAATCAGTTGTTGATGACGCAATCAAAACTCCAATTGAAGGTTTAATACAGATTGACCATAAAAAAATATGGGAACTTTTGGAAGTGCGCCGCATCATTGACGCTGAAGCTGCCGCATTAGCAGCATTACGCGCAAACGAAGAACAAAGAAGAAAGCTTAATTCATTCAGAACTCAGATAGAACTGATGGGCGTTGAAAACCTGATACAAAAGCGCGAAGGTGGAAAATTTTATGCACAATTTTATAATCACCTTTACGAAGCTACTAATAATACTATATTTGCCCACATACTAAATGCTATATCTACTATTTTAAGGGGTGTCCTTCCTTACAGCCGTGATAAATTAGCTAAAGTTAAAAACACATCAAAAGATATCTATGAACACCATATCAAGATCCTTGATGCCATAAACTCCCATAAACCTGATTTAGCACGCGAAGCGGTGGTTGAACACATAGACTATCTTGAACGCACGTTAAAAAAAATATTAAAATAAAAGAAGGTGTCCATGGAATTAACATTTAATCTTCCAGGACTTGAAACAATTGAACAACGAACGGTTCCGCTGGATAGTTCAACACTGTACGATGTATTGATTGTTGGTGGCGGACCTGCAGCCCTTACTGCTGCTGTGTATTGCATGCGCAAAGGCGTAAAAACCGGGCTGATAACATTAGATGTTGGTGGGCAGGTTGCTGAAACTTCAACAGTTGAAAATTACATGGGCTACAGGCATATTGAAGGAACTACATTAGTACAGCGTTTCAAAGAACAGGTAGAACAATTTGAGATAGGCTTCCTGCAAGGATACAAGGCAACAAAAGTTATTGATGGCAATATTAAAAAAGTGGAATGTGAAGATGGGAATGTATATCAGGCAAAATCATTAATTATAACCACCGGTAAGCGATGGCGCAGGCTCAATGTACCTGGTGAAGCCGAACTTACCGGCAAGGGTGTTGCATACTGCGCCATCTGTGATGCCCCACTTTTTAAGGACAAAGATGTTATTGTTGTTGGCGGAGGAAATTCGGCTATTGAAGCTGCAATTGATCTTGCAAAGCTTGCAACCTCAGTAACAGTGGTTCAGCTATTGCCCACATTAACTGCTGATAAGGTGCTTATTGATGAACTGTCAAAATTCACCAATGTCAGCATATTATATGAACATGAAATTAAAGCAATACACGGAACTGGCGCAGTGGAAGCTGTTACCGTACATGATATAAAAAACAAAAAAGAAAATAGATTATCCGTTCAGGGTATTTTCATTGAGATAGGCCTGGTGCCTAATACTGACTTTGTGAAAAATGTTGTTTCTCTGAATGAATATGGCGAAATCATCATTGATTGCAGTTGCAGAACATCACGTCCCGGAATATTTGCTGCCGGCGATGTAACGTCGGTTCCTTATAAACAGATAATCATAGCTGCAGGTGAAGGAGCAAAAGCAGCTTTATCAGCCTGCGATTATGCGTTAACCAATAAATAAAATTATTATGGAGGTGTAGCATGGCACTTTTTGATGACAAAGTAAAAACACAACTTACTCAATTACTATCTAAAATTAAGAACCCTATTGTAATTAATTTTTTTACCCAGGAAATTGAATGCCCTACGTGCCAAACCACCCATCAGTTTGTTGAAGAGATTGCTAGCTTGAATGATAAGATAACATTAAAAACGTATGATTTTATCAATGACACTGATACAGCCAAAGAATTCAATATTGATAAAATCCCAGCTATCGTCGTAACTGATGCAAACAAGAACAGTAAGGGGGTGCGTTTTTTTGGCATACCTGCAGGATATGAAATTAATTCATTTATTGCAGCCTGTGTTGAAGTCTCTGGTGTGGTAGAGGCATTGCCTGATGCAATTATTTCGCGCATAAAAAAGATTACAAAGCCTATTCATATTCAGGTATTTATTACATTAACTTGCCCGTATTGTCCAGGTGCAGTGGCGACAGCTCATAGATTGGCTATTGAAAATCCAAACATCACTGCTGATATGGTAGAAAGTACCACGTTCACACCACTAGCTGTGAAACACAATGTTTCTTCCGTACCTAAAGTAGTAATCAACGATATCTATGAATTTGTAGGCGCGCAACCTATAAATGTTTTTCTTGATATGATTGAGAAGATATGAGGAATAAAAATTGCCGCGAGAGGGATTTGAACCCTCACAGGCGTACGCCCACCAGACCCTGAACCTGGCGCGTCTACCAATTCCGCCATCGCGGCTCTTTATTACTAGTATTGATTTTATCACATACTATATTTGTCAAATAAAAAAATAATTTTAGTAAATATACACTCCTGCCATCTACGGCGGTAGAGGAGTATTTATTATTGCTTAAACTCTTTCTCGTGCAATCAAATCCTCATAGGTTTCCCTGCTACGGATAAGCCTGTGCCTATCGCCCTCTACTAAAACCTCAGCCGGTAACGGATGCGAATTGTAGCGGGATGCCATCGCCATACCATACGCTCCTGCTGATAATACCGCCACTAAGTCACCCTGCTTTGTATATGTAATTTCTCTATCCTTAGCAAAAAAATCCCCTGATTCACATATAGGTCCAACTACATCAACTATCTCCTTGCCATCACGCAATGTAACATTTGCAATATGCTGATATGCCTGATACAGTGTTGGCCTGATTAAATGATGCATCCCCGAATCAACTATAATAAATGTTTTGGTATCCGCTTTCTTTTTATACTGTACCCGGGTTATCAGCGCACCACTGCTTCCGGAAATATACCTGCCTGGCTCAATAATCAAAAAAATATTTTTATCTTCAATTATCTTGTCAATACTCTTTGCCCACGTAGCTATATCAAGCGAATCTTCATCATTATACTGTATTCCAAAACCACCCCCCAGATTTAATGTGGTACATTCACCTATGCCCTTTGCATTGAGTGTATTCATTACTTCCAGTGCTTTACTACATGCTTCTTCAAATGGTTCAACATCTGTAATCTGGGACCCTATATGAACGTGAAGGCCTGTTAACATGACATGTGTCATGTTCTTTAAAGCATTGACAATATCTGGCAGTAAATGCATCGACACACCAAATTTATTTTCTTTCTTTCCAGTAGTAATATAGTGGTGAGTATGTGCCTCTACATCTGGATTTATCCTGATGGCAATACGAGCTATTTTGTTCATGTTTTGAGCTATCGTATTAATTCTTTCAATCTCAGGTAACGATTCGCAATTGAACATGCGTATGCCTGTTGAAAGCGCCAGCTCAATCTCAGAAGAAGTTTTCCCAACACCAGCATAAACAATTTTTTCAGGCTCAACTCCTGCAGCGATAGCTCTGAATATTTCTCCACCGGATACCACATCCATTCCACAACCTGCACTATGCATCATCCGTAAAATATTAATATTTGAATTGGATTTTACTGAATAGCAAATGAGATGTGGATGTTTGGACAATGCGTTATCAAGTTGAGTAAATTTATCAATAAAGCATTTAGAAGAATAGACATATACCGGAGTGCCATACTCGTCTGCTATCTGTTCCAATGAAACATCTTCGCAATAAAGTTTGCCATTGCGATAAACAAAATATTCTCTAAATGAGTTCATGGCTTATACTTCTCAATTGATTCAATAGTATATTGTTTAATCTGTTCATTTTTCCGTATTTCCACAACATCACCTGTTTTCTTGCCCAGCAATGCCTGTGCAATAGGTGAGCGATAGGATAATATCCGTTTTTCAAAATCAGCATCCCACGGACCAAGTATGGCAAAGGTTTCTTTTTCGCCATCTCCAGTTATAGTGACCATGGTACCTATATTGACCTTGTCAGTTGACACAGTGTTCAAATCAAGTATCTGAGCCTTTTTAATCTCGCTTTCCAGTTTATTAATATCCCTTTTGAGTATTGACTGTTTTTCAAGCAATGCGTTGTATTCAACATTTTCACGTATATCCCCTGTTGCATCAGAGACCTTTGCAAGCTCTTTTGAAATTGCGGCCAGTTCAACATTTACCAGCCTGTTAAGCTCTTCCTGCTTTCGTGCATACCCTTCCTGTGTTGTGATAAGTACCTCAGCATCAACTTTCCATTCTTCTTCGGTGGTTTTCTGCAATGGTTTGAAATCGGGATAGCGTGATTTGATAATTTCTAAAAATTTTTCCCGCATTGAATCTTCAATATAGGGAATACTGCCAACAATATCATATACTTTCCCTAAAAATTGAATGTCAAATGTATTAACTATATCCTTTAATACAACAGCATCATTATCAAATATGATGTCCAGTGCCAGGTTTTTAAGTTTGCTCCCCTTTTGTTCAATTTTTTTAAGTTCATTCATTAACCGGAATAAGGTGAGCACCAGTTGTTCACGGGAATAATCCAGCCATTCATAATCCCACGATTTTGACAAAAGATTCCTTGCCACCCATAAAAATATTTCAGGGAATTCCTTGGCTCCAATAATAGCTTTTTCAACAAACCTGTTGATAATTCCATATTCATGTGATCTGATTAAAATATTAACAATATACTTATGTATTCTGACTGGTGTTTCAAAAAGAATTTGCGAATAGACATCAGCCCAGTCTTCTCTTGCTTCTTTAATTAGATTAATTAAATCCTTTTTATAATCGTATGATCCTATCTTGCGTGATATTGAAGGAAGATCCTGTGATTCTTTCACTATTGCAAGTATATTCTTATATGCCTGATCAAGCTTAAGCTTCTTGGCATCTATAAACTTACTCAATCCATTTAAAATGAAATATGATAATATTTTCCTTGTAACAGAATCCCCTTTCAGTTCTCCAGAAAAATAATCAACAAAGAATTGGGCAACTGCTGTACCTTCACTTGCATCAATATTATTTACAAACTCAATGGCAACATCAAGTTTTTCAGTAAATGAATCTGTTTTAAGGAAATTATCAAGCAATTCATCGGCAAACGTTAGCGGCTTATCACGCATTATGATAACATCTTTTTTCTCCGGAGAAATGCCAAACAAAGGTGATTTCTTAATTTCAGTTCTTTTATTGCTCCACCATTTAGCCCATGCCTTTTCACTGACAAAATCCGGTATCAGTTCCTTTTTGATATCTGCCAATGCTATATTGCCATTGTATGAACGGATAAGAATCTCAAAAAATTGCAGGAAATCTTCCTCAAAAAGTTTTTTAAGACCTTCATAGTCCTCATATTTTAATACCTGAATATGATCGCTTTTAAGAGGTGTTAATGCCTGCAACGCCATCTGAACAGACATCTGATGTCCGGGTTTTTCTTTAAAATCAATTATTATGTTATTAGGAGTGATATCTACAATTCTTCCTACACCCCAGCTTCTATGCCGCACATAATGGCCTTTATCAAAAATTATACTATTTTCAAAATCCTGTATAGCATGCTTTACAGGATATTTAAAATTGTTAAGTTTTGATAACTTCAAGAACAACTGAAACTGTGAATGAGCACCATATTTTTTTTCATATAATTTTACTAGTTCCCTGCGGGCAGCCGTATCATTGGGAGTATATTCCAGTATTTTCTTTAATAATTGTATTGACTGATCAGGATGTTCTTCATCTTTATATTTATGTAGCAATATTTTTAATAATGAAGCTGTAAGTTCATGCTGGCGTGCCTCAATAAGCATCCTTTCGATTCTTTCAAAAAACTGAACATCTTCCCACGAGACCTGTACAAGTTTGTTCCACAGGTCGGCAATCTCATCATAAAGTTCATTCTTAATATGACCCTCTATTGAGAGCTTCATGTATTGGATACTCTTCTGCTTGTCTTCATCTATAAGGGCAACAGCTAATTTTTTAGCAACTTCAGCATCAAATCTATCTATTTTTAGCAGGTTTTCCCAAACCGGGATGGCTTCTTTGCTTCTGCCTAAACGCTCTAAGCTAGTGGCCAATGATTTTAAGGCAAAACTACTTTCGCCATACTCCAGAACTTTTTCGGATAAAAGCTCAACAATAACCCATTTGTGGTATTTTTGATACATATCTATAAGCCGTCGCATCTCCATTTTATCATCAATAATATCCAGATGATATCCTGTTAATCCAATAAGATATGCTGCAACAATAGAATCAGGATGGGTTTGGATGTGTTCCTTACATATATCCCTAACTTCTTTTACAACACCTGCAGCAACAATTGAATTGAAGAGATCATCAAGTATTCTAAACCGTGATATCCCTACATCTTTTGGGTCAAGCCTTCCCCACATCTCTTCCTTGAACATTGAATTTACACGTTCAATCAATTTTTCCTTTTCCATATCTGCCCCTCATAAATGAACACAATTAATAATATATATACATATTACAAATAAATTATAATGTACAGTTCAAACAAACTCTTTAATTTCTACTAAATACTACCTCGCCCTTCAAAGTACGTGCACCAAAAAATATTGCCCACAATTATTATAAAGGAAGGAATTAATAGTATACCTGGTAATTTGGTATACTATAGATTTTCTACATCAAAAAAGCAAGAACTTTTATAGAAGACTATATTTTTCTTTACCATATCAAGCAAAAACCACGATCTCCCGTGGTTTTTGCTTGATCAAACAATTTTTAAAATTCAACAAAAAGACCTATTTTGTTGCCCCACCCTTTTCCATTAACTGATGTAGATTCTGGCCGTCAAAATTAACTTCAAATGTATCAGTAAGAACCTTGACCTGATCAAAAAACAGAAATACATCTTCATTCCCAGCTTCGGGTTTTGCCCTGATTACAAAACGTACAATCTTGGTAACTCGTGTCTGGGGGTATGAGTTAGTTTCCTGAGGAACATACTCTGGAATATATGCTTTCATTGGGCGCCATCCTACAAAATTCAGCGATCCCATCTTTAATATATGCACATCACCCTTATAATCCTTTACCCAGACTTCAAGATCATAATTATTTCCTCTTCCATGCACCCATACAGAAATTGCTTTTGCCCTTCCTGGAAGCTGTATAGCACGCTCCTGTACTTCCTGGCCAGCACGTGAGTCATACGTTAATACCTTCTTTGTAGGATCATCCCATTGCACTTCAGGAGGAGGTAGTAAATGTACAGAATTAAAGCCAGGATATTTAAACTTAAAGTGTACGCCCAAACATTTTTTCTTGTCCAATCCCTTATTGAGAGGGCTCCACTTTTCCGGAATAAGATCTGCTGGTCCCCCATCAACATATTTAAGTTCCAATACTGGTACAGGATCTTTTTTGGGGTCCTGGTGTTTCTTTGGAACTGTTTCCAAAACCCAGTCTGCCTGTGTTTCAAAATCTTCCACAACAAGCGCATTATACTGTTCAGCACTAATATCAGGCTGAACATTGGTAACAATCCTGGATTGTGCTTTTTCAGGGAAAACCCCTACAAGCACCATCCCTGCCATCACAACAAAAATCGCAATAAATCGTGTATATTTCATATTAATGCCTCCGAGGTCTCATATTTGATCATCATGCTTTTTACCAGTTATCCCTGATGCTTGTATCACCAGTGAATTCGGACAGATCTGTAATGACTCTGAAATTATCCAGATAGAAATAAAATGTCCCTGGAACCTCATAAAGATCACTTTCAACAAAAAAGGAAACAAAATGCAGGTTTTTATCCAGTAACGCATATCCCGGACTCTGAGGCAACCAGCCAGGGATAACAACTGACAATTCTCGCCATCCCCAGAAATCAAGCCTTCCTATTTTAATTTTATGAATTGTCCCTCTGTAATCGCGAAGTTTTATAAAAAGGGTATGCCTGAATTTCCTGCCTAAAGCCCATAGTTTAACTTCTTTAGCTTTTCCTCGGATGATATATTCATTGGGCGGGAATACCTCTACTCTATCGTACCCCCTGTCTAAATAATAGGTTTTAACACCCAGCACAAATTTATTCTCGTGGGTGATTCCATTATCATCAGTTATTGTATCAGGATAGTTGATCTCATTACCATTATCATCTATAGGACGTGGTTTTCCAGGTATTTTCCTGATTTTTGTTTCACCTATGGGGCACGTTGAAACTGCACGCCAATCCTCACATGCTTCAAAATCATCCATCCAGTCTTCAACTAAACCTGTTTGCTGCTTCTTTGGTTGCTGCGCTTCCTGCGCCTGCACCATTATATTGCCTCCACCGACAACTAATACCAGACTACCGATGGCAAGCGACAATATAAAAGCTTTGACCTCCCTTCTCATTGTCGACTCCTTTATAAAAAAGATTATGGAACAATATACGTAATTATACTACTCTACTATTATCATACTACTATGATATCATATACATAATCGGAAAAAAATGTAAAGAAATTTAATAATAATTTGATATCATAGCTAATTATAGTAAATATTAGTGATGCCAGTTATGATTGCATACCACTACACATTAAAAATAACTGACATCGATAGTATGCAATATTACTTTGCTCATGTCAAGAAATTAATATTTATTTCTTTTATTATGGTTTATTTATATACAATTATTATTGATTTTTTTGATTTATTTTATTAATAGAATATTTCTACAAGTTTCGATGCAACCCTTTGGCACTAAACGAAAGGCAGTTGCTTTTGTTAGATAAACATTACGCATATACTGACTTTATGCTTATTCAGGTCATTTCTTGTATGCAGTAAACTTTTAAGATGTGAGAGAATACAATGGACATTGTTACCCGTTTACAGCAAAAACAGCCACTGTTATCGTTTGAGGTCTTCCCGCCAAAAACTCTTAATGGGGAAGAAAATTTATTTCATGAGCTATCGGTCATGGTAGGCTTTAAACCTGACTTTATCTCGGTAACCTATGGTGCTGGCGGTTCTACAAGAGAAAAAACATTAGAGATAGCAACCCGCATAAAATCCACATTTTCAATTGAACCATTGATACATTTTACCTGCGTTGGGCAAAGCAGACATGATATTGCTAGCTATCTTAACCATGTCCGATCACTAGGCTTTAACAATATTTTGGCATTGCGTGGCGACCCACCTGCAGGGCAGCATCAGTTCACACCACACCCTGAAGGATTTAAGTATGCCAATGAGCTTGTGGAATTTATACGTACCATGGACCATTTTACTATAGGTGTTGCTGGATATCCTGAAGGCCATATTGAAGCCCCTGATTTGGATACTGATATTAGCAATTTAAAAAGAAAAGTTGATGCGGGTGCTGATTTTATCATTACCCAGCTTTTCTTTAACAATGACAAATTTTACATATTTATGGAAAAAACTGCAAAAGCCGGCATTACTATTCCTATCATCCCGGGTATCATGCCGCTGACTAATATGGCACAACTTCAAAAGGTTACCACCATGTGCAATCCCGACATGCCTGCACCATTACTGCGCGAGATTGAAAAATGCATTCTCCCCGATGATATATGTAAAGTTGGGATAGAATTTACCATTAACCAGTGTAAAGAGCTGCAATCCTATGGTGTACCCGGTTTTCATTTTTATCCATTAAATAAATCTACAGCGGTCAAATCAATACTGGATGCTTTCTGGCATTGATAACATACCGTGGGTTATAGGAGGAGGTTTAGCATGAAATCGTATCCTTTTTATTTTTATACAGGAATCCTACTAATAGTATTTATGCAAATCTGTTTATTATTGGATGTTCGTATTGCGACAATATGGGCAACGCCAACATTGTGGACAGGATTAATACTGCTAACCGATGGTATACTTGCTAAAACTAACCGTTCATTAATCCAAAATAGGGCACTTCCAAGATTAGCACTTATTTCAGTTCTTTGCTGGTGGATGTTTGAATGGTTCAACATATTTTTTTCAAACTGGCATTATCAGGGCTTACTGCAAACGCTCCATATCAGATACTTTGGATATATTTGGGCATTTGCAACAATATTTCCTGGTGTCCTTTTAGTATATGGGATTATACTGACAATCATGCCCAAAATCCTGTATAAACAATTTCACCTGACATCTTCGTTTCTTGTTGCGTCTTTTCTCATTGGATTATTCTTTCTTTTCATACCCATAATTCCCTTCTCCATGTATTACGTAAACAGGGCAGCAGACCCCGATCTTTTCATCTGGTTACAATGGTCTGCAAATACGTTTTACAGTGAATTTACTGCAGGTTTTATATGGTTGGGGTTTATTTTCATCTTAGAACCGCTTAACTATCTCTTAAACCGTCCATCTCTTTATGCCGAACTGGTGTTAGGTAAATACACAAAGATTGTATCACTTCTGGTTGCAGGTCTTCTATGCGGATACTTATGGGAATTCTGGAACTGGTGGGCAGCAACTAAATGGATATATACAGTCCCTATCTTTCCTCAAATTAAATTATTTGAAATGCCTATTTTGGGGTATATTGGATTTGCAACATTTGCATGGGAAATTTATGCAATAACAGCTTTTGTGTACCCCAAAACCATAACAATTTTAGAAAGAGAGCACTGATTCTTCATGGAAGAAATTATTGTCATTGGCCATAAAAATCCCGATACCGATTCAATATGTGCCGCATATTGTTATGCTCACCTGAAAAACATTATTGACCCTCATAACCGCTATACTGCCTACCGGTGTGGTAATGTAAACAGGCAAACACGATTTGTTTTTGAAGAGGTTAACCTACAACCACCAGAAATACTGAAAGATGTATATCCCAAAGTCAGCGATATAATGACCCGCAATGTCATAACTGCTCATCCTGACGACCCCCTGTTTTCCATAGTAACCCATATTGAAAAAGACCGCGTACGCATCATACCTGTAGTTAGTGGCGATAGTTACTATGAAGGGGTCGTAAGCTTTACAGAATTAGCCGAGTTTTACTTTTCTGCTACATCCATCGCACAACCGCTTTATTACTTTAAGCCTGATAATTTTACAACAACAATACCCGGCCGTTGCATTAAAAAGGGCCAATTAAAAGAATTTGAAGGGCATATTGTTATTGGTGCGATGGAATCAGCCCAATCACTCAATGTGTTAAAAAACGTTAAACCCGAACAAACAGTACTCATTGTGGGAAACCGAAATAAAATAATTGAATTTGCAATCAAAAATAATTTTGCTGCAATCATTGTCACTGGTACACAGGATTTTAATTACGATACTACAAACTATTCAGGCTGGGTATATCTTTCACATCTGGATACATTCAATACTTTGCGCTTAGTTACCTTAAGCATTCCTTGCCATTACATCATGAAGCAATCAGATACCATTTCACCAGACAGCACCGTACAGCAGGCGCGGGAAAAAATATTAAAAAGCGAATACCGGGGACTTCCGGTATGTGACAACGGCAGGCTTAAGGGTATCATCACCCGTTCTGATCTCATCAAGCACTATGCAAAAAAAATGATACTGGTTGACCATAATGAACTGTCACAGGCAGTTGAAGGCTCCGAGACAGCTCATATTATTGAAATTATTGACCACCACCGATTAGGGGCAATCAAAACCACTACCCCCATTTTTGTGTATTCCAAACCTGTAGGCAGCACCTGCACGTTAGTCTACGAACTTTTTAAGTATAACAGAATACAGCCTGAGCCTCACATAGCAATGCTGCTTTGCAGTGGCATATTATCAGATACCGCCATGCTTTTATCACCCACAAGCACCGAAATTGACAAAAAAGCATTGGAAGAACTATCAGACATAGCAGGCATACATTACGAAGAATACGGAAAAAAACTACTGTCATCAACCGAAAGCCTCAAAACCATCAACCCGATGTATGCTGTCAGCAATGACTGCAAGGTATACCAGGAATATGGCGTTTCAGTAGCTATATCCCAGGTGGAGGTTATTACGCTTGATGATATAGAAAGCGTTAAAGATTCCCTTCTGTCCGCACTTTCCCAATTTGCAAAAAGCAGAAATGTTCACTGGGCACTACTTTTGGTGACTGACATTACCACTCAAAACAGTGTTCTCTTCTCAACTGATTTTACAGGGGAACAAAAACTAAGTTATTCACCTCTTGGTCCACACATGTACAACCTTCCCGGCATATTATCGCGGAAAAAACAGTTGTTGCCGGAAATTTTAAGAATATTAGAGGAACTGTCTCATAAATAAAATACCCGCCACATGGGGCGGGTATATAGTGTTGGGTGGGTATTCCCTGCTAATATTCAGCGTTTTTATATTATGTTCCTAAAAGCTGTAAGATTGTTCGTGGCCGTAAATTTGCCTGAGCAAGCATCGCAGTACCACTCTGCACAAGGATCTGATCCTTGGTTAAGTCTACCATTGTTTCAGCCATATCAGCATCTCGTATACGGCTTTCAGATGCCTGAATGTTTTCATAGGCGTTCATCAAGCCTTTTGCTGCATGTTCCAACCTGTTATAGTAAGCACCAAGGTCCGCACGCTGCTTGGATATCTTCTGCAAAGCTTCATCTACTATACCAATAGTTCTGTTGGCACCTTCTGCAGTTGAAAGATTTGCCAAAAACTTCCCGGTTTTCTCTCTCAGATTTAATCCCAATGAAGTCATGGTTCCTATATATACGCGCTCCCGCTGATGCATATTGGGGCCCATATGGAACCACATACTTGCCTTTGGATTGGTCCGTGAGAAATCACCAAGCAAGAGTTTGAACTTGTTGAATTCCGCCTGGGATGCGATTCGATCAATTTCATCAACCAGAGCCGACACTTCAACCTGAATGAGCTGCCTGTCTTCAAGAGTATAAATACCATTGGAAGACTGTACAGCCAGAACCCTGATTCGCTGGAGTATTGTTGCAGTCTGATTTAAATACCCTTCAGCCGTCTGTACAAATGACATGCCATCTTCAGTATTTCTTTCAGCCTGACGCAATCCCTGAATCTGAGTCCTCATCTTTTCAGAAACAGCTAACCCTGAAGCATCATCCCCTGCTCGGTTGATACGCATGCCTGAGGATAGCTTCTCCATTGACTTGTCAACATCCCAGTGCTTAAATTTAAGCACTTTATTAGAGTTGATGGCGGTTAGATTGTGGTTAATAATCATACACACACTCCTTTGTGTTAGTATTTCCCTGATCTCCCTATCAGGGGTAAAACTGGGTTGGTGATCTTCAAAAAGGGAATACCCTTTTTTATTTCACTACAACCCCCTGTCCCTCATTTTAATTAGCACACATTGTACCTGTAAAAATGAAGTACATGGCGTTATAGCTACTTTTTCTCCGTTTTCAAAGAACCTTACAGCTTATTGTGATATTCGGTAGTAATATGTATATTATTAAAGTCTAATATATCTATTTATATCTATTTATAAGCATTTATAATTAAATATGTCATAATATCATGCATTTTTATCTATTTCTCAAAATTTATACATATTTCCCCTTAATCATCATGTCGGAATATGAAATTTTTGCTTTAGTAATTTTTAAAAAATTTTTTTATTTTTATGTATTAGCTATAATCTAGTATAATTTTAGATATTACTTGGAACATCCAATACTTTTTTGCTATTGATATCCCCACTCATATAGCCTTTGCTTTTATATTTATGACACCATTAATATTATATAAAAAAAAGAATAAACTTGACAACATTTAGTCGAATATTAAAATAGGTAGGTTATTTCTATACATACCACTTTTTTCATTTTTATGTTACATAATACAATAAAGGAAATTACACAAACAGGTTTTAAAAATTTATGGGATTGAATCCGTTTAAAGAATCAAATATAAGCGACCTCCAGAAACAAATCCAGGAAGTAATATCTGAAAAGTGGGGAAGCATCCGCAATAAACTGTTAACTCAGTGGGAATATATTAAAAAAAGAGGGAATGAACGATTAACCATTATGGTTATTCCTCATTCTGAGAAAAAGATAGTTAATTTACATGTTACTCTTTTTACCCTGACAGGTATTATAGCATCCTTGATACTTATTTTAACCTTAACATCAGTTTTTATAATTAATCATACATCTACAATAAAAGAAGTATCCCGCTTGAAGATGTATGGTTCAAATTCTAAAATACAGATTGCAAAGTATAAAGAAGAAATTAATAAATTATATGATATATTTCAGCGTTTAAAACCGGAGCTATCGTACCTCTATTCACTAACACCTGGCAACAGAGCAGATACTCTCTGGGCAAAAGGCGGAGTGTCTGAAAATATTGATATGGAACAGGAGCAGCCATCTCCACCTATTGAGATTCTTAACATTGAGGAAATGGTGCAGGATCTAGAAACTGCAAAAGACGTCCTTAAAGATATTAAAAAATTCATGCGTGAACGGCGTAAGGTTATTGAAAACACACCATCCATGTGGCCTGTGGATGGATTTGTCATTGCCCGATATGGGATACGGACATCGCCCTACACATTCCAGAAAGAATTCCACGAAGGTGTTGATATAGCATCTTTTCCTGGTGCACCTATCAAAGTTACCGCACCCGGCGTTGTTGAATCCGTTAGGTGGGATAGCCAGTTGGGATTAACTGTATCTGTAAAACATAAATACGGTTTTGTTACAGCATATTCCCACTGCCAGAGGGTAACTGTTGAAGAAGGGCAAAAGGTAACTAAAGGTGAAGTTATTGGCTATGTTGGGAAAACCGGCAATGCCACCCGTCATATTTGTTTTTATCAGATCCAAATTGGAACAGAATTTGTAGATCCTCTCCCCTACCTGAATAAGGTTGTAAATCAATAAATGTTATTCTTCTTCACTTCGTTTGCTGACAAGCAGTTCATCAGGGATTTCTTCAATCTTTTCGCCTATCTGCACTGCAACCCTGTTACCAATAACACCTGGGCGACATTTATATTTCTTTCTTCCGCCAATTTTCACTAGCATGTCTGAATTAATCTTTGTATTGGGCAGCTTAATAACATCACCCACCTGAATGGCAAGCAATTCTTCCATAGTTATTTCCACCTCACCAACTTCAACAACTATGGGCAATTCAACAGCCTCAAGGCGGCTCTGAATAATTGCAGCATTTTCATCAGTGGCACCCTTACGGATACTTGAATACCAGTACTGAGCCGATAGCTTGGAAATAACAGGTTCAATAGTTATGTATGGGATACAAAGGTTCATCATACCTTCCACTTCGCCAACCTTTGTTTCCAGCGTCACCAACACAACCATGTCATTGGGTGGGACAATCTGAGCAAACTGGGGGTTGGTTTCAATATTGCCAAGGCGAGGCCGTAGATCTATAACATTTGACCATGCTTCACGAAGATTTCCAAGTATCCTAACAATAATACCTTCCATAACCGATAGCTCAATATCAGTCAGTTCACGGCTGATCTTGGTAGATTCACCGGTACCGCCAAAAAGCTTATCAATAATAGTAAAGGTAATTGAAGGGTCTATCTCCAGTACCGCAGAACCTTTCAAAGGGTCCATATTAATAACAGCTAATGTAGTTGGGTTTGGTATAGAACGGATGAATTCTTCATAGGTCAACTGGTCAACCGAAGCAACGTGTACACTGACAAGTGCCCGCAACTGTGCCGAAAGAGCCGTAGTAGTTAAACGTGCAAACGTTTCATGCATCATCTGTAAGGTGCGTATCTGGTCTTTGGAAAACTTATCAGGGCGCCTGAAATCATAGATTTTGACCTTACGCTGCTCTTTTACCGCAGTGTAATCTGTCGTATCCGCCTCTCCTGTTGAGATGGCAGTTAACAGGGCATCGATTTCATCCTGTGAAAGTATCTCTGTCATAGATTATTCCTTAACTATTGAAGCATCTAAATTAACTATCACCCATAAATCCTTATACGGTTCCAATGTATACCTGTATTTCATTGTTGCAGGGAACCGTGGGCCCCATCGTTTAACTTTAACATCCACGTATGCCACATTAGTCTGGGGTATTATCTGCTCACCAATTATAGAAAAGTCAATCAAATAATCAGGGCGTTCCTTTGTAATAAAATTAATAAAATCCTGCTGCACAATCAAGCGCTCATAATCATTTGTTGTTGAATAGCGCTTTGCAAATTCTGAATATGCATAGATAAATTTCTCAATATTTATGTATTTAACAACATTCCCCCATTGTTTGTTCTTTTCTGCCATTAATGCTAACATAACCACTTCCGAAGGGGTTACTTTACGTTCATGCTTGATAATTCCGGTACGCATAGCAAACTGGGGAACTGGTACAATATTAATAGTTAATTCATTAGCAGATTTTATAACATATTCATCCTTTGCATCGGGATAAAAATACGCTTTTACCCTATACTTTTCGTTTTTTGTTAATGTATAGAAGTTATTGCAATACGCGGTATATACAAACTTTTCATCCGGCTGCAATATTATTTTCCGCCCCTGCTCATTAATAAGCATTTGTGCTGTTGGAATATTTTTTAAGCGGTACTCAACTTTTAATGGGGCTTCTTTGCCATCCACTAAATATACCACTGGCTGAAATGTAGTATAGGGGGTATCGTACACAGTAAACTCAACAGGCACACTTGCGGTGTTATGAACAACACAGTATACAGTTATATCGTCGTTTTCATCAAAGGATATTTTTGGGCTTACCAGTGTTACCCTGAGGTAGTCACCCCCTTCAGGGTAAATAGCAACAGCAAGCAGGATGAAAACAACTATCAATGCAAATTTTTTCATGTTATTATCTATCTCAAATGAGTATTTTACCTTACTCATTTTATCGACTGCAAGGCGTATATTTGTTACCAAAATATGTGTTTTGACAGCGCTTTTTGCATTATAGGTAAAAGTTTTGCTTTAGGCTTACGGTCAAACGTACAAACCCCATTGGTCTCCTGAAACGTATCGGTAAACTGTGTATAACAAAATCCCTGAATTTGAGGGAATTTTGCCAGTATGCCACAATGTTTCTGAAAACTTTCTTCCAGTGTTTTAGCCTCAGACTCATACATACCAAAGCCAAATCCACCCAATTCACTTATTACGAGCGGTGCCTGTGTATCAGCATATCCTTTTAAATACGGTGTCTGAATATTTTCTTTACCCATAATCATGGAAAAGAAATTTGCCCACAAAGGAGCCTCGCGAACGCCTGCAACAAGCCTTCGGTAAAATTCTTCAATATCTTCAAATCGCTTCAGATAATGATGTATATCGGCAACATCACTTTTAACATGATGAAAGCCGCTATTATCAATTAAAAGATATCCAGGAAATTCCTGTTTAACTGCTTCAAATAATGCTACCAGCCTATCACGCACACTTTTTGAAAAAAACATGGAATAAAGCCCCCAGCTCTCGTTATACAGCACAAGCGTAATGATTGAAGGGTGCATACAATCCCGTTTTATAACATCTTGGAATTGAGCATATAATTTTTTCATATTTTTTTGTAATGGGAGATAGTAACTGGGCATTTCCTCCCACACTAAAAAACCTAACAGGTCGGCCCAATATAAAAATTTTGGATCCTCTATCTTTTGGTGGACACGGCATCCATTAAACCCCATCCCCTTCATGGTCTCAATATCAGCCCTGTACATGGAGTTATCTGCAGGCCTATACAGCCCTTCAGGATAATACCCCTGATTAAGCAGCAACCGCTGATACAGATTTTTTTTATTTAAAAGAATTGACCCATTTTTAATTTCTATATCTCTTCTGCCAAAATAAGTATAAATGCAATCAGCCTCTTTTGTCCCTTTTTTCAGGACTATCTTAACTGGGTGGAGAGCAGGATACTGAGGGCTCCACGCAGTAAAGAGCGATACCGGCACCTCAAAAACTACTTCCCCTTTTTTAAAAACATCAAACATCACTATATCACGATATGTCTTGACAGGCGTTTTTAACGCACTTTTTTTGCCATGTACCTGTGATGCAAAGATTAACAATTCAATTCTGAAATCATTTGCTATATTTTCCCTGGTTTGCACACCAATAACAAAGCGGACACTACTGCCTGTCCTGTAACATGTTACTGAATTGATAAATGAGGATCCAACCTTTTCAACCCAGACATCCTGCCATATTCCGGTTATGTTGGTATACCATACCATGAAGGGTTTGTTAAGGAATGTCTGTTTACCCCGTACCTGCGATGGTGACAGGCTATCCTCAACCAGCACAGCCAAATAGTTGACATCCTCAAAATGAGTAAAAAACGAAAAGGGAGTGTATCCTCCTTCATGAGTCCCTAAAAGCTTTCCGTTAAGCCAAACGGTAGCGTTATAATCACAGGCGCCAAAATGAAGTAATCCACTTTTAATATCCTCAACGGAAAACGAACAGAAATACCAGTACCGCTTATGTTTTATCACATTTTCTGGTGTTATACCGCTTTGTTTATGGAATTCATTGTTTAGATCTGATTCCAGTGGAAATGGGACTATAACAGGATACGATTCAAATTCTTCAATATTATACCATTGATGTACTATCTTTTGCACATTTGTCAAAGAATACCACTGCAGCATTTTCCCACGATTTTTTTTATCAGGCACCACCACCCACTGGCCATTAAGGCTATAGGCTGGCAACCGTATTAAATCCGGCCGTGGAAAATGCTGTCGATCATCAATACTGTTTGGATTTTTTAATCGTAATGGAACTGGAATCATTGTGTTACATCCTCTCTAATAATGTTAAAATTTTTTGTGCAGCACGTATGCCATCTACCGCTGAACTTACAATACCCCCAGCATATCCGGCACCTTCTCCAACAGGATATAAGCCCTTACAATTAATTGACTGAAAGCTTTCATCACGAACTATTCGTACTGGAGAAGATGTCCTGGTTTCTACTCCCACTAAAATGCCCTCCTGAGTAACAAAGCCCTTCATTCTAGATCCAAAATGGGCGATAGCTCTTTTTAATGGTTCCCTGATTGCATCAGGAAGAAATGCATTAAAATTACTGGCAACAACCTTTGGTTTATACGTACATACCGGCAATGAAGAATCAACAGAATTTTGCAAAAAAGAGGTGATCCGCTGGGCAGGAGCTACAAAACCCCCACCACCGGCTTGATATGCTTTTTCTTCCAACAAGATCTGAAAATTAATACCATCCAAAATATCCATAAAATCATCCTGTGAAACGGTTACCACCAGAGCAGCATTTGAATTGGCACCATTACGTTTTGAATAACTCATGCCGTTTACACATAACCGTTTTTCTTCGGACGAAGAATTAATAATAAATCCACCCGGACACATGCAAAATGAGTACACCCCTCTTCCGGTTATATCTTTGTATGTCAGTTTGTACTCAGCTCCATATATCCCATACGTATCCTTATCTCTACCATACTGAATTTCGTCTATCAGTTCCCGTGGATGCTCAACCCGTACACCCACCGCAAAACCTTTTTTCTGTAATGCAATGCCCTTTGTAAGCAGCAACTGGTACACATCCCGTGCTGAATGTCCTGTGGCAAGGACCAGTATATCAGTAACTATCTCCATATTATTATTAAAACGACATCCTTGTAGCGTATTATTATCTATGAATATATCAGTAAGTTTTTTACCAAACTGGATTGTGGAATTTTTTTGCATAATATAATTTCGGATGTTTTCAATGATGCCAATAAGCCTGTCTGTGCCAATATGCGGTTTTGCTTCATACACAATTGATGATGGAGCACCAAATTGTACCATAAAATCATAAAAAAGCTTAATTTCTTTTTTATCAATACGCGTTGTCAGTTTGCCATCAGAATACGTACCTGCACCACCTTCCCCAAACACAACATTGCTGTTGGTATCAAGGATTCCCTTCTCACGCAACATGGCTACATCCCTATGCCGCTGTGCCAGTATTTTACCTCTTTCATAGATATCCACAGCTACACCAGCTTCAATCAGGGTCAGAGCACAGAACAATCCCGCAGGGCCACACCCAACTATTGGTATTCGCTTACTTGTTTTAATATTTGGAATTATTACAGGTTCCTCTTCCTGATACGGTAATGCTTTGCCACTAGATATAAGTGTTGTAGCAACGTGCGGGGGGATATCCACACAGCACCGGTAACGATATACAACTGTTTTGCGAGCATCTAGCGATTTACGCAAAATAGAATATGAAGTAATGTTACACCCGCAGAAAAGCGATAATTCATTTGCCAATTGCTCTTCCCTGAAATCTGGCATAACTGATATCTCAACAATAACTTTCATATTACCTATCACTACACAAATATATGGGAATATGTATCCAATGCTAAATCAAATATGCCATTAAAAATGACATGGCTTTTACAATTTATATATGACAATTCAGTATTTATAAGCCAAAAAAAGATAGACATTTTATAAAATTAAATTCCAATAGTAAATATTAATTTCAATTCGATACAATGGTTGCAAATCTTTTTGTATTGTGGCTTTTGTATTTTTAGAAATACTGTCATTTTTACGGATACATGGTGAAAGTCCGTGCTACATAATGATATTGAAAAATTCAGCGCAATTAACAAGCGTATCAATTCCAATCTGAAACTTTCAGATTTATTGATGGTTATTCTTGATATAACCAAAGACATGCTGCAAACCGAAGGTTGTTCAATCCTCCTTACTGATCCTGTTACCGAAGACCTCTATTTTTATATTGTCAGAGGTGGGAGTGACTCTCTTATTAAGGGGGAGATAGTTCCTAAAGGAAAAGGTATTGCCGGACATGTTGCTCTTACCAATACCCCGATTATTGTCAATGACCCCCAGAATGATGAAAGGTTTTATAAAGAGATTGATAACAAAGCCCATTTTCATACGCGTAATATTATCTGTGCTCCAATGGTACTTGTTGACAGATTGGTTGGCGTTATTGAGGCAGTAAACACTATTGGCAGGGATTCATTTACACAGGAAGACCTTAAAGTGTTAATGTATATTGCTGATTCAGCAGCTATCGCCATTACACATCGTCAGCTCTACCAGGATTTGTCTACACGGCTCAAGGAACTGGAAATAATGTATGAGATATCTCAGGCTATTGCACATTCCAGCCCTTCAGAAAATATCTTTTCTAAGATAATTCAGCCACTTGCCTCGTCAGTAGGAGTTAAACGTGCTTCCATACTGTTGTATAATACCACAACAGACAAATTTTCCATTGCATCATCATACAATCTTCCTGAATCTATTAATTCCCCGTTAAGCAGGAATCAGGCACCCATTGCCTATCATGTTTTTACAAGTGGAGACCCCTTACTGGTAAATAACATAATAGCTGACCCATCTCTTGCTTCTTTTGCAAAAATTCATGAATACATTACCCCTTCTTTTATCTCCATACCCTTGCGATATAAAAATAATATTATTGGAGTTTTGAACTTAGCAGACAAATTAGACAAAACAAGTTTTGACGCATATGACCTGAGAGTTGCAACCACAATAGCAAATCAGATTGTGGAAGCCTATCAGAATTCACTATACCTGCAACAAACAGAGGAGCAGCGAAGGCTTGCTCAGGAAATTGACATTGCATCAGAAATCCAGAAAAGAATACTACCAAAGATTCCCCAATCAATCAATAATCACCGTCTGGCAGCGTTTAACAAATCGGCAAAAGAGGTTGGTGGGGATTTTTACGACCTTTTTCAGTTTGACAATGAAAAATTTGGTTTGCTTATTGCTGACATATCAGGCAAAGGCATACCCGCAGCACTATTCATGGGTACAGCACGTAATGTATTACGGGCAGAATCTCGTATCAACAATCAGCCTGGCCAGCTACTTACCCATGCCAATAAATATATTTATGAGGATTCAGAATATGGCATGTTTGTAACAGTATTTTACATGCTTATCGATTCACATAATAAACTTTTAACCTTTGGAAGTGCTGGGCATAATAATCAACTTCTAATTCGTTCAAAAACACTTGAGCCAATTCATCTGAACGCAAAAGGAGTGGCACTTGGCATAACCAACAAAGCAAAATATGAAGAAAAGGCTTTGTTTTTTGAAGATGGTGACCTCGTTGTCCTTTTTACAGATGGAGTGCTTGACCTCTTAGGCAACGGAAACATGGATGCAGGCGAGAAAAAACTCATTGAAATCACACTGAAATCTATAGAAAAGGGACCCGATTTTCTTATACAAAGACTCCAGGATAATCTGGTTACGCAGGATGTTGACAAAGAATTCCTGGATGATTTTACTGTCCTGGCTATTCAATTTTAACTAAAAAAGGCAAATTATGAAGAAGGTACGATATATTTTTTTATTAATAGGGATACTAATACTCATTTTCCTTTTTAAAACATTTGGTTTTGAAAAGACAATTTCACAAATCATATATGTTGGATGGGGTTTCTGGATTATCGTCAGTATATTTATTGTAAGCCACATCTTTCTTACCTTGGGCTGGAAGGTATTAATCAATCATCCTGTTACCTTCAAAACTTTTATATTACTCATACTTGCCCGTATTGGTGGTGACTCAACATCGTCAATTAATGCGTTTGGATCTATTGCAGGGGAGCCATTAAAAGCAATGTATATGAAAGACCATATCCCCTTACAGGTGGGGTTGGCCTCTGTAGTACTGGATAGAACAGCGCATTCACTGGCAAATGCATTAATGTTTTTAACAGGGATTATATTGAGTTTATTTATTCTTAATTTGCCAATATACATTACTGTTATTGCTTTAGGATTTTTTTTACTGACGCTTTTTATTATTGCCCTCATTATCCAAAAACAACGAGAAGGTTTATTAGATTTTATCATTTCAATAATACCATCTCGTTTCAGCAATAAGCTTATAACAGAGGAAAGGCGGAAAAAAATTGAAGAGTTAGATGAGGAAATCAAATATATTTTCAGTTGTAAATCACACATTCATAAGTTTATCATATCGGTACTTCTACATTATTTTGCAGTGACAATATCCTGCACATTGGAGATATACCTGATAGTTTATTTTCTCAATATACATTTTACTTTCTACCATGCACTTTTTTTGTATGTATTTGGGCTCTTTTTAACATCTGTAATGTTTTTTATGCCGGCAAATTTAGGCACCAGTGAAGGGTCGTATTCATTAGCCCTTAAACTGTTAGGGTATGATCCGTCACTAGGGCTTACTATTGGGATTGTACGACGATTGCGGACATTTGTATGGTCAATAATAGGTATCATTATTCTTATGATTGCCGGTTTGAAAAAGAACGAATAATGGCATCTATCATTGTTTCAGGTATATATGCTTTGCAATACAGCATATCACCATCACTGGATAAAAAAACAGGGGAAGCATTCGTTATAGTCATGATCCCGGTTTGAGAAGTTGAAAGCACCCGTGCAATCAGTACATCAATAAATGGCTTATGGGTTACTACAATAATATTTCGTTTTTCCTGCAATAAATACTGTATAATAGCATCGGGATTATCTTTGGGATTTATCGAATTGCTGATAGCAACCTGGCAATCAAATTTTTCAGCCACTATCGCCGCACTTTCGTAAGCACGCAATATACCACTATGAAGAATAATATCAGGTTTCCAATTAATGATATGCAAGAATTCAGCAAATTTGTTACATTGATTTCTTCCTTTCTGTGACAAAGGCCGTTCTTGGTTTACCGAAGAATCAACTGCTTCACCATGTTGTATGATTATTGCTTCCATGACGGCCTCCATAAAACAAAATATTATATATATGAAAAGTCATGGTATTCTATTTCAATTGAGTATATATCATTATGTTGTATTAATCAATACTATTTTTACATTGACTTCGTAAAGGTTTTTGTGTAGAATAATATAAATTATGAATGCGATTGCCAGTAGTATACACCTCTTTTAAGGGGATTAATATGCCAATACTATCGCCACTTATTAAATATCTCAATAAACAACGCCAAAAAAAATTATTCCCAAAAAAGAAAGTACTTATTCTGGAAGGTGGCGGCATGCGTGGAGTTTTTTTAACAGGGGTTCTCCAGGCATTCACCGACAGGGATTATTTCCCTTTCAAATTAATCATAGGATCATCCGCAGGGGCTCTCACAGGAGTTGCATATTCTGCACATCAAATTTATCTGGCACGGGATGCTTTTTTTGGAGTTCTGTTAAGTGAAAGTTTTATAAAAATTTCAAATATTCTTAGGCCAACAAAGCATATATTAAATCTGGATTGGATGGTTTCAACTGTCATTGAGGGTAAAGAAACATTGAATTTTCAGTACCTGAAACACTCAATACCTGTGTTGATAACTGCAACTGAATACAGCGATAATAATCCACCATCTACCGCATATCTTCATTCAAAAAAGGATGATATTATAATATCATTAAAAGCATCTGCTGCAATACCTGTATTATATCGGGGATTTGTAGAATATAACAACCGCAAACTCTGTGATGGAGGGTTGCTTGATCCTATACCGTACAAAAAAGCCTTAAGCTTGGGCTATAAAGAAAAAGATATACTTGTTGTTGTAACCAGAAAAAAAGGGTATAGAAAAAAAGAAGAATCATTTTGGATAAGGTATCTTATTGAAAATTATTTTAAGGATTCAAAATATCGCTATCTTATTCAGGCTCTGGAGAACAGGTACCTCATGTACAATGCGATTTTGGATGAACTGGAACATAAGCACAAAAATATTGATATCATTTATCCACCGGATGACTTCAATGTAGACAGATTAACCCGTGACCCAAAAAAAATTCTGGAAGGATTTGAACAGGGAGTACAGGCCGGTAAAAACTTTTTATTATCATAAAGTTATTTTACTGTCACTGCACTTTATTAACTTCTTCCTGAATTTTTTTAATGCTTTCCTTATGTTTCCCTTTTATTTCTTCATAGCTTTTTCTATACGCTTCCTTAATTGCCATTATTGCTTCATAATTAGCTTTCTGTTGCTGAACAACTCTATCTGCCTGTTCCTTAACTTTATTAAAGCTATCGAATATTTCCTGTTTCTTTTCCTTATAACTTTGCAATACATGATCCACTGCTGCATTGGCACAATCGCCTAAAAAAAAGTCATCCGCTATGACAGCTACTTTATTTTCCAGTTCATCCATATCTTTCTCTATTTTTTTTGAATCTTTTTTCTTTGGCGAAGATTGTTTAATTTTTTCTATCTCAGCTGATTGCATTGAACTTCTTTGCTCTAATGTGGCTAAATATTCTTCATAGCTTTCTGCATATTTCTGTGGCTCAAGTATAAAATCTTTATCGGCTGTGTTTTTCCACAATTCTGGATTTTTAGGGTTTTCATCCATTAAAGGCTTATTTGCTACTTCAACAGTAGCCTGCTCGTCCCCATGTACATTTATTTCCCCATAAGGGTTGGTCAATGCAAGTGATCCTTCTTCCATATTAACCCGTGAATTGGAACTATCACTAACAGCAACAAAGAACTCAGTGCCTCTGACTGCACAAACAGTTGTTGGAGTATATACTTTTTTTGTTTCGCCCTTCTGCAATTTTGAAATCTTTGCCTTAATCACGCCGTTAATGATTGAAACATTCTCTTGATTATCCTGTATTGCAGCAACCTTAACCTTTGTATTTTCAAAAATACGAACAGTACTTTTATCTGCATATTGCAACTCAGCTATACTTGCATTTTTTGTTATAATAATATCTCCTTGTGAAAGCTTCATTCCCACGACTGCCAGATTCTCTTTCCCATCACGTTCAACAATGACATCGCCCACTACAAAGCTTATATCTAATGCAAAGATAGATTGTGCTGATAATAAAACAGTCACAACAAGCACACAATATATCAATATGACTTTTTTCATGTCATCCTCCATTATTATTCCCATTACATTCTTTAAATTTAATAATAAACAATCTTGATATGTATGATAAATTAGTACTATTATTTATCCACAAAAGTGCAACGATTTATCAGCAGGGACTAAATTTCATCCCTAACATAGTTACATCGTCAACAAAACGATCCGCTCCACAAAAATCCTGAATTTTATCAAATAAAAATTCTATCAACTCAGGTATTTCTAAATCCCTGTGCTCATCAATTAATTGCTGGAACCGCTTTTCTCCCAGGATCCTATCAACTCTGTCCGGGCACTCAAAGGCACCATCTGAAAAGAAAAGCAATTTATCACCAGGCTTTATCTCTATTTTTTTAGTTGTATACAGCGAAGTATCAAATATGCCAACAAAGGGGCCGGTTGTTTCCATCCTGATTATTTCCCCATCAGGATGCATCACGATTGGGGAAGGCAGACCAGCATTCACATATTCAATACAGGATCTAGCTAAATCAAAATGTGCAAAGAAAATGGTTGCATAATTGTAGCTCATCATCTTTTGCGTCTGTATTAAAAACTGATTCATTTCTTTTAATATATCAGAAGGTGACTTAGATACATCTACGAACGTTGTTATGGCCGTCTTGACAATTGCAGAATAAAGAGCAGCTGGCACACCATGACCGGAAACATCAGCAAAGATGAATGAGAAGTGCTTTTCATCATGTATTATGAAATCAAAAAAATCACCACTAATCTTTTCAACAGGCTTAAATTTAAGATAAAAAGAAAATCCCTTAATATCTGGAAAAACAACTGGGAAAAGGCACTGTTGCAGATTACTTGCAATATCAAGCTCATTTTCTATCTGAATAGAACGTGCCTGTAATTGTGCATAAAGCTGTTCCAATTCCTGGTTCTTTACTTTAAGTTCTTCTACTAATTTTATATTTTCTTTTACCAGTTTATGGCGTTCGTATGCTCTTTGCACTGCAAGTGTTATCTGATCATTTTTAAATGGCTTTAAGATGAAATCAAAAGCCCCGGCTTTTAATGCTGATATTGCCACCTCAATATCGTTGTAGGCAGTTATAACAATGATTGGGACATTCTCATCAATTTCATGCACTTTGTGAATAAATTCCAGGCCATTAATTCCTGGCAGATTCACGTCTGTTATTATAACATCAGTAGTAGCTATTACACCACTTTTAAGTGCATCCTCAGCTGTATAATAATTATATACTGTATATTCATTTTCCAGTATAAATTTTAAGACTTCATTAACCATCTCATCATCATCAATGATTACCGCTTTGGGCTTTTCTAGTACATTCATCTATCGGACACCATCATATATACCTTTTATTGTGCGGCTATAAAAACGAATCCCCAGCCAGTAGGCAGGATTTTTAAAACGTTTGTCTTTCTTTACATATTGATATGCTGCTATAGAGGAATTTAAAAAACTATCCTTTTTAACTGCGTTGCAGAATTCCCGTATAAAGATAATGCTATTAACATCTACAACAGCACTATTCAACAGCATGCTAATCCCCACTCCTTTTTGGACCATAAACAAACAATAATAGTATGCAATCTGCGATGTATTGGCTAAATTAATGAATACATTATCTGATTGTATCATATCACCATTAATCATCAACCCTTTTTTAGCATTATTATAACTGATTTGCTTGTCGGCAATTATAATACCATTTGTTATGGCATTATATGTATAGGTAAACTCAGACTGTTTGAGCGCTGATTCAATGAGAGCCTTTTTGGGGTTATTTACATTAATACAGGCAACAGGATAAACAGGCGGTGTTTCATCTATTGCCGTCATCAGAGATGGCATAAAAGCTATTGCAGTATCACTTTTATCATACTTGATGATTTCATACGGTATAGATTCAGTATATGCATCAGGAATAACAATTATGGCAGTATAGCCACTGAGCTCCTTTATTACAGGTTTCATGATATTATTAATCATTGCTTCCTTGTCATAAACCTGCTGAAGTAATCCCACATCATTATAATATTCATATATAATAGCATGTAATTTCTTATAAGTATTTTGCAAGCGTACCGGCTGTATATATGTCCTTGTAATTATCCAGGCAAATATATCATCTTCATTCTTTGAAATGTATAATACAGCCACCTGGCGGGGAATATTTTTCTGGAATTCCGTGATCGGGAAATTTTTACTAACAAGGCTATGATAAATGTTTTTATACCGGTTGTTTTCATCAAACAATGCAATCCCCTCGAACATCTTATGTAATTCAGCATACCGCAGAGCATCCCGTTGATTTCCCCTGCTCATTGCAAACGATATGGCATAATTAATAAGTTTATCCAATAAATATTTATACTCGGAATAATACTGCCGTATGGCATTATCATGTAAGCCGGAAATCAACACATCAATATTCTGGGCGATAGTTAGCAATACATTGCTTTCTGCTGTTTTTAATGCTACAACCTTTTGTAGTTGAATATTGACATTAAAAAGATTATATAATACGGTATTCCAGGTAACTATTTGACTTCTTTCTAAAAGAGACAGTGCCTCATCAGTTTTCCCTAACATTATAGCCGAATAAATATAATACGTATACCATTGCTGTTCTAGTGTATATGGTAGTTGCTTTAAGGATTTACATGTAGTATATGCTTCTATAAAATTACCTGTTTTTTGATAAGCATTAATTGCATGTAACGCTGCCACATATGATACAATCTTTCCTTTATCTGAACCAATTTTTTCAATGTACTGCAACGTTCGGGAAGGGTTTACATCATGTACAATTTCAGCTAATTTTGTAATTGTAAATTGCACATCAATCCACACGTGGCTGCCCTTTTCAGCAACAATCATCATCTGTTGCCATTCTTCATCGCTCATTAATGGCTTGTTCCTGACAATTTCCAGTATTGCAAAAAGGGAAAGATTACTATATTCATTTATAGTGTTTACAAAATGTCTACTAAAACTATCTCCTGATATAGCGTTTAACATTCTATATGCAACAGTGCTGCTATGTGAATCTACAGGATATCCTAAATTGTAGGCAACCAACAACTCACGTTGAGAAGGGATATAGTCAATTTGATACAACTCCATAATGTTCTTAGCTTTTTCCTCTTCCCCTAACAGAAAAGCCTCCTGAGCATACAGCAATAACAATTGGTTGGGTGGCAAAATTGACATCCCTAATTTTTGTGATGCAGTAATATCGGGAATTTTCTGATTATGTTGATAGCCTTTAATTATTGCCGCATAAACTATATAATCAAATGTACCTGCCAAACGTGGATCTGACACCAACTTTTCCGCGTTATTTACATCACCTTTTAACAAATACGCATATACCCTGAATGAACTGGCATATGCACTACTTTGCGATTGCATTGTCATGAGTGCTTCATCTATAGCATTCTGGTACATCAAAATGAGGATTTTCTTATCATAATATTCTTCCTGTGTTAATCCTGCCCTTTTCCACCGCTGTAAAGCTGATATGGCTGTATCATATTCTCCTCGTGATAAGGCATCAGTAAACTCTTTTTGTTTTTTCCGGGCAACTATCTGTACATTTTCTTCTCTGGCTTTTAGTGAGTCTGGAACTTTCCCAAACACTATAGTTTTTGTTTTCAGCGAATTAATAAGGCCTGTATCATTTTTCATGACTGCTGTTACCAGAGTATCAATATTATTACCTGAATACAGGATAACAGAAGCTATGTTAGAATATAAGGCTGAATCTGCTATAAGTATGAGTTCATCAGTTTTCATGTTATCAATAAATTTAAAAACAGCTGAACATTCCATTTTATTAGCAAAACAGTAAGACGACGTTATGTCAAAAGATGAATTATCACTATCAACAATATACTCTGAACCATTTATGTTTTTTGTGGTTTTTATACTATTTGGAAGTTTTTTATCGGTGGCCACCATATCTGCTGGCAGCCATACTAAACGTTCAATATCAGCCACTCGCGAAGTAAACGGCACACACCCCATTCCATATAACACGGAATTGCTTATATATTTATACATTGCAATGAATGTATTGTTAAGTACAACATATATTTTTCCATTAAAAGGCTGTATAAATTTATTAACATCTTCAGCTAATCTTTCCGACTGCAGCGATTCAGAAATCAGTGCCCAATTAATAATTTTTTTATTTATCAGCCATCCATAGAGTTTATTATTAAAGATATACAAATGCATGACAGGATGTTCAGAATTAGATTGTGTGTAAACTCCAAGATACGGCAATAAAAATGTTGAGGCAGCCGATTTGTACCCAATGAGATTTTTATAATGAGATGAAATCGTAGTGGTTAATTTTTCAATAACACCCGTGTCTTCTTCATTCACTATTGCATTGGTCAATTTTTGTTCCAGATCCTGTATGGTAAAACATGTACGCAAAAATTTGCCATATATGGTATTATCGCTTTTATTGTAAAAATGTGGTATTGATAGTGCATTAAACGCCATTGTGATTATTTGCCTGCGTTGCTGAATGTCATAAGCCTCTTTGTACTTCTTTTTATATATGAGATCCTCCGTATACATATCATAGAGCTTTTGAATAAACTCTTTCTTCATTGTATAAAGCGGTGGCAACAATTCTACCTGTGATAATATTCCATCAATCAGCCTATCAGGATTATCTATAAGCTCTTTGACTTCCCTATACGTGTGTGCTAAATCCCACAGAGTTGCTTCAGAAATCCATACAAGCTCTTTTGATTGTATTTTATTTGCTTTAAACCGCGCACTTATGATATCATCGTATCCATCTCTAAAATTGCCACCATGTATTCTACATATACCTCTATTAATGAGCAGTTTAATAATAAATTCCTGGTGGAAAGCATCATTGCCGTAATAGTTGATTGCCTGTGAGCATAGCCTTTCAGCATCTTTATAATGTTGAATGGTTAAATTGGCTTGTCCATAATAATCTGTATTGTTTTCAGATGGTCCATTGCGTTCTAGAATAGAAGCCTTATGCATGTACATGAGTGCAATCAATGTATCAAATTTAATATTGTAAGCCTCAACCTGTTTAGCTGCCTGCTGTTTCAATACTTCCTTATCTTCATCAACTGGTTTTTTCTTTTGCGCCTTCATCTTTTTGGTATAATCCTCAAGAAGGGTATTATACACTTTGTTATACATATCTTTTTTATATCGCACTATCCTGGTTATTGCATCATCAATGCTTTGCACCTGTTTTGCTGTATGTTCCTGGATAGAGGTGTAACAGTATGCCCATTGGACCATGGTCTGATATATTTTACTAATTTCAATATTAGTATCCTGAGCAATTGTCAGGGCACTATCATATAATTCCAGTGCCTTTTGAGTGTCCCCAATCCTAGCAAAACAATATGCTGCATTATACAAAGCGGTAAAATGGGCATCAGCCATTAAGGAAGTCTTTTGTTTTTTTGTTATTTGTGCTAAAGTTATGTACTGTGAGGCAGCATCATCAAACCTCCCTCTCTTTGCATAGATATCTGCACGCATATTCTGTATAAGTATTTCCATCTCCTCAGCTGAAAGATGGGAAACAATCTTTCCTTCACCAGTAACAACGGTATCCTGCCCAAGGTCATAGAAATATACGGGACCAAATCCGGCAAACTTCCATCCAATCTTATATTGTGCCGACTTTTCATGTGGCAAAGACCGTTGTGCCAGCTCAAGATATACAAGCGCTTCAGTGTCCTGTTCCAATCTGCGATGACATTCAGCTATTTCTATATAAAGCCGTGACGGGCTCTCACCACATTGAAATCGTGCACAGTGTTCTAGCGCTTTCTTATACCACTCTATGGCCTTTTCATAATTGCCCTGCATTCGTTCAAAGATGGCAAAATACTTATACAGCACATAGAGCTTATCCGCAATTGCAGACTCATTCTTTTGAGCTATCGCCCTATAAATAGTAAATGCCTGCTGCATTGATGAATATGCCCCAGCATAATTACCTTGCTGCCACATGCAATACCCGTAGTGATAGTAAAATATCGCTTCTTCTTTCAATGTTGAAAAAGCCTTTGCGTACTCAACCGCTTTGGCAAAATGGCGGGAAGCCAAATTAAAATTTTTTAAAAGAAAATAGATATTCCCAATATTGCAATGGATATCTGCCTCCTTCTGCGGGAACAGGTTTTCGTTATTGGCTGCCAGTGCCTTTTCATACAAAGGGATAGATTTTTCCCATAAATATTCAGGGAAATACGAATCTATCAAACGTTTTCTTGATGGGAAACGAACACGCAATTCATCAATATACTGATATATCCAGCCTTTGAGAAGATATGCATCAACAAACGTGTCATCTATAAACAATGACCAGTCAATGTGGCGCAAAGCTTTTGTAAATAATCCAAGAAGGGTCTCAAATTCCTGTGAGGATTTCCCATCCATCTGATCCGGGTAAGAAGCTACATTCTGAGCCTGTTTTACATAGATATATCCCAGCCCATATATATGTGCCTTATCAAAATCCATCCGTGCAATGGGCAATCGTTCCAGATATTCCTTTTCAATATTATTCACAGTGGAGCTTTGTGATAATGCCAGCATTGCATTAATATATTCAGTATGCGCAGCGGGTGCATTTACACTGTATATATCCTTATATCGCCGTTTGAGATGCAGTAGCGTATTCATTGTTATGTAGCGTTTATACAATGCTGCCGCATCTTTGAAGTTGCCCTCAGCAGTAAGCCTTTGCCCTGTGTTTTCAAAATATTCAATGAGTTGTTCTATAATAAGACGAATATCCTGCTTCCACTGTGCTTGATAATTGTTCACAGCAGCTTCATAATACACAACCCACTCATCACTTTTCTGAGCATAGTACAGTTGCCCTAACGTCACATTAATCAAAAAATAAGCCACATCCAGCTTCTTTGTGTGCTCCAGTCCCTCTTTTAATAATGCTATTGCTTCCTCATTTCGTGAAAGCTCCATAAGGCTTGTTGCAGCCACATAGTTCATAATGGCTTTAATAATTGGCACAGTGTAGCTTGCAGCAGACTCTGAAGCACGTTTATACCGCACCTGAGGGGGAATATTTTTTGTTTGTTCTATTATTGTAACCGTGATTGCATTTTTAAGGTACGTATATGAAGACTGTAATACAGTAACCCACTCCTCTGGAATAGTAAATTCATTATACGCTAGCGCCCCTGCTTTATGACGTACATACATTAACCGTGTATAATTCTTATACCGTGTAATAATCTCATTATACAAATCAACTGCTTTTGCTTTAATCTGTAATGCTGCATACTGGTCGGCCAACTCCTCAATAAAAAGCGGTGCCATTTTTTCATCATTTTGTGCCGATAGTTCCTTCACAACGTCTTCCAGGTATGAAAGCTTTTCTTTATCTTTGACAGTACGATAGCGTGCATAAATTTGTGCTGGCTTACTACGCTTAGCCACTTCAGCAAGTATAGTGGTAACAAACGAATACTGTTGTTCGTACGATAGTTCATACAAAGCTTTAGCAATGATGATCTGAGAATCAACATCGCTGGATTCATTGAAGAAATAATACGTGGCAAACAGGCAGCGCTTATAACGGTCAATGTCGTCAAAGTCTTCTTTATATTTCAGTGCAAGCTCATACTGTCGTAGAGCGGTCTTCTGTTTTGGGACAATCCCTGTATGCGGGATCATTGCAATATTAATGTAGGACCCTTCAACAATACTGTACACTATCACCCCATCTGCATACGGCACCCAGCGCGGTGTGGCAGAAGGCTCTTCAATTAATGTCAGGGGGTATTCTTCTTTTTTTTGCACATCATAGGCAAACAGCATGCCTTTATCATTGGTATCCAGGATGCCATCATTATTGGTGTCATACTGGATACGGGTAAAGTATATGTCATTAATGGTTTTTCCAAAGCAGGGCGATAGCTCCACGTATTGGTCGCTGGTTATTTGTGCTATCTCACCAGTAACAAGATTAATAGTAAAAACATCATTTCCCGTTGTAGTCTTTTTTATAAAGACAAGCTCTGTGCCATCGCTGGAAAATCGTGGCTGCATTCCTTCTGCAATTTTGCGGATATTAGTTCCATCCCTCCCCATGATATAGATGGATTCTTCACCATCGCGTGTTGAAGAAAATGCGATTAATTTTCCATCAGGAGAAAAACAGGGTGAAGCATCGCGTACTGGTGTGATAGCTCCTGAAAGCTGATCCCGTATCAAAGTGATATTGCTTGATGGTATTTCCTGGTCACCCTGTGCAATAAGCTTTTCAGGATTAAGCTTCATGACAAAGATATCGCCTTCAGGATCATCGCGGGTGGAAACAAATGCACACCATTTGCCATCCTGTGATACATCAGGTGAAAAATCTCTTGCAGGATGAATGGTCAATCGGACAGTTGTGATATCGTTAAGTGCCCGCAGGTAAATATCAAAATTATTTCGCTCCTTATTTGACGCGTAGACAAAATATTTTCCGTCGGCTGTTATGCTTCCACTGACATTTACCGAGCGCTCAAAGGTAAGCGGTATTGAACGGCCTGTACCAAAGCGGTACTCCTTTGTCAAAACCTGAGAATAATCAAATGGAATATCGCGGTATGCTGTTGTAGCACATCCCGTAAAAAGTAATGATAGTATGGCATAAGCTAAACGTTTCATTTCTTCACCCAGCGGCCATCTTCCTTTTGTATCCAGTCACCCTTTTTTGCTTTTGCATGCTGCTCTTTAGCAAAATCATAGCCAAACTGAATGGCTTTGGAATCCTTAGCATCCTTTGAATCCGAGCTTTTGATAAAGATAACCTGACGGGCATTGTTTTCATCATTAACCAGTGTACGCACTACCGCAGCTTCCTTCATGGATTGCAATTTCTTTTCATCTACTATTCCCACATATCCATTATTCATTTCACCTATGATTCCCATGTCTTTATATGCACGTATTCTGTCCTCATTGAATTCTCGTATCTTAATTGCCTGCAGCATAGTTTCATCAGTACTAACCATTGCACGACGCTCCCCTTTTGATGGCACCATCACAGTGGACGTAACCCATGCGTCTTTTTCAATTTCTTTGTATTCACCAATAATCTGGCGCTCCAGTGCGGTCTTCTCGCCAGTAATATGTATTGCAGGGGGATGTATTTCAATACAGCTGGGCACTCCTTTCAGGCAACCTGGTGAACTGCATCGTACCTGAGAATATAATATGCAGGCAACGACAGCCAGTGCTATCGCCACTAAGTGTTTCATAACGTTTCCTCCCTTACCCTGTTAAAAAACTCTATGACCGGTATGCGCTCATAGCGCACCTGCTCGTTATTAACAGTAATAAAAACACCTAATACCTTTTTTCTAAAAAATACAGTAGGATAAACCAACCCTTTATCAAGATAAAAATCAAATCCAGTAATTACAAGTGAATTGTCTACCGCAAACTGTGCCATTCCTAATTTTGATTTACCGCGTTCCTCGTTAAGCCCTTTAAATAACCGATTGGCAAATTTTTCACCCACTTTATAAATATTAATTGTCCCTGAAACATCAAAATCCTGACCAATGTTTAGATTTTTTCCCTGAACCTGAGCATTGAGTGATAACAACGAATCTTTATTAATCCGCACAGATTCAGGCTTATCTAACTTCCCAATATCGATATCATGTGCATTGAGTGCAGTTCTGAATTCCATATGCTGCGGGTTAAGATCAGCTAAATTAAAGCTTAACTCTTTAAGCGTAACTGTACCACCCATAATGTGTGCTTGTAAATTCTTAATCTCCATCATATTGCGCTTTAATCCAATATAGCCGTGTACATCCTTGCCATATTCAAATGCAATGTTTCGCGATGGATGTGATGCCACAATTTTGCCAATGGAAAAATTTTCCTTTTGCTTAAACAGCTGAATGTTCATAACATCAGCTGAATCAAAAGGCATCGTAAAACTTTGTCCCATTGTATATGCTATAGGTATATTCATATCAACAGGTCCAATAAAAAGCTTAGCAGCATCGTTACTAAGTATTAATTTTTGGGACTGAACACTCCCTTTAGCAACTAATGATTGCATTGTCCCTTTAAGCCTTAAAAATACCTGCATGATGCCGCTTAATGTATAGTCCCCAAAAATAACGGGCACTCGTGGAACCATGTTTACTCCTGCATCAACATCAAGTGTCAGTTCATCTTTTGTTATCACAGAGCCTTTTACATACACAGTTGTATGATGCTTTTTGCTGGATATATCAAGCTTAGCTATATCAATTTTCCCTTTGTTTGGCTTTTGAGTGATTGATGTTGAAACTATTAAATCATCAACAGAATAATCCGGTATCTTACAAAAAGCGTTAAGATTAATAGCATTTGTTTCACCAGACATGCTCATATCAGTGTGGATTCGCAATGTCACAGGCTTAGTTATGGGACTTGATGCAAGTGACTGCTTTAACGGGGATGGTAGTGTATACGCCACTGACGGGAGGTCAAATCGTAACGTAGGCACATTAATACTGGCTGCCACCACATCACCCAGTACCAGGGAGCCTGCAACTTCACAGCGTATAGTCTCTGCTGCAATCTCAGGCGCTCTGTGTACCACTACTACCTTTTGAATGTCTAACGTACTATTATTACGATTATATGCAACGTTACACTGCAAACTAATAGCATTATCCCGTGACCTGTTTTCATCCAGTGTATAAACAAAATGAGGAAGCCCCACATTAATTGATGCTTGTATAATATGGTTATGCAGCATAATCTCATACGGCATTTCAACTGACGGAATAGTAATAGCAAATCCATCAGCAGCAAATGCAATCTTTTGCCCACGAATTGCACCTTTAACCGTTAACTCATTAATGCCACCCTGTATCATGAGAGGAAAAATTGAAATGGAACCATTAAAGTACGGTTTTGGCCCAAGAATTACTTGAGTATACTGATAAATCTCATTAAGTTTAATATTGCTATCAAGCATGGCAAACTGAATCTCTGGCTCTGTATTTATATGTGCGATAGTACCTGCAAATGAAATCCATGTTGATTTACCAAACACAATCTGCAATTTATTACACTGCAATGTATCATGCGATGGATTATATGCTATATCATACTCAATTTTAGCATTGAGTGGGGCTACATGTTTTTGTGCAAACCTTACAGGCGTATTGTATGTACCACACTTGAAATTGCTGGACAGCTGTTTCCCTTCAGGATTATATAAAAGATTAAATGTAAAGAGCAACGGCGGACCGGCAGCAATATCCTTAGATACAAATGAAAGGAATAACGTTTCTTCAGGATTAATAGAAATGTTTAGTTTATCAAATATTGTTAATACCAACACATTTAACGGGATATGACGCGTTGGAGGTATGTGCAGCGATATAGTACTTGAAAAGTTTTTTAACGTTGCACTGTATGTATTGCCTTGAACAGTGACCGCAAGGTTTTCCAGCACAAGCCCAAAAAGCATCTCAACTGGAACAGGTAATACTACCTCATTCTTTATTCCCTTTTCTTCTTCAGCTTTTTCCTTTTCTTCTGTTTCTTCCTTTTGTGCAGGTTTTACTAGTTTTTGGACATTCCATATCCCTTCCTGCTCTTCAAGATATAAGGAAGGATTATATAATCCAATTTCATATATTTTTATTTTACCCAATAGCAGCCAAAAAAAACTATAACGCAATCGGAATGTCTTAAAAGATACTACAGGCTTTGAATTATCAGCACCGTTCAGTATAAAATTTTTAATCTCAATGCCATTAAATAAGGAAAAATGTGTTACATCACAGGAAGCTTTTGCATTGAGATTAGACTCTATCTGGCCTGTAATAATTTTTGCCACTCTATCAGTGGTTAGGACAGTATTGGCAATAAAAAGAATAAGCACAATAAGAACAAGCAAGCTGCATAATGCTATGCCTATATATAAGATAGTTTTAACAATATAGTGGAATAATGTTTTCAAGCGATTGCTCCACATTCTCCATATAATATCTGAATGAATATATTGTAAGCTAACGTATTAAAACTTTTTTTCATTGACATCTCAATTATTAGCTTTGTACCATGACATAAATATTTATAAACAAGGGTAAATTATGAGTACATTAAATGATCTTTTTTCTTCTGAATTTTTAAAAGATAACGCTATTCTCATTGGGAAAATCAAAAAACCCTCAATTAATAAAGAAGAGGCTAATCAAATTCTGGATTTTGTCAAGCAAGATATGCAAAACTACCCTGAACACCAGCATTTCATTCTTGATGTGTTATCAGTACAGGAGGTATCCAATCCAATCATTGGGGTATTAATGAAAGCACTTCAATTCTGGAAAAAAACAAGAGGATATGCTCTGCTTGTAATGACTGATGATCTATTACAAAAAATAATGATTGAGCAGCCTGCGATGTTTGATTTCTTTGCGGTATTCCACACTGTTGATGAGGCAATAGCTTTTACTAAAAAGGCTTAAATTATTATAAACCTTTAATTATTTTCCTATCAATTGCCACAGCCGTTTGTTCAGGATGTTCAATAACTTCCTTCATTTCAGGCTTTTCCTTAAAGCGCATAACGTTTAACATGAATATTTCAAGTTTATTCAGTGTAGTAGGTGGCAATGTATTTCCATCTATTTCCACCGACATAACAGGATATCCTTTGTTGCGCGCCCACGGCGTAAGAATGCCTTCAATGACCCTGCCAATTAAACAGGCAAACGGTGAAATATTGACAATGCCTGAATAACCATCCTTCATTGCTGATGCAGCCACACCGCTTGAAACAGTAATCTCGGATTGAAGCTCCAGATCCACAAAATGTTTTTTTGACATATTCATAATGTGGTGCATATCATGCGGTGTTTCAGGTATCAAATGGGTTTCCTGTAACGCCTGTTTAACTTTTTTTTCAACATAATGTTTATACCACTGCTCTAAGTAAAACTTGATTAGCATTTTGAACTCAGGGATAACAGGCTTTTTATACCACGGTGCCGATGTGATAGCTTTTTTATATTCGTACTCACGTATGAAATCACAGTAATATATCCATTCGCTAACGCCTGAAACTTTTGCAATAATCCCTTTTTTGCTAAAGTGCTTAACAAGTTCATCAACAGCAAAATCATCCCTGCGGACATAGATCTCGCCAACAATCAGTACTTTTGGGCATTGTGCGATAGTTCTTTGTAATGGGATGTTGCTGATAGTGCGCGCAATCTTCTTTAACACCGGTATAACCCTGGTGACATCCTTCTCAGCAACCGAGATTAACTCATGCCATAACTGATCATACAATGCCAATGCAGAAACTGGATCCTTGGCACATGCTCTTAGCGATGTTTCAATGTCTTTCATGTAATCGCTTATGACAACACCCCACCATGCATGTTTTGAAAAGTGTGGACCTAACTCGGTATATGAATGTGATGAATCCAGTGTCACAACACACACGTTTTCAAAGCGCATATCTTTAAACAGATTTTCATAAAACACAAAATACTGGCCTGTACGGCATGGTCCCTGTGTAGTAGGTACAAATAAAAGATATATTTCATCTTTTTTATAGCGCGGGGAGGCAAAGTATTGTAATGCACTGCCCAGAACCAGATGTGAAGGCAGGCATTCTTTACCAGATACAAACTGTCGAGCCAGCTGCAATGTTTTATCATCAGGCACCGGCATGGCTTCCGCGTTTATACCGGTAGTACGCAAAGAAGCAGCCAGCAGTTCTGCACCCAAACGCCCCATGCTTGCTAAAAGCAACTTTACTTTTGTATTGTTTCGTACCGGAATCTTTTCATTGGTAAATATGTTGTGCACATATAACTCATTGCCTTCAATAACAAAGCGTAAACCGTTATCATAGCGCTGCAACTGCTCACCCAAACATTTCTGCCTGTAGCCTTCTATAATATCCAGAAAAGCTTCAATGCGTGTATCTATGCCAGCATCAGCAGTGTGTGAATCAAGCTCTAAGATAAGAAATGGCTTTGACCCCATTATCCATTTAAGATAATGCAGCATGAAGGAATCAGGAGCACATGAAAAGTTTGATATAAACGTAACATAGATATTGTTTTCTTTAGCAAGCATGACGCTTGTCTTCATATCAAGCTGGCCATAAAACCAGTACATGTTGGGAAATATTTCCTCATCCTCAAATGGAAGGATATCAAATGGAATAACAGTATAGCCAATGCTGGTATATTTTTTTGGTATGCCCATGTTTGCATACTTTGTAAATGCATTGTACGGGCGCCCTAAAATAGCAATAGCAGGCTTTTGCAAAGTACGCGCAAACTCCAATGCCTGCTTGCCTAATTTTCGTGCTTTTTCAAAATACTCTTGTTGTTTTTCAAGTGCAACCTTAAATGCACGCTTTCCTTCTTCTTTAGAAAAACCAAGTGTTACTGCAACGTTTATTAATGAGTCCTCAGTAATTTTATCTGAAAGCTTAAAACTTATAACAGGAGAAAGTATCTTTTCTTTAGGCAATTCATCAAATGCTTTTTCAATATAATACGGTAAACCCTGTGTTATTGGACAAAATGTTGCACGTGTATCATCCTGATAGCTTTTCATCTCTTTAATGTGTGGTAAAAAGATATAATCAACTCCCTTATCCATGATATTTTTTACCGCACCATGGGCTATCTCGGCAGGAAAGCAATAGGCACTTTCAACTTTGGCTTTCCCCTCTTCTGAGATTTCATCCGAGGTAACTATCGCCACCCCTAATGTACTAAAAAACCATGAGTACAGTGGCCACAATGTATACGCAGATAAACACAGCGGCATACCAACTGTTATTGAAGCTATGTGTGGCATTTCCTGAGGTGCACATTCGCGGAATAAAAGCTCATTGCGTTTTTCTATATAATCAACAACTTCTTCTTCATTAAGAACTCTTTTCTTGCGCATATTTGCATACTTATTGCACCTGCCACCAAACATGTACCTGTTACCATTGACATTGAGTACCCTGATTGGACAATAATTGTCGCAAGCCTTGCAGGTAAATTCGCGCTCGTAAACAATCTCTGTATTTAAAATTTCATCAAGAGAATAGAATTTCTTTTGCAATAGGCCATCCTTTAGTTTATTCAAGGCAACTATCGCCACCCCAAAGCATCCCATAAGCTCTGGGTCAGGAGGCACGGTGATGTGTTTTCCCAATAACATGGCAAATGCAAGCGGTACTGCCGTATTTTTTGCAACACCACCCTGCAGCACAATGGAATTGCCAATGGTTCTGTTTCCCACAACACGGTTGAGATAGTTAGCAACTATTGAAGTCACCAGGCCTGCAGTGATGTCCTCTTTGCTTGCCCCCTGCTGAATTGCCTTACGGATATCAGAATTTATAAAGGCAGAACAGTGCTCGCCAAACTTGAGTGGCCTTTCTGCCTGCAACGCTATATCGCCAATTTCCCACGCATAGGCAATATTTAAATCGCCCTGAGCAGATTCTTCCAGAAATGAGCCGGTGCCTGCTGAACAGGCTTCGTTCATTGCATAATCTATGGGAACTCCATTTTTCAAATACACATACTTGGCATCCTGCCCGCCAATCTCAAATATTGTATCGATATCTGGCTTAAAGTATGTAGTGCCAACGGAATGAGCAATAATTTCGTTATAGATTGCAGGTGTTTCCAAAAATACGCCAAGTATTTCGCGTGATGAACCGGTGGTGGCCGCCAAAGAAATTGTTATGGGGGTGTCGCCAATCTGATCTTTTAGCTGCTTTTGTATTTCAACAATACACTGTTTTAAAGCCTTGACCGGATCACCGTGCGTACGGCCATAGTATGCTGCTACAATCTCATGTGTGTTAATGTCAACCAGGCATGCCTTTGTGGTGGTTGATCCACCATCAACACCTAATATGTATTCACCGCCTGGTTTTGCAACACCACGCTTTGACGAAATATAGGTTACTTTATCAAGTGCTGTTTTTAAGCTGTTAAATCGTGGAAAGCTTACTGTATGTTTTTCAAATAAATGTTCGCCAATAGGTTCGCCATACTGCTGTGCTAACAGTGCTGCTCCATACGCTTCAAAATATGCTGCAGTTTCCGGGACTATGAACGTCACATCAGGTAATTTTTCCTGAATAAACCGCAAAATATAAGGATTTTGGGTAATGCCACCAGTTAGTAGAACGGTTCCCTTGTGTATTCGTGCCTTTTTTAAAAAATCCACAACCTTGATTGCCATTACATTGGAAAGCGAAAGGACAATATCACCTTTGGTTGCTTCACCCTTGTTGAGCCGGTGAGTACAGTCACTTTTCATGAACACCGAACAACGTGTTGATAACTTCAATACCTTACTATTTTCCGGAATTTGGTTAACGTCGGGCAGCAACATATTCATACGTGCTAATTGCTGTTTAAAAAATTCTCCGGTTCCGGCAGCGCACTTATTACCCGAAAAGCTATTTTTTATTTTTTTGTTTTCATCGATAGTATATACCACCAGGTCTTCCCCGCCCATTGAAACTACTGCAATAGGAGTATAATCTATATATTTTAACGCTTCTTCAATACATACCGATTCAATGACACGGGGTAAATGCAGCAAAAATCTGCCTTCATTTCCGGTAACTATCGCTTTAGCATTGTTTGATATTTTTACCTGTCCTAATATTTTATTGAGAGTACCAGGGACATCACCTTCATGAGGGAGAATACTATAGGATGCAATATTTTTATTATTACATACAACAACCTTAACACTGGTAGAGCCAATGTTAATGCCGCAACTATACATAACTACTACCTCCGGATTCCAACAGGCAATTTTCTTTTTTTACTGTGTTGTCAATAATATTTTTAAATCTATTTTTTTTCAGGGATATAGATTGATGTAACTATAGACAATGTCAATACAAATGCAATTATCCCTAATGAAATTTCAGTATTAATATGAAATCCTAACTGAGCAGCAATCATCTTACAGCCAACGTAGATTAAAATGACGGATAACCCATAATGCAAAAACCTGAAAAGGCGCATGACTGCCGCCAGTGCAAAATATAAGGCTCTAAGCCCCAAAATGGCCATGACGTTTGACGTATACACGATAAACGGGTCATGGCTTATTGCAAGAACTGCAGGGATTGAATCAACTGCAAATACCACATCAGTTGATTCTATGACCAGTAACACAATAAACAAAGGGGTTACAAAGCGTTTACCATTTTCTTTTACAAAAAAATAACCATTTCGATAGTCTCTGGTAACAGGTAGCATTCTACGTGCTAATTTTAATACTGGATTTTTTTCTGGATGGACTTCTTTATCCTTTTCCTTCATCATCTTGTATCCGGAATATACCAAAAATGCACCAAAGATATACAGTATCCAGTCAAACTTTTCTATTAAAGCTATGCCTGCAAAAATAAAAAAGGCTCTCATAATCAGAGCACCTAATACTCCCCAGAAAAGTACTTTATGCTGGTACATAGGGAGTACCTTAAAATATGTAAAAAGCATCAGGAATACAAAGATGTTATCCATGCTTAATGATTTTTCAACAATATAGGCAGTAAAAAACAGTAAAGCCTTATCATAACCAGCATAAATATATATGCCAGCATTAAATAAAAGCGATAATACTATCCAGAATATTGTCCACAACACCGCTTCTTTAACTTTTATTTCATGTGCCTTCCTGTTGAAGACTCCTAAATCAAGAAGAAGCATAAGCAAGACAAAAACATTAAAACCAACCCATAAAAGAGTTGTTGTCATGTATTTTCTCCATGTATAAAAAATGTATAAAAATATTAAAGCATACATCTTACAAGCTAAGGCGCCGGGGATGCATGCTTTATGTTATATAAAGTTACTTCCCAACTTTATTTTTAATCCGGGAGCGCAGTGCCTTTAAAAATCCATCTATACCTTCACCGGTTTTTGCGCTAACTTTGTGTACTTCCATCTTTGGATTTGTGCGCTTAACATTTGTCAGTAACGTATCCATATTAAAATCAAGATATGGCAACAGGTCAATTTTATTAATTAATAATGTATGCGAAGAGTTAAACATCAAAGGATATTTAACCGGCTTGTCTTCTCCTTCTGTTACACTCAATACCACTACCCTTTCATCATCACCCAATTCAAATTCAGCGGGGCATACCAGATTGCCAACATTTTCAATAATGACTACATCAATAGTGTCCAAATCAAATTTTTCTAAACACCCCATTATCCATGTGCTTTCCAAATGGCAGGCACCCCCAAATAGCTTTGTTTCAATCTGAACAATGGGAATGTTATATTTTGCCAGCCGCTGTGCATCATTGGTTGTTTCAATATCACCTTCAATGAGGGCTATATTGTAATCTTTTATGAGATCATTGATAATTCTATCAGTAATTGTGGTTTTACCAGCACCTGGCGAGCTCATGATATCAAACATATATACTTTTTTTTGCTGTAAAAGCTTTTTAATCTCATCAGCCTTTTGTACATTAGCTTCAAAAATGTTTTGTAGAACCTGAATTTCCATTTTTATTCTCCTTTTATTTGAATTTAGATGCTACGTGTTAAACCTAAATATTGTATTTTAATAACATTATTATTAATTAAAGCATAGTTTTTAAAAAACAAAAAAATTATATTTCCCATACATCATAAACAGAAAACCCTTCAACCATATCCAGCTTTTTATCAACAGTAACTATCGCCTACGGTATAAAATTGTACATCCGCATAAATACAGAATATTTGTTTTTCTTAAACTGAGATTCATCAACTTTACCTCGTAAGCTATTTTCTCATTAACAATGAAATCAACTTCATTTCCCTGTATAGTTCGCCAGAATTTTATATTTTAATAGATATTGCTATCCAAAAGTTGCCTAAAACATGCATTTTCAATAGCTGTCCATTGTCCTTTCTTGTCTTAAATGATTCAAAAGAAGAAACAAAGAAATTTCTTAAACCCATATCCATATAATAACATGTGGCCATTTTGGTCAACTCTTTGCGGACGTTCATATAAAAAGGGCGTACCAAAGCAATATGAAATGATTTTTGCAATATGTATAGTTCATAAGAATAAAAAAGCTACCGCCATTAAGGACGATAGCTTTTTTATATAATTATATTAAGTGTGACAATATTAACAAATCTTAAATCTTCCTATCTCCTTATCCCCTTCAACAATATGTACTGCACATGCTATACATGGGTCAAATGAACGAACAACTCGTGCAGCTTCAATTGGATTCTTGGGATCAGCTATTGGTGTTCCCAGCAAAGCCTGCTCAACCGGACCCAATTTGCCATCATCACCCCGTGGCCCGCAGAACCATGTTGTTGGTACTACACACTGATAATTTGCAATTTTCTTATCTTCAATGGTTATCCAGTGGCCTAATGCACCACGAGATGCTTCGGTTAAGCCTTCGCCCTGGCCTTTTTCAGGTATTTCATACGTTGACCGTGGCATTTCTCCAACTTCAAGTTCATCTAACCATTCATAGGCTCTCTGGCAAAGCAACTTACATTCTATAACTCGAGCAGCATGCCGGCCCAATACTGAAAATACAGCATCAATATCAGCATTAAATACTTTCAATAACGAATCCACTTCCTGTTTGATTTCCTTATGACCACTTAGATAATTTACTGCAACCCGTGCAAGAGGCCCAACTTCCATTGGCATACCGTCATATCGAGGAGCCTTAAGCCATGTATAAGCACCTGCTTTATGTGGATCAGGATTGGTCTGACCTTGATATGGATGCAGGTTAGTTCCTGAATTGTATCGTGAAAAACGCACCTGCTCACGAATCTTTGAAGAATCAAATTCTAAAACTTTCTTACCATCAAACACACCACGCTTAAAGAAAAATTCTGAATGCTCATCATTTTCTTCAAACACACCATATGACAGGAAGTTAGTATATTTGCCTATCTTGAAATAATCACTGTATGCTTTAGCAACAGCGATAATATCATTGTAATAAACCTCATTGACAAACTCTTCTACCTGCTTCAAAAACTTCTTGTACTGCCGTATAGCACTTCTGGTTGGAACCTGAGTTACACCACCAGGTACCAGTCCAACCATGTGAGGTGTCCTTCCACCAAAAATGCCTATCATCTGCTGTGCTTTTAGGCGTACATCAAGAGCTTCAAGATAGTGAGCTATAGCTGCAATATTCAGGTCCTGATCCTTGATATAAAAATCACCTTCATACCTGGGCAAAAATGGTGCTACTGCAGTAATGGCATCCTGTCTGTTCTTTTTAACTTCAAGCTCATTTTTTGCCCAATCACGTACAGCCAAAAGTTTTTTATCGCTGCCATTGTACTTTAATATTGATGTGATATCAACATAATCCAGTGCGCAAAGATGATAAAAATGTAAAATGTGTGACTGCAGATAGTCAGCTGTTAAAATTAAATTCCTGAGCAATCTGCCATTCTTATTTGCCCGTATGCCAAATGCAGCATCCAAACATTTACTTGATGCAATGCCATGTGGAGCAGGGCATACACCGCAGATTCGCTGGGTTATCTGATTTGCATCAACGGGATTCCGTCCTTTAAGGATCATTTCATATCCGCGGAACATATCACCTTTGCTTTTAGCATCGACAACTTTCCCGTTTTGCACATCTACTTCTATTGATAGATGGCCTTCTATTCTGGTAATGGGATCCAATAATACCTTAGCCATTGATGACACCTCCATTCTTAAGTTTTACTACAGTGCTGGCAATATCAGGATGTAGCTTTAGTAATTCATCATTGCTAGCCATAAGATGTTTATAAATACCTCTGTTGCCATAATCCGGGAATGGAGGCTCGGTACATCCAATACATCCTGAACCACAGCCAGTACAGGTATTCATTCCACCAACCCATTTACGAGTGGGAATATCACATCCTGTATCCATGCCTAAACAGCCTAATAGATACAGACACCCTTCTTCACCCCAATGTTTGGCAAAACGCCCCCGCTTATAATCAGGCAGCCGTTCACATTTTTCGTGGACAGTTGTTCCAAAATACATTAGCGGCCTATTATATTCATCAAGTTCTGGCATACCCTTTAAGAGCACGTGCAAAAGCGTTCCAACCATCCAGTCAGGATGTGGCGGGCATCCGGGAATATTAATAACCTTCTTGTCAGGGAATATCTTCTGTAATGATGTTGCACCGGTGGGGTTATCACCTGTTGCTCTTATTTTTGCTCCAGGAATACCACCAAATGTTGCACATGAACCAACTGCTACCAGTGCCATGGCATTTTTGCCTAATTTTTCAATCCATTCCCTGGCACCTATAAATCTTCCATCCATCTCGCCAATGGTACAGTACTCATCGGATTTTGTGGGAATTGAACCTTCCACAATCAGAACAAAATCTTTACGGTTGGTCTTTACTGCATTTTCCAACACCTGTATGGCAGCGTGCCCTGTACCACCACATAATGTCTGGTGATAGTTCAGGCTTATGTATTCAGTAATAACGGTTGCAATGTCAGGTTCAAGCTTATTCAATAATGAAACAGAGCAACCAGAACACGATTGTGCCTGTATCCATATTACATTGGTACGCTCTGAAGCTTTCTGTAATGCTCTTTTGCAACCCTGAATTAGTACGCTTGGGAATGCTACCGCAGCCGTTGTAGCACCCATGACTTTTAAAAATTCTCTTCTGTTAAGCGACATGTAACAACCTCCTTATTTATCAGGTTAACAAGCAGTAACGCTATCAAGTATCAAATTTACAACTTTTGGAATTGATTCGGCTACCAAAGGGCTGGGTGTCACATCCAATGAATTAATATCCTCAGGGACAATTCCTATTACTTCAACATCAGGGTTAGATCCCTGTATTTGTAAAACCCTCAGCACCTCGGCAATCCCCATTTCATGCAATGAAACGTTAGGCGACTTAGCTATTAGATGTTTGCCATCAAATCTGTAAATGCTTCCTGGCTTATCCTGCACCTTTAATGCATCAACGATAATCAGCTTATCAAAATCTACCATGTAAGGAATAAGATTATAACCAGCTGTTCCACCATCTAACAGTTCCACATTTTCAGGCAGGTTTATATTGTTTTTTTGGATATACTGCACTACATGTACTCCAATTCCATCATCTTTTTGTAGCAGATTTCCTATGCCAAGAATTAATGTTTTTTTACTTCGTTTCATTTCATTGCACTTTTTGTTATATACCTTTATTCCTTAGCAATGTGACACTCATTGCAAAGCACAGGGCCTTTCTTAGACTGAGCATGGCAATTAATGCACAAGTTATGAATGGTATCCTCGCCTGCAGCACCTTTATGGCATTCTGCACATTGCTTAATTCTGTCATCATTGCCATTTTTATGGTGACATATGACACACTTAATACCAGCATCTTCATGCTTTTTATGCGACATGCTAACAGGATCCATTGCATTCATAGTTGCACTTAATCCAGCCAACTTGTCCTTTTCAGTGATAAACTTATTTACATCAGTCACCGTAACTACATCAGTAGGGCTTGGATTAATATTGGTTGTTCCCTCAGAGCAACCAATAATCACCCCAATGACAAGTATACTCAAACAAACCACAAACAACCTGATTTTACTCACATTTTACCTCCTTATACTGTATTGTACTATTAAGAAAAATTTTATAAATTAGGCAAAAAAGCCATTAAAAGAATAGATTTTATGAATATAGTTTGTAAGTCAACCAATAATTTCAATATAATTTCTTTTAAAAAATTTTTGGAAGCCCTCAATTTTATATACCTTGTAAATACTTAATTTACCAAGAGTGCTATAATATAACATTATATATATTTTGTCAATTATATTTAAGTATTATATAAAATAATTGATGACTTTCAATTACATTTCCTTTCCATCCTTTTTCTGGTTTTCACTTCTACAATCTCTATATAATAATACATCTTACAAAACTTATTGAAGGGCAATTCCTCAAATATGAATTGTAGATAAGGGATAGTATGTGCTACAATGCATAGTATGGTACATCATTATCACATAAAAGTAAAAGGGATTGTCCAGGGAGTGGGGTTCAGGCCTTTTGTGTACAATGTCGCCGTGTCACACAATCTGTATGGCAGTGTTTCAAATGACACGGAAGGAGTATCCATTCATTTAGAAGGGCCTGAAGAAGATATTCAAAAATGCATTAATATTATCCAGAACACTCCCCCTCCGCTTGCCCAGATTATTGACATCAAGATTGCAAAACTTCCACCTGACGGATTCACCAATTTTACCATACAGGAAAGTACAACAACTGGTATCAGAGATGTATTCATACCACCCGATGTTGCCATATGCAATGAGTGCCTTGAAGACTTTTTTGATATACACAACCGTCGCTACCATTATCCGTTTACCACCTGTACGCACTGTGGTCCCCGCTTCAGCATTATTGAAGATATCCCATATGACAGGGAAAACACCGCAATGGAACCGTTCAAAATGTGTGCAGAGTGCCTCAAGGAATATACAAACCCGCGCGATCGCAGGTTTCATACCCAGCCAAATGCCTGCCCACAGTGTGGCCCTCATATTATTTTGTGCGATAGTTACGGCAATATAATCCAATCTCAATTTGAAGATGTAATCAGCCAGTTGCAAGAGCTTTTAGAGCACCACATTGTTGCACTGAAAAGCGTTGGGGGCTATCACTTAGCGTGTGATGCTACCAATGACTATTGTGTACAACTGTTGCGCCAGCGAAAACGAAGGCCATTCAAGCCATTTGCCATCATGGTATCTTCCATAGAATTTTTAGAAACCTTTTGCATGCTAAGCTCAAAGGAAAAGGAATTGCTGCAAAGCAAGGAACGCCCCATCGTACTTGTACGATTGCAAAAAAATATATTAAGCCCATACGTTGCACCAGGACTAACTTACATAGGAGTCATGCTTCCCTATACGCCATTCCAACATATGCTCTTTGCCAACAATGCACAGAGTATATACATCATGACCAGCGCCAATATATCCGATGAACCCATCATATACAAAGACGATGATGCCTTTGAGCGTTTGCATACAATTGCTGATTACTTTGTCACCTACAATCGCCAGATACTATCGCACACCGATGATTCTGTCATGTATGTTGTTGACGAAAAGCCATACTTTGTTCGCCGTTCACGCGGCTATGTGCCTGCACCAATCTTTATTAAAGAAACACCTCTTCATATCCTTGCAACCGGTGGTGATTTAAAAAACAGCTTTGCACTGGCTCGCAACAATGTTGCTGTCGTGAGTCAGTTTTTGGGTGACCTTTCCACTCCGTGGGGCAATGACTTATACCGAAAAACTATCGCCCATTTTTGTAAAATCTTTGATGTTAAACCCAAACTCATAGTACACGACATGCATCCCAATTACTTTACCACCATGTTTGCGCAAGAATATACCAATGTACAAACCTATGCGGTGCAGCATCATCACGCACACATAGCATCAGTGTGCCAGGAGCATGGTATTACCCAGCCTGTTATTGGCATTGCCTATGACGGCACTGGATACGGAACTGACCATACCCTATGGGGGAGTGAACTACTAATAGCAGACACAAAGAGCTTTGAACGCGCAGCGCATTTTGATTACTTTGGGCTTCCTGGCGGAGAACATGCCATAAAAGACCCGTGGAAGATAGGGCTATCTATGCTTATGGCTGCATCAGCTGATGATACAAAATTTTTTATGGACAAACAGGAAAAAGAATTTGTTAAGGAGATAGTTCACAAAAATATAAACTGCCCTGTAACGTGCAGCATTGGTAGGCTTTTTGACGGCGTTGCTGCCATTTTAGGTATTGCGCATCACATCAGTACCGAAGCCGAAGCCGCCATGCTTTTGGAAGAAAAAGCATTAGAAGCAAATGATGACACAACAACATTTGATGTTCCCATACAGCAAGGACAATCACTTATTATTAATACTTCCCACATCATCCAGGAAATTATTAACATGGTCGAATTAGGCATCCCCATTGCTACTATTGCGATGCGTTTTCACAGGGCAATAGCTGAGGTAACTATCGCTACAGCATGCACACTCAGAGAACATTATTCCATAAACAAGGTTGCCCTTTCAGGCGGAGTGTTTCACAATAGAATTCTACTACATCTCATCACAACGGGGCTATCTAAAAAATCATTTGACGTATATACGCCACACAAACTACCGTGCAATGATGGCGGCATTGCCTTAGGCCAGATTGCTATTGCCAGGGAGAATTTACATGTCTGATATTAAAAAAGAAGCGGCAATCCTATCTCAATATTCAATTCAGAAGCCTGTTGCCATTATGGAGGTGTGCGGCACACACACAACTGAATTTTTCCGCACCGGCGTTAAAGACATTTTTCCACAAAACCTTCGGCTTATTGATGGACCAGGCTGCCCAGTGTGTGTTACCTCAAACGATTATCTGGATACCGCAATTGCTATTGGCTGGCAGTATAACTGTGTTATAACAACCTTTGGCGACATGATGAAGGTTCCCTCGTCATACAGTTCACTGGCAAAGGAAAAGTCTAAAGGATTGCAGGTTGAGGTGGTATACTCGCCCATGGATGCCGTTGACTTGGCAGCCAAAAACCCTGATAAACAATTTGTTTTCTTAAGCATTGGATTTGAAACCACCGCACCCACTGAAGCTGTATGCGTGCTTGAAGCAAATAAGAAAAATCTAAAAAATTTTTTTATATTGCCCGGCAACAAACTTACAGTACCCGCCGTAAAAGTATTGCTTGATTCAGGTGAGGTAAACATTGACGGTTTTATTCTTCCTGGCCATGTAAGCGCAATCATTGGGAAAAAAGCATGGAATTTCATTGCCACCGATTATGGCAAGCCTGCTGTCGTTGCTGGTTTTGAGGATCATGACCTTATTCGTGGAACTATCGCCCTTTTAAACCTTATTACAAAAAACACCCCACAGGTATTGAATGAATATACCCGCGTTGTGCGCCCTGAGGGAAACCCCAAAGCACTTGAAATTATGTATAGCGTATTTCAAAAAGGAGATGCGCACTGGCGCGGTATCGGAGTAATTCCTGAAAGCGGCCTTGATCTTAAACCAGAATATGCTGACTTTGACGCAACAAAGCAATTTAAAGCTGATGTTCCACCACCAAAAGAGCACCCCGGATGCCGCTGTGGTGAACTTTTGCGCGGCGTTATAATACCAACTGATTGCCCGCTGTTTGGCAAAGCATGTAATCCTGAGCATGCTGTGGGGCCATGCATGGTTTCTTCAGAGGGACCATGTTCAGCATACTATAAATACGGGAGAAAGTAGATGGATATTATTGTTCCCGGCCACGGTAGTGGCGGCAAGTTGATGAATGACCTAATTAATAACCTAATAAAATCTATATTAGGCAACGATACCATACAATTAGATGATGCAGCATGCCTTACACTACCAACACCCACGATTGCCTTTACCACCGACAGCTATACCATAACACCAATTGAATTTTCAGGAGGCACCATTGGCAGTTTGGCAATTAATGGCACAGTCAACGATTTAGCAGTGATGGGAGCCACCCCTAAATATATTTCCTGTGCCCTTATCTTAGAAGAAGGCCTGGAAATTGAAACGTTAAAACGCATATTAATCTCTATGAAAGAAGCAGCGGTAAAAGCAAGGGTGGCGATAGTTACCGGCGATACCAAGGTTGTGCCAAAAGGCAAAGGTGACCGTATGTATATAAACACAGCGGGCATCGGAGTATTGATAACTCCACCACAGCGAAGGGAGATTACCCCAGGCGACATCATTATTATTAATGGCAGTATTGGTGATCATGGCACAGCCATTATGGCACTGCGCAATAATCTTACATTCTCAAAAGGGCTTTCATCTGATTGTGCTGCACTTAATCATCTCATCGAGGATGTCATACGCCAGTACCCTGATGCAATAAAATTTATGCGCGATGCAACGCGTGGCGGTGTTGCTTCAGTACTCAATGAAATTACGAAAAATGCCTCATTTGGTGCTAAACTGATTGAAGACAATCTGCCGGTAAAAGATGAAGTGAAGGGAGTAGCTGACATTTTAGGTATTGACCCATTATACATAGCCAATGAAGGCAAGGTTATAATGATTGTCGATAGTAACTATGCACAGTATATAGTTGACGTTATGAAAAAGCACCCTGAAGGCAAGGAAGCAGCAATTATAGGCCAAATTACCGCTGAGTTTCCCGGCAAAGCATATCTGCAAACAAAAATAGGTGGTAATAGAATTTTACCGGTACTTATTGAAGAGCAATTGCCACGAATATGTTAATGTAGATTGAAGGAGGACAACATGTGTCTGGCTATTCCAATGACAGTAAAAAAGATAGAAGGGACAAAAGCCATGGTTGAATCCATGGGTGTTGAGAAGGTTGTTGATATTGCTCTGACCCCTGATGTCAAAATTAATGACAAGGTTATTGTCCATGCTGGTTTTATCATAGAAATACTTGACCCTGAAGCAGCCCGTGAGATAGAAGCAACGTGGGATGAATACACAACATTGCTGGAGCAAGAACAAAAATAAATGCGCACCATTTCACATAACCAGCTATATTCTGCTGTTGTAGACCTTGTATTCCAGGCAAATTTTAGTCTACCTGCACACGTATATCAGGCACTTTCCACAATGCAGGCCACTGAGCAAAAACCCTTAGCAAAAGAAACCCTTAGTATATTAATTCAAAATGCAGATATTGCTGCCCAAAAGCATATTCCGTTATGTCAGGACTGTGGCTCAGTTATAGTATTTTTGGAGATAGGCACCGGCGTTACCATTGATGGCAACCCTGAAAGTATAATACAGAATGCCGTAGCTGATGCGTATAAAAATCACTACTTGCGGCCATCCATTGTAAAAGATCCATTATTTGACAGAACCAATACCGGTTCCAATACACCAGCATTCATTCACACCGAAATTGTTGATGGAAGTTCCGTTACCATCACGGTATATTTAAAAGGCGGTGGTTCTGAGAACATGTCTTCTTTAAAAATGTTTACACCAACAACTGATATTGAAGAAATCATTGAATATATAGTCACAACGGTTAAACAGGCTGGCCCCAATCCCTGCCCTCCGCTTTTTTTAGGAATAGGTATTGGTGGTACTGCTGATGTTGCCATGCTTAATGCCAAAAAGGCAGTATTGCACAAAGAACCTCATCCACAAGAACAATACCGCAAGCTTGAAGGAGAAATATTACAACGATGCAACAAAACCGGTGTCGGGCCATTAGGTTTTGGTGGAAAAAACACCGTTGCCATGGTCAGGATAAAAGAAGCTCCAACACATATTGCAACGCTTCCTGTTGCACTCAATCTCAACTGCCATTCCCTACGATACAGGTCTATCGCTATATGAAAACGATTGATCTATACACACCTATAATAGAATCCAGTGTACATCACCTGAAAGCAGGGGATTTTGTAACCATTTCTGGTACCATCTACACTGCCCGCGACAAAGCTCATAAAAAGATTGCTGACCTTGTTGCCCAGCAAAAATCTCTTCCTATAGATTTTACAAATGCAGTAATCTATTATGCAGGACCAAGCCCTGCACAACCGGGGATGCCTATCGGAGCTATCGGCCCCACCACATCATACCGTATGGATGCCTACACTAACATTATGTTGGCGCTTGGCGTTCGTATGTTTATTGGGAAAGGATCGCGCGATGATGAAGTAAAAAAGCTTTTAGTTATGCACAAAGCTGTATATTGTTCTAGTTTTGGAGGTGCTGCTGCCTATCTCAATCAATGCGTTGTGGATGCACAGATAGTTGCCTTTGAAGAGTTTGGCCCAGAGGCTATGTATAAATTAACCGTTGAAAAATTTCCTGTTATTGTTATTAACGATATATATGGTGGAGACCTGTATGCTGACGTTTGATGATTATAACCATTTTTTAGCATTTTGTGACAAGATTAAGCAGGCATTAAACCAGCGCCCACCCCGCGCAATTGAACGCAAAAGCCTGAAGGACGCTGCAGTGCTTATTCCAATTATGTTTAAAGATAATCAACCTTATGTGCTTGTTACTAAACGCACAAACAATGTTGGTACTCACAAGGGTGAGGTTTCATTGCCTGGCGGCGGAATTGATGAAGATGATTCCTCACCGCTTGAGACAGCCTTACGAGAAAGCTATGAGGAAGTTGGTATTAAGCCTGAGGATGTAACCATACTGGGTGAGTTTGACCATTTTATTTCAATATATGGCTTCCATGTATATACATTTGTGGGTGTCATACCTTATCCTTACCAGCTAACCATAAACCATGATGAAATTGAATCCTACACCGAGGTCCCTCTGTCACTGTTTGTGGAAGAAAAATACGATGATGTTCAATACTATACCTATGAAGGCACACCTTACGCCATTTATTATTACCATTACAATGGCTATACCATATGGGGTTTGACCGCACGTATTCTTACTGACTTTTCACGCAAAGTGATAAAGAATATAATGCTCTGACCCTTTTTTTCTTTACACCCACTCTACCACTAAAGAATACCTCTTGCGGTATAATTCCTCATACTGCATGAATTTTTTTACCCTCTCAGCAAAGGTTTTGCCTAACTTAATAAAATACTCATGATGATCTATGGGGACTCCAACATCCGCATTTTCATCTAAATATGCCTGTATACTACTATACCGGTGCTTTATGGGACTATTACACATGCGTTTTCTTACCGGATTATACGCCAAATACCACAATAACCACAATAAGTAATGTACGCCATTTCTTGCAAACTGTACTATGCTATCCTTATACCGCTCATTCCAGAATGGTCCCGTTCTTCCGGTTATTTTGTTATACATTTCAGCAAATCG
>Ga0101944_10001009_pt1 | contig 67272 bp, 58 predicted proteins | sample DewCreD2012metaG_FD_75245 | JGI IMG/M metagenome (GOLD analysis project Ga0101944, IMG submission 75245) | Hot spring sediment bacterial and archeal communities from British Columbia, Canada, to study Microbial Dark Matter (Phase II) - Dewar... ... | reverse complement strand
ACCGGATGGGGGTGAGCTCCGGTCCCTGAAGCCGGCCGCCGGGGGTGAGCAGGCGGGGGAGGCCTCCCAACTTATACAAAACAAAGAGGCAACCGAAAACAGCAACCAGCGCAGCAAGGAGTCAAAAAGCAGCAAGAACGGTCCAGAGGAACCAACCAGCAACCACAACCAAGAATCCCCACCGAACCGCGGAGGCGGAATGCACACCACACCCCAACTCTGCCTACCGTCCGCACCTAAACTCTGCCTACCCCGTGGGCCCGCCAATCGCCCTGCCCGGCTACTCTTTCAGGACTATCCCCAGCGCCTTCATCTTTCGGTAAAGATTGCTGCGCTCCAGGCCCAATAACTCCGCTGCCCGGCTTACGTTGCCGCCGGTTTCTTCCAGCTTTTTCAGAATGTACTCTCTCTCGACCGCGGCCCGAACCTCCTGCAAGCTCCCGTAATGTTCGGCGATTCGCAGCGCGCCGCTGCGTCCCGGGGGCAAGGGGATATGCCGCGCCTCGATGCGGGGCTGGGGATTCATGATTACGATCCGCTCCATCAGGTTCCTCAACTCCCGCACGTTTCCCGGCCAGTGGTAGCTCTGGAGCAGCCGCACGGCCTCCTCCGTCAACTCCTTCGGCTTGCGCCCGTAAGACGCCGCAAATTCCCGCAGGAAATGCTCCGCCAGCAGCGGGATGTCCTCCAGCCGCTCCCTCAGCGGCGGCACATGGAAAGGGATCACGTTCAGCCGGTAAAACAAGTCCTCCCGGAAGTTCCCCCGCTCAATCTCCTCTTGCAGATTCTTGTTGGTGGCGGCAATCACCCGGACATCCACCTGCACCGACTCCAGTGCCCCCACCGGCTCAAAGCGCTGCTCATCCAACACCCGCAGAACCTTGGCCTGAGTCTTCAGGCTCATGTCCCCTACCTCATCGAGGAACAACGTCCCGCCGTCCGCCTTGGCGAACTTGCCCGTCTTGTCCTCATGCGCGCCGGTGAAGCTGCCCTTGCGGTGGCCGAACAGCTCGCTCTCGATCAGCTCTTCCGGAATCGCCGCGCAGTTCACCTCCACGAACGGCTGCGAAGCCCGCGCGCTCATGGCGTGCAGCGCCCGCGCCACCAGCTCCTTGCCCACCCCGCTCTCCCCGTAAATGAGCACCCGCCCGTTGGTCCCGGCCATTAGCGCCAGTTGCTGCCGCAGGGCTTTGATGGGCACGCTCTCGCCGATGATCCGGTAGCGGCTGCTCTCCACCGTCTTCAGCCGGGCGTTCTCCAGCTCCAGTTGCCGGTGCCGGATCGCGTTCTTCACCACCACCGAGACCTTCTCAATGCTCAGCGGCTTTTCCAGAAAATCGTACGCCCCCAGTTTAGTGGCCTTCACCGCCGTCTCGATCTTGCCGTGCCCCGAGATCATGACCACCACCGGCCGCTCCGTAAACGGGATCTCCTGAATCCGGGCCAGCGTCTCCAGCCCGTCCATCCCGTCCATCCAGATATCCAGCAGGACCACGTCGTAGCCGCGCGCCAGCGCTTCCAAGCACGCCTCACCGCTTCCCACCGCGTCCGCTTCGTATCCTTCATCGGACAACACGCCGCACAGAGAGGTCTGGATATTCAGCTCATCGTCCACTACCAGGATCCGCCCCAGCCGCTTCAAGCCTGAACCTCCGCCGGCTTGTTCTCGGCTTCCGCGGCGGCGATGGCCGGGATCTCCACCACAAACCGCGCCCCAGTCGGGAAGTTATCTTCCACCCGCACGTGCGCGTTGTGCTCCGTTAGGATGTGGCTCACGATCGCCAATCCCAGACCCGTCCCCCGGCCCTTGGTCGAGAAGTACGGCAGAAACAGCTTCTCTTTCTCCTCCGCCGAGATGCCGCAGCCGGTGTCCGCCACCACCAGCTCCACCATGTCGCCGCTGGCCGCAGTGCTGACGTGCAACTGCCGCACCAGCGAATTCTGCATCGCCTCGGCCGCGTTGTCCACCAGGTTCACAACTACCCTTTTGAGCTGCTCCCGGTCGACGTTCACCAGGGGCAGATTCGGCGCCAGCTTTGTGACGAGCTCAATCCCGTCCAGGCGACCACTAAAGACCGCCAGCCCGGCCTCGACGATCCCATTCAGGTCCGAAGGAACAGGCCTGGCCGCCGGGAACCGGGCGAACTGAGAGAACTCGTCCACCAGCCTCTTCAGAGTCTCCACTTCCTGCACGATCGTCGCAGCGCATTGCGCCAGCACCTTGGCCGTCTCAGGCTGCGCCGGCTGCCGCTCCAGGTGGCGCAAGATCCGTTCCGCCGACAGCGCGATCGGCGTCAGCGGATTCTTGATTTCGTGGGCGATCCGCCGGGCCACCTCGTGCCACGCCGCCGCCTTCTGCGCCCGCAACAGCTCGCTCGTGTCTTCCAGCACCACCACGAACCCCGACGTCAGCTTCGCCTCCAGCGCCGACACCGTCACCGATAGGTGCAGCGTACGCTGTTCCCGCTTGAACTCCAACTGCGTCGAGGCGGCGCCCGTCCGCCGCGCCCGCTTCATCAGGTACTTGATCTCCGCCAGGTCTTCGCGCCCAAACAGATCCTCCAGCTTCTCCGCCCGGCTGACCACCTCCCGCGGCAGGATGTGGCTCAAGGCCGCATTCACCCGCAGGATCCGCCCGTCCGGCGCTACTGAAATCACGCCCGTGGGAATGCTTTCCAGGATCGTCTCGATGAACCGTCGGCGGTTTTCCAGCTCCCGGCGGCTGTTCTCCAGGCCTTCGGTCATCTGGTTGAACGACCGCACCAGGCTGGCCAGCTCATCGATGGCCTGCACTTCGACCCGGTGCCCCCAGTTCCCCTTGCGCACCTGGCTGGCGGCCTCGAGCAGCGCCGCAATGGGAATGCTGATCTGCCTGGCCAAATACAGCGCCAGCCAGGTCGCCACAAACAGGATGAACAGCGTCAGCAAAAACAGCAGTTGCAGATAGAAACTGCGCGTGCTCTTGCGGTTCAGAATCAGGTTGTCGTACTCGGCCAGCCAGCGGGAGATATTGCCCTGCTTGCGCGCCATGTCCAGCGGAGTCCGCACCTTCACGGTCAGCTGGGCCGCCGTGCCGGGCACTTCCGCGGTGGCCACCAGCACCTCCCCCACCCCGCTCGCCGCCACGCACAGGACCTCCTGCCGCCCATCCGGGAACTCAAGGTAAGCCCCCGCGATCTCCTGCTCGGCGCATATGCGCTCAAAAATGCCGCTGGCGCGCCGGTTCTCCGCCGCGAGCGCTTTGGTCTCGGGCAGGCCGGCCAGCCATGCCGCCTGCACCCGCGCTTTGTCCCGCACCTCCCGCGCCAGAGCCTCGGCGACCTCGTTCAACTCCTGCCGGATCCCCTCCGCCGGTCGGCTGAACCACTTGTCCAGGTTCCGGTTGAGAACATACACGCTCCACAGCACCAGGAAGAACACCGGCAGGAAGCTCAGCGTCAGCGCCCCCACCACCAGCTTGGTCCGGATCCGCGACCCCTCCCGGTTTGAGCGCCGCTCGATATACAGCTTGACCCCTGTGCGGAACAGCATGAAGCCGATCGTCAGGGTCAACAGGAAGACCAGGCTGGAAATGGCCCAGTACAGGGAAGTCTGAACGGGGTTGTCCGGCCCGTAGTCCCCGAAGGAGAAGGACCCTTGCCACACCACCAGCGTCACCAAAACCGCCAGCGCCGCGATATAGCCTCCGTACAGGAGCCGCTTCTTCATAGGCAGGGCTTTCCTCCACGATTATAGGACTACGGCGGCCCGCCTCTGCCCGCCTTCGCCAAGACAAAAAAAGAGGGACCCGCGCCGGGCCCCTCTGCGGCGGCCGGCTGTCTGGGCCGCCGCCGCTCCTTCTGCGGTATACGGCTGCTTAGAAGATGATCTTCAGAGCCAGTTGGACGTTTCTCCGGCCGTCCTTCATGGCGGTCATGTAATCAACTGCCCAAGCGTCCGCCTCCTCAGTGAGGGCGTACAGGTTGGGGTGATTGGGAGCGTTGTACGCCTCAACCCGGAACTGGGCGGAGACCCGTTCGCTAATCTCGAACCTCTTATAAAGGGCCAGATCAACGTTCCAAGATCCCGGAGCACGAAAAGCGTTCCGCCCGGTCATGTGGGACGGGAACGGTCCGAACTCCGAAGTTCCGGTGATCGGGTTGACCCAGTCGTGGTCCAGAGGAATCTTCCGCAGGTCGTAGTAGATGATGCGGTTCGGGGTTCCCTCGGCCGGGCCGTTGCTGTTTCCCGTCCTCGGCATCGGCCCCTTCGGCATAATCCGCGGGGTCACCCAGTACCAAGTGTTCGTACTGTCGAACAAGCTGAACGGGGCGCCGGTCCGCATGGTGATGATCGGGACCACTTGCCAGCCCTTAAGGGCATGCTTCGCGATCCCCTTCTGGTTACGCCCTAAGGGGATGTCCCACATCCCAGAAATGGACCAGCGGTGGCGGTTGTCAAACTCCGCGTCGCCACGGTCCAAATCGGGGTTGAACGGATCCAGGAACCCGAGGTTGATCCCGTTATTGCTGCTCTCACTGAAAGTGCTGCTGAGGTTGTCGATGACATGGCCCCAGGTCCAGTTGGACGTCAAGGTGACGCCGCTGTCCGCGATGTTCTCCACGTTGACCCGGAAGTTCATCGCATGGTACTGAGACGAGGCCTGACTGTCGCGCCGGTTGATATTCGTGTAACGCGTCTTCTTCAGCCGCGCGGTGCAACTGAAGGGATCGCCTTTGTCGCACGGATCGCCGAGGAAAACGTTGCCCGCTCCGACCATGTTGTAGTTCGAAAGGCCGTAGAGGTTGGTTCCGCGGCTGGCGGAGTAGTCGACCGCCGCAACCACGCCCTTAGCAAGCTCCCGCTCCAGCGATGCGCTCCAGAGCTGCGCGTAGGCCTGCTTGATGTTGGCGTCTACGTTCCTCAGACTGGTCGGAGGCAGAGGCTTGGTCCCCGTGCCTCCCGCCAGAGGCCCGTAAGGGTCGGTCGTAATCGCCATCGAAGGAATATCCACGCCCGCAGTCAGAGCGACCACGGCGTAGTTCGGCGGGTTCTGGATTACGTTGAACGTAACGTTTCCGAAGTTCCGCTCGTAGCTGATGCCGTATCCTCCGCGCAGACTGGTCTTGCCGTCCCCGAACAGATCCCAGGCAAAGCCCACCCGGGGGCCGAAATTGCGCCAGTGCTTCTTCCACAATCCGCCCACGGGGCTGTCCGGAGCGAGGAACACATCTCCGTTCCGGATTTGCTGCCAGATGTTGGAGCCGTTGCCGTCGTAGAAGTTCGAATCCTTCTTCGGATCCTTATTGTGCTGCACGCCGAAGTACTCCCAGCGGAGCCCCAGGTTCAGCGTCAGCCGCGGCGCCACACGGTAGGCGTCTTGAATGTAGAACGCGAATTCGTGGTAGCGGTTCGACCGCGTGAAGTCCGGCGGGCCCACCGGCAGCGTCAACGTGCAGGCCGGCGTGGGAGCAGAGAGCGAGTCGCACGGATACTTTCCTTGCGGATACATGGCGCCGTTGAACCGCGCGATCTGCCCCGACAGCAGGTTGTCGAAGGCGCGGCCCCACGCAGAGGAAGTATTGAGAGCCGCAATCGGCGGGAAGTAAGCGCCGAAGCTTCGGTTGTCCCGCAGATAGTTATACGAGCCGCCGAACCGGAGCTGGTGTTTGCCCTTCGTCCAGTTCATGTCTTGATACAACTGGACAAAGTTCTGAGGTCCGCCGAACGGAATCCCATTGCCAGGACTGTAGGGCAGATATCCCGGAAGCGCCACCCGGTTCCCGAGCAAACTCTGCGCCGTGTTTGGATTGAAATAGAGGGCCGGGCTAATTGGGGCTTCACCCAGCGGCTGGCTGTTCAGGAAGCGGTTGAACACCGCCTTCGACTGGCTGACCAAGGTCGGGCTGAGAGTATGGACCAGGGAGAGGACGAAGCTCTGGTTGCGGATCTTGGTGCCAGTGTCGTAGCCGGCGTAAGGGCTCTCCGAATTCGTGCCGTTGAAGATGTTGGCGTCTTGAATCGCGTAGCGCCCGTACAACTGGGTTGCGGAGCTGATGTTGTAATCAATGCGGCCGACCACCTGCACCTCGTTCCTCGGGTCCCCGCCGCCCGCGTCCGCCGGGTTGACGTACTGGACGCGCTGAAAAACAGGGGTCGTCCCCGGAAGCAACTGGCAAGGGCCTCCCGCGGCTGCCCCTGCGCAGATGTCGACGCCCCGGGCCAATAGCTCGCTCTTGGTGAGCGTATTGTACTTGACCAGTCCAGGCTTCTCTTTGCCCAGCTTTGCAAAGAAGTCTTTCGTGTTCTGAGCCGAAGCGGCAATCAACTGCGGCGTCGGGATGTAGACGATTGTCGGCGCCGAACTGCGGATCCGGAACCATTCCGCATTCGTGAAGAAGAATAGCTTGTCCCTGTTCTTGTTGAACTCTTCCGGGATGAATACCGGGCCGCCCAGCGAAAAACCGAACTGGTTCCGCGTGAAGACCGGCCTCGGGATCTCGTTCGCGTTGTTGTCCGGTGTGTTAGAGGCCAAGCGGGAAACGCGGTTGAATTCATAAACGGTTCCGTGGAAATCTCGCGTGCCGCCCCGTGTCGCCACATTGACCACGCCGCCCGCGGCGCGGCCAAATTCGGCGGTAAAATTGTTCGTCAAGACGCTGAACTCTTGCACAGAGTCCAGCGGCACGGACATTCCAACCGAAGCCGTGAACTCATCGTTGTTTGCGGCGCCATCCAGCAGGATGTTCGTGGACGCCGAGCGCAGGCCATTGATGGTGAAACCGGCCCCACGCCCGTAGGCTGCGTCCTCGGTCACGTTGCCCGCAATCGCCACAAGGTCGTACGGATTCCGGGTCAGCGTCGGCAACTCAAGAACCTGCCGCGACGTGATGACCGTACCCAGAGTCTGGGTCTCGGTGTTGATCATTCCGACGGCCTCCGTCACCTGCACCGTGGTCTCCGTCCTTCCAATTACCATCCGGACATCGGCCGCAACTCGTGCCCCAACCGTGACGGAGACAACCTGAGAGAACTTCGAGAACCCGGCGGCCTCCGCCGTGAGTTCATATTCTCCCGGCAGCAAACCTGGGAACGCATACAAGCCGGCCTCGTTGCTCTCCGTGGTTCGAACCAGATTCGTGGAGAGTGATTTCAAACCCACCTTGGCGTTGGGCACGGCAGCACCACTCGGGTCCAACACCCTTCCTGAGATCTGGCCCGTTTCCGTCTGCGCCGCCGCTATGCCGGCGAACGCCAGCAGCAGCAAAACCAGCAACAGTACATTAGTTTTCTTCATAAGGATCCTTCCTTGCCTTAAAAGCTTTTATACTCGCGGCAACGAAGCCGCCTCTGAGCCTTGCCACCGGCATGTCCCTTGGCTGACTCCTGGGAATGTCGCATGAGCTTAGGCTAGCGAACACCATACAGAAGTGTAAGGGATGCCCCTCACTTCTTGGGCGCTTTTGAGCGCCAGTCCCTTTCCCAAACTGCATTTGAGGGACCAATGCAATCCGTTGAAATTCAACCACTTTTCCCCCCAGAGGAGGACCGGACTCCTATCCCTGGGGCGGAATCTTCGTATTGTCATACCGCAGGGTTCCAAAAAACGGAATGCCATTCCTTCGCCCGGCATCCGCAAGAAATTCCTCCGAGCTGTGTCCACCTTTTTCAAGTGGTGGCAACACGCCGTATTGTAGTGGGATTGTCGAACGAATGCAAGCGTATTTTTTGCCGGCTTTAGGTTTTTCGCGGCCCCTACGGGCGCGAACCGACCTCCGCCTCACCCCGCGCCCCCCGCCTAGGCGCCGTTCTGAGGCAGCAAGCCCGCGCGGTTCCTCTTCGCATTGGAGGATTTGGCCCTTGGCGAGGGAAGGGGCAGTTCCTCCTGCCACGATACGCTCAAGGGAGCCGGGCCACGCGCGGCCAGCCATCCTCCCAAATCATGGTTGAGATTTGCAAATGCGGCCGTCCCGTGGTCCCGTGATAGGCGTGGAAGAACAGGTAGTCGGTGTTCCCGTCGCGGAACACCGCCTGGTGGCCGGGGCCCCGCCAGCTTGGGGTCGTGGCTTCGATCACCAGCGAGCCGCCGCCTTCGGTCATAGGCTTTCCCGTCTTGTCCAAGTAAGGGCCGGTGATTTGGCGCGAGCGGCCGACCACGACGTTATAGGTGCTGTCGGCGCCCCGGCAGCACCGGTCGAAGGAAACAAACAGGTACCAGTAATCGCCCCGGCGCACGATGAAAGGCGCCTCCACCGAGCCGCCGATAGGTTGCTCCCGGGGCCTGCTACAGAGCCGATGCATCGTGGCATCGGTTGCCGAGAGCTTACCGGTCGCAGGGTCCACCCGGCGCATCATAATGCCGCCCCAAAAGCTGCCCCAAACCAGCCAGATGTTCTTTTCGTCCTCGATGACGAGATTCGGATCGATGGCATTCCAGTCGTCCTTTTCTTCATAGGAGCGCAGGACGAGGCCCTCATCCACCCAGCGGTAGTCGGGGCTGCCCGGGTCGAGTGTCTTGTTCGTGGCCAAGCCGATGGCTGAGTTCCGGCTTCCGAAGGTCGAGACAGAGTAATAGAGGTAGAATTTTCCGTTGTAATAGGAGATATCCGGCGCCCAGGCATTCCTGGCCTTGGGGATTTCCTTTTGCGCCCATTGAGGGAGTTCTGGGAACACATGTCCAGAGAGCTTCCACTCCCGAAGATCCTTGGAGGTCCGGATCGGAATCACCCCTTGTCCCGGCCGCCCCCCGGTGCAGAACACGTAGTAGGCGTCGTGCTCTTTGATGACCACAGGGTCGTGCACGCCTTCGGTGTCTCCGCGCAGGGACAATAGCGAGGGTTCGCCGGCCGGAGCGCCGGCGCCCAGCAGCGCCAGTAGACTGGCGGCGAAGGCCCCAAATGGAATGAGTATGCTTTTGCCCATGATTAAGTCTCCTGAATGAATCCACGCTTCCGCAGGTTTGCGAAGACTGCTGAAATGTCCCGCGGCTGTGATTCTTGATGGTGGAACTGCATGGCCGTCGCCCGGGCGGCCCTGGAAACCCGCCGAATCCTGTCTCCGGAGGAAGAGGCCGGCGGTCCGCTGAAGGCCCGAGCCCGGAGGCGCCCGGGCGGATGGCCGGGCAGTTTGGGGCCGCTGATCCAAGCCCGAGCGGGCTTCGGAACCGTCTGTGTTGTTTCAGCGGGCATTCGAATATAGGCCTCTCCGCGCTACCTCACAGTAAGGTGCAAGATCGTCAGCGAATGTTTCGGGAAGACGAAGGAAAAACCATTCCTTGACACGTCCAGCTTGACCCTCCGCGTCACGGGCCGCACCCGCTGGTCGTCGCCGAACGTGTGGGTGGCCTTCAGATCGGTGTGATATAACTGCCAGAGGTCAGCCTCAGGGGCGATCTGTCCTTCCACATTGTCGATTTGGGTCCGGATGTCGAGCTTCTCGCTCCGGTTCAGTACGTTCAAGAAGACGGCCCGAAGCTGGGGGTTATACGTCGCGCTCACGTCCAGGCAGGAGACCGGAGGGCGGTTCTCCAGGTTGTAAGTCGGTGACTGCACGAATAAATCGAGCGACAAGTTATTCTTTTGCTTGGCGTACTCCGCGATGGGGAAGTATATCGTCTGAAGGAACAGGCCGTCTTTATTCGTAAAGATCGGAGCGATGCCGTTTACCAACTGAGCCAAGTTGGCCATCTTGACAATATCCGCGTGACGCATGAAGGCGTTTAGGAAGACCGCCATCGCCAGGGCGTCCTCATAGTTGTAAATTTCTTCCAGTCCCTTCAGACCAGCGCCCGGCCCGCGAACCCGGTACCAGACATTCCACTCGTCGTAAGCGATATAGATGGGGCGCGGGTTGACCATACCGGACTGAGCGGCTGTGATTTGACCCTTAACGACCCGAATATAGTGCTCGATGTCCTGTGCGCTAGCTCCGAGAAACCGCTCGAAATTGTTGTCATCGTTGCGGATATAGGTGTGGAGGCTGATGTAGTCAATGTGTTCCTTCAGTTTATCCAAGACGGTGCGGTTCCAGCCAATCCAGTCGGCGCCGGGGCGAAAATTGCTGGAGCCGGCTGCGATTAACTTGATTGTGGGGTCCATCCAGCGCATTCCTTTGGCCGCTTCCAGGGCGAATTTGGCGTAATCTTCCGCGCTCTTGTGGCCGAGCTGCCAGGGGCCATCGAGCTCATTGCCCAAGCCCCAGTATTTGACGCCCCAAGGCTTTTCGCGCCCATTTTTCCTGCGCTGGTTGGCCCAGTAGGTATCGGGGTCTCCGTTGACGTATTCCACCCACTGGCGGGCTTCGTCCACGGTGCCCAGGCCAGCGTTGATAACAATGTAGGGTTCGACGCCAACCCGCTCGCAATACAGGAGGAATTCGTCCGTGCCAAACCGATTGGACTCCACCCCTCCCCAAGCGTAATCGGGGCGTTTTGGACGCAGGTCGCGGGGACCGATCCCATCCTTCCAGTTGTAGCCGGAGACGAAGTTGCCCCCGGGCCATCGGAGGATCGTAACGCCCAGTCCTTGAACGGCCTTCATAACATCCTTGCGGAAACCGTTCTCGTCGGACAAGGGGCTGCCTTCGTCAAAGATGCCGCCGTAGATCACGCGGCCGAGATGTTCGGCAAAGTTTCCAAACACATGAGGGTGGACCTCACCGACCACCCGGTCGGTATCGATCTTGATCCTGGCCGCGGGCTGCTGGGCAACTGCGGCGCAGGCGCAAAAAAGCGCCGGCAGAAGAATCGTCCATCTCATTTGCCTAGCCTCCATTGGGTTTTCATGTTGCGGAGCGGCGCGGAGGAAGCGCAGCCCGCGAAGTGGTCCGGTCCGGCGCGGGAGGGCCTTGTAGGGCCCTCCCCCAAACGCCCGCTCTGCCTTCTCGGTTGCGGCACGTCTCCTTCCAGTAAGACCGTCGATCTCAAACAAGCAGAAACTAGAACGTGAACCGCAATCCGAGCTGGAACCTTCGCGCATCTCCTGCGCTGGTCACCCGACCGAAGTTGGCGCTGTTCATGTTGGAGGTCACGCCGCCCAGGTTGACTCGATTGGGCGCGTTGAAAGCTTCCGCACGGAATTGAAGACTGGCGCGCTCCTTCAAGGCGAAGTTCTTCATCATCGCCATGTCGATGCTGACCAACCCGGGATTAAAGTAAGTGTTGCGGCCCAGCGAGCCGTTGAGCCCCAGTCCAGGCGAGGGGAAGTCCGCACGGGCGAAGACGCCGGTCAAATACGCCTGTTTCGACGTATCTCGGATCTTGGCGAACGAGGGGGCCATAGGCCGATCGTTGGTGGTCCCGTCGGCGTTCCAATCGCAGCCCGTGTTGCCGGTGATAACTCCGCCGGTCCGGACCGGGCGGAACACGTCCGTGCAGTTCACGGTGAATGGTCCGCCGGACTGCAAGATCCCCGCCATGCTGAACTGCCAGCCGCCGACGGCTCCCTTCAGCCAACGGTTCTCCACCGGGGCCGGGATTTGCCAGACGGCGCTAAAGGCCAGCTTGTGCGTACGCTGGAAATCAGAAAGCCCGCGGTTCAGCTTCAAGTCAAAGATATCGATGATGGGAAGACCACCGCCGAACCCGCTGGCGTAGTCGATGGCCCGGCCAAAGGTGTAAGCAGTCTGAAACATCAAGCCGCGGGACATTCTCCGGTTGACCGAGACCGTGCCGCCGTTGTACGCAGAAGTGAAATTGGACTGGGCGTAGTCGATGGCGCCGAAACTGGGGTTCAAGCGCCGCAAAACGCCGTTGTTCTGAATCAAATCGCCCCGGTAACGGTTCACGTTGTACTTGGCGTAAAGCTTCCGTCCCAGGTTGCCGATGTAGTTGACCTCCACGGTGGTGTTGGGGTCGAGTGCGTATTGGATGCCGAAGAAGTAGCTCATGACGTAGGAGCTCTTCAGATTGGGGTCGATCCAGGCGATATTGGCCCGGGCGAAGGTGGACCCGTTGCGTTCATCCAACCCGATGACTCCCTCCAGACCGAGAGGCCGCGCGCACTGATAGGGGTTGGTGCTGGACCGGCAGAAGTCATAGCGCGGCAACAGAGGAGCGGTTTGCTTGGAAGCGGTGATGATCATGTAGATGGGAGGGGTATAGTGTGCACCGCCATATAATTGACTGGGGAGCTGGTCGTAGAAAATGCCGGCTCCGGTGCGGATCGACATCTTTCCTTTTGATGTCGGGTCCCAGGCGAAGCTGAGGCGCGGCGCGAAATTGTTGTAATCGCCGTTTTCCAGGATGTTGTAGCGAGTTTCGTTCTTGCCGTCGGCGATACGGCTCGTAAAGTCGTTGCCGCTGCGCCATCGGACGTTGTTGCCGAGCGTAGCCTGGCCGACCTTGCCGTACGTCTCCCAGCGCACGCCGTAGGTCATGGTGAGGTTCGAGCGCAACTTCCAAGAATCCTCGAAAAACCATCCCACGGTGGTTTGCCGTTCGGCGACATCGGGAGTATAGACGGATCCATCGACCGGGTTCAGTCCGATATTGCCTTGGGAAAAGGGGTCGTCCAACACAAAGTCCCAAATGTTGTTGAAGCTGTAACTCGGGCGCTGATAACTCGCGGTGGGCTTCCAATTGCTTTGTAATTTCGACAGCGTGAAGCCTCCCCGGATCGTATGGGTTCCGCGAATCCAGCTCAGCGTATCGCTGTAGTGGTAATTGTTTTGGATAAAGGGTACCGGGCCGCCTTTGCCGAAGCCGCTAATTCCGCCCGTGCCGGCGATCGAGATGCCTGACGGGATCTGGCACTCGGCGCACTCGATCTCGCCATGCACGCGCACGGCGGTCGCCCGGAACTCGTTGATGAGGTTGGGCGAAAAGGTGTGCGTCTCGTTGATGCTGCCGTACCAGTTCCGGATCGGGAAGAAGATGCGGAACGCCGGCCGAATCGTGCTGCCGTCCATGGAACCTTCGGAGTTGCGGAAAACGTTGACGTAAAAGCGGTCCTTGCCGGTGATCATATGATCGCCGCGTACATTCCATTGTTCGCCCTGCCGGGGCGAGGTAATGGGGGTAACGCCTTGTCCGACGACCCGCAGATCACAGGGCATCATGCCGATGGGGGTGGTCACCTGCGCGGAGCCGGAACAAGGAACGCCGAGAATGTTGGCAACCGTCAAGAAGTTGGTGTAGGGCTCGAACGCGGCCGGATATTTGTCCAACAAAAACGCTGATTTATTGTTGGGGTAGCGCTGCTTGACGAAGTTGCGGAATTCGCTGGTCTCGACCTGAGTGGCGGCATTCGAGGCGGTGACCTGGCGCATGACGTCGAAGGAGCCGAAGAAGAAGGTCCGGTTCTTGATGATCGGTCCCCCGATGCTGCCCATGTACTCGTTCTTGCGCGTGACCGGCAGCACGCGGCCCGTCAGTGCGTTGGGGACGTTCTGAAAAAGGCTGCGGGACTGGAACTTGTTGTTGGAATGAAACCAAGCCAGGCTGCCGTGGAACTCGTTGGTGCCCTGTTTGGTGAGCACGTTTACGGTAGCGCCCGCGTCATTGCCTTTCTCGGCGGTGAAATCATTGACCGCGACCCGCATTTCCTGAATGGATTCCGCGTTGGGTTGCAAGTTGATGCGGCCTCTGCGCACCATCGAGGTCACGGAGGCGGCGTCCACGGAAAAGCCGTTTTGTTCGCCGCGCAGCCCTGCCGCGCTCATCTGGATCTGGGGTTCAGAGCCAAAGACGTCGTTTTGCCCGGTAGAACCGACGACGCCCGGCGCCAAGGCCACCAAACCAAGGAAATTCCTGCCGGGGAGCGGCAATTCGGTGAGTTGCTTCTGTTCGATCACTTGAGACACCCGAGCCACGGAGAGCTCCACGGCGGCGGCTTCTGCCGTGACGCTCACCGCAGTGGCGGCGGTTCCCAGCTCCAGTGATAAATTGACGGTGCGCGTCTGGCCGACCGACAGTTGCAAATCGCTGATTTCAAGTGGCTTGAAGCCCTGGGCATTGACTGTGAGCCGGAATCGCCCCGCGGGCAAAGACGGGAAACGGTAATAGCCCGCCTCGTTGGTTTGGGCTGTGGTGCGGATCCCAGTTTCCGCGTTCTCGAGAGTCAGAGTAGCCCCGGGGACCACGGCTCTGGATGGATCCATCACCGTGCCTTCGATTTGTGACGTGAACTGCCCGTGCAGCAGAGAGACTCCGGCGACAGCTGCAAGGGCGGTGAGCCGCAAAAGTTTGTGAAACTTCATAAACGCTCCCTCCCGCAAGCGTTTTCAATTCTAATGCAGATTCAGAAGTCCGTCAATCCGTTTCGCCCAGATTCTTACTATACTTCTCGCAAATCACATTGAGATGTGTAAAATAGTTGGACACGCACTGATGTGAAATCGATTTCAAGGCTTGCTTCCTTTTAGCCCGACTGGCCCCACGCCGCCGCGCCGCAGATGTGAAGCCAGCCATTGGTTTTTGAGCAAGGGGTGTGGCCCCGAGTGACCACCTGAACTTGGTGGTGGTTTCAGGGACAGGGGATTGAGGGGCAGCGGTTTGAGGGATAGGCCTTTAAGGGACCTAAGCGAAGTGATCTCAGGGATAAGACCGCTCGCCGGCCAGGGATGCCCCAAATGGACGGGTCATTCTGCGTTTCTGAGCTTCGGTTGCGCTCTCTTTCCGAAGCATTCGGACGACTGGGGATTTTTCCGAGCAGGCCGCAAGGAGGGCGGGTTTGCCGCGTTCCGTCCGCCCCGCCTAGGCGCCGTTCTGCGGCACCAGGCCCGTGCGGCCTTGGGTTCGAAACTCGTACTTGTCGATCTCCACCGCCACGTCATTTCCGCGGCAGCGGACCACCTTCCCACGGGCGACCAGCTTCATCGGGCATTTGCCGTTCAGTTGAGCCGGCCAGCTCACCGCCAGCTCCACGCGCCTGCCTTGCGGGAGAGGCGTCTCGGCCGCAAACAAGATGCCATGGCTGCTAATGTCCAGCGTCTTGCCAAAACCCCATTGCGGCGCACCCCGTACGCCCAACAACCGGTAGCGCAGCTCCTGGACAATTGGAAACCGGCTGGTCCGCCGCCGGTCCGTGCCTCCCCAACTTGTGAAAACCTCTCGGAACGTGGCCTGTGTCATCTTCCCCCGAACCCTCGTATCTAGTTGCCTCTTATAACTAGATGCTCCAATACTGCGCCTGGAACCGGCAATGGGAATGTCGTTCCAAACCTGTACCTTAACAATACTAGTACCTTAGTCCTTCCGCTGCTTGAGCCTCCTCAACTCACGGATTTCATGGAGCCGTTCACGGATCCGTTTCTCCCAGCCGCGATCGGTCGGGCGATAAAACTGTTTGCCTTGGAGCGACTCCGGCAGGCATGGCATCCCAGGCACGGCATCCTCGAACCGGTGAGCGTGCTCGTAGCCCTTGCCGTAGCCCCATTCCTTCATGTGCCTTGTGACCGGGTTGCGCAAGTGCATCGGCACGGGTTCCGCCAAACCCCCGGCGGCTTCCACCCGCGCGGCGTTCAGCGCCTGATAAGCGGCATCCGACTTTTGCGCCAAAGCTAGATAAAGCGCGGCCTGGGCCAAGGCTTGATCTCCTTCCGGAATGCCCAGAAAATGGACCGCTTGCATCGCTGCTACCGCCTGCTCGAGCGCCCGGGGATCGGCCAACCCGATATCTTCGATGGCCATCCGGACTAAGCGCCGGGCGATGTAGAGGCGGTCCTCGCCAGCCTCGAGCATTCGCGCCAGCCAATACAAGGCGGCGTCCGGATCGCTCGATCGTACCGACTTGTGCAAGGCCGAGATGAGGTTGTAGTGTTCCTCGCCGGCCTTGTCATAGAGCAGCGTCCTGCGCTGGATGGCGTCTTCAACCGCCTGCCGGGAGAGTTCGCGGCCGGGCGAGGCCGCCACAGCCGACTCCAAAACGTTGTAGGCCATCCGGGCATCGCCATTGGAGTAGATGGCGATCTGCTCCAGCAGCTCCTCGGGGGCTTCCATCTGGCGCGATCCCAAGCCCCGCTCGGCGTCGCTCAGCGCCCGCTTGAGCAGCGTCACGATCTCCGGCACAGTCAGAGCCCGCAGCGCGTAGACCTGGGCGCGGCTGAGCAAGGCCGAAATCACCTCGAAGGATGGATTCTCGGTGGTAGCCCCAATCAAGATGACATCTCCCCGCTCGACGTAAGGCAGGAAGGCGTCCTGCTGAGCCTTGTTGAAGCGGTGGATCTCGTCGATGAAGAGCACCGTCCGGCGGCCGGCACGCCGGTTGCGCTCGGCCTGCGCCATGACTTCCTTTATCTCTTTGATCCCGCTGAGCACCGCGCTAAAGGGCACGAAATCGCACCGGGACATCCCAGCAACCAGACGGGCCAAGGTGGTCTTGCCCGTTCCCGGCGGGCCCCATAGAATCATCGAGCCCAGCTCATCGCGTTCCAGCCGCACCCGCAGGGGCTTGCCGGGTCCCAGGATATGCTCCTGCCCGACGAACTCCTCGAGCGTGCGGGGCCGCATCCGGTCGGCGAGCGGCGCTGCCGGAACCGGGTTGTCCAACGCAGGCCCTGTGTCGAACAGGCTCATGGCATGCCTCCCCGCTGCCGCCGCGCCTCGTAGAGCAGGATCGCCGCCGCCACGGCCGCATTCAGCGATTCCACGCCCGTCACAGGAATTCGGACCGAGGGTGCGCCGCGGAACTCGCTGCTGACGCCTCGCCCCTCGCTCCCCACCACCAGCACGCACGGACCCACCAAGTCCGCCGCATCGGCGGGGAGGGATCCGCCGGCGGAAGCGGCATAAACCTTGGCCCCATGAGCGGCGGCCTCGGTCAGAAGCCCCTGCGCCGTAAGCCCGGTCCGCAGCGGAACCCGGAACACGGAGCCGGCCGAAGCCCGGACCGCCTTGGGATTGAACGGGCTGACCGAGCCTTTCAAGAGCGCCACTCCGCTGGCCCCAAACGCCTCCGCGGTTCGCAACATCGTGCCCGCGTTGCCCGGATCTTGAATTCCATCCAGGGCCAGAACCAGCGGCTGCCGCCCCCAGAGATCTTCCGGTCGCCACGCCGGGATGGCCGCCAAGGCGATCACGCCCTGGTTGGTTTCCGTAGCGGCCAGTCCTTCCATCACCGCAGGCGGGACCACCACCAGCCGGAACCCGGTCCGGCGGCCGGCCGTCTGGCGCACCCGCGGCAGAGCCGCCTCGGTGCAGACGATGGCCTCTAAAGGCTGGCGGCTGCGAAAGACCTCCTCAAGAAGATGAAAGCCTTCGGCCACGAGGAAGCCTTCCTCGGCCGTCCCCGTGGTCCGTGCAGCACGGCGTATCCTTTTGAGTAGGAGGTTCTGGGCGCTGCTGATTCGTTCGGCCCTGATCATGTGCCTGGCCCGCCTCCGGCAAGCGGCCGAAAAGCCGCGGGCGTTTAGAATGATACCGCACCCATGCGCAAGCTGATCGCCTTTCTGTTGCTGCTGGCCGGGGCCTGGGCCACCTATTTATTTTCCTTGGCGCGCAGCATCCACCGCCAATCCGTCAGCGACGAAGCGGCTCCCGCCGATCTGATCCTGGTGCTGGGAGCTGCCGAGTACCGCGGCCGTCCCTCCCCGGTCTACCGCGCCCGTCTGGACCACGCCTTTGACCTGTACGAGCGCCGTCTGGCTCCCAGAATCCTAACGACGGGCGGGGCAGGCGGGGACCCGTTCTTCACCGAAGGAGGCGTCGGCCGATCCTATCTGATCTCCCGGGGCGTCCCGGCCGAAGACATCGTCGTGGAGCCGGAAGGCGCCACCACGGCCCAAAGCGTTACGGCAGCGGCGGAGATCATGCGCCGCATGGGACTGCGCTCTTGCATCGTGGTCAGTGACGGCTACCACATCTACCGCGCCAAGTACATGCTTGCCGCTCAGGGTTTCCGGGCGTATGGGTCTCCCCGGCCGGCCGTGCCGCAGGGCGGCTGGAGGCAGTGGTGGGTTTACCTGCGCCAGGCGGCCGCCTTCACCTTGTGGCGGTTTGGCCTTGCCTTCTAGGCGCTGGGGAGCGGGCGGGCGGACCGCGGGCTAAAGCTTCAACAAAGACCGGAGGCGTTTGGTCTGCACCCGGCTGACCGGGATTTCGGTCTGCTTCTTATCGTCCATCCGCAACTGGTAGCTGGACTTGAACCAGGGGATCACTTCCCTGATCCGGTTGATGTTCACCAGATAGGAGCGGTGCACGCGCCAGAAGATCTCCGGATCGAGGCTGCTTTGAAGCTCCTCGAGGGTGCGGTAGTTGGAAAGCCCCTCCACGTGGGTGGCGACGATGGTGATCACACCGTCCTCGATGGTGGCGTACACCATGTCTTGCGCGTCGATGATGTAGTTCCGGTTGCCGCTGCGCACCAGCAGCTTGGTGCGCTGGGGAAGGCTGCGTGCCGGGGGCGGCTCCGGCGGGGCGGCGGTGTGTTTGGCCTCAATGCTGCGGCGCACCCGCGCGATGGTCTCTGCCAGGCGGTCCTTATCCACCGGTTTCAGCAGGTAGTCTAGCGCCTCCAGCCGGAAGGCCTGGACCGCGTACTGGTCGTAGGCGGTGGCCAGCACGAAATGCGGCAGACTCAGACCCATCTCCTTGGCCTTGCGGATCACGGCCAAGCCGTCCAGGCCGGGCATCTGGACGTCGAGGAAGGCGATGTCGGGCTCGAGCTTCTCAATGAGCCGTAGAGCCTCCAGGCCATTGCGGCCCGTGCCCACGACCTCGATGTCGGGGAACTCTTTGAGGAGATAGGAGAGCTCCTCACACGCCAGCCTCTCGTCGTCGACGACGATGGCCGTCAGGGTTGTCGTCGCCACATCCCCCACGAGAATGGTAGTATAACATTTCGCCTTGACAATCCGTTCAGGCCTTGATGGAAAAGGAGAATTGGAATCTTGCCCGCGAAGGATAACGTAAAGATCGCCCCGCCCGAGGGGAAACTCGGCGTTCTCATACCAGGGATGGGGGCCGTGACCTCCACCTTCATCGCCGGCGTGGAAGCCGTGAAGGCCGGTTGGGCGCTGCCGATCGGCAGCCTCACGCAGATGGGCACCATCCGGCTCGGCAAGCGCACCGAGGGCCGCAGTCCGAAGATCAAGGACTTTGTTCCCTTGGCCGAGCCTCAAGATCTGGTCATCGGCGGCTGGGACATCTTTGAGGATAACGCCTACGAAGCGGCGCGCAAAGCGGGCGTTCTCGATAAGGCCCACATTGAAAAACTCAAGGAGCCAATGTCGGCGATCAAGCCGATGAAGGCCGTTTTTGACCATGACTATGTGCGCCGCCTGGACGGCCCGCATGTCAAGCAGGGCGGCTCCAAAATGGACAAGGCGCGGATGCTCATGGACGACATCGAGCAGTTCCGCAAGTCCACCGGCGTCTCGCGGCTGGTCATGATCTGGTGCGGGTCGACCGAGGTTCATCACGAGCCCACCGAGGTCCACCAGACCATCGAAAACTTCGAGCGCGGGTTGGAAAAGAACGACCCCAACATCGCGCCCAGCCAGATTTACGCTTACGCGGCTCTCAAGATGGGCGTGCCACACGCTAACGGCGCGCCGAATCTGACCACCGACGTGCCCGCCCTGGTGGAGCTGGCCCGCCGCAACCAGATCCCGATCTGCGGCAAGGACTTCAAAACCGGCCAGACTTTGATGAAGACGATCGTGGCGCCGGGCCTGAAAGCGCGGATGCTGGGGCTCACCGGCTGGTATTCGACCAACATCCTGGGCAACCGCGACGGGGAGGTGCTGGACGATCCCGCTTCGTTCAAAACGAAAGAGGTCACCAAGCTCTCGGTGCTGGAATACATCCTGCAACCGGACCTTTACCCGGAGCTGTACAAGGACTTCTACCACGTCGTCCGCATCAACTACTACCCGCCGCGGGGCGACGCCAAGGAAGGCTGGGACAATATCGACATTTTCGGCTGGATGGGATATCCGATGCAGATCAAGATCAACTTCTTGTGCCGGGATTCCATCCTCGCCGCTCCGCTGGTGTTGGATCTGGTTCTGTTCCTGGATCTGGCGCAACGGGCTGGAATGAAGGGCATTCAGGAGTGGCTCTCTTTTTATTTCAAGGCGCCCATGACCGCCCCCGGGCTGTACCCCGAGCATGACATCTTCATCCAACTAATGAAGCTGAAGAATACGCTGCGCTGGATGCGCGGGGAGGACCTCATTACCCACCTCGGGCTGGAGTATTACGACTAGCGGGGCGCCCCAGTCCCCGGAACGGGCTATGGAAGTCCTGGTCATTGGCGGAACCCTCTTTATCGGCCGCTTTCTGGTGGCGGCGCTGCTCAAGGAAGGACATAACGTCACGGTGCTGCACCGCAGGCCGGGCCATGACCTAGGCAGACGGGTCGGAGAGATCATCGCGGACCGCAACAATGCCGCCCAATTGCGTGAGGCGTTGGCGGGCAGGGCCTTCGATGTGGTCTTCGATAACGTCTACGACTGGAAGCGGGGAACCACCGCCGAGCAGGTCGAGGCCACCGCGCGGGCTTGCGGGTCCAACCTCCAGCGCTACGTTTTCATGTCCAGCGTGGCGGCCTATGGAGACGGCCTCAACCACCACGAGGGCGACGCCCTGGCGCCCGATGACCACCCCGACGCCTACGTCCGCAACAAAGCGATGAGCGAGCGGGCGCTGTTCCGGCTCCGCCAGCGCTGCGGTTTCCCGGTGGTCACCCTGCGGCCGCCGTTCGTTTACGGGCCCAAGAACCCGTTCTACCGCGAGGCCTTCTTTTGGGACCGGCTCCGCGACCGCCGGCCGATCATCATCCCGGGCGACGGGCGGCGCCTCATGCAATTCGTCTTCGTTAAGGACCTCGTCTGGGCTTGCCTGAGAGTGATGACCGAACCGGCGGCCGTGGGGCACGCTTTCAACATTGCCAACCTCCGGCCCATCACCCAGACGGAAGCGGTGGAGGCATTTGCCGCCGCCGCCGGCAAGAAGGCGCAGACGGTCCGGGTGCCGCGCGAAGTGATCCAGCGCGCCGGAGGGCAGATCCTCGGCAGCCGGCTTTACTTCGGCGAGTACTTCGACCTGCCTCCGATCACCCAGATCATCAGCAAGGCGCAGCGCATGCTCGGCTTCAAACCGACGGATTTCGCCGCGGGCCTGGCCGAGACCTACCGCTGGTATCAGCGGCATCACAACCACCCCGCTCCCGACTATTCCTTCGAGGATCACCTTTTGCAATTCGCTGTGCCGGCCTCGGCGAAGTAGAAGCCACCCGGATCAGAGAGCGCGTGCCGGGTCCGGGCGCGCCGCAAAGCGGCAACCATCGCGGTCTGTGTCCCAAAGCGGGCATGGTAGGCTGGCGGGTATGGAAGCAGCGAATGGCGCCTTCGGCTGGCGCATTTCACGAAGAGTTTTCCTCCAATCCGCGGCCGCGCTGGCGGCTCTGCCCCTCAAGAGCGCACAGAAGGGCGGGCTGCGGTTTGGCGTGGTGACGGATGTCCACTATGCGGACCGCCCGCCTTCGGGGACGCGTTACTACCGGCTCGGAATCGGGAAACTGCGGGCGGTGGTGGATCTGATGAACGCCCAGCGGGTGGATTTTCTCATCGAGCTGGGGGACTTCAAGGATCAGGATGAGCAGCCGTCGGAGGCGCGCACGATCGAGTATCTGCGGGCGATCGAGACCGTGTTTCAGAGCTACGGCGGCGCGCGGTACCACGTGCTGGGCAACCATGATATGGACAGCATCAGCAAGATGCAGTTTCAGGCCGTGGTGTCCAATACCGGCATTGCGCGGGACCGGACCTACTATTCGTTTGACCGGGGCGGATTCCACTTCGTGGTGTTGGATGCGAACTTCCGGCGGGACGGCGTTGCCTACGAGAAGGGCAACTACGACTACAAGGACACGAACGTTTCCGCCGAGCAGGTCGAGTGGCTGCGCAAGGACCTGGCCGGCGCGCAAGGCCCGTGCGTGGTCTTCGTGCATCAGCGGCTGGATGAGAGCGAGGAATCACCGCCTGTCGGCAACCGGGCGGAGGTCCGCGAAATCCTGGAAGGGAGCGGCAAAGTGGGGCTGGTGATGCAGGGGCACGTGCACGCGGGCGGCTACCAACAGATCGGCCGGATTCATTACTACACGCAAGTGGCGTCGGTGGAAGGCGACAAGGTGGGCGACGCCACCTGCACTATTGTGCGGTTGCAGCCCGGCGGCGGCATCGAGATCACCGGCTACGAGCGGGCGGTGAGTAGGAATCTTGTGACGGCCGCTCGGTGAGCTGGCAGAACTGCCGGATTGGCAAGCTCCCCTGTGGGCGGACACGCTGGGCAGCCCGTACAAGAGACGCGATTGGGTGGAGGGGAGGGCGGCGGGGGAAGGCCGACAGGAATGTCTGCCCCAAGAAGAGGCTGCCCCACAGCGCGGCAGGGCCGCAACCAAACAGGGGTGGCGGCGCTGGTCTCAGCGGAAAAAGGCAAACCACAGAGGACACGGAGAACACGGAGAAGGAAAACCGCAGAGCGGCAGGGATGCAACCAACGCCACAGAAACAGAAAGGGGTCCGGCTGGGCCGGACCCCTTTGCCGCGTCAATCAGAATTGACCCTAAGTTTGTGACTCTATGGTCCCCTTCTCGTCGGGGCGATCACTATCCTACCACAACCCGGGGCCGGCCCAAAACGCGGCAGGTACAGCTTCCGGGAGCCGGAAGTCGACGTCGATCAAGATCAGGATCAGGAAGATCGCCAGAAATACCAGGCCCGAGACGAAGATCAGGGCGTTGAGCGGCTTGTCGTGGAGCAGGTGCATGAAGAACAACGCGACCAGGGAGGCCTTCAGGGAAGCAATGCCCAGCGCCACAATCACGTTGACCGCGGGCGAGCCAAAGTGAATGCCCGAGACCGCCACGGTCACCGCGGTCAATGCCAGGAGAGCCGCCAGCACAATCACATAAGTTCGCATCGCCAGATCCTATCCGATCAGATATAACAGCGGGAACAGGTAGATCCAGATCATATCCACCAAGTGCCAGTACAAGCCTCCCAGGTCGACGGGGGCGTAGTAAGCGCTGGAGAAGTGGCCGCGGCGGCCGCGGAGGAGCAGCCAGCTCAAGACAATCATCCCGCCCAGGATGTGCAGGCCATGCAGGCCGGTCATCATGAAGTAAAAGCTGAAGAACATGGCCTGGCCTGCGGGTTCCGGCCCTCCGGCGGAATAGAACTTGCCGGGCAGAAGCCCGTCGTGAAACTTGTGGGAATACTCGAAGTATTTGACGACGAGGAAGGCGCCGGCCAAAGCCAGCGTGGCCGCGAGGTAGCGCACCAGAGCTCGCTGGCGGCTATGGCGGGCGCTGTGGACGGCCATGACCATGGTGAAGCTGCTGACCAGCAGAATCACCGTATTGAGCGCGCCCAGCGGGCGGCTCAGGTGTTCGTGGGCCAGGCGAAAAGCGTCGTGGTGCCGGCCCGACATGATGGCGAAGCCGACAAACAACCCGCCGAACAGTAAGATTTCGGTCGCCAGGAACAGCCACATGCCGATCTTGCCGGCGTCCACCTGCTGCTCCATTTCGGCATAGTGGTGCTGAAGGAACGGGCTGTGGGTCGTGGTGGTGGTGGTTTCGCTCATACCAGAGCCGGCTCCCGGTCGTAGTCGTACGGTCCGTGGGTGGGAACGGGGGTGCGGTCGAAGTTATGGTGGGGAGGCGGCGAAGGCGTCTCCCATTCCAAGGTGGCGGCGCCCCAGGGATTGGCCGGGGCATCCGGCTTCTTCCGCAAAGAGACGAGCAGGTAGCCCAAGATCAGGAACAGGCCCAGAGCCAAGATCCAGCTTCCCACGGTGGAAAGCACGTGCATGGGCTGAAAATCCTGGACGTAGCTGGCGTAGCGGCGGGGCATGCCGCGGCTGCCCATCAGGAACTGGGACAGGAAGGTCAGGTTGAAACCAATAAAGACCAGGGCCCCCGCCATGCGGGACATTTTCTCCGAATACATGCGGCCGAAGATCTTGGGCCACCAGTAATGCACGCCGGCCAGATAGGCGATGAAGGTCCCGCCCATCATCACGTAATGAAAGTGGGCGACGACAAAGTAAGTGTCGGTCAGATGCACGTCCGTGCTCAGCGCGCCCAAAAACAAACCGGTCAACCCGCCGATGGCGAACAGAGCCAGGAACATGATGGCGTAGATCATGGGCGCATCCAGCTTGATCGAGCCCTTATACATGGTGGCGAGCCAATTCCAGATCTTGATGCCCGAGGGGATGGCGACCAGGAAGGTCAGGAAGCTGAAGACCGCGGAGGCCAGTTGGGACTGGCCGCTGATGAACATGTGATGTCCCCAAACCAGGAAGCTGATCAGGGCGATGGCCAGACTGGAGTAGGCGATCGCCTTGTAGCCGAAGATCGTCTTGCGCGAGAAGACGGGGATGACCTCACTGATGATGGCCATGCCGGGCAGGATCATGATGTAGACGGCGGGGTGAGAGTAGAACCAGAAGAAGTGCTGGAACAGCACAGGGTCCCCGCCCAGCTTGGGGTCGAAGATGCCGATCCGGAAGACCCGCTCCATGATGAGCAGCAGCAGGGTGATGCCGAGAACCGGGGTCGCCATAACCTGGATGATGGCGGTGGCGTAAGTGCCCCAGGCGAACAGAGGCAGCCGGAACCAGTTCATGCCGGGGGCGCGGAGCTTATGAATGGTGGCGATGAAATTGATCCCGGTGAAAATGGAGGAGAAACCGAGTACGAAGACGCCGAAGACCATCAGGCTGACGGTTCCGCCGGTGGTGGAGCTGTAGGGCGTGTAGAACGTCCAACCCGTGTCGATTCCGCCGCCCAGGATGCCGCCGAGCAGGATCAGCGTGCCCGCGACATAGAGATAATAACTGGCGAGGTTGAGCCGGGGGAAAGCGACGTCTTTCGCGCCAAGCATCAGGGGGAGGACGAAGTTGCCGAAGGCGGCCGGGATGGCGGGGATGATGAACAGGAAGATCATGATCGCGCCATGGAGGGTAAAGACCTTGTTGTAAGTGTCGGCCGGAAGGAGGTCGCTTTTGGGCGTAAGCAGCTCCATGCGGATGAGCATGGCCAGAATGCCGCCGAGCACAAACGCTGCGAGCGTGGACCAGAAGTAAAGCACGCCGATGCGCTTGTGGTCCAGGGTGAACAGCCACGAGCGCCAGCCTTTGGGTTCGTGGAGGTAGTCGCCGTGCGTGGATGACATAGGTTCCCCCGTCATTTCTGCGCCTTGATGAATTCGATGAGCGCCTGAATTTCGCGCTCGGTCAGCAGGCCCTGAAAGGTGGGCATGATGGGCTGATAGCCTTCGACGATCCGCGCCTGGGGCTGGAGAATGGATTCCCGCAAATAGTTCTCGTCGACGAGCGCGTCCTTGCCATCGGCCATGCGGTGGGTCAGCCCGAAGATGCCTTTGAAGCTGGGGCCTTGGCCGCGGCGGCCATCCAGGGAGTGGCAAGTGGCGCAGCCCCGGCTTTGATAGAGCAGCGCGCCCAGCTCGGGCAGAGGCATGGCTTGGGTGGTCTCGTCCCCGCGCTCCAGCCAGTCCCGGTACTTGGATTCGCTGAGGACGTGGATCTTGCCTTCCATGACGGAGTGGCCCGTGCCGCAATACTCAGCGCAGAAAAGGACGTGAGTCCCCTCCTTCTCCGGCGTGAACCACAGCTTGGTGTAGCGGTCCGGAAGCAGGTCCGCCTTGATGCGGAAGCTGGGCACGTAGAAGCTGTGGATGACGTCATCGGAGGTCATGATGAGCGTGACCGGCTTGCCGAGCGGCACGCGGAGCTCATTGAGCGTGCGGGTTCCGTTGGGATACTCGAACTGCCAGACCCAGCGCTTGCCGGTGACGCGGATTTCCAGAGCGTCTCGGGGTGGCACGGTGGCGTCCATGTAGCCGTGGAAGCCCCAGAAGAAAATGACGATGACGATGATGAGCGGGATGACGGTCCAGACCACTTCCAGCTTGAAGTTGTGGGTGATCTTGGGGGTGCGCTCGTTGGGTGCGCGGCGGCGGTATCGCCAGACAAAGAAGACGATCAGCGCGGTGACGAGAAAAAAGAAGAAGGCCGAGATGTAAAAGATGAACAGGAACAGGTCATCGACCTTGCCGGCGTAAGCGGTGGCCTGTTCGGGCAGCAGGAGTTCGCGTAACCAGTTCATGCGGCAGTAGCAGCTCCTGTGGCCGTGGACCGGCGCTCCCGCCGCCAAAAGATTCCCAGGATCGCGCCCAACGCCAGGATGGTCAGCGCGCCGCCGGCCTTCATGATGTTGGCGGCGAAGGGCACGTAGGAGCGGGAAGCGGGGTCGTAGTGGTAGCAGAACAGCAGCAGGCGGTCGAGGCTGGCGGAAAACTTGCCGGTGGAGGCCTCGGCCAGCGCCAGCCGCAGATCCCGGGGCTTAAACTCGATTCCGTACAGATAGCGGGATACGGCCCCTTCGGGCGTCAGGACCATGATGGCCGCGGCGTGGGCGTACTGGCGGATCGACTCGTCATAACGGTAGTGGAAGCCCACCTGTTCGGCGAGCCGCTTGACGTTGCCGTCGTGATCGGTGAGGAAGCGCCAGCCCTCGCCGCCCCGTCCGAGGTCGCCGACGTAGGCCTGTTTCTTCGCCCGGGCCAGGTCCGGTGTTTCCGAAGGGTCGATGCTGATGGTGACGATCTCGAAATCTGTTCCAGGAGAACCGGGGATATTTCGGAGCGCGGCTGTCTGCCCGTTCAATACCAGCGTGCACAGCATCGGGCAGCTATAGTAGACCAGATTCAAAATCACGGGCCGGTCCTTGTGAAAGTAGTCGCCGAGCCGGACCAGCCTTCCGCTCTCGTTCACGAAGGTCAGGTTGAGATCGACCTTTTGGCCTAAGCGTTCGGTGACGCCCACGCCTTCCAGCTCCGCGGGCAGGGGCGGGGATGCCGCGGACGCGGAGGCGGCGAGGGTCAGCATGAAACCTAGGATGGCGCTAATTCGCAGCATTGCTGGCTCCTGAAGTTTCGACCGGGGCGGGGCGCTGGGGGTACTTCAACTTGCCTTGGGCGGATTCTTGCAGCAGCAACTCCATGGCCCGGTTCAGCGGCAGGCGTACGGTTCCTTTCTCACGGTCGATGTAGCGGTAGGAGTTGAGGACCTCGTCCTCGCGTGCGCGGAGCTCTTCCAGCGCCTGAGAGTCCTGGCTCAAAACCTTGACGTAAAGCTCGCGTTCCAGGCGCTGGTTGAAATAGAACTGAATGCCCAGGATGACCACGCCGAGCAGGAAAAGGGTCGCCGCGCCGAAAAGCGCGATGAACTTAACATCCGGCTCGGTGCGGTCGAACTGCGGGGCCGGGCCCGTCGCTTCGGTCGTCATGAGTTTACGTCCCTAATCTGTCTGATGATGCAGAGCGCGTTCGAGTCGCAAGTCTCCCGAGGGGACCAGGGCCCGGCGGCGCAGCATGCGCCAGGAGGCCAAGCCGAAGGCGCTACCGACCCCCAACCAAGCCGCCAGGTCGATCCAGTGCAGGTGAAAACCATGGTGGTGCACGGTCGGCATGACGATCCAGTGGAGGTCCACGAAGTGAATCACCAGGATAAGGACGGAAACCGAGGACAAAAGAGCGAGATTACGTTTGGCTGCGCGGCTCAGCAGCAGGAAGAAGGGGACGATGAAGTTGCCCGCCAGCAGCAGGGCGCTGACCCAAGTCCAATTGCCCTCCAGGCGGTGCTTGAACCAGGCGGTCTCCTCCGGCAAATTTGCGTAGGAGATCAGCATGTACTGGGAGAAGGCGATATAAGCCCAAAAGACGACCAGAACGAAAAGCCAGCGGCCCAGATCGTGATAGTGTTCCACGTTGAGGTGGCGGGCCAGGGGCCCGGCGCGGCGCAGGGCGAGGGACGAAAGGATGAGCAGCGCCAGGAAAGCGAGGCCCCCGCCGGCATACACGTAGATGCCGAAGATGGTGGAGTACCAGAAAGGCTCCAGGGACATGAGCCAGTCGACGGCGGCCATGGTCACCGTCACGAACAACAGGGCCATCGCGGGACCGCTCCACATCACCGCCTTGCGGATCGGCTCGAGGCCGCCATCCCGGTCCTGGGCCAAGGAGATGCGGTACAAATTGACCGCGATGACTCCCCACACCAGAAAATAAACAGCGGAGCGGGCTAAGAAAAACGGTGGGCTGAAAAAGATCATCTTGAAGCGAAAGTCGGGCCCCAGTTGATGGAACTCGGGGCGCGCCCACTCGTACAGGGTGGGCAAGCCGGCCACCACAGGAATGAAGAGCAGAGGCGCCACAGGCAGCGAAGCCATGGCGGTCTCCATGAGGCGGCGCAGGGGGATGCTCCAAACGGCCCCGGTCAAGTGCTGAAGCAGGACGAAGAAAGCGGCGCCCAGAGCGATGGTCAAAAAGTAAGCGAACCCAACCAAATAAGAGGCGTGGAACTGGACGGGGTTGGTGAGATAGCCCGCCAGGCAGGCGGTCCAGGAGAGCGCGGCCAAGACGAGCAGGATGCGCCAGCCCTTGCTCCAGCCCGAATCGGTCAGCATCGGAGTGTCAGCGGCCATGGTCTATCTCACCCCCTTGCGCAGCTCAGGCGGAACGTCTTCCAAAGTGCCCTGCGTGGCGCGCTGGAGCGCGCGGATGTAGGCGACGATCGCCCAGCGGTCGTCGGCCGAAATCTGAAAACGGTAACCCGGCATGGTGCGGCGGCCGAAGGTGGCCACGTTGAACAATTCTCCATCCGTCATCTGGACCACGCGCTCCTCGTGCAAGTTGACCGCGAGCCAAGCGCCGCGGGTGGAGACGATGCCACGGCCGTCTCCGGCCCGGTCGTGGCAGGGCGCGCAGAACACCTCGAATTGGGTGCGGCCGCGCGCCAGCAGCGCGGCATCGAGCGGCCTGGGATTGCGGCCCAGATACAGGTTGCCGCTGATGCCGGTATGGTAAGAGTCGTCCTCTCGCAATTGGCCCACGGCTACGGTTCCCGGCACCGGCATCCGCGAGGCCCGGCCGTCCGGGAAGAAGGGACTCTCGGCCAACGCGTTGTACCGGGGCTGGCGGTCCATGTCCGCGAAGATCTCAATGGGCGGCTTGCGGGTGGTGGTCCCGCAGCCCGCCAGGAACAACAGCGCCACAGACGCCACAGAAGCCGCTCTCATTCGCCCACCTCCTCGACGAGCTCGACGCGGCCCGCTCCCAGCGAGCGCAGCAGGTCTTTACAGGCTTCCGGATTGAACTGGGGATCCTGGCTTTCGATGAGGAGAAGGAAAGCGTCGTCGGTGGCGCGGGCGAAGGATTCGGCGGTGAACACCGGATGGTAGAGCTGAGGCAGACGGTTGAAGAAGAGCATGCCGAGAACCGCAGCGAAGGCGGCGAACAAAACGGTCAACTCGAAGGTCACCGGGATGGAGAATTCGAGATGGAAATAGGGCTTGCCGCCGATCACGAGGGGATAGTCCACGGCTGCCGTCCACCACTGGAGCAACAGGGCGGCGGCCGCGCCCATCAATCCGGCGCCTAAGACGATGTAGCCGAGCTTGGAGCGTTCCAAGCCCAGGGCTTTGTCCAAGCCGTGCACGGGGAACGGAGTGAAGGCATCTATCTGCCGGTATCCCGCCTTGCGCGCGGCGCGGGCGGCTTCCAGGAGTTGTTCGGGCGAAGCGAAGGCCGCCACAACGCCGTAGGTTTTAGTTGCAGGCGTCATTTCTCAGCCTCCCGATGGGGGTGCGAAGAGGCCAGCATGCTTTTGACCTCGAACATCGCGATCATGGGCAGGAAGCGGACGAACAGCAGAAACAGCGTCAGAAACAGGCCAATGCTGCCCATGAAGGTGAGCACGTCCACCGCGGTCGGCCGGAAGTAGCCCCAACTGGAGGGCAGGAAGTCGCGGTGGAGGCTGGTGACGATGATGACGAAACGCTCAAACCACATGCCCACGTTGATCAGAATGGAGGCCACAAACAAGACGGGGATGCTGGTGCGGGCGCGCTGGAACCAGAAGATTTGCGGGACCACCACGTTGCAGAAGACCATGGTCCAGACCGCCCAGGCATAGGGTCCGGTGGCGCGGTTCAGGAAGACGAAACGCTCAAAGGGGTTGCCGCTGAAGAAAGCGGTGAAGAACTCGACCGCGTAGGCGTAGCCGACGATCATGCCCGTGGCCAGCATCACCTTGGCCATGTTGTCCAGGTGCCGCAGGGTGATCAAGTGTTCCAGGCGATAGACCTTGCGGGCCAGAACCATGAGCGTGACCACCATGGCGAAACCGGAGAAGATGGCGCCCGCCACGAAGTAGGGCGGGAAGATGGTGGTGTGCCAGCCGGGGATCACCGCTACGGCGAAATCGAAGCTCACGATGGAATGGACCGAGACGACCAGCGGGGTGGACAGTCCAGCCAGCAGCAGGTAAGCCATCTCGTAGTGCCGCCAGTGGCGGGCTGAGCCGCGCCAGCCCAGCGACAAAAGCCCGTAGGCGAAGCGCCGGATCTTGTCCTTGGCGCGGTCGCGCAGCGTGGCCAGGTCCGGGATCATGCCGACATACCAGAACAGGGCCGAGACCGTAGCGTAGGTGCTCACCGCGAATACGTCCCACAGCAGTGGGCTTTTGAAGTTCGGCCACATGCCCAGGTCAGCGTTGGGCAAGGGGAGCAGCCAGTAGGCGCGCCAGGGCCGGCCGACGTGGAACAGCGGGTAGATGCCCGCGCACATGACCGCAAACAGCGTCATGGCTTCGGCGGCGCGGTTGATGGAGGTGCGCCAGCGCTGGCGGAGGAGGAAGAGGATGGCCGAAATCAGCGTTCCGGCATGTCCGATGCCGATCCAGAAGACGAAATTGGTAATGTCCCAGGCCCAGCCGACCGGTTGGTTGTTGCCCCAGACGCCGACGCCCGTGGTGACCAGATAGCCCAGCATCGCGGCCAGCACCAAGGTGAAAGCACCGCTGACGGTGATAGCGATGTACCAGGCGCGCGGAGGTTTGCGCTCGACGATCCCACTGACCGAGGAGGTCACCTCGGCGAGCGAGGGCTTCCCCATGACCAGGGGTGCATCCAGGACGGCCGACGCATCCATGACTTGTTGAGCCATTGTCTAACCCAGCTCCGGATTGAGATTGCGAACCCTGGCCAAATAAGTGGTCCGCGGCTTGGTGTTCAACTCGGCGAGCAACTGGTAGCGGCGGCTGCTGTTGCGCAACTGCGCCACGCGGCTGGCAGGGTCGTTCATGTTGCCGAAGACGATGGCCTCGGCCGGGCAGGCCTGCTGGCAAGCGGTGACAATCTCGCCGTCGCGGATCGCCCGGCGTCCCTCGCGGTTGGCCTGAATGCGCTTCTCCTCGATGCGCTGCACGCAGTAGGTGCACTTTTCCATGACGCCCCGCATGCGCACGGTGACGTCCGGGTTGAAGACCATCTTGCCGGTCTCGCTCAGGTCCTTATGGAAATTCAGGAAGTTGAAGCGGCGCACCTTGTAAGGGCAGTTATTGGAGCAATAGCGGGTGCCGACGCAGCGGTTGTAGACCATGTCGTTGAGCCCCTCGGGGCTGTGAGTGGTGGCCGCCACCGGGCAGACGTTCTCGCAAGGCGCGTCTTCGCACTGCATGCAATTGACGGGCTGGGTCACCGCACGCGGCGCCTCGGGCGGACCCTCGAAGTAGCGGTCGACGCGGATCCAGTGCATCTCCCGGCCTCGCAGCACCTGCTGCTTGCCCACGATGGGGATGTTGTTCTCCGCCTGGCAGGCGAGCACGCAGGCGCCGCAGCCCACGCAGGCGTTGAGGTCAATCGACATCGCCCACTGGTAGCCGGTCTCGTAGGTGCGCTCCTTGTAGAGGGCGAGAGATTCGTGGGTGTGATGCCCGGCCGCTTGGAAGAGGCCGGGATTCTGCCGCCATTCGGCCAGCGCCGCCTCGAGAACGATGGCGCGGCCTTCCATGCTGTGGTGATCCTGCGTCAGGGCGAGTTTGTGGCGGGCGCCGGTCTTGCGCAATGTGATTCCGCCGGCGATCCAGGGAGACTGAGCGGAGCGCAGACGGTAGGCGTCGAATCCCACATTGCGTCCCACAGGTCCGCAACGATTGCGGCCGTAACCGACCGATAGGGAAATGCAGTGATCGGCGTGGCCGGGCTGGACGAGCACAGGCATCTGCGCGCGGCCCGCGCTGGAGGCGATTTCGACCACATCCCCGTCCCGCAGCCCAAGCTCTGCAGCGGTGGCCGGGCTTAACAGGGCGGCGTTGTCCCAGGTCAGGCGGGTCATCGGCTCCGGCGCTTCCTGGAGCCAGCCGTTGTTGGCGAAGCGCCCGTCCCAACAGGCCCAGCCTGGGAAGAAGGCGGCCTCGAGACGGTCCGAGCGGGCGGGGGCCGGCGGAGGCGCGGAGCGCAAGGCGGTAGTGACCGAAGTCACGTCCACTGAGGGCTTCGCCTCGGGGAACCGGGTATCCGGAATCACGCCGTCGTGCAGGGCCTTGCGCCAAATCTTTTCGGCCTGAGCAGCGGGCCAGCGCGAAAACCAGTAGTTGCGGACGATGTCGTAGCCGCGGCGGTCCTTGTAGCCGGAGATCAAGGCCAGCAGCTCGGAGGCGGTCCTGCCGCCGAACAGCGGCTGGATGAGCGGCTGCTGGATGGAGGCCGTTCCGTCCAACGCCCGTCCGTCACCCCAGGACTCCAGGAAATGCGCTTGGGGCAAATGCCAACGGCAGGCGGCGCTGGTTTCGTCCTCCTCCAGGCCAAGGCGGATGGTGTGATTCACCTTGCCGAACAAGGCCGGGAAGTCCAGATCCGCCGGAGCTGTGAACGCAGGGTTTCCGCCCAGGATCACCAGAGTCTCGACTTGTCCTGCGGCCATCTGTCCGGCAAGCTGGGCAAGCGTGATCGACGGCGGGGAAGCGGGCGGCTTCCGGTAGACCACCGTCCGTCCGGCAGCTTCGAGAGTCTGATTGATCCAGTGAGTCAGAGCGTGGACCTCGGCCGGCTGCCGCGGACCCGCCAGCACCAAGGCACGGCCTCGATTGCGGTTCAGATCCCGGGCGAGGACGGCCGCCCATTTCCGGGCCTGTTCGGATAGAGTGGGTTCGGCCCCGGAAGAGGGAATCGCAAGGCCCAATTCCCGGGCCAGCGTTTCTGCGAACAAGCGAATGGCGCCAGGCGCGAGCCTTAAGCGGTGGTCCGCGGCCGCGCCGGTCATGGTGTGCCGGCTTTCGATGGCGTAAAGGCGGTTCATGGCGCCGCCGGGCTCCAGCAACTGGCGCCGTTTCGCGAACTGCCGGATGGCAGCCATGGTGGGCGCGTCCATTCCCAGAAAGTCCGCATCCAGCGAGACGACGACGTCGGCGTTCTCGAACTGGTAGACCGGGATCAGGTTGTCTTTGAAGGCGAGCCTCGCGCCTGCCGCGGCCTGCTCTTGCGCCAGCGGGTCGTGCTCGGCCCATTGGGCTTGGGGGAAGCGGCGCAAGATGTGTTCGCGGATCGCGTCCAGGGAGGGCGAGTTGTAGGATTCGGAGAGGAAGCGGAGCCCGCGGCCGTAACCGATGCGTTGGGGATCAAAGTGTTCGGCGGCGAACTTCTCGAACTCCTCCCAGGAGGAAGCGCGCCCGTTGCGAAGCACGCGCTGGGAGCGCGCCGGATCGTAGAGGCTCAGCACAGAGGCCTGGGCGTAGGGCGACGTGCCTCCCAGGCTGGAGGGGTGGTTCGGGTTGCCTTCGATCTTGGTGGGCCGGCCATCGTGGCTTTCCACCAGAAGGCCGGTGGCCACGCCGCCCAAGGTGAAGATGGTGGCGTAGTAAAGCGGAACGCCCGGGGCCATCTCCTCGGAAGCCGAGCTCGCCGGCAGAATCCGCTCTTCGGGGCGGCGGCAGGCGGTCAGGCCCGCCAGTCCGAAAGAGGCGGCCATGAGTTTCAGCATCTGGCGGCGGCTGGAGCCGCTCGTCCATTCCGAGGCTCCGGCAGGGAACTCGCGGTGAAGCCACTCCAGGAAGCGCGGGCTTTGCGCCAGTTGGTCCAGACTCCGCCAGTATTGTTTTCCGGTCAGCTTCATCGGTGGCATCCTGAACAGTCCGTGGGCGGGGAGATTCCTTTCGCCTGAATGATCTCTTTGCCGATTTCGGCCGGGTCGCGGTCCGGCGTCCAATCCAGCTTCGTTACCAACTCAACGGGACGAATCTTCGGCGCCGGGTTGCGGTGGCAGTCCAGGCACCAGGCCATGTGTAGGGGCTCCACTTGCTTGACCTCCACCATCTGGTCCGCGCGCCCGTGGCAGGTGACGCAACTGACGCCGGCGTTGACGTGTGCGCTGTGGTTGAAGTAGACGAAATCCGGCAGGCGGTGCACTCGGACCCAGGGGATGGGCGTGCCTTTGGCGTAGCTCTCCCGGACCGGGGCCAGGGCGGCGTTGTTGACGCCGACCTGCTTGTGGCAGTTCATGCAGATCTCGGTGGGCGGCGGCGCGGCCACGGCGGCGAACTCCACCGTGTAGTGGCAGTAGCGGCAATCCATGCCGAGATCGCCGGCGTGCAGCTTGTGGCTGTAGGCGACGGGCTGCTTGGGAGCGTAGCCCACTTCGGTGCGGTTCGGGTGAAACAGCCAGGTGGCGAAGCTGATGCCCACAGCCAGCGCCAGCAAGACCGCAACCAGAGAGGCGCGCAGAATCTTGTCAGCGGAACGCGGGAATATCGGATTCATCAACCCAGCCGGATGCCCCCTCCCAGATTGTGGTGGATTAATTCCATTTCATCATGCTCCAGGTGGCTTCCGCAACGCGCGCCAGCGGGCGGCTCACGGCCGAGTCCAACACTGCGGCCCCATAGAGAAGCGGCAGATAGATGACCGAGGCGAGCAGCACCCGCCGGGCGGCGCCGCGCGTGCGCTCGATCCGCAGTCTGAGGGCTGTCCGCGCATAGGAAAGACCCAGAAGGAAGGCAGCGGCCAGATAAAACCAGCCGGATGCGCCAATCAGGCCGGGCAGCAAGCTCACCGGGAGAAGGATCAAGGACGACCAGAGCACCTGCCGCGCGGTCCGGGTGCCATCCGCCTCCACCGCCGGCAACATTCGGACGCCGCCCCGAGCGTAGTCCTCGCGGTACATCCAGGCGATGGAGAGGAAGTGGGGGAACTGCCATAGGAACAAAACTGCATACAAGACCCAGGCATCCGCAGTCAAGCGCCCGGCTGAGGCCGCGTAGCCGATGAGCGGAGGCATGGCGCCAGGAATGGCGCCCAGTGTGGTGCACCAGGCGGACCGCGTCTTCAGCGGAGTATAGAGCAAGAGGTACGAGAGTAGAGTGAACAATCCCAGTCCGGCAGCGAGGGGGTTTACGGCGGTCCAGAGCGCCAGGAATCCTGCCAGCGAAAGGATCAGGCCATAGGTGAACGCCGCGGAAGGAGACAGCCGCCCTTCTGGTAGGGGCCGGCGGCGGGTGCGGAGCATCCGGGCGTCGATTTCACGCTCGTACCATTGATTCAAGACGGCGGTTCCGCTCGCCAGCAGGCCCGTGCCGAGCAGGGTGAAGGCCAGCAGCGCCCAGCTCCAGCGTTGGCGCGCACCGTACCAATAGCCCATCGCTGTGCTCATCAGGATGAGCCAGGTAATGCGCGGCTTGGTCAACTCCCAAAAGGCCTGAATCAACGGATTCCACTCCTCGTGGCGAAGCTCGCCCTCAAGAAGAGGCCGGACGGGTGTGCTTCCAAATCTGCGCTGCCGATGCCGCGCTCCAGCCCATCAACAGAGCGCCGACAGCAACGTGCGCCGCCACGACCGCCGCGGCCAGGAGAGACAGCCAACTCCCCTCATAGGATGAGATGCGCAAGTAGTAGGCAAGGACTCCGAGCGGAAGCTGGTGCAGGACCAGAATCAAGAGGGTTTTGGCTGGGCGCTTCAGGGGCGCGGCGCCGGCGTGCTGGGTGAGCACGATGACCGCGAGGATCAGGATGAGAAGGCTCACGGCCATGGCGCTCAATACATGCGGCAAGACCCCCGCCAGCCCGTGGCGGTAGGCGGCGCCCAGCATGGCCTGGAGCAGGACGGCTATGGGGGTCAAGATGGCCAGTTGGCGCAGGGTGGGCCAACCGGAGTCCCGGACGGAGAGCGGCTGCTGGCGCCACACGGAGGAGGTGAAAAGGACCAACAGAGCCGTGACGCCGAAGAATAACTGGGCCAGCAAGGCATGCAAGATCCGCACGGCGAGAGGCAGCCCGAGGCGCAGGCTCAGGGCTCCCAGCACGCCTTGACTGATGACGAGTAGCAGGGCCGCCACGCCCAGCCATCGCAGCCAGCGGCGCGGTTCCCACAGCCACAACAAGATGACCAGGCCGATCGTGATGGTCCCCACCGTCATGCCCAGCATGCGGTGCGCCCTTTCGATGCCGCTCGTAGCAACTAGCGAGCCGACGATGACCATCAGTAGCGTCGCGGAAGCCAAGAGGATGCAGTACCGGTGCAGCCACGGATTCTTCATGGGATGTGCCTGCCGCATCCATTCTAAAGGACGGGCGGTCGGTTTTGGGCGCAGGAGGGAGCAGGGGCTGGCCGCGCCAAAAGGAGTGACACGGCCAGCAGTTCCAAGACAGGCTTGGGCGATCGGCGGAAAGCGTTAGCGGGCGGCCAGCAGCGCGCGCAGGTGGCGGGCCCGCTCCGGGGACCGCAGTTGCCGCAAAGCCTTGGCTTCGATCTGGCGGATGCGCTCGCGGGTGACGTCGAACTCCTGGCCGATCTCCTCCAGGGTGTGTTCCCGCTCGCAGCCAATGCCGAAGCGCAAGCGGATGACCTTCTCCTCCTTCGGGGAGAGGGTCTTGAGAATGTTGGCGGTTTCGTCCCGGACGTTGGTTTCGATTACGGTGTCGATGGGAGAACCAATCCAGCGGTCCTCGATGAGGTCGCCGAGGGCGGATTCGCCGTCGCGGCCGACCGGAGTCTCCAGCGAGACGGGATCCCGGGAAATCGTCTTGAGCTTCTGAACTTTCTCCACCGGGATGTCCATGCGGCGGCTGATCTCCTCGTTGGTCGGCGCCCGGCCCAACTCCTTCTCCAGCTCGCGGTTGGCGCGGAGGAACTTGTTCATGCTTTCGTTCATGTGGACCGGGATGCGGATGGTCCGGCTCTGGTCGGCGATGGCGCGGGTGATGGCCTGCCGGATCCACCAGGTGGCGTAGGTGCTGAACTTGTAACCGCGGCGGTACTCGAACTTGTCGGCGGCGCGCATCAGGCCGATATTGCCTTCCTGGATCAGATCCAGCAGATGCAGCCCCCGGTTGACGTATTTCTTGGCGACCGAAACCACCAGCCTCAAGTTGGCCTCGACCAGGTCCTTCTTGGCGCGCTCGGCCTCGGCCTCCCCCTGCCGGATCACGCTGAGGGTATGCCGCAGGTCGGCCAGCGAGGCGCCGGCCTGCGCTTCGCGTTTCCGAATCTCGCGCCGCAGCTCACGGATGCGCGCCTGGGCGTTGGAACCAGAACGGTTTTCCAGCTTGCGGAGTTCGCTGTCGAGAGAGCTGATCTCTTCAGCCGCCTGCTCAATGCTCTTGGCGAACTCCTTCCACCGAATCAGGGTGAAAGGGATTTGGCGGATCAGCCGAGAAATTTGCACCTTGTTGCGGCGGAGCCGGCCGGTCCACCGGGCAAACATCTTCTTGTTGGATGCAGGGATGGTGGAGAGCTTCTCGCTGATCTGCTGCTGCTTTTTCCAAAGCGTGGAAATCTCCGCAAATAGGGCAAGAACCTCGTTGCGGCGCTTTTGATCGGCGGAGGCGCCTTCCTCGGTCTCTCCCAGGTCGACCCAGGCCTCCAATTCCTCGGCTCCTTTACGCAGCCGCTCGGACAAGTCGACCACGGCGTGCTGCACAAGCGGGGAGCGGCTGATCGCCTTTTGCATCCGGAGCTTGCCCCGCTCCATGCGCCGCGCCAGATCCACCTCCCCTTCACGCGTCAGAAGGGGAACGGCGCCCATCTCCCGCAAGTAGACCCGCACCGGGTCGTCGGTGTAGATGGACTCCTCCGCTTGGGCCGCGCCGTGAAGATCGTCCACCTCCTCGTGGACTTCGTCGGCGTCGAAAAACTTGGCCTCCTCCAGCAGGTCCAGATGCTCAGCGTTTTCAGCTAGGAACTGGTCTTCAAAGTGATCCAATGGGAATTCACCTCACCGTTTCAAAAGTTTCAAGATTTCGCACGGAGAGCCCTTGGTCCCGGGACCATATGTACTTCCAAACGATGAAGTTGCCTTCCGTATGCAGGTCCGGCCCGCCGCGCCTGGGCTTCCAACACATTATAGCACAACACTATGGTTGCGCATCCTCAATCATTTAGACTCCAACCGGGGGTCTATGGTTTCTTGTAGGGCGTCGTAGAGGAAACCCCACCTGGAAGTGGTGGTCAAAGCCTAGGCTCGACTTAAGTCCGCCGTTGGCGGATTAAGTTCTTCAATTCATGGAGGAAATCCTCGATGTCCTGAAAATCGCGGTAGACCGAGGCAAACCTGACATAGGCGATCTTGTCGAGGGACTTTAGATGCTCCATGAGCCTTTCCCCTATTTCGATAGTACTAATTTCCCGATCTGGGTTCTCGGCCACCCTCCCTTCTATTTCATCGACAATTTCGGCCAGTTTCGCCATAGGGACAGGTCTTTTTTCGCAAGCTTTCAGCAGGCCTGTCAGGATCTTTTGCCGGTCGAACTTCTCCCGCCTGCCGTCTTTTTTTACAACCATGTAGGGGACTTCATCGATTCGTTCGTATGTGGTAAAGCGCCGCTCGCATTTCAGGCACTGCCTCCGGCGGCGGATTACCTCTCCCTCCCGGCTTTCCCGGCTGTCGATCACCCGGTCTTCCTTGTAGCCGCAAAATGGACAGATCATGCCAGCTCCTGCGCCTGCAATTCCCTGAGGCGCTTCAGGCTGAGCCCCTCGGCGACCAGAAGGACCAGCCCGAAGGGCAGTATTACTATAAACGTAATAAAGTAAACGATCACCGCCAGCCCCCCGGCAATCTCTAGCGGGAACTTGTATATCTCCGTAATTACTACAATAATCATGAGTTGGCTTCCGCCCCCGATCCCTGGAATCTGGATCAGGCTCCCCACCGCCACGAACCCCACCGCGACCAGGATTGGCCCGAGGCCAAGCGGGTCTAATGCGGGAAAGGCCCGGAAGCAGGCGGCGAAGCTGGCGACGATCAGGACCCACTCGACCAGAGTGAAGGCGCTCAGGGCGAAGACGCTGCTCCGGTCGCGGACGCAGCGCACGCCCAACACAAACGATTCGAGCAATCTAGAAACTCTGGCGTGGAGGTGGCCGGGGAGAAAGCCCAGCGCGTCGCCGAGCCGTTTGCCCAGGGCCTCCGAAGATTGCTGAAAAGCCACAAAGACGCCCAACGAGAGAGCGGCCGCGAAGCCGGCCACATAACCTCCGCTCCGCAGGACCCAAGCCAGGAGCGAATCTGGGGGGAGGCTGACTTTGGCGGTTTGGGCCAAAGCGAATCCAAAGATGAGCATCGCCGCCAAAGTGTCGAAGATCCGCTCGATGAGCCATGCAGCCAGTTGCGAGGAGAAGGGCACCTTTTCCTTTACGGAAATCAAGTATGGCCGGACCAGCTCACCCGCGCGCCCGAGCAGGACGATGGCGGTGAAGCCGATGGCGGTGGCTGAAAAAAGCCCCCAGATATTGGGCCGGTCCTTGAGGTGCCGCACCATGACGGCCCAGCGGAGAGCCCTGGCGTAGTAAGTGGATACGCCCAGCAAAGCGGCGAAGGCTAGCCAGGACCAGCGGAGCTTGAGGAGCGTGGAGCCGAACAGCGACCAGTCAAACTCCTCTTTCCGCCAGCGCAAGGCGAAGAGCAGGACCACCGCCACCAGAAGGATCAGTCCCGCCGTCAGCCAGCGTTTGTGCTCCTTGCGAATACCGCCGTACCTCCCCTGGGCGCCGGCCGTCTCTCTGCCGGTTTCGTCCGGCAGGGACTAGAATAAAGAGCGGCAAGCCGGAGCGCCCGGTTTGCGTGAACTTCTAATGATAGAACCTCGTTACTCATACTGGAAGCCCGCTCATGCGGGCCCCCGATCTCCGGAGCAGGCAGGCGGGGGAAGGGCGGCCGGGCGGGCTCCGGGGAATTCATGGCGACCTTGGCACAGATGGCTCCGGCGGGTTGGGCGGCGGGAGAAGCAGGGCGAAGGCGGACCACAACGGGCATGCGCGAAGGATGGGGGCTAGCGGAGAGAGCCTTGGACCCGGAGAGCAGACTGGTGGCGAGGTGCCTGGAGGGGGAAGAGGCGGCCTGGGAGGAGCTGGCCCGAGTATATACAAGGCGCGTCTACAGCATGTGCTACCGGTTTACCGGAAGCGACGCGCAGGCGCAGGACCTGACGCAGGAAGTCTTTCTGCGGGTGTTCCGGGGATTGAAGAGTTTCCGCGCCGGGGAAGGCACATTCGCGACTTGGCTGGCGAGGTTGACCCGCAATTTATTGATCGACCATTACCGCCGGTCGAAGCTGGAGCGAGTGACGGACTCCATCGAGGACCAGCTCCCGATGTTGGAAGGCAGCGGCGCCACGGCCAGCCGCACCGACGGGCTGCTGAGTGAGCGCGAGGCGAGTGAAATCGTACAGAAGGGATTGCAGAAGCTGTCTCCGGAGCTGCGGGAAGCGGTGATCTTGCGCGATCTGGAGGGTCTGGAATACCGTGAGATCGCCGAAGTGCTCGGCATTCCGGAAGGAACGGTAAAATCCCGGCTGAACCGCGGCCGGGCGGAGCTGGCGCGGGTGCTGCGCCAGCAAAGGGTTTTGGCATGAACTGCGTCGAGCTGGAAAGGCTGCTCAGCGAGTACGCCGAGGGGGCGCTGGACGAGGCCCGCAAGGCGGAAGTGGAGCGTCATCTGGCTGCCTGCCCGGCCTGCGCCGCCGAGGCGCGCGATGCCGCGGCTGCGGTCACCTTTCTCCGGCGTGCGGAACGCCCTGAGCCGCCGCCCGAGCTGGTGACGCGGATCGTCTTCCAGCTCACCTCAGGCATGGCCCAGCGGCAGCAACGGAAGCGGAGCTGGCTCAATTCGCTCGGAGTGTTTTTGGAGCCGGTGCTTCAGCCGCGGTTTTCAATGGGGATGGCGATGACGATCTTATCGTTCTCGCTGCTTGCGCGGCTGGCCGGCATTCAAGTGCGGCAATTGAATCCTTCGGATCTGGATCCGGTGAAGATCTGGCGGACGGTGGATGACCGGGTGCACCGGGCCTGGACCCGAGCCGTGAAGTTTTACGACACGCTTCAAGCGGTTTACGAGATCCGCGCGCGGCTGCGCGAGTTGACCGAGGAGCCGGGGCCGGCGGCGGGCCCTGGGGAGGAAGCGCAGAACGGCGCACAGCCGGACAAGAAGAAATAGATCAGCAGGAGAAGAAGATCATGGCCAAGTGTTACTTTCACAGCGAAGTCGAGGCAGTGGCCTATTGCCGGGCGTGCGGCCGGGCCTTATGCACCGAGTGCCAGAGGCTTTCGCTCGGTTCCGTGTACTGCCCGGAACACGTTCCGGCCGTGCCGCCGGTGGATTTTGCGTCTCCTCCGGTCCAGGCGGTTTCGACGGGAGGGCCATCGCCGGTTCTGGCCTTCCTTCTGGGATTCATACCGGGCGTGGGCGCCGTGTACAACGGCCAGTATGTGAAGGGGCTGGTGCACGTGGTGGTTCTGGGGACGCTGATCAGCCTGACGAACTCGGCAGTTAGCAACGGGCTGGAGCCGCTGTTCGGCCTGCTGATTACGCTTTGGTTCTTCTACATGGCGTTTGAGGCCTATCACACCGCCAAGCGGCGGCTTCAAGGCTTGCCGGTGGACGAGTTCTCGAGCTTGGTTCCCTTGCGCAGTCCGCGCGGCGGGTCGCTGGCGGGACCGATCGCGTTGATTGTGCTCGGAGTGTTGTTTTTGCTGATGACCTTGCGCCCGGAGTGGGTGCGGGAGGTCTTGCGCTGGTGGCCGACGGCGTTGATCGCGATTGGCGTCTACCTGTTGCTGGCCCGGCTGCGACCTCGCCAGACGGCTTCGAGCGAGGAGGCTCCACATGAATACGAATAGTGGGAATATGATCGGGGCCCTAACGGGGCCGATTCTGCTGATCACCCTAGGGGTGCTGTTTGCTCTTCAGCAGTTCACGGATGTGAGCTTCCGGCAAACCTGGCCCTTTCTGTTGATCCTGCTGGGAGTCTTGGAGCTGGTGAAGCGTCTGACAGGAGCACGGCCGTGAGACGCGGATCGCTCATTGGGCCTCTGCTGCTGGTGCTCATCGGGGTGGTGTTTCTGGTGAGGAACCTGCATCCGGAGTGGCTGAGCTGGGATCTGATCGCGCGGTACTGGCCGTTTGTGCTGATCGTCTGGGGGCTGCTGCGGGTGTTTGAGATCCTGGTTTGGCGGTTCAGCGGTAAACCTCTTCCGCAGCGCGGCATCAGCGGGGGCGAATGGGCGCTGGTGGTGCTGATCAGCCTGGCCGGCCTGACGTTTTCCTTCGTACACAACCGGCTGCCGCGGCTGGCGCCGGTGATCAACATCGGCGGCAGCGCAGAGCTGTTCGGCGAAGCGTTCGATTATCCCGTGCCGGAACAGATCCGCCCGGCGGCGGCCCCGGTCATCGTTCTGGACCACTTGCGGGGCAATGTCCGGATCGCAGGTGCGCAGACCAGCGAGATCAAGGTGGGGGGCCGCAAGACGGTGCGGGCGTACCGGCGGGCGGATGCGGACAAGGCGGACGCCAATACGCCGGTCGAGATTCTCCAACAGGGCGACGAGCTGATTATACGGAGCAACCAGGAGCGCGCGCCCAGCGACGTGCGGGTCAGCGCCGATTTAGAGATCACCGTGCCCCGTGACAGCAGCATCCGCGCGGCGGGGCGCAGCGGCGATTACGACGTCTTGAACGTGCGGGGAGTGGACCTCAAGGCGGACTCCGGCACGGTGCGTCTTCAGGACGTAGCCGGACCGGTCCGGGTGGACGTGCGCCGCAGCCAGATGGTCCGGGCGGTCAATGTTAAGGGGGGCATCGAAATCCTGGGCAGCGGCCGCGACATCGAACTGGAGAACGTCGAGGGGCGCGTGACGGTGAACGGCTATTACTCGGGTCTGTTGCGCGCCCGGAAGCTGAGCCAGCCGATGGTGTTTCAGAGCGGGGTGACCGAGCTGCGTCTGGAAAGCTTGCCGGGGCAAATGCAGATGGACCTGGGAGACCTGGGCCTGGAGCAAGTTACCGGTCCTGTGCACCTTGTGGCCAAGAGCAAGGATGTGACAGTCAAGGACTTCCAGGGAGAGCTGCGGATTACGGTCGACCGGGGCGACGTCAACGTCTCGCCGCGCCGCGCGCCGGCCGGTCCGGTGGACATCACCACCCGAAACGGAGACGTGACGTTGTCGCTGCCCGCCCGGGCGTCGTTCATCCTGGACGCTTCCACCCGGCGGGGGGAGTTGCGGAACGACTTTGGGCCGCTGCTCGAAGCGCGCGAGGAGGGCGCAGGCGGCACTCTGAGGGGTTCGGCCGGCAAGGGCCCCGAGATCAAGCTGCACACGGAACGCGGGCGGATCACGGTGCGCAAAGACTGACGCTCATCTGCCGATCAGCATGAGCCGGACGTCCATGACGTTGGTCCGGGTGGGTCCGGTTTTCAAAAGGTCGCCGAGTGCTTCGAAAAAGCGGTAGGAGTCGTTGCGCGCCAAGTACTGCTGCGGGCGCAAGCCGAGAGCTTCGGCGCGGGCCACGGTGGCGCCGTCGGCGATGGCCCCGGCGGCGTCGGTGGGTCCGTCGGTGCCGTCGGTGCCGCCGCTGAGGACCACGATGCCCTCGGTCCCGGCCAAATCGAGCGCGGCGGCCAGGACGAACTCCTGGTTGCGCCCTCCGAGGCCATCGCCCCGCAAAGTGACCGTGGTCTCGCCTCCCGAGATGAGACAGGCCGGCGGGCGTACGGGGCGGCCGCTCAGGAGGGCTTCTTTGGCGATCGCGGCGTGCATGCGGGCGATCTCGCGCGTCTCTCCTTCGATCCGCGTTGACAGGATCAGAGGCTTGAGGCCCAGCTTGCGCGCTTGGGCCGCGGCCGCTTCCACGGCGAGAGCGTTGCTGCCTACCACCAGGTTTTGAACCCGCTGGAAGACCGGATCGCCGGCCTTGGGCGTCTCTTCGATTTCGCCCGACACGCCCCGCTCGATGCGCTCGCGGACGGCGGGAGGGACTTTGTCGAGCAGGCTGTATTTCTCCAGCACGGCGCGGGCGGCGGCGAAGGTGGAGGCGTCGGGAGCGGTGGGCCCGGAGGCGATCACGTCGAGGTCGTCGCCGATGACGTCGCTGAGCAGCAGGGAGATCACCGTGGCCGGCTGGGCCAGCCGGGCGAGCTGGCCTCCTTTCAAGGTGGAGATGTGTTTGCGGAGCGCGTTGATCTCATGGATGTTGGCGCCGCAGGCCAGCAGCAGGCGGGTGGCTTCCTGCTTCTCGTCCAAAGTCAAGGGCGGCGCCGGGCTGGGAAGCAACGCAGAGCCCCCGCCGGAGATGAGGCAAAGGACCAAATCGTCCTTTCCGGCGCTCTCGACCACCGCGGCGATGCGGCGGGCGCCGCTGACGCCGGCCTCATCGGGCACCGGGTGGCCGCACTCATTGAGGGCGATGCGGCGGAGCGGCGCGGTGTGGCCGTACTTGACGTTGATCAGACCGCCGGTGATGCGGCGGCCCAGCAGCTTCTCGACGGCCTGGGCCATGGCTGCGCTGGCTTTGCCGGCCCCGACCACGTAGATGTTGCGGAACGAGCGCAGCCGGTAGCGGCGCCGGCCCACGATGAGGGTTTCCTGCGAAAGGCGCACGTGGCGCAGAACCGCGGCCACGGGATCGGCGGCGTCCAGCGCGGCGCGGAAGATCTCTAGGGCAAAGCGGCGGAGTTGGGCGTTGGTCATTGGAACATTGCTCCAGCTTCAAAAGATCGGCAAGGCGAGGATCGAGGCGACCGCGGCTTCCGGGTCATCGTTGAGGATATCGATGCGGTAGTCGGCGCGGGCGTAAGTTTCTCGGCGAAGGTAGTAGAGCAGATCCAGCTTCTGGGGATCGCGCGCCAGGGGGCGGTCGGTCGCGCCCTGGAGACGCCGCCGGATGATGGCCAGAGGGCAATCCAGCCAGATGGAGATGCCGTTGTTCTCGACCAGATCGAAGTTCTGGGGCTGCCCGAATGCGCCGCCCCCGAGGGCCACCACCATGGGCTTGCCGGCCTGGATGATCCGCACGCGGCGGCGGATGGCGTCCGTCTCCAAGCGGCGGAATTCCTGCTCGCCGTAGCGGTCGAAGATCTCGTTGATGCTGGCGTGGGCCTCGGCCTCGATGTCGGCATCGGTATCGGCGAAGCTCCAGCCCAGGCGGTCGGCGAGCACGGGTCCAATGACGCTCTTGCCGCATCCCATGAAGCCCACCAGGAAAATGCCCGGCGTGCGTTTCAATTTCAAAATCATCGCGAGAACGCCATAATGGTAACATGCGCGTCCGGAGTGGATGACCCGGGCGCGCGGCCTTCGCGGCCTGCCTTGGAGTTATGCCGCTACATTTGATTATCGACGCCGACGACACGCTCTGGGAGAACAACGTCTACTTCGAGCGGGCCTTTGAGGAGTTCGTAGGGCTGTTGGGTCACAGCCGCCTGGATGCGGCCGCCATCCGCGCCGTGCTGGACGAAATCGAGGTGGTGAACAACCGGATCTACGGCTACGGCTCGCGGAATTTCGCGCGCAACTTGCAACAGTGCTTCTTGCGGCTGGCCGAGCGGGAGGTCCGGCCGGAAGATCTGGAGGCGATCCGGCTGCTGGGCGAGAAGCTGCTGGATCATCCCATGGAGCTGATCGAGGGCGTCGAGGAAACGCTAGCCTATCTCCGCCCGCGGCACGATCTGGTGCTGTTCACCAAGGGACAGCCGGAAGAGCAGAGGCGGAAGCTGGAGCGCAGCGGTCTGGCTCGCTATTTTCATCACACCGCGGTGGTGAAGGAGAAAGACGCCGAAGCGTACCGGCACTTGGTTTCGGAGCTGGGGCTGGATCCGGAACGCTGCTGGATGATCGGCAACTCTCCCAAATCGGACGTCAATGCGGCGCTGGAGGCGGGCTTGCGCGCCGTGTTCATTCCGCACGATCACACCTGGACGCTGGAACGGGAGCCGCTGCGGGAGGTAGACGGGCGGGTGCTGCGGCTGAGCCGTTTTTCCGAGCTGCGGGAGCATTTCTAGGCAGGCGGCCGGCGGGATCGAGTGAGGGAGCTTTCGGCGGAGCTGGGGAAGGAGAGCGGCGGGCGAAGGTGCCCAGGCCGGCAGGAATGCCGGCCGCAGACAAGAATGTCTGCCCCACAACAGAAGCCTGCGCCGCATCGAGAGCCTGCGCCGTGAGGAGAGCGTGCGCCAGCGCAAGGCATCGAGGTGAGACCGATGAGCGGCGCATCAGGGAAGCCCGGTTGACTGAGGGGCGGCGGGCTTTGGGCGCGGTTCGGCGGTGGCGTAGTATCCGGTGCGTGTGCGGGCCACGGGGCGGTTGGGCCCGTCGACGGTGACGCGGATCTGGCGGTAGCTGCCGTCCAGAGCCTGGTTGGAAGGAGTGTAGGCGATGGTGAACTGGTTGCGGAGCTCATGGCCTACGCGCGCGGCCAGCTCGTCGACTTCGGAGACTTCCTTGGCGTAATAGGCGGCGCCGCCGCTGGCGGCGGCGATCGCGTCGATGGCGCGGCGAGCGCGGCGGGCGGCGCTGCGGTCCTCGTCGTTGAGCATGGCGATGAAGTAGATCAGCACCTCGGCCTGCTGCGCTTTCTGCACGAGCTGCTCGAGAGTGATGGAGCTCATGTTGTCATCGCCGTCGGTCACCACCATCAGGATTTTCTTGTCGCGCTTGGCGTTCTCGCGCATGTAGTCGATGGACATGCTGATGGCGTCCCGCATGGCGGTGCCGCCGCGCTGATCGATGCGGCTGAGGGCCTCCTCCAGCTTGGGGATGCTGTTGGTGAAGGGGCAATCCAGGTAAGCCTCATCGTTGAAGTTGACCACGAAGACCTCGTCCTGCGGGTTGGAGGCCTTCACCATCTGAATGGCGGCCACCTCGACCTGCTTGCGCTTGTCGCGCATGCTGCCGCTGTTGTCGATGATGAGGCCCATCGAGACCGGGATATCCTCGCGGCGGAAAAGCCTCACCTGTTGTTCCACGTTGTTCTCGTAGACCTTGAAGGCCTTTTGAGGAAGGTCGGTGATCAAGCGGCCGTTGCGGTCCATCACGGTGACATGCAAGACCACCAGCCGGGTGTCTGCGCGGAAGACCGGGTCTTGCTGCGCGGCTACAGGGCCCGCGTTCATGGAGAAGGCGAAAAAGAGAATGGCGAGAAGAAAGGGCATAATCAAAACCGAGTCCCGCCGGCGCTGTCGGCGGATTGCGGGCCGCGGGGTTCTTCCGCGGCCCCGCGGGGCGATCCGCGCCGGGCGGTCCGAAAAGGTGCGGCTTAGCGGACTATTGAGACGGAGCATAGTAGCCGAGACGCCAGAACGCGCGCAGAGGGGGGAGTCCGCGCGGCTGAACCAGCGTCACTTTCACGCGGCGGTATTTTCCGTCTCGCTGCTGATTCGTGGGGGAATAGCCGAGCAGGTACTGGTTGCGAAGTTCAATGCCGATTTTAGCGGCGATGTCCGGCAGGTCATTCAGGTTGCCTACCGGGTAAGCGCGGCCGCCGGTCTGCTCGGCCAGGTTCTGGAGGAGGCCGGGTCCGGCCAGCTCCTCGGCGGTGCGGCCGCGGGAGCCGTACGGCTCGTAGATGCCGATTCCATAGATTTGCACGTCGGCTTCCCGCACCAGATTGCGGATCTCGCTCTCGGTATAGCGGCTGTTGTTGTCGCCTCCGTCGGAGATGATGAAGATGGCCTTGCGCGGGTTGCTGGCCTTCTTCATCTCATGAAGGGCCAAATAAACCGCATCCAGCAGCGCGGTGCGCCCCTTGGACTGGGCGAAAGCCAGGCGGCTTTGAATGTCCTCGACGCGAGCGGTGAAGGTCTGGGTGAGCACCGGGCGGTCGTTGAACTGAATGAGGAAGAACTCGTCGGTGGGGTTGGCGGTCTTGCAGAATTGGGCGACGGCCTGGCGCGATTTCTGGAGCTTGACGCCCATGCTGCCGCTGGTGTCGAAAACGATGCCGATCGAAAGCGGGGCGTCCTCGCTGGCGAAGTGGGTAATGGTCTGCTCGACGTTATCTTCGAGCAGCTTGAAGTGGCTCTTGTCCAGGCCGGTGACGAAACGGTTCATGGGGTCGGTGACGGTCACCGGGATCAGGACCAGGTTGGCGTCCACACGCAGGTTGGCGCGGGGCGTGACGGTTTCCTCTCCGGTGGGAGGCTTGGGGCGCGGAACGATCTCCACCCTGGGAGGCGGACCTTGAGGCGTTGAGACCGGGGCATCGGCCGCCCAAATCATTGCCCCCAGGACGCCCAGAAGCGGCAAGTGAGGCCAGGCTCGCGGTTTGCTAAGCATGCCGCCCTCCTGCGAGTGCAACCACTACCTGAATTATAGCACCCGGGCCGCGCCAGCTATGGTATGATCGAGCGTGCAGCAGGAGATCCTGGGAGTCATCCCAGCTCGCTACGAATCCTCCCGTTTTCCAGGAAAACCCCTCGCTCCCCTCGGCGGCAAAAGCATGCTGCAACACGTTTGGGAGCGCAGCCTCAGAGCCCGGCGGCTGACCCGGCTTCTCGTCGCCACCGACGACGAGCGGATTGCGGCTGAGGCCCGGCGGTTCGGCGCCGAGGTCCGGATGACCCGCCGGGATCATCCCTCGGGCACTGACCGCGTCGCGGAGGTGGCCGGGGCAGTCCGCGCGGATCTGGTGGTCAACATCCAGGGCGATGAGCCGCTGATCGACCCGGCGGCGATCGACGCGGCGGTGGAGGGCTTGCTGGCGGGCAGCGCTGCGCCGATGGGGACGCTGGCCAAAAGGATCACCGACCCTGGGGAGCTGGACAACCCGAACGTGGTGAAGGTGGTCATGGACCTCAGCGGGCATGCGCTGTATTTCTCCCGCTGGCCCATCCCTTATGTGCGCGAGGGCAGGGCGGAGCGCTACAAACATATCGGGTTGTATGTGTACCGGCGGGATTTTCTGCTGGCTTACCCCGGGCTGAGGCGGGGGCCGCTGGAAGAGGCGGAGAAGCTGGAGCAGTTGCGGGCTCTGGAGAACGGCTTCCAGATCCGCGTGGTGGAGACGGAATACGAATCGTGCGGAGTGGACACTCCGGAGGATTTGGCCAGGGTGGCGGCCATGCTGGAGGAGCGGCTGCGCGATATCTGAGAAGAACGTAGGACCGAGATGGCGAAGTACATATTCGTGACCGGCGGAGTGGTGAGCTCGTTGGGGAAGGGCATCGCGGCGGCGTCGATCGGGTGCCTGCTGGAGAGCCGGGGGCTGCGGGTGACGCTGCAAAAGTTCGACCCATACCTGAACGTGGATCCCGGAACGATGAGCCCGTTCCAGCACGGCGAAGTGTTCGTGACCGACGACGGCGCGGAGACGGATCTGGACCTGGGGCACTACGAGCGCTTCACCCACGCGCGGCTGACTCAGAGCAACAATGTGACCAGCGGCCGCATCTACGAGCGCATCATCACCAAGGAGCGGCGGGGGGATTACCTGGGCAAGACTGTGCAGGTGATTCCGCACGTGACCAACGAGATCAAGGCCGCGATCCGCAAAGTGTCTCCGGATGTGGACGTGGTGATCGTGGAGATCGGGGGCACGGTGGGAGACATCGAGTCGCTGCCGTTCCTGGAGGCGATCCGCCAGATGCGGCACGAGCACGGACGCGAGGACACTCTTTTCGTGCATGTGACCCTGGTGCCGTTCATCGCCGCCGCGCACGAGCTGAAGACCAAGCCCACCCAGCACAGCGTCAAGGAGCTGCGGGAGATCGGCATCCAGCCGGACATGCTGCTGTGCCGCTCCGAGCAGGACCTGCCGGAGGAAGTGCGGGAGAAGATCGCACTGTTCTGCGACGTCTCGGTGGAGGCGGTGATCACGGCCCGGGATGTGGCTTCGGTGTACGAAGTTCCGCTGGTCTTTGCCGAGCAGGGCGTCGATGAGATCATCTTGCGGCTGCTGGGGATGGAGGCGGCGCCGCGGGATTTGGGGCGCTGGGCGGAGATGGTGCGGCGGATGAAGAATCCGCACGGAGAGGTGGACATTGCGCTGGTGGGCAAGTACGTGCGGTATGAGGACTCCTACAAGAGCCTGAAGGAGGCGCTGCTGCACGGTGGGCTGGCGCATGATCTGAAGGTGAACATCCACTGGATCGAATCGGACGGGCTGGCGGCGCCCGGCGCGGCGGCGGTTCTGGCGGACTACGACGGCGTGCTGGTGCCGGGCGGCTTCGGGCAGCGGGGCGTGGAGGGCATGATCGAGGCGATCCGCTTCGCCCGCGAGAGCCGGACCCCGTACTTCGGCATTTGCCTCGGGATGCAGACCATGGTCATCGAGTACGCCAGGAACGTCTGCGGGCTGGAGCGGGCGCACTCGACCGAGTTCGATCCGGGCACGCCGCACCGCGTCATCTACAAGTTGCGGGAGCTCACAGGCGTCGACGAAATGGGCGGGACGATGCGCCTGGGGGCGTACGATTGCCTCTTGGAACCGGGGAGCCGGGCGCACGAGGCGTACGGGACGACGAAGATCAGCGAGCGGCACCGCCACCGCTACGAGTTCAACCGCGACTATGAGCCGGTGCTCACCCGCCACGGGCTGCGGCTGACAGGCCGGACGCCGGACGGGGTGTATGTCGAGATCTGCGAGCTGCCGGATCATCCGTGGTATCTGGGCTGCCAGTTTCACCCGGAGTTCAAGAGCCGGCCGCTCGAGCCGCACCCTCTGTTCAAAGCCTTCATCGGCGCGGCAGCGGAGCACCGCAAACGACGGCTCGCCGCGAAAGAGGCAGAAGCAGGGCAGGTGACCCATGCCGGTTGAGTTGATCACCCCGCGGGGAGAGCGGATCCAGTTCGGGGGCGGGGCGCCGCTGGCGCTGATCGCCGGGCCATGCGTGATCGAAAGCGAAGAGCACCTGCACTTTTTGGCCGCGGAGATCCAGCGCCGCGCGGGACCGTTCGTGTTCAAGGCGTCCTTTGACAAGGCCAACCGCAGCAGCGTGAAATCCTACCGCGGCCCCGGGCTGAAGGAAGGCCTGCGGATGCTGGCGGGTCTGCGGCGGGAAGGCTACGCGGTGCTGACCGACATTCACGAGCCTTCTCAGGCGGGCCCGGCCGCGGAAGCGGCCGACATTCTCCAAATCCCGGCGTTTCTGTGCCGCCAGACCGACCTTATTGTGGAGGCGGCGCGGACGGGCCGCATCGTCAACATCAAGAAGGGGCAGTTCGTCGCCCCGCACGACATGCGGCTGGCGGTGGAGAAGGCAGCGTCGGTTGGCAACCATAGGATTCTGCTGACGGAGCGGGGGACCAGCTTCGGCTACAACAACCTGGTGGTCGATATGCGGGGGCTGGCGATCCTAAGGGAAACGGGCTGCCCGGTGGTTTTCGACGCCACCCACAGCGTGCAGTTGCCCGGAGCAGCCGGACAAGCCTCGGGCGGGCAACCGCAGTTCATCGAGGTGCTGGCGCGCGCGGCGGCGGCGGTGGGGATCGACGCCTTGTTCGTAGAGGTGCACGAAGCGCCGGAGCGGGCTCTCTCGGATGGGGCGAACGCGTTGCGCCTGGAGGGTTTGGAGTCGCTGTGGCGACGGGTGCGGAGCATCGACCGCCTGGTGAAAAGCGAAGAGTTCCTCCACGGCTGAGGCCGAGCAAGCGTCATAATCTTAGTGGGAAGGTGGAGTCTATGAACAGGAAGGCCCGGAGCTATAGGAGAGGCTTCACGCTGATCGAGCTGCTGATCGTGATCGCGATCATCGTGGTGCTGATCAGCGCCGCCGCGCCGAAGTTCAGTCAGTACCTGATGAACGCCCGGGAGACGGCAGCCTTGGGGGCCATCCGGACGATTCATACGGCGCAAACCCAGTATTCCTCGCAGTACGGGCGCTACGCCAAGTCCCTGGCGGAGTTGGGACCACCGCCCGCGGGCGGGCAGGTGGGGCCCTCAAGCGCCGACCTGATCCAGGCGGATCTGGCCTCCGGGGAAAAGGGAGGCTACCGTTTTACGGTCGAGGAAACGCCGGGCGGCTACCGGATACTGGCGGTGCCGGTGGCCTATAACAACACCGGACGGCGGAGTTTCTACTCGGACCAGACCATGGTCTTGCGGCAGAGCTGGACCCAGGAGCCGGCCACGGCCAACAGTCCGGAAATTCAGTAGCGCCTTGGTGGTTCGCCGGCGGTGCGGAGCGGGGGCAGGGGACCAGGCCGGCCCTCGAACGGTTCAGCGCTCCACTCGCGTGGTCATCTTTTCCAACTCGCCGTAATCGATCTCGTAGCCTAAGCCCGGCTTGGTCGGGGCCTGGACGTAGCCGTCCTTGTCGATGCGGATCTTGTCCTTGATGTAGGGCCGGTCGGAGGAACCCTGCGGGAGGGTCATCTCAAACCAGACGTTGTTGGGCATAGCCAGCTCGCAGTGGAAGTGCACCGCATGGTCCAGGGCGTCGCCCCAGTTGTGCGGGGCGCACTCCATGCCAAAGCACTCGGCCAGCGCCGCCACCTTCATGCCGCCGGTGATGCCGCCGATGTTGTCCACGATGAACCGCAGCACGTCGACCGCGCCGCGGCGGATGTACTCTCCGTAGTCGTAGATCGAGAAGATGAACTCGCCGGCATGGATAGGGATGTCCAGGGAGCGGCAGAGCTCGGCCAGCCCCTCGACATCTGAGGTGGGGATGGGGTCTTCGTAGGCGACGTAGCCCAGATCCTGGATGACACGGCCGACCAGGATCGCTTCGTGGCGGGTGTAGACGCCCACGGGGTCGTGCAAAAGGATGAAATCGTCGCCGGCGGCCTTGCGCACGGCCTTGCAGACTTCGATGTCGAGCTTGTAGTCGCTGCCGCCGTGGGGCGGGACTTCCGGCGGATGGATCTTGTAGGCCTTGAACCCCTCGGCCTTGGCCTTGAGAACGTCCTGGACGAAGTCGTCGACGGTCTTCAGGTGCTGGGAGCTGGCGTAGGCCAAAACCTTATGGCGGTAAGCGCCGAGGATCTTGTAGACGGGCAGGCCGACGGCTTTGCCGGCGATGTCCCACAGGCAATTGTCGATGGCCGAGGCGTAAGAGCTCTGGCCGCGGCGGCGGCGCGGTTCAACCCATTGGCTGGTGAACTGGGGGCGGTCCAGGGCGTTGCGTCCGACCAGGACCCGGCGGGCGAATTGAACCCAACCTTCGTTGTTCCAATCCGGATGCCAGTAGCGCGTGCCGAGGGTATAGTTGCCCTCGATGCCGCTGTTGGTGACCACCGATGCGATGCGGCCCCGCGGCGTGATGTAGGCCTTCACCTCCTTGATGGTCAGGTCGGGAAGATCGCCGGGCTTGATGCCGGCGGCAGCGGCCACGGTTTGGGCTCTTCCCGCGGTGGTGAAGATGCCCGCGCCGGCGGCGGCGCCGAAGAAACGGCGTCTGGGGAGTTTGGTTTCGGCCATGGTTGCCTCCTGAAAAACGTCAGTCTGAATGGTAATCCAAAAGCGGGTTGACAGGGAACCCCGGCAGGGCGGAGGATGGCGCGGCTGCTATTCGTAGATGCCCGACAAGGCCGAGGCGGTGGGCCAGCGCAGCATGGCGGAGCGTCTTCAGCAGACCGGTTCCATGCCGTCGGCCCAGCCGAACGAATGTTGGACCGCCTTGCGCCATCCCGCGTAGAGGCCTTCTCGCCGGGAGTCCGGCATCTCGGGCGTCCACTGACGGCCCGCGCGCCAGTGCGCCTGAAGTTCGGCCGGATCCCGGTAGAGCCCCACGGCCAAACCTGCGGCGAAGGCTGCGCCGAGCGCCGTGGTCTCATGAACGGCCGGGCAAACCACGGGCCGTCCGAGGATGTCCGCCTGAAACTGCATGAGCAGACCGTTGGCGACCATCCCGCCATCGGCGCGCAGGAGCTCCAGCCGGACGCCCGAGTCCTGCTCCATGGCGTCGAGCACATCACGGGTCTGATAGGCGGTGGCTTCCAGCACGGCGCGGGCCAGGTGTCCGCGGTTGGCGTAACGGGTGAGTCCCGCGATGAGGCCGCGCGCGTCCTGGCGCCAGTAGGGCGCAAACAGGCCGGAGAATGCGGGCACGAAATAAACTCCGCCGTTGTCCTCCACCGTGCGGGCCAGGGTCTCAATCTCCGCGCTGCTGGCGATCAGGCCCACATTGTCCCGCAGCCATTGGACCAAAGCTCCGGTGACCGCAATGCTTCCTTCCAGCGCGTAGCAGGCGGGAGCGCTGCCGAACCGGTACGCCACGGTGGTCAGCAGGCCGTGGCGCGATCCCACCGGGCGCGCGCCGGTGTTCATCAGCAGAAAGCAGCCGGTTCCGTACGTGTTCTTGGCCTGGCCCGGCTGAAAACAGCACTGGCCTACCAAAGCAGCCTGCTGATCTCCAAGAAGGGCCCCCACGGGCACGCCGGCCAGAGCGGTCTGGCGCGCGACGCCGTAGATCTCGCTGCTGGAGCGGATTTGAGGGAGGACCGAAGGCGGAATCTCGAACAGGCCGAGCAAGTCCGGGTCCCAGCTCAAAGACTCGAGGTTCATGAGCTGAGTTCGGCTCGCGTTGGTGACGTCGGTGACGTGGACGCCCCCGTTGGGGCCGCCGGTGAGATTCCAGAGCAGGAAGGTGTCTATCGTGCCGAACAGAAGCTCTCCGCGCCGCGCCAGTTCGCGGGCCTCCGGCACATGATTCAGAATCCAGCGGACTTTGAGAGCGCTGAAATAGGTCGACAGCGGCAGGCCGGTCTTGTTGCGGAACAGATCCTGTCCGTAGAGGCGCGAGAATTCCACGACGTCGCCCGAAACCCGCGTGTCCTGCCAGACGACGGCGGGCGCGAGCGGCTCACCCGTGCTCCGCCGCCACACCACGGTGGTTTCGCGCTGATTGGCGATGCCCAGGGCGGCGATGCTGCGCGAAGACCCACCCAGGCCCTCCACGGCTTCCGCGATCACCTCCTGGGTGCGTCGCCAGATCTCGCCCGGGTCGTGCTCCACCCAACCCGGTTGCGGGTAGATTTGGCGGTGCTCGCGCTGGGCGCTGGCGGCGGCGTTGCCGTCGAGGTCAAACACGATGCAGCGGGTGCTGGTGGTGCCCTGATCCAGGGCGGCGAGGAATTCCAGCATAGCTTTCTAGTAGAACAAATGCCGGAGCCCGCCAAAACAGGCCGGACGGCCACGCGCCTCTGGCGCTTGAGCTACGCCGGGGCGAGCCTTACTGACCTGGCGAAACCGCCCGCCCTTTCACAACTGCGGTGAGCGCTACTTCCCGTACGTCACGCGCCAGAGCGAGTTGGATCCGTCGTCGCTGAAGATGAGCGAGCCGTCGCGGGCGACGGCCACGGCGACCGGGCGGCCCCACACGTTGGCGTCGGAGGCGACGAAGCCGGTGACGAAATCCATGTACTCTCCGGTCGCGCGCGGGCCCTTCATGGGGGCGAAGATGATCTTGTAGCCGACGCGCCGGGCGCGGTTCCAGGAGCCGTGCTGCGCGGCGAAGATGCCGCCGCGGTATTGCGCGGGGAACATGCGGCCGTCGTAGAAGACCATGCCGAGCGAGGCCAGGTGGGCTTGCAGGAGAATGTCGGGGACAATCACCTTGTCGCGCAGGTCGGGGCGCTTGCCCGGATGGCGGGGATCCTGAATCGGGCCGAGGTAGAACCAAGGCCAGCCGTAGAAGCCGCCCTCACGGACGTGCGTGATGTAGTCGGGCACCAGATCGTCGCCCAGTCCGTCGCGCTCGTTGACGGAGACCCAAAGCTCGCCGCTCTGCGGGTGCACGGCGATGCCCACGGCGTTGCGGATCCCGTAAGCATAGGTCCGCTTGCCGCTGCCGTCCGGAGCGAAGGCCAGAACGACGGCCCGGTCGGTTTCGGCCGGCGTGGTGTCAGGGTCGTCCACGTTGGAACGGGAGCCCACCGAGACGAACATCGTCTTGCCGTCGAGCGAGAAGGCGATGTCGCGAGTCCAGTGGCCGCCGCCGCCAGGGATGGAGGGCACGACCGTCTCGGCCGGCCCGCGGGCCTTAAGGTCCCCGTTGCGATACGGGAAGCGCACGACCGAGTTCGTGTTCGCGACGTAGACCCACTGGGGATTGGGGCCCAGCGGATAGAAGGCGATGCCGAAGGGGCGATTGAGGCCCGTGGCGAAGACCTCAACCGTCTGAGGCTTTCCCTCGGCAGTGAAACCGCGAAAGACACGGATGCGGCCGGGCGCGCTTTCGGCCAGGAACAGATCGCCGTTGGGCGCGGTCCGGATCATACGCGGATTCTGAAGACCCTCCGCGTAGTACAGGCTGACCTTGAAGCCCGGCAACGTCTCGGGCCAGGCGCCTTCCGGGCGCGGAACCAGCCGGGGCCCCGCAGTGGCCGATGGGGTATGAAAGGGCTGGGGAAGATCCGCCACCGTGATGTGCCGCACCACGCCGGGCCTCTCTTTCGTGTAATCGGTGAATGCCTCTTTACCCTTCAGTACCTTGGAAGCAGCCAGAGCCGGCGCCGGCCCCTGGTGGGCGCGCCAAATCAATAGACAGGCAGCAGCAGTGAACACAAACGCAATGGTCTTGCGGTTCATGGATCCCAGTTCCTTTGGGCTTTCTTTTATAGATGCAACGGAGGCAGCGCAGGAAGCAGGGCGGAACGCGAAAAGTGGAGGTCCGATGAGCTGGGCCGCACCGATTTGCACGCGGCGGTTTGTGTCAAGATGGAAAAGACCGGCCGGAGCTGGCTCCAGTTGCGGCTGTTATCGAGGGAATTATGGACAAGCAGAAGAGCATTGATCTACTGAACCGGGCTGTTGCGGATGAGCTGCAAGCGGTGCACCAGTATATGTACTTTCACTTCCACTTGAGCGACCAGGGCTTCGGGCCGCTGGCCTCGCTGTTCAAGCGGATCGCCATTCAGGAGATGGGCCACGTCGAGAAACTGGCCGAGCGGGTATTGTTTTTAAGGGGCGACGTCGAAATGGCCGCCGCCGGGCCGGTGGAGCGGATCACCGACCCGGAGAAGATGCTGGAGAAGGCGATGCAAATGGAAGACATGAGCGCCCGCGAATACAACCAGGCGGCGCTGGCTTGCTCGGAAAACGCCGACTCCGCCTCAAAGGCCATTTTTGAAGCTCTGGTGGTCGACGAGGAAGGACACTACGATCAGTTCGACAAGCAGCGGGAGAATATCCGGCGCTTTGGCCCCAGCTACCTGGCCTTGCAATCGTTCACCCAAGAGGCTTCGGAGGCGGGCGAGCCGGGCTAGTTCGAGACAGTCGATTGGGACGTCCAGCGGCAGCCGGTCACGGCCCGTGGCGGCCCACCAGGGGAGAGATCTTCAGAGCATGGCAAAGATCCGGCCCGCCGGAAAAAAGAAGAAGACGGCCAGCCGCCCGCCCGGAACCATTCCGTGCCTGATTCTGCTGGTGATGGGTTTCCTGCTGCTGGCCCTGCTGTTCTACGCGGTGGTGAAAACGGGGGTGCCGTCCTGAACGGCGGCGAGACTCATGAGGCCAGACCAAAGAAAGAACGATGAGATGCGCCCTGTGCGCCTCATCACAGACTATCAGAAGACCGCCGACGGCTCGGCGCTGATTGAAATCGGCAACACCCGCGTGCTTTGCGCCGCCACCATCGATCAGAGCACGCCGCCCTTCCTGCGCGGCACGGGTCAGGGTTGGGTGACCGCGGAATACGCGATGCTGCCCCGGGCGACCGTGACGCGCACGCCCCGGGAGGTCAGCCGGGGCCAGCTCTCCGGCCGCACGCAGGAGATTCAGCGCCTCATCGGGCGTTCCCTCCGGGCGGTGGTGGACCTGGCGGCGCTGGGCGAGATGACGGTGATTCTCGACTGCGACGTGTTGCAGGCCGATGGCGGCACGCGCACCGCCTCCATCACTGGCGCATTTGTAGCTATGGGGCTCGCTCTCAAGCGCATGGCGGACTGCGGCGCGCTGAGGCAGCTTCCGGTGAAAGACTACGTCGCCGCGGTGAGCGCCGGCATGGTGTCGGGCGAAGCTCGGCTCGACCTGTGCTACGAAGAGGACTCGCAGGCCGAGGTGGACATGAACGTCGTCATGACCGGCTCGGGCCGCTTCGTGGAGGTGCAGGCCACCGCGGAGAAGACCCCGTTCGACGACAGCCAGCTCGGGCAACTGCTGGAGCTGGCGCGGTCGGGAATCCGGCGGCTGATCGAGATCCAGAAGGAGATCTTGCCGCTGCCGTGAAGCTGTACTGCGCCACCACCAATGCCGGCAAGCTGCGGGAGTTCCGGCTGGCGCTGGAGCGGTTCGGGGGAGGGCGGATCGAACTGGAGAGTCTGCCCGGCCTGGAGCGGATCCCAGCGTGCGAGGAAACCGGCGCCACCTTCGAAGAAAACGCCATCCAGAAGGCCGTCTACTACAGCCGCTGGGCGCCCGGGCTGCTCTTTGCGGACGACTCCGGGCTGGAGGTCAAGGCCCTGGGCGGAGCGCCCGGGGTGCGTTCGGCGCGGTTTGCCGGCGAAGCCGCCAGCGACGAAGACAACAACCGCCTCCTGCTAGCGAAGCTCCGTGGGGTGGAGGATCGCGCGGCAGAGTTCGTGTGCGTCATCGCCCTGGCCGAAGCCGGGCGGCTCATCCAGACCTTTCGCGGCGTGGTGGCGGGCCGGATTGCTGGAGCACCCAAGGGGAGCAACGGATTCGGCTACGACCCGCTTTTCTTCTATGAGCCGTTCGGCTGCACCTTTGGCGAAGTGAGCCCCGAAAGGAAGCTCGAAGTCAGCCACCGCGGACGCGCCTTGGAGCACCTGGCGAAGTTTCTTACCGCCGCCGCGCCCCGGCCTTCTTGAGCGATCGCTGGTAGAGCAGATAGCCCGCGATCGTTTTGGCGTCGATGAGCCGGCCCGTGTCGATCATGCGTTCGATCTCGGCGGGGGTGAACCACCGGACTTGAATGCGCTCGTCGGGCATGGGGTTGGCCTGCCCGGCGATCAGCTCTGTGGCCAGGTAGATGGTCATCCGCTCGGAGACGTATCCGGGGCTGACGTAAAACGAGGCCAGCTTGCGCCAGCGGCGGGCGCGGTATCCGGTTTCTTCCTCCAGTTCGCGGCGCGCAGCCTGAAGCGGCTTTTCCCCCGGGTCGAGCCGTCCCGCGGGTAGCTCCCACAGGCTGGCGCGGGCGGGAAGGCGGTACTGCCGGACCAGCAGAATGCGCCCCCGCCCATCCACAGGCATCATGACCGCTGAGCCGCCGTGCACGACCACCGCGCGGTGGATTTGAAATCCGCTGGGATCGACGGCGATGTCTTCCGTCACCCGGAACAGCGCGCAACGGTAGCGTTCCAGCGATTGAACCAGCCGCATTATTGCGCCTTCTCCACGGTGACCTTGCCGAACTTCTCGAGCGTGGCCCGGATTTGGGAAGCATCCCCGACCACGACCAGGCTCGCGGCCTCCGGCGAAAAATACTTCGCGGCCACGGCCTGAATTTCGGCCGGCGTCACGGCGCGCACCCGGGCGGTAAAGGTCTCCAGGTAACTATCTGGCAGTCCCATCAGCTTGACCGTGGCAAGCTGATTGGCCAGTCCGTTCTGTGTCTCGAGACCCATCACGAAGTTGCCGCTCAGATAATTCTTGGTGTCGTTGAGCTCCTCGGCGGGCACCGGCTCGCGGATCAGCCGCTGGAGCTCGTCTTCCACCGCCTTGATGGCCGGCTCGAGAACCTCGTTGCGCACCTGCGTCACGGCGGCGAACAGGCCCCCGGTCTTGCGCGGCTGGAGCCGGCTGTGGGCATCGTAGGCGAAGCCCTGCTTTTCGCGGATGTTCATGAACATCCGCGAGCTGGCGCCCCCGCCCAGAATGGTGTTGGCCACCAGCAGCGGAAAGTAGTCCGGATGGGACCGGTCCACGGCGATGTGCCCCACGCGGATGTCGGCTTGCACGGAGCCGGGCCGGTCGATCAGCACGATCTGGCGCGCGGGCGCCGGAAACTCGGGCGCCGGAGGCTGGGGCAGATCCTTCTTGGACCACCCCTCGAACCGCGCCCGGATCAGCTTGAGCGTCTCTTCCCGTGGCGGCAGCGCGCCCAATAAGATCAGCACCGCGTTGTTGGGGACCAGGCGGCTGTCGCGGAACTGGATCAGACGCTCGCGGTCCAACCGCGCGATGGACTCGAGGGTCGGATTCAGACGCCCGTAGGGATGCGCTCCGAACACGATGGCGTTGATCTTCTCATCCGCCCAGAAGGCGGCCTCCGAACGTTCGGCGATCAGCTCCTGCGTGCGCCGCTTCTTATAGAGCTGCACTTCGTCTTGCGGGAAGGAGGCGTTCAGCGTGACATCGGCCAGCAGGTCGAGCAACCGCGGCAGGTTTTCGGCAAGAACGTTGCCCTGCAAGGTGAAGCCGTCGGGCCCGGCCGCGGCCTGAAGCGCTCCGCCGATCTCGGCCAGTTCCTCGGCGATCTGCTTGGAGGGCCGGCTGGCGGTCCCCTCCGTGAGCAAGGACGCTGTCGCCTGAGCGAGCCCAGGCAGATCCTTAGGGTCGTACTTGGAGCCGCCTTCGAAGGCCAGCCGCAAGGTCACCAGCGGGAAGCGCCGGTCTTCGACGAGGACCACGCGCAGGCCATTGGGCAGCGTGGTCTCGAAAGTGGAGGGCAGCTTGAACGCCGGCAGGTCTTTGGTCTGGGGCGGCTTGGTGCGGTCGATTCTTTGACAGGAGACGGTCATGGCAAACACCACAAGAATCAGCGAGAGGTTGGCCTTGTTCATTTCTTCGGTTTCTCCGTCTTGGGGGCAGGAACAATGTCGAGGATGAACCGCCGCTCGGGGGTGAGGTACTTTCGGGCGACAGCTTGAATCTGCTCCGCCGTCACCGCCAGGAAGGACTCCATCTCCCGGTTGATATAGCCGGGATCCCCATCCAGCAGCTCGTACTGTCCCAGGCGGCGGGCGCGGGCCAGCGAGCTCTGAAGCTGAGCGATCATGGAGGCGCGGAAGTAGGTCTTGACGCGGTTGAGCTCCTTAGCGTCCACGCCTTCCTTCTGGATCTTCTCCAACTCCTCCTGGGCGTGTTGAACCACCTGCGAGCCCTTGAAGGCGGGGTTGTAGAGAAGGAACATGGCGTAGTGGCCGGGGTCCTTGTAGTCGGTGAAAGCCGCAAAGGGCCAGCCCAGGTTCGCCTCGTACTGGATCACGGACTGCTTGCCTTTTACCAGGTTCTGCTGGAAACGGGAGCTGTCGCCGCCCGTAAGCAGCACGTCCAGCATGGCCAAGGCGTAGTAATCCGGAGACCGGCGGGGCGGCCCTGGAAAGCCGATGATGACGGCGGGCACCTGGGCCAGCGGATCCTTGGACACCTCCGTGCGCGGCTTCACCTCTGCGGGCTCGGACAGGTCGGGGTGCTGCGGCTGAGGCTGGGAGGGAATGTCGCCGAAATAGGCGTCGATCAGCCGGCGCGCTTCCCGTTCCTGGAAGTCGCCTGAGATGACCAGCACGGCGTTGTTCGGCGCGTAGTAGGTCTTGAAGAACCGCGCCACGTCGTCCACGGTGGCCGCCTCTAGGTCCTCGAAGGAGCCGATCAGCGAGTGGGAGTTCTGCCAGTTCTGAAACGCGATCTGAGGCCAGACGTCCACCACCGCTGTGGCGTAAGGCTGATTGTCGAACGACAGGCGCCGCTCCTGCTTGACCGCTTCCTTCTGGTTTTGCAGGTTCTCCTCAGTGATGTTCAGCGCCCGCATCCGGTCGGACTCCAGCCAGAGGCCCAAGGCCAGCTTGTTCGACGGCAGGATGTTGAAATAGTCCGTGAAGTCCGGGTGGGTGGAGCCGTTCAGATTCCCGCCGTTGGACTCGACCAGTTTGAAATGCTGGCCCTTGGGCGCGTTAGCCGAGCCTTGGAACATCATGTGCTCGAACAAGTGGGCGAAACCCGTCCGGCCCTTTTCTTCGGAGCGGGCGCCGACGCCGTAAATGACGTAGACCGTGACCACCGGGACGGAGTTGTCCGGGGCCAGAATCACCCGCATGCCGTTCTTCAGGGTGTATTTCTTAAAGGGAATCTGGAAATCGGTAGCTGCGAGCATGATGCCGCCTGCACAGAGGACTGCCAGCGCGCGTCCAAACCATTTCATGGGACACCTGTAAATAGAGGAGGCCGGATGAGGCGGGGCCTCCGAATCCAGCCCTTATCATAACACCCGCGCCAGCTGCGCCCTGAAAGACCCGGGCGGCAGTTTTTACATCCCCAGTTCCGGAGATTCGGAGCAAAATATAGATAGATGAGGGTCACACGGCGCAGTTTCGCCAGAACCGCCGCCGCCGGGCTTTGGACGGGGTGGGCCGGAGCGGCGCCGGTCCAGCGGGCAAGGGTGGTGATCGCGCGCGACCCCAAGACCGTAAACTTGGCCGGCTTGCTCGACCGGGCGATGCAGGCTTATTTCGGCACGGACAACGCCGTCGAGGCATGGCGCAGAGTGGTGAAGCCGGGCGAGGCCGTCGGGTTGAAGGTGAACTGCCTGGCCGGCAAGGGCGGCTCGACCAGCGTCCCGTTGGTGGAGCTGATCTGCGAACGGCTCCAGCAGGCGGGCATCCGCCAGGAGAAGATCATCATCTGGGACCGGCTCAGCGAAGATTTGGAAAGCGCCGGCTTCCGGCCGGCCAAGAGCACCGGGAGAATCCAATTCCTTGGCAACGACGTGCTGGGTTACGAAAGCGAGCTTTCGGTGTACGGCTCCGCCGGCAGCCGCCTGGCCAAGACCCTGACCCAGCTCTGCGACGCGGTGATCAACCTGCCCGTGCTCAAGGATCACGGCATCGTCGGAGTCACGATGGCGCTCAAGAACATGTTCGGTGCCATCCACAACCCCAACAAGTACCACCCCAACGCCGGCGACCCCTACGTGGCCGACGTCAACATGCTGCCGGAGATCCGCAGCAAGGTGCGGCTCACGATCTGCGATGCCCTCCGCGCCCAGTACGAAGGCGGCCCCACCTACATGCCCCAGTGGACTTGGCCTTACAACGGGCTGCTGGTTTCGCAGGACCCGGTGGCGCTGGACACCGTCGGCTGGCAGATCCTCGAGCGCAAACGCGCCGAAATGGGCTTGAAACCTCTGCGGGAAGTTGGCCGGGAGCCCAAATACATCGCCACGGCGGCGGACCCAAACCACAGGCTGGGCGTGAACGACCCGAAACGGATCGAGCGGGTGGAGGTGTAGCGGTGGCCGCGGGTGATGCACAGTTCACCGCTGAAGCGCGGTACTACGAGAAGCTGCCCAACCGCAAGATCAAGTGCGTGCTGTGCCCCCGCGAGTGCGTCATCGACGATCGCGAAAGGGGCTACTGCGGAACGCGGGAGAACCGCGGTGGCAAATACTACACGTTGGTGCACTCCCGCGTCTGCACGGCCCATGTCGACCCCATCGAGAAGAAGCCGTTCTTCCATTTCTTGCCCGGAAGCCGAAGCTTCTCGCTGGCCACTGCCGGCTGCAATGTCAACTGCAAGATGTGCCAGAACTGGGAGATCTCGCAGGTGCGTCCGGAACAGATCCCCAGCCTGTACATGCCGCCGCCTCAAGTGGCGGCGCTGGCGCAGCGCAACCAGTGCGCCTCGATCGCTTATACCTACAGCGAGCCTGTGGTGTTTTTTGAATTCATGGCGGACGCTGCCGTGGCGGCCCGAGCCGCCGGAGTCAAGAACGTCGTGGTGACCGGCGGCTACATCAAACCGGATCCCCTCAAGGAACTTTGCCAAAAGGTGGATGCCATCAAGGTGGACCTCAAGGCCTTTTCCGAGAAGTTCTATCAAGAGGTCGTCAACGGGGAGCTCCGGCCGGTGCTCGACGCGCTGGTCATGATCCGCAAGCTCGGGGTGTGGTGTGAAATCGTCTACCTGGTGATCCCCACCCTCAACGACAGCGATGCGGAGTTCCGGGGGCTGGCCAAATGGATCCGCGCGAATTTGGGCTTGGACGTCCCCGTGCATTTCTCGCGGTTCCATCCGGAGTATCTATTGAAGAACTTGCCGGTCACCCCGGCGGCCACGCTGGAGCGCGCCAAGGCGGCTTGCGACGCCGAAGGCTTGCGCTATGTCTACGTGGGCAATGTGCCCGGCCATCCGGCGGAAAAGACCCTTTGCCCCAAGTGCCGCAAGGTGGTGGTGGACCGCGAAGGGTACTGGGTCAAGGCGGTGAATCTGAACCGCGGCCGGTGCCGGAACTGCCAGCAGCCGGTCGCCGGAGTCTGGAGCTGAACGATGAAGCGAAATCTCGCGGCCTTGCTGTTGCTCGGATTGTGCTCGCAGGGGGCCTGCCGCGCGCAGGCCCCGGCTCAAGTGCGGGAACCTGCCGTTGCCGGCGCATTCTATCCGGCGGATCCCGGCGCGCTGGCCAAACTGGTGGACGGCTTGCTCGCCAAGGCGCCCCCGCCGCAGCTCCCGGATGTCGTGGCGCTGGTCGCCCCGCACGCCGGCTACATGTACTCGGCCGAGGTCGCCGCCCACGCTTATGCGGCGCTCAAGGGGCGCAAGATCGAGCGGGTGGTGGTGATCTCGCCTTCGCACATCGACGCCTTCCCTTACTCGGCGGTCTATGACGGGCAGGCTTACGCGACGCCCCTGGGGCGGATCCCGGTCGACCGCGCCTTCGGAGAGGCGCTGGCTAAGTCCAGCAAACTGATCCAACTCTCGGACCGGGGACACAGAGCGGCCTCCGGACGGGCCGAGCACGCTCTGGAGGTCCAGCTTCCGTTCTTGCAAAGGGCGCTGGGCGAGTTCCGGCTGGCCCCCATCGTCATGGGCGATCAGAGCTACGAGGCGTGCCGGGCGCTGGGCCTGGCGCTGGCCGCCAATATCCGGGGACCGGAGACCGTGATCGTGGCCAGCTCGGACTTGTCTCACTACCACAAGTACGACCAGGCCGTCAGCTTGGACCGCAAAACGCTTCGCGCCATCGAGGAGTTCGACTATCTGAGCCTGTGGCGCAATTTGCAGCAGCAAGTTTGGGAGGCATGCGGAGGCGGCCCCATCGTCGCCGCGATGATCGCCTCCGAGAGGCTCGGCGCGCGTCAGGCCAAGGTCCTCAAGTACGCGAACTCGGGCGACGTGAGCGGCGACAAATCGCAGGTGGTGGGCTATGGCGCGGTGGCCATCTACAAGGCAGGCGGCAGAGCGGCCGCGCAGCCGCAGGGCCTGACGCTGGGCAGCGCCGAGATCTCCGAACTGTTTCGAATCGCGCACCGGTCCGTGGAAACCGCCGTCCGGGAACACAAGATCGCCGAAGAGCCGGAGCCGAAACTGGAGTCCTTGGCCCAAGAACGGGGCGCGTTTGTGACCCTCAAGCGCAACGGCGAGCTGCGCGGCTGCATCGGCTACGTCTCCCCGATCAAGCCGCTGGCCTGGACGGTGCGGGACGTCGCGGCCTCGGCGGCCGTGGAGGACAACCGCTTCCCGCCGGTCACGCCTCAGGAGTTGCCGTCGCTGGAGTACGAGATTTCGGTGCTGTCGCCGATGCGCCGGGTGTTGGACCTAAAGGAAATCCAGGTGGGCCGCGACGGCCTGCTGGTCAAACAAGGCCGCTACGAGGGGCTGCTGCTGCCGCAAGTCCCCGTCGAGCAAGGCTGGGACCGCACCACGTTTCTGGAGCAGACCTGCCGCAAGGCCGGTTTGCTGGAGGATTGCTACAAGGACAGCCGCACGGACCTGTTCCGCTTCACGGCGCTGGTGCTCGGCGAGCGGGAATCAAAGCCCCGAGCGCAGGCGCAAGGCACGCCGCGCAAATAAGCCACGCGGTGCGCCAGAAGCCGAACAGCGGAATCAGAATGGCGCTCGAAAGGACCGAGGCCGCGCAAGCCCCCGCCAGATCGAGCGCATAGAGCGCGCCCGGGCCGCTCCGCGCTGCGCGCCCGGCATCGGCAAAGTAGATCCGCGTGGCGAAGGCGAACTGAAACCCGCCCGTGAAGCCTCCCAAGGCGGCCAGCGCCGTGAACAGAGAGGGCGCGTGAACTCCTGCGCCTTCCCATTGCAGGAACGCACACAATCCCAGCGGGAGCGCAGATCCCAGCGCCTGAACCGCGGCCAGGCGCGGCAGGCTTTGCGCCGGGCGCAGGCCCAGCCACGCTCCCAGCGACATGCCCGCCATGAACATTCCCAGCAAGATCGCGATCTGCGAATACACGTAGCCGTACACCGCCTGAAAGCCGAGCAGCACAAGAATTTGGAACGCCATCACCGCGGCGCCCATGGCCAGCGTCGAATAGGCCGCCACCCCCGAAGCGCGCTTCCTGGCCCCTAAGTAGAGCGCGGCCAGCCAGGCCGGAACCGTCAATCCAAGGAAGAACACGGTATAACCAAACGAAGCCGCCCGCTGCAACCAGGCGGCGGACCGCGGCGCCACCCGTGCGCTCCACAGCACGGCGTCGAAGTAGTAGGCCACCGGGGCGAGATCGCGGTTGAGGCCGACGGAGGGCGCCTGCCTCATCGCCTCCAGCACCGCCGCCACCCGCTCCGGCGTGTATTCGAAAGGCAAATAGGCCGGACTCACGTAGACGGTTTGGATCTGCCGCGCTTTAAGGCGCTCCAGCAGGGGCTCGGGACCGCGGGCCAGCACGCCGGCACGGTTCGAGGCAAAAAAGCGGAGCGTCGCCCCAGGCAGGAAGGAAACCTCCGGGAAGACGCTCCCCAGCGTGTCGTAAAGGCAGCGCAGGAAGACGGCGCGCTCGGGGCTGATGAAGTTCTCCGAAGAGGCCACGCCGAAGGAGAACACGCCGCCCGGGTTCAGGCGCGCCGAAACTTCCTGGAAGAATTCGCTCGTGTAGAAGCGGTTCAACTGACCCGTTTGCGGCTCCGGCAGGCGGACGGCGACAACGTCGTAGCGCTCCGTGGCGCTCTTTAGGAACCGGCGGCCATCCTGATGGTGGACGCGCGCGCCCGAGGGGAGCGGAATGCGCAGGCGTGTTTGCAGCAGGTCCAAAATGGCCGGATCGAGCTCGACATAGTCGGCCCGCTCGAGCGAAGGATGCCGGAAGGCTTCCTCGAGCCCGCTGCCGGCCCCGCCGATCATCAGCAGAGTTCGTGGGGCCGGGTGTTGGAGCAAGGGGTAATGGGCCGATTCCTCGGCGGCGCGCGGATCGGGCGCTGTGAACAGGGGTACGCCGTTCTCGTAAAGCGTGTGACTTCCTTCCCGTTCGATCAGCACCAGGTTGCCGTAGATCGAGTTGCGAACCTCCACCGGATGAAACGGCCGCCAGAGAGCCATCAGGGATAGCGTTTCCAGACGCGGCCCGGCCCAGAAAAACAGGGGTCCGGCTGCCAGCCCGGCCACGGCTGCCAAGCGCCCGCCCTGCGTCAGCCAAGCGGCGGCGGACAGATTCAATAGC
>Ga0101944_10001006_pt1 | contig 67381 bp, 45 predicted proteins | sample DewCreD2012metaG_FD_75245 | JGI IMG/M metagenome (GOLD analysis project Ga0101944, IMG submission 75245) | Hot spring sediment bacterial and archeal communities from British Columbia, Canada, to study Microbial Dark Matter (Phase II) - Dewar... ... | reverse complement strand
TGTACTGATAGAGGCGCGCGGCGGCCTTGTTGCCGTGTTGTCGGGCGTGGGCCATCAGGTGCCAGCGGGGGTCGAGCGACTTGCATTTCATCCGAAGAATATCACAATAAGACAGGGCACCCATGGTGTGCGCTCCTTCGTAGTCTTACAAGTGAGGAGCCTATCGTGCCGGGGCTACCTTTTCCGTGTCGAGGGGGCGGTCTCAGAGCCCCCGTAGCCGGCGACGCAACGTCTCCTCGGCCTCTGGGCCGAGTTCGTCGGGGTATGGGTCGAGGAGGCGGTCGAGTTGGCCCCAGGGTGGTGGAGCGGCGGCCCATGCGCGTTCGAGCCACTGGGCTGCATAGGCACAGAAGTCCCCTCGTCGGTAGGATGAGACCCTGTGGCCGCGGCTTGAGGGTGGTCGCGCCTGACGACATCCGGCCTTCCCCCGCGAGCAGCCTGGAGCTATCGGCTGGGGGCTAAATTCGCCAACCACAGCGCCAACCAAGGATCCCGCCCATGAACGGAATCATCGCGCTCACGCTCACCGCCCTGCTCGTCCCGCCGTGGGCCGCTCTGCATGGGGCTGAGACCGTGCTCGTCGAGAAGGGCGCGCCGCGGGCAGAGATAGTCGTGGCCGAAAAAAGGCCGCGCATGGTGACCCTGGCAGCCATCGAGCTGCGCGAGTTCGTGCAAAAGATGAGCGGCGCGCGTCTGCCCATCGTGACCACACCCACACCAGGCGATCGGCCCAAGGTCTACGTCGGACAGAGCGCGGGGACCGACCGGCTGGGTGTCACAGCCGAGGGGCTTGGCGCCGGGGCCTATCGAATTGTCTCCAGGCCGGGCTGGCTGGTGCTGATCGGCAAGGATCGGGACTTCGATTGCTCGAGGATGCCCTGGCCTCTGAGCCGCAAAGACGTGCCGCGCGCGGCTGCGGAGTGGGCTAAGGCAACCGCGGGCAAGACCGACGCGGCCTGGGGCTTCCCCTTTGCCTCCGGCTTCAAGGCACTCTGGAGTCCCAAGGACTTCACCGAGCAGATGACCGCACGTTACGGCGAGGACTTTCCCACGCTCTGGAAGACCGAGCCGGGGACGCCGGCGGGCTTCTGGCTCCACGACGAGGGCGGCTCGCTCAACGCGGTCTATGGCCTGTTGCGCCGCCTCGGCGTGCGATGGTTCATGCCCGGCGAACTCGGCCAGGTGGTTCCGAAGAAGGAGACCATCGCCGTTGGGGCGCTGGACGAGACCATCAGGCCCGACTTCCCCCTGCGCGACTGGCACTGGTATAACTTCTCGGGGTTCTCCTACGACGACGTCATCTGGGCGCGGCGCCTGGGCATGAACTCCTGCCACGAGTTGCTTGGGCCGATCGCCGGCCCGCACGGCCTCGTGCACGTCCTCTCCGAACCCGCGATGCAGAAGGCGCACCCGGAGTACTATGCGCTCATCGGCGGCAAGCGCGACACCACTCACCGCGAGCGCGGCACGCCCTGCTTCAGCTCCGCAGGGCTGGAGGCAGAGACGCTCCGCTACATCCGCTTCCTGTTCGACGCTTACGACCTACCCAGCGTTGACATCTGGCCTGTGGACGGCCTGCGGGTCTGCCAGTGCGAGAAGTGCGCCGGAAAGTCCGCCTCCGAACTGGTCTGGGGCTTCGCCAACAGGGTCGCCCGGCAGATCTCCCAGACCCATCCCACCAAGCGGATCACCTGCGGCGCCTACACGTCTTACGCCGAGCCGCCGGATTCAATCCAGCGCTTCAGCCCCAACCTGGCCGTCTGGATCGCCAATTGCGGCCGACCGATGATGCTGGACCCGGAGCACTGGACTCGATACATGGACCGCATCGAGCGGTGGCGGGACAAGATCGCGCCCGGCAACATCCTCCGCCTCGAGAACAACCGCTATCACATCTGGGGACAAGGCGAGCCGATCTCGTACCCGGTCCTTCACCCGCGCGGAGTGGCCAGGGACCTCAAGGCGCTCCGAGGCATCTCGCTGGGCGACACCGGCGAGCAGAGCCAGGTCGGAGGCAAGTGGCGAGCGCCGGCTCTCGAACACATCACGCTCTACGTCCAGTCGCGGTTCCTCTGGGACGCCGGTCTCGATGTTGAGCAGGTTCTGGAGGAATACTGCACGCTGTTCTACGGCCCGGCCGCGCAGGCCATGAAAGACGCCATCACCTATGCCGAGCAGGGCCTGGCTTTCAAGGACCAGAGCCGCGGCCGCGGACGCGGCAACCCCGCGAATGTGCCGCTCGCCGTCTGCCTGCGTCTGCGCGAGCGGCTGGAGAGCGCCCGTGACATTGCCGGCGACAGCATCTACGGCAAACGCATCGAGGCCATCCTCGCCGAGCTTCAGCCGAAGGCCGAGTTGATCGAGAAGTACCGGACCAAAGGGGCGGCGCTGGCGCGAGCGCGGGCCAAGGCTCCCGTCGCGACGGGTGCCGCTGGTCCCGACCTTGCCAAAGCCGTCGAGCATTCGCTGAAGGACAACATGACCGGCGGCGAGCCTGCCGCGCGAACCACCTTCCGCTTCGCTTGGTACGACTCGGCCATTGTCTTCGACATCCTGTGCCACGAACCCGACATGAAGGACCTCAAGGTCAGCCGCGACGTTCACAGCGGCGACCACGTCATCCTCTTGCTCGAAACCTCGTCCCATTCCTACTACTACCTCGCCGTCAATCCGTCGGGGGCGATCGTCGAGGGCAATCCGGGGCCGGGCTGGAGGTCCCTTGCCGAGGTCGCCGCCGAGCGGGGCCACGCCTCATGGCGGGTCAGGCTGAGAATCCCTGTCGTCCGCGACGCCGAAGCGCAATCCGACCCGCGGCATCGCCTGGCGGGGCAGAAGCCCACTCCTCAGGCGCCCTGGTACTTCAACGTGGGACGCCTTCGCGTTCTCGGCCTCCAGAAACCCGAAGAGCAGGCGTACTCGCGCACAGGGGCCGGGTGGCACCTGCCGGAGAGATTCGCCAAGCTCCAGATCGAGTAGCCTGCGCGGGATGGGGAACCTGACGTTGCCCGCACAAGGACGCCATGGCCGCTGCGTGCACGGCTGCGGCCCGGCGTCGGGCAGGTCGAGAAGGTCGAGCGGGCCCTGGTTCTCCGTGACTGCCTGGCGCATTCCCAGTACGCCTGTGCGCCCTCCATTGCCGCGCCCACCGGCCGTAGCCCTGGAAGCATAGCACCAAGAGTGTCTGTGCGCCATAAGGGGTTGTCGCCCCTGGAGCATGGTGGTCTACCCAGGATTCTGCTGCCCCGTGGCTGCGGCGATCCCGGAGTTACTATGCGTAACATCCTGTGGTGCGGATCGGGGAACATGCTATAGAATCCGACATGGCCCCACCCTAGAATACCGTTCGCCTGCGCGTAGTGGCTCGACAGCCGATGAGGGCTGAGGCTCTTTCCGTTAGGACGAAGTGAGGGTGCGCGTGGGATGGACGACCGCCGCCGCCGTCTTAGCTGGAGAAGGCGCCGATGAACCGACAAGGACGCGGCAGGGTGTTCGGGCGTTGGTGCGCGACCCTCTGCATGTTGGCTGCCGCGGCGGCTGGGGTGTGCCAGGCTGGGCCTTTCTTGGCCGCGGACCGGCTCGTGGCAATGCAGGAGGCGGATGGGAGCTGGGCCGACTGGCCCGGCATGGAGATTTACACGGGCTACATCGTGTCTGGGCTTGTCCAGGCCTACGAGATGAGCCGCTACGAGCCATACAAGACGTCTGCGGAAGCTGGGGGCGCGTGGGTGCTCAACTATGCCACGCCGTTCCCCGGGGGCAGCTCGCACGTGCTCCTGGGGGAGGAGGCCTATGCGATGCAGCGATTGAGCGAGGTCGCGGCAAACCCGGCGTCGAACACCTGGCGGACCGAGATCACGAACCTTTACGAGGACATCAGGAACCTCTATCCCGGCGGCAGCGTGGCGTACATCACGGAGCAGATTCGCGCCGGCAATGAGCCCTCAATCGCGGCCATAACCATCGCCCATCACGTCTCAGCGGCCTACTATGTCGCGGCCTTCGACCGAGCAGTCTGGCGCGCCCAGCTCATCAATGCCCTCGCCGGCGTGACGGACGACACTGCCACCTACCCGGTCATGGCGCTCGGGGCCAGCCTCTGGGCGCTGGTGCTGACGGGAGTGCTCGACAACACGCTCGTGGACCCTGCCGCCCCGCCAGGCTCGACCTGGGACGGTGTGCGGTTGATAGACCTTCCGGGCATCCTGGTCGGCCATCAGGAGCCAACGACTGGGGGCTTCTACTGGCGCTTCGACCACGATACGGCGCCCGGCTACCCTGCCTATGGGTACACCGAGGATAGCGTGTTCGGCACCCTCGGGCTGATGGCCTCTGGTTCCTACGGCTCTTACGATGTGGAGATAAGGAAGGGGATAGATGCCGTGCTGAGCGGCTTCAAGGGCGACGGGAGCATGGAGGAGCACCTGTGGCAGGGGACCTTCGCTGCTCACGTCTTTGCTGGCGAGGCCCTGCGGTTGATGGCTCCTGAGCCGGCTTCCGTCCTCCTGCTGGGCGGATGCCTTGCTGGCCTGGTGTGGCGGAGGCGGCGCCGACCAGGGAGGAGGACCGCGCTCTAGCGCTGTTGGCATCGTTGAGGCTCAATTGGAGAGGGCACGACCATGCGAGGACTTGGCGGGGCTCGCAGATCGGCGTGTCGGGCGACAACGGCACCGAGCGTCAGCTTTGTGGTCGTCCTCGGATGGCTCATGGTTGGCTGGGCGTCGGCCGGAGGGTTGGAGACCGGGCCCAAGGGGGCCGTTCATCTCGAGGCGCTTGCCTTTGACCCGTTCCGTCTGGTCACAGACACGGAGCTGCTTGCGAGCTACGATGCGGTGCTGAGGCCCGTGCTCGGCGGTGCGGGGGAGCGCTCTGGTCAGCCAGTGACCAGTTCGACGGCGCCGGCGTTTGGCGCGAGCGGCCGCGGGGGGGCTAACCCTGTGCCTTCCTCCACAGCGGCAGGCATAACGACCCTGACCAGTGCTGCGGCGCTGGTGAAGGCGTTCGTGGGCCAGGCCCTGCTGATTCCCCCCCGGCCGCCGCTGCGCACCCCGACCAGGCCGACCTGGCCGTGAGGCGGCGCGTCTGCGCGAGCGCAACGCCACCCGTTCGCCCCGCCATCTGGAGGCCGAAGCCATGGATACACAAGGGGGCAATGGCACCTCAGCCGCCGACTCGGCGGCCGCGGGGGAGGGTGTGCGAGGGCCGGTCGCCCGGCGTCAAGCAGCGGCACTGGCCTTGTGCGCGGCGGCGCTCTTGGGGGCGAGCGCCTGCGCGCCCAGGCTGTCGAGGCCCCAGGAGGTCGCGGCATTCAACGCCGCGGGGCCAGCACCCGTCCAGTACCAGATGGAGGAACTCCTGAAGGCCGAGGCGAACGTCCGCGGGCCTTACCGCGTGACGCCCGGGGACGTCTTGGAGGTCCGCCTCCAACCGAGTGAGCAAGCGGTGAGCCCGGCCTCGGCCTCCATGGCCAGCGGTCCCGCCGCCGAGGTTGGCAGCCCGGGGGGAGCCCTCGGGGCGAACACCAACCACAACCATAACCACAACAATCACGGCCCGTACCGCGTGGTAGCCGGCGATGTCCTGGAGCTCCAGATGGCCGGGGTGCTGCGGGTGCTGGGGGAGGACACGGGGCCGCAACGGCCCGAGGCATATCTGTGTCGCGTGAACGGGGCGGGGGCGGTCGTGCTACCCGCTGCGGGCGAGGTCGTCGTGGCTGGCAAGACGCTCGCTGAGGTGGAGGAGGCCGTCGTTGCCGCCTATTTCCCCAGGTATGTGAAGGTTCGGCCGTCGGTGCTCGCCCGGGTAGCCGAGCGGCGGACGTATGCGGTGTTGGTGGTTGGCGCCGTGAGCCAGCCGGGCAGGTACGCGGTGCCTGGCGACGAGATGTCGCTTGTGCCCCTGCTGGCGCGCGCCGGGGGCCTGGCTGCGGGGGGCGCGAGCTCAGTCCTGGTCCGCAACGGCAACGGCAAGAGGCCGCTGTGCATTCCCCTGAAGAATGGCCGGACGCCGGCTCTGGACGCGCCGTTGGAGGAGGGCGACGTGGTGGAGGTCGAGCCCGGCCCGCTGGGGGCGAAGGACGCTGCCCTTGTGTGTCGGGTGAGCGACGCAGGTTCGGTTGGGCTGCCGCAGATGGGCGAGGTGATGGTGGGGGGCAAGACCCTTGCCGAGGTCGAGGAGGCCATAGCACGCGCCTACTCGGCCGCCAACAAGACGGGCCTGCCGGCGGTAATGGCGCGCGTGACCGAGCACCGGAAGGCCACGGTGTCGGCGCTTGGGGCAGTGCAGAAGCCCGGCAAGTACCAGCTCCGCAGCGACGAGTTGAGCCTCTTCAGCCTGCTTCAGGCCGCGGGCGGGATTTCGGGCGATGGGGCGAAGGCGGTGAAGGTGCACCGCACCGACACCGATGGCCGACGCGACCGCCTGGTCATCCCCGTGCGGGACCAGACGGTCCCGGTGGTGGATGCGGCGCTCAGCGATGGCGACGTCGTGGAGGTAGAGCGGGCCGACCCGAGGTCGGTGACCGTCGTCGGCCTGGTCGCGCGGCCGGGCCTGTATCCATATCCGCCGAATGTGACCTACACGCTTCAGCAGGTGATCGCCCTGGCAGGCGGGATAGACATCCTGGCGGGGCCGAATCACGCGGTTGTGCTCCGCCAGGATGCTGAGGGGAAGATCGTGAGAGCGGTCTTCAAGCTAGGGGGGAGGACGCTCACGGATGCGGCCGGCGTGGTCATCAAGCCGGGCGACGTCGTCTGCGTGCCCCATACCGCGTGGACAAGGGTGCGTGCGACGTTCTTCAGCGTCTTCCACGCTGGCGCCTATGCCACCATACCACTGACCGGCTCCAGCCGGTGAGCCGTGCAGGATCGGGGGACCAAGCGGCGTCCGCACCGCGCAGGAGTTGCAACGTGGAGGAGAGCCTTCTTCCCGACCGAGTGCCCGTGCAGGCACCAGCGGCTGTTCCGGCGGCCGGGTATCCCACCCCGGTGGCCCAGCCGGAGCTGCCCCAAGGCTCCCTCCTGCGGGTGGTGTGGCGCCGGCGGTGGGTGGTGCTCCTGGCGCTCGCGGTGTGCCTTGGCGGCGGCTTCGCGCACCTGTGGCGGGCAACCCCGCTCTACACCAGCACTTCGCGCCTCTACGTCGAGCAACGGGGGCCGAAGATCCTCTCCGAAGGCGAGGGCGTGCTCACACGCGGCTACAACTACGTTCAGACCCAGAGCGAGCTGCTGAAGTCCACCTCCATCCTGGCCGACGCTGCCGAGAAGTTGAGGCCCGCGAGGCTGCGGACCCTTGGCCAGGGGACGAATCTCGTGGGCCTCATCCGCGCCGGCCTCAGCGTGGAGGTCGGCAGGAAGGACGACATCATCAACGTGTCTTTCGAGGGTCCGCATCCTGAGGAGGCGGCACAAGTCGCGAATGCCGTCGTGGACGCCTACGTGACGTTTCACTCCAAGACGAAGCGCAACACCGCGGCCGAGGTGCTCCGCATCCTCCGCACAGAGAAGGCGAAAAGAGACGCGGAGTTCAGCGAGAAGCTCAAGGCGCTGATGGAGTTCAAGGAGGCGAACCCTGCCCTATTGTTCGAGGTCAAGGGCGGGAACATCATTGTGGAGGGCCTCTCGCGGCTATCCGACGCACTGAACGCGGCGCACCTGGAGACCATCAACGCGAGAGCCGCGCACGAGTCGATCAAGAGCCTCGCCGACGATCCGGAGAAGATTCGGGCTTTCCTCGAGGTGCGGCGCGCCGGCGGGGCCGGCGGCTGGGGCTCGCAAGCGGAGGCGCGCAGCCAAGCTGAGCTGGAGCTCCTGCGGGCGCAACTCCTGGAAGCGCGGACGCGCGTCACCGATAGTCACCCGCTCATTGAAACCCTCCAGCGGAGGATCACGGAGGCCGAGCGGCGGCTGGCCGAGGCCGAGAAGAAGGCCGTGGAGGCCGAGCTCGCCGCCGCCACCGAGCGGCTGCGTGCCTGTGAGGCGCGCGAGACACAAATCCGCAAGTCCTACGAGGAGCAGCGCCAGCAGGCCATCGGCCTCAACGCCCAGATCGCCCGCTTCACAATGCTCCAGTCAGAGCTAGACCAGACGAAGAAGCTCTGCGACCTGCTTGACCAGCGGATCAAGGAGATGGACATTTCCGAGGAGGCCGGGGCGCTCTACATCACGGTCCTCGAGGTTGCCTCTCCCAGCTACAGCCCGAGCAGCCCCAACAGGGTGAAGGTCATGAGCATCGCCCTTGTCTTCGGGCTGATGCTCGGCGTTGGCCTCGCCCTGGGCCTGGATTTCCTTGACCAGCGGTTCCACTCCGCCGACGAGATCACTGCCACTCTCGGCACCCCGCTCCTGGGGATCGTGCCCCAGATGCCCGGCAGCGACGGCCTCGTTGAGCACGGCCGGGCGGTGGAGAAGGAGCCGACCTCCCACGCCGCCGAATCATACCGCACAGTCCGGACCGCAATCTACTTCGGCGTGCCCAACGGCCACGCCAAGAGCCTCCTCATCACGTCCCCCGCGCCCGGCGACGGCAAGACCACCCTCACGAGCAACCTCGGCATCGCCATGGCCCAGGCCGGGCAGCGGACGCTCATCGTTGACGGCGATTTCCGCAAGCCCATGCAGCACGCGATCTTCGAGATCGAGCGCGAGCACGGCCTCTCCGGCGTCCTCGCCGGCCGCGAGACGCTCGACGCCGCAATCCACCACACCAAGGTCGAGTGCCTCGACATTCTCCCGACCGGCCCAACTCCCCCGAATCCTTCCGAGATGCTCAACAGCCAGGCTTTCGCCGACCTGCTCAAGGAGCTGCGTGAGCGCTACGACCACATCCTGATCGACTCCCCGCCCGTCATGCCCGTCACCGACGCCCGAATCCTCGGCGCACTCTGCGACGTCACCATCCTCGTCCTGCGCGCCGAAAAGTCCCACCGCAAGGTCGCCGAGCGCGCCCGCGACGCCCTCCTCGGCGTGGGCGCCCAGATACTCGGAACCGTCGTCAACGCCGTCCCGCGCCGCGAAGACCGCTACTACCACTACAGCGGCTACGGATACTACTACAGGCGCGGCTACGGATATGGCTATGGATACGGCAGCAAGCGCAAGAAGAGCAGCGCCGATCAGACCTGACCCTGGGCACTTGAAACGGGGGGCAGTGATGCGATGAGCAACCACGCCGCCCTCGGCGAAACGGGGCCTCCGCGGAGCCGCTTTGATACCGCCATAGAGTGGCTCCTCGTGGCGCTCCTCATCTTCCTGCCCCTTGCCTTCGGCGCAGTCCACGCCTGGAGCGAGTTCATCCATATCGCGCTCGTGGGCGCGATCTCCCTGGTTTTCGCGCTAAAACTCGTCGTAAGGCGCGACGTCCGCGTGGTCTGGACCTGGGCCTACGTGCCGGCCGCCCTCTTCATCCTGCTGGTCGTCCTCCAGCTCATCCCGCTGCCCGCCAGCCTGGTTAGTGCGATCTCGCCGAACACTGCCTCGATGAAAGCAGAGCTGCTGGACGCAGAGGTGGCCTCCCAGGCGCCGGCAACCACTCTCACCTTCTACAGCCTCGCAACCCGTCGCGAGCTGAGGCTGCTCCTGGCGGCGGCCGCAGTCTTCGTCGTCGTCCTAAACGTCTACCGCCGTCCAAGCCAGATCAAGCGCCTCCTCACCGCCATCGCCGTCATCGGCGGCGCCGCCGCCCTCCTGGCCCTGGGCCAGGACCTCTTTGGGAACAACAGAATCTACTGGACAATCCCGACGCCGAAGGATGTCGCCGAGGCCGGCCCGTTCGTCTGCCACAGCCACTACGGACAGTTCATGAACCTCTCCCTGGGGGCCGCGCTCGGCTTGCTGCTCGTGAAACTCCACGAGAGCTTCGCCCACGGCCCGGTCAGGCTCCCGGAGGTCATTGACCGGCTCCGCAGCCCAGAGCTGCGCCCAGTCTGGTCCCTTGCAGCCGTAATCGTCCTCGGCGTGGCCACCATCTTCCTCTCCTTGACCCGCGGCGGAATGGTCTCGCTCCTGATTGCGGGCGCCTTCACCGGGCTGGTCGTGGCCTCCAGGCGGGCGCTCCGTGGCCGCGGCTGGATGCTCCTCCTCATCGCCCTCCTCGCCTTCGCTGCTGTCCTCTACGTCGGCTTCGACGCCGTCTACGAGCGCCTCGCCACCCTGAGGCAACTGGACACCCACGGCCGCCGCTGGGGCATCGTGGAAGACCTCTTCGCCGCCTTCGCCCGCTTCCCGCTCCTCGGCACAGGGCTGGGCACCCACGCCGTCGTTTACCCCATGTTCGACCGCTCAACCATCACCGCACTCGCCGCCCACGCCGAAAACGACTACGCACAGGCCACCGAGGAGACAGGCTTTCTCGGCCTCGGGCTCATCCTCGCCTTCGTCGTCATCGTCTGGTGGGCCTACGCCCACAACGTGCGCCACCAGCGCTTCCCCATCCGCTCCGCCGCCTTCGGGCTGGGCTTCGGCCTCCTTGCGATCCTCATCCACAGCTTCGGCGACTTCGGCCAACATCTCCCCGCCAACCACACCCTCACCGCCATCACCTGCGGCCTTCTCATCAGCCTCGCCCGCTATGGCCACTCCGAGCGTCGCCACGCCCCCGCCTTCCAGGCCGTCGCAACCTCCCCACTCGCCAGGGCCTTCGCCCTCCTTGCCATCATTGCGGTCTGGGCCTGGTCGCTGGCCGGCGCGGAGGCCGCTCAGCGCGCCGAGGCCCACTGGCGTCAGGCCCTCAGGCTCGAGGCCCCATTGCGAGAAAACAACTGGCACGGCACCAACGAGGAGTACGCCGCCCTCATCTCACAGGCAGCCGCGGCCGCCGACGCCGAGCCCGGCAACGCCGAATACCGCTATTGGCTCAACGTCTACCGCTGGCGGGCCATCAGCAGAGCAGTAGACCCACAGACAGGCGAGCTCCTGGTCACCCCGCGAACCCTCGAGTTCGCCCAACGCATCGCCGACGAACTCCGCGAGGCCATCCCGCTCTGCCCAACCTTCGGCCCAGCCCACAGCCTGCTCGGCCAGATAGAGTACTTCGTCCTCGGCAGACCAGCCGGCGCCGAGCGCGTCCGCCGGGGCTATCGCCTCGCCCCCTGCGACCCCGCGGCCACCTGCGTCGCCGCCCTCCTCGACGCCAACGAAGGCAACTACGACGCCACACTCCCCAAGTTCCAGCGCAGCATCGCCCTCGGCGGGATCACCGCCCCGACCGTCATTGACTTCTATCTAGCCCGCGCGAAAAGGACAGACCTCGCCCTCACAATCGCCGGCGACAACCCCGACCTGCTCTTTCGCATCGCCGATCACCTCCAGAGCACCGATGCTGACAGCGCCCTCGCCGCCCAAGTCCGCCTGAGGGCCACCGCACTGCTCAAACACCGCGCCGCTCAGCCCGACGCCCCGGCGCCCCTCCTCGTCTCGCTTGCACGCATCCACCAGCAGGAGGGCAACCACCAAGCCGCCATTGACTGCTACCGGCGCGCCGTCGCCCTCAACTACGCACAGGTGGACTGGCACTTCGCCCTCGCTAAGCTCCTCGCCGAGGCAGACCGCCCCGCTGAAGCCATCCATCAAGCACGCATCTGCCTGCGCCTGCGGCCACAGATGGCCGCTGCGCGCAAGCTCATAGAGCAACTCTGCGTCTTGCCAAACGCAGAGTCCGAAAGATAGCCCTACCACTGCCCGGCGATCCTATTTCCGGGGTGGCCCGGTGCGCCCAGGACGGGGCGCGCCCGAGCGGAACCCGGCAACGCCAAAACGCGACGACACCCCGCCCAGCCTCACTCCGGTGGCCGCGTCGCCCGCCGAGCCTCAGGGCCAGTAGTGGGTCGCCCACGCCAACGCCCGCAACGAGAAGGCCCTCGCCTGGGACCCCTTCCACCACGGCATCGGCTACCTGCTCCCGATGCGCGAACAAGTTTGCTGGCTAGAGCCAGAGGGCCGGATCAGTGGGGAGACGCGTCGGCCCTCCGGCGCCGGGCAGCCGGCCGATGGCGGGCCTTGGCCAGGCGAGCGAGGGTGTAGGCGAGGACGGCGACGACGAGGAGGACGACGGGGATGGTGTAGCTCTCGCCCAGGGCGTCCCAGAAACTATCGCGCGGCGGGCCGGCGTTGTCGTCGCGGCTCCCCACAGCGAAGGCGTGGACGACGCCACTGTAGGAGGGGGCGATGAGCATCGGCCTGCCGGCCAGCGTGCCGACGACGCACGACTCCCAGATCGTCTTGCCCTTGCGGTAATGGCTCCAGGGGAACGCTCCGAGGTTGTATCGGAAGATGAAGCGGCCGTCGCGTGCGGCGACGACATAGACGTGGTCGTCGAGGGAGTTGACGCAGACCACGAGCTCGCCGCCCATCGTGGCGAGCGCGGGCGAGCCCTGGACGATGCCGCGCGTGCGGTAGCGCCAGCGCTCTTTGCCCGTGGCGGCGTCGAGGGCGAAGATGAAGTAGGTGTAGGAGCCGAGGAAGACGGTCGGGCGCCCGTCCAACTCGGCGAAGGCGGGGGTGCTGTCCACCCAGGTGTTGATGGGGCTCGCCCAGACCTGTTGGCCCGTCTCGGCGTCCAGGCAATAGGCCCAGGCCGTGCGGCCGCCCATGAAGAGGAGTTGGCGGCCATTGACTTGGGCGACGGAGATGCCGCTGTGGAGCTCGTCGCCGGTGGAGTGGGGCCTGGGCCACAGGTCCTTGCCGTCGCGGGCCGAGAGAGCGAAGACGGCGCCTGGCTCGTAGGGCACGAAGAGCGCCGGCTGGCCCCTCACGGAGCCGAGGCAGGGGGTGTTGACGGCGCCAGTGCCGAGCTCGCGGCGCCAGAGCTCCTTGCCCGTGGCGGCGTCGAGGGCCAGCACCTCGCCGCGCTGGACGTTTTCCGTGCCGCTTCGGACGTTGTTCCACACGCCGCAGAAGAGCACCTGGCGCCCATCCACGGCGGCGATGAGGGGGTTGGACATCCTTGCGGGCATGACGGTTCCCCTCCAGGCGAGGGTCTCGACCTGCCAGAGCTTGCGTTTCCCCTCGTCGGGCAGATTGCCCCTGGGGTCGAGGGCGTAGATCGAGCGGTCGCTGGAGGCGACGAAGAGCATTGGCTGCCCGCCGACCGGGGCGTAGACGGGTGTGGCGCTCACCGGGCCGCCGGTGATGAACGCCCAGGCTTGGGCGCCCGTGTGGGCGTTGAAGGCGTAGAGGGTGTTGTCGTAGCACCCGATGAAGACGAGGGGCTGGCCCGCCACCGTCGCCAGGCAGGGCGACGACCAGTACGGCGTGCCCTCGACATAGGTGTAGAGTGTCCTGGGCGGCGGCGTGGACCACTGGTGCTCCAGGGTCGCCGAGGGGAAGCTGGTGGGGCTGAGGCCCTGGCGCTGAGGGTTGAGGCCGAACATCGGCCAGTCCACCACCTCCGCGGCGATAGCGGCGACAGAGAGCGCCAGGCACAATATCGTGACCTGCGACTTGCGATTTGCGATTTGCGATTTCAGAGCCCTATCCCCCATGCTTGTTCCCCTGTCGTTCCTCTTCAATCGCAAATTGGCAATCGCAAATCGCAAATCAGAAGTACTCGGTCGGCCGCGGGCTGAACGGGATGGTTTGCTTCTTGCCGGCCTCGAGCTCGTTGACGATCTCCAGGGCGCCGTAGGGACAGGCGTCCACGCATTTCATGCAGTAGAGACACGTCTCCCTGTCGCGGATGCCCATCACGATGCAGTCCACGGGGCACACCGGCTCGCAGCAGCCGTCGCGGCGGCAACGCGCGTCGTTGCGGTTGATCTGCCAGGCGGCGCGCTTGGCCAGAAGGCCCAGCATCGCCCCCTCGGGGCACATGTAGCGGCACCAGGCGTTCATCAGAACCACGGAGAGCAGGAGCACGCCGAAGCATGAGATGAGCGACGCCCATTCCACGTAGGCCGTGAAGAAGACACAGAACGGCCCATTGGCGTAGACGCCGTAGATGAACACCGCGAAGATCGAGGCTAGGATGGCGTAGCGGAAGCGCTTGAAGAACCAGTCCTTCGAGCGGTCCGCGAGCACTGTGAGGACGATGAGCAGCAGGCCGATGGTGTAGAAGACCATCGCGTGCTCGATGAACGAAAAGGTGGCGGGCTTGGTCTTGTAAGAGCTGTAGAAGAGCGCGCCGAGGAAGAGCACCCCCAGGGCATATCTCACGTAAAGCCAGGCGGGCCGGTCCGCCGCCCCGCGTGTCCAGGCTGTGAGCTTGGCGAGCAGCTCCTGCGCGAAGCCCAGGGGGCACAGCCAGCCGCAGAAGATGCGCCCGAAGAGCGTCGTGAATGCCGCCACGGTGGCGAAGACGATGAGGTACTTAAACGCCCCCAGGTCGTCGCGGCCGAGGACGTTGGCCCCCAGGATGATGTCGCGGGTCATGCACGCGCACGGATGCACGCCCATGATCAAAGCGACGGCCGAGATGGTCTGAACCAGGCGCCTGGCCCACTGGCGATGGGGGAAGCGCCAGCGCATCAGCAGCGCGGCGACGACCGACAGGCCGGCCATCATCAGAAACGGCGTGAGGTCAAGGGCCGTATTCCCCAATGGCAGCAAGGCCCGTTCAATGACCTTGCGTATCACCAGCCGGTCGCCTTCCCAACCGAAGGGCAGGTCCATCAGTCGCCCTCCCAGCGGAAGACATGAACGGCCTCGGGGACGAAGCTCACGCCCACTGCCTGGCCTACGCGGAGGCCCGAGGCCGCATACTCTCTCTTCGGCTCCAGCACCACGAAGCGCTCGTGACCCGTGGCCACCTCCACTCGCACCACTGCCCCTCGGTCCGAGATTGCGTCCACCGTGCCAGCGATACCGCATGTGGCACCGCCGCCCCCGTCTGGGGGCGCCGACTCGCCCACCGCAGCCGAGGGCGGCGGTGCCACGATCGAGATCAGCTCGGGCCTCACGCACAGGCCCACGTCGCCCTCAGGGCCCCCCTTGGCCAGGACTGCTCCGCAGCCGAGCTGGAGGCGGAGGCCCGCGCCCTGGCGCTCGGCCCGCGCCCGGAAGACGTTCTCGGTGCCCACGAAGCGTGCGACGAAGGGCGAATTGGGGCGGTCGAAGACCTCGTCCTTGGGGCCGAACTGGAGGAGGCGTCCGTCGCGCAGGATGCCGATCTGCCCCCCGAGCACGCGCGCCTCGTCCTGGTCGTGGGTGACGTGGAGGATGGTTGTGCCGAGCTGGCGGTGGAGCGCGGCGATTTCGGCGCAGAGGGCGTCCTTCGTGGGCGGGTCGAGGGGCGCGAGCGGCTCGTCGAGGAGCAGGATGCGCGGCTCGATGGCGAGCGCGCGGGCGAGGGCGACCTTTTGGCTCTCGCCGCCCGAGAGCCCCTCGACGCCGCGGTCGAGGAGCCGCCCGATCCCCACCAGCTCCGCCACACGCTGCACCCGCCGCGCGCGGTCGGGTCGCGCCACCCCGTGGTAGCGCAGGCCGTAGGCCACGTTGTCCCTCACCGAGAGGTTGGGGAAGAGCATCGAGCGCTGGTAGACGAAGCCGATCCCGCGCCGCTCGGGCGGCCAGCGGGTGACGTCTTGGCCGTCGAGCCACACGGCTCCGCCCTCGGGTCGGTTGATGCCCGCGATGGTCTCCAGGAGCACGGTCTTGCCGCAGCCCGTGGGGCCGAGGAGCACGCCGTAGTCGCCCGTGGCGAGCTCGAAGCTGACGCCCCGAAGCTCGAAGTCGCCCAGCCGCTTACTCAACCTGTCCACTCGGACCACCGACGTAGCTCCAAACCGTCCTCACCCGCCGCCAGAGGGTCCGCGAGGCCAGCAGGTGCAGGCTGGCGAAGACCGCGACGGACAGGAGGACCATGAGGATTGAGAGCGAGGCGTGCTGCCCGCGTTCGCCCGCCTCGACGAACTGCTTGTAGATGCGCACGGGCATCGTCTCGGGGTGCTCGGCGACGACGCTGACGGATGAGAACTCTCCGATGGCCCGCCCCCAGGTGAGGATGCAGCCCATGAAGATGCCGCGAGCGGCCAGGGGCAGGGTCACGCGGAAAAAGGTCGCCAGGGGCCGGGCGCCAAGCGTCCGCGAGACGTGTTCCAGCTTCGGGTCCACCGCCTGAAACGCGGCCTGCGCGGAACGGATGAGAAACGGGCTGCTGACGAATGCCTGGGCCAGGACGATGCCCTTCCAGTCGTTGGCCAGGACGACACCGAGGGTGTCGCGCAGCCACTCGCCCAGCGGCTGGCGCGGCCCGACGAGGCCCACGATGGCGATCCCCGCCACAGGCGGCGGCAGGATGATGGGCAGGTCAACGAGCGCATCGAGGATGCGGCGGCCCGGGAACTCGCTCCGCACCAGGAAGTATGCCAGCGGCACCCCGAGTGCGAGGACGATGAGGGTAGTCACCGTGGCCGTGCGGATGCTCGTCCACATCGCCCGCTGGGTCTCCGCCGCGGCCGCGTCCGAGCCGAGGAGCGCAGTGCGCAGGTCCTGCGGCGAGCGGCTCACCCCGAGGTTCACCACGGGGAAGAGCACGGCCAGAAGCAGCACGAACCCGAGGGCGAAGCAGGCCAGGGTAAGGTAGCTGCTCGTCTCGCGCCCGCGTCTAAGCTCCGCAAGCATAACGAGATAGAAGATTGTAAGCAGCACAAGGGTTGGCTCGGCGAAGAAGGGGAAGACGACGTAGGCCACGAGGAGCACGACCATGAACCCGAAGGCCACGGGCATGTGGAAGAGGCCGCTCGTGAGCATCAGGAAGAGCCCGAAGAGGAGCAGGCGATGTGTGCCCCCAAAGGTCCAGGGCGACGAGGGCGCCACCGCCACGAAGAGCAGAAACAGGGCGGCATACCAGCCGACGTAGGCCGCCCGCACCCACCGGGGCCGTAAGGTCAAGTGAAATATGAGGTTATAGAGGTAGAACAGGTTGGCGGCGAGCAGGAAGGCGTAGATGGTCAACGAGCGCAGGTCGGACCCGAGCGCCCCCGACAGCCACAGCCACTCGGCCGCGGCGAAGCCGACCGCCCCGGTGGCGAAGCCGAGCAGCTTTCTCGATGGGGGCTGGTCTGCCATGTGAGCGCCTGGGTCTCAGGGGGGGCCTGTCGCCGCGTCGCCTGCATTGGTCCTATCGGTCCCATCCGTCCTAGAGGTTACGCGGTCGGCCAAGAGGACGCATAGGACAGGTTGGGCGGATGCAGGTCAGGGCGGGTGCCCCGCCTATCCAACCTCCGCCTCCGAACATGATTCGCTCGACCTTCGCCATGTGTGACTAAGCTGTTGAGCCATCTATGCTTATGCTCAGGCGCCGCCGAGCGAGGCAAAGGTGGACGCCACGACAACTGTTTTGCCGTTTTCGGACGCTTTGAGTGCCGAGAGACAGATGTCCACGACGTGATAGGCGGCGGCCCCTGGACAAGTGAGGGGCTTGCCTTGTCGAAGAGCCGCCGCAACGTCCAGCGGGCCCCGTGCCCACTCCACCCCCGCATACGGCTCGCCAAGCAAGGGCACGGGCTCCCAGTCTCGTTTGCCCGGCCTGCAAAGGTCGAGCTTGGAGTTGAAGGCCACGACAGAGTCAAGCCGCAGGGAGCCTTCGGTGCCGTGGACCTCGATACCGGCCTGGGCGCTCTTGACGGCAAAGAAGCTGGCCGTCAGCCGCCCGTGGACGCCGCTGGCGAACTCCATCAGCACACAAGTATGGTCGGGGTTGGTCACTGTGAACTTCTGGCCGGCGTTTGGCCCTGCGCCGATCGTCCGCTCCGGCAGGCGGATGCCGCCCATCGCGCGGACGGCTTTGACGGAACCGAAGATCTGGGTGAGGACGTGGAGCGGGTAGCAGCCGACGTCGAAGAGCGGCCCGGCGCCCTCGCCATAGAAAGGCGCGGGGGCGGGATGCCAGTACTCGATCCGGCTCCAGTTCATCTCGGCGTAAACCTCTTTGACGTCGCCCACCATGCCGTCGGCGATGGCCTTCTTGAGGGTCTGCTGGGCCTCGCCGAGAATGACGAATGGGGAGCAGCTCAGGAGCAGGCCCTTTCGGGCGGCCAGGGTGACCACGGCCCGCCCGTCGCGCCGCGTGGCGGCCAGCGGCTTCTCGCTGTGGACGTGTTTGCCGCCCCGCAGGAGCCTGGCCGTGACCCCAGCGTGGGCGAGGTGGACCGTGAGGTTGAGGCCGACCTCGACCCGCTCGTCGGCAATCAGCTCGTCGAGGCTGGCGTATTGCCTGCCCCCGTGTTTGGCGACGAAAGCCTTTGCCGCCTCTGGGTTTACGTCATACGCCCCGACGATCTCCAGCTTGTCGGGGTGCTTCTTCATCGTGTCGGCGTAAGGCCCCGCGATATTGCCGCAGCCGACGAATGCAAACCCCACAGGCCCCGTCTTGGACATCGTGTTCTCCTTGATGCGTCTGCCAGCGCCCGCCCGAAACGCCCCAACACGTTCGGCGGGGTAACGCCAGGTGGGTGCCCGACAAGCGCCTGTCCGATTACCCTCCCGAAGGTGTTGGGACCTTCGGGAGGGAGGTCATCTTCTACTTGCCCGTGAGCACGTGCCTCCCCGCTGTGGTGAGCGTGAGGGCGTTGGCCTGTGTAAACGTCACTGTATCGGCCGAAGCGCCGAGGCGGATCGCTACGACGGCGCTGCCATCCTTGAACTCCACGGAGACATCGGAGACAACGGGCTTGCGGTCGCCGAGGACTGGCTCCAGGACTGCGGCGAAGGTGGCCTCCGCGCCGTGGCGCGTGACCAGGATGAGGGGCACGCGGTCGAGGATTGAGGCGCATGGCCCGTCGCCGACCAACACCTCGGTCCTGGGGGCAGCGGCCACCGTGAGGTGGGTGGCGACGGCTTTTCCGGGGAACCGTGCGCGGATAGGGGCATCGGTGAGGCCGGTCCTGATGTTCTCGACGTATTCCATGCCGGCGAACTTGTCGGGGGGCTTGCCCGGCTCCCTGGCAGCGTCGCAGACGATGGCCGTGCCTCGGTTGTGGTAGGCCCAGTCGAAGCGGCGCGGCTTGTCGGACGTAAGTTGGTCAAAGATAAGGAGATAGGACGGGGTGAGGACGAGGAGACGCTTGTGCTTGACGCCGGGGTAGGCGGCGTCGCAGCTCGCGGCGACGGCGGCATACTCGTCGTTGGCGGTGAATAGCTCGAGCTTGCCCGTGGCCGGCTGCTGGGCACGCTTGTCCACGAGGACGGCATTGTGACTGAGCGTGGGCTTGTACCAGTTGCGGTGGATGGGCAGGCGATATGCCTGGGAGGCGGCGCGGCCGGGGTCAACCCCTAGCTCTTCGCCGTAGCCAAAGAGGACAAACGAGAGCTTATCGAGGTGGCCGTGGAAGCCGCCGTAGGGTCCGAAGGTGAGGGCAGCGGTGAGGCCCGCCTCGCCCCTGGTGCGCAGAATGGCGTGGCCGGCGCTGGGGAAGAGCCTGCTCTTGAGCGCGGGCGGCTCGGCTTTGACGCCCGTGTCGCGGCCCAGCATCACCGATTGCCAGTAGTGCGTGGGCGGCAGGAGGGGGAGGAGCTCGGGGTCCTTGGTCGCGGCATAGGCGTACTCCATCAGCCAGGCGGCGCCGCGGGCCGAGGCCCGCACGTCGTCGCCCCAACGTGGCAGCGAGCCGTCCGCCATCGTGTAGTGGACGGGCAGGGTGTACATCTTGCGGAGCGTGGGATGGCTCCAGAGGTCAATGCCGAGGCGTCGGGCGTATTCGGCGATGAGGGTCATTGCGTGCAGGGTGTAGAAGTGGTAGCCCCAGGAGTTCTCGTACCACATCCCCTCGTCGGAGACAGAGACCTTCATCTGCTCGACGAAGCCGTTGTGGGGCTGGGTGATGGCCTTCTCGACCCAGGAGAGGTCGCCGAGGACGCCGCCCGCGGCGATCATGCCCGCGTTGTGCCAGGTCTGCCAGTTGCCCTTGCCTGCCTTGTGCTTGTCAATGTTCTTGAGCATCGGGAGGAGGAGGCCGTCGCGGATGGCCGCGCGGTCGGGCTCGGGGAGGGCGTCCCAGATGAGGTCGCAGGCGGGGGCGATGTCGGAGGCCAAGCTGGCCGCCTCGTTGAGGGTCTGCTCGAAGAGGTGGCCGCCGGAGACGATTGTCCAGGGGCTTGGGCTGCGGCTGGCCGAATGATAGGGGTACTTCAGGTAGCGTTCGGCGTAACCGAGGAGGATCTTGGCGGCGAAGTCGGCATAGCGCCTGTCGCCCGTGAGCGCGTAGGCCCACGCTGCGGAGGAGGCGTTGCGGATGTTCGCGTAGTGATGCCGCTCGTAGACCACGTCGTCGTAGGGCTCGCCGGAGTAGACCGTCTTGCAGCGGGGGCACTCGTGGTGCGTGTCGTCCACCGTGCGGAGCGCGAGCTGGCACTTGTCGCACTGGTACCACTGGTTGTGCTGGCCGCCGCGCGGCGGGAAGGCGATGGGCTTGGCGAGCGCGTCGTCGGCCTGCTTCACCACGCGAGCCACCGCGTCGTGTGCCGACCCGGTGGCCTTGAGCGCGGCGCGGAGGCGGGCCAGCTCCTCGGGCGTGGCCGCGATGGCCGGGTGCTTGGGCTCCCTGGGCAGTTGGATGGGCGGCAGCCTCCACCCCTCCGCGGCGGCTGCCGCAATCAAGAGACCAGCAATGGTCAGGGGGCACACAGTCGTCACCTCCTTGCGCGACACGACGCGCTCACGTATTATAGCGGGCGGCAGAGGAATCACAAGGCGGGTTCTCTGGGGGAGCCGGCTTGTGATGCTGAGGGCCTGGCGCTGTGGACGGAGCAGGCGCCCTGCCCTCCCCCTGCCCCCTGCCTGAGAGGGAGGGGGGTTGCCTGACCCCTCTCCCTTCCAGGGAGAGGGCGGGGTGAGGGTCGGGCGCCCGTGGCGCGATAGGCGCACGATGCTCAGGAGGCGAATCATGGCTCGCTGGTGGATGATGGTGGCGTTTTTCCCAGCAGCACTCGCCGTTGCCACGTCAGGGGAAACGAAGATGGACGAGAAGAGAGCGGTCTTGCGCCTCAACCTGCGTAGCCGGGTGGAGGAGCCGAAGGGCAGCGGGCAGTGGAAGGAGGTCGTCACGGTGCAGGAGGTGCCGGTGGGCGAGGCCGCCATCCTGCTGTGCGACGTGTGGGACGTGCACTGGTGCAAGGGGGCCAACGAGCGGCTCGCCAAGATGCTCCCCCGCATGGCCGAGGTCGTGAGGTTCGCCCGCGCGCACGGCGTGCAGATCATCCATGCGCCCTCCGACACGATGAAGTTCTACGAGGGCACGCCGCAGCGCAAGCGTGCGCAGGCCGCCCCGCCGGCAAAGCCGCCCGAGCCGAGGAAGCTGCCCGACCCGCCCCTGCCCATTGACGCCGGCGACCAGGGCTGCACCGAGGACCCGCCCTGCCGCCTCCACTACCCCTGGAAGCGGGAGCACCCCGCTATCGAGGTGGCCGAACCCGACGCCGTGACCGACAAGGGGGCCGAGGTCTACAGCCTCCTCCAGCAGCTCGGCATCAAGACCCTCATCATCTTCGGCGTGCACACCAACATGTGCGTCCTCCACCGCTCGTTCGGCATCAAGCAGATGACCCGCTGGGGCGTGCCGTGCGTCCTCGTCCGCGACCTCACCGACACGATGTACAACCCGAAGCGCCCGCCCTACGTGTCCCACGACAAGGGCACGGAACTGGTCGTCGAGTTCATCGAGAAGTACTGGTGCCCCACCGTCCTCAGCGCCGACCTGCTCGAGGTCTATCCCGGCGCAGCGCCGGGCAAGTGAGGGTTGGGTGCCGCCTGGGCATACTCCGCCGCGGATAGAACCTATGGGGCCTATCGAGAGCGCTCGCGGCTCACTCCACGGCCTCTGCGCCCAGGCCCAACAGCCGCCTGGCATTCTGCCACAGCAATGCCGCCTCGCGCTCGGCGTCCAGGCCGAGGCTGCGCACGCGCTCAACCGCAGCCTTCTGGCTCGACCAGGGGGAGTCGGTGCCGAAGAGGAGGTACTCCTGGGGGTGGCCGAGGAGGATTTCGCGAGCCTCGGCGTCGGTCATGAACTCCATAGAGTACGATATTTCCATGTAGATGGGGCGGCCGAGCAGGTGACGGCGCGTCTCGCCCCAGTCCATCCACCCGCCCATGTGCGAGGTCACGAGGCGCAGCCGCGGGAAGCGGTCGAGGAGCCGCAGGACGCGCACGGCGTCGCACTTGCGGACCCGCGGGAAGGCGGTGTCGAACCCCGTGTGGCTGAGGTGGAGGAGGCCGCTGTCCTGGAGCCGTTCGTAGATGGGCACCAGGCGCGGGTCGTCGAGGTCGAAGCCCTGGTAGTAGGGGTGGAGCTTGATCCCCTTGAGGCCGGCCTCGCGCACGGCGTCAATCCGCGCCAGCGCCTCGGGGTCGAAGGGGTGGAAGGACGGGAAGGGCACGATCCGCTCCGAGGCGATGCTCTGGCACCACTTGAGGATGGCGGGGAACTGTTCGGGCTTGGTGGCGATGCAGGCGACGACCGAGGTGCCGATCCCGGCCTCGTCCATCGAGCGCAGCAGGCTGCCGATGGTGCCGTCGAGGACGGCCTTGGCGTTGCCCGGCTGGGCCTCGAGTGCCGCGAGCGCCCGCGCCGCCAGCGAGTCGGGGAATGCGTGGGTGTGGAAGTCGATCGCCTTCATCCTATGGGGCCTTTCGCCGTAGCGTCCCATCAGGGCAGCACGGGTGTGGCACTCTACCACGCCGGCCGCCCCGCTGCAAGCCCGCCGCTGCGGGGGTGGAGGTGGGCTGTTGACAATGTGGGGGGGTTCGGTTAGACTTGCCGAGGTGAACTGGGGGCGCAAGAATGAGTGCCGAGGCGACGGAGCGCGGGGAGCAGGCAGCGGTCAGCCCCGCGGCGGGCGAGCTTGCCGCCGAGGTGCTGCGGCTGTTGCGTTCGACCTTTGGGCCGTGCGTGCTTGAGACCGAGGCCGGGCCGCCGGCGCTCTATGCGGTGCGGGGACAGGTGGGGCTCTTCGAGCGGCGTTGCCGCAATCCCGTGCTGGTGGCGGCCACGTGTCGGGCGGGGGCCAAGTCGCGCATTGCCGAGACGATGGGCCGCCGCGATGCGGAGGGGGTGGACCTCGTGGCCGGGTGCGTGAACCAGGTGCTGGAGCGTGGTGCGCTGCCGCTGTTCTTCCTCGCCTCGGCTGCGGTGGCGGAGGATGGGTCTGCCGCGGTCGAGGTGCTCAAGGGCATCAGCGCGGGGTGCCGCCAGGCCGATTGCGCGCTGCTGGCCAGCGACGCGGCGACGCTGCCCGACGCCGTGGCGCCGGGGGCCTGCGACCTGGCCGGCTTCGCCGTGGGCATGGTCGAACGCGCACGGCTGCTGGACGGGCGGGAGCGGACGCGTCCCGGCGACGTCATCCTCGGCATCCAGTCGTCGGGCCTGCACGCCAGCGGCTTCGCCCCGGCGCGGCGCGTGCTGCTCGACGGGGGGCGTCTGCGGCTCGACGAGGAGGTGCCGGAGCTCAAGTGCAGCCTTGGCGAGGAACTCCTGCGGCCCGAGCGCATCTACGAGCGAGCGGTCCGCGCGGTGCTGGAGCGCTATCGGGTCAAGGAGGTCGTGCACGGCATCGCCCGCGTGGCGGGGGGCGGGCTGGTGGGCGACATTGGGCGTCTGCTCGGGCGCCGCTGCGTGGCCAAGCTCCAGCGTGCGGCCCTGCCGCGCAAGCCCATCTTCGAGCTTGTCCAGCGCCTGGGCGCCGTGGGGGACGAGGAGATGTTCCGCACGTTCAACATGGGGGTCGGCCTGGTCGTCACCGTCGCGCCGTTCTATGCCGATGCTGCGCTGCGGCGCATCCGGCGCGCGCGCGAGCGCGGGGCGGTCATCGGCGAAGTCGTCGAGGGCAGTGGGCCGGCTGTTGAGCTGGTGTAGGGGGCTGACGCGATGAAGATCAGCAGGCTGATGAGGACCGAGGTCGTCACGATCCAGGTGGACGAGCCGATCCTGCACGCGGTGGAGCTGACCGCTTCGGAGCGGATACGGCACCTGCCGGTGCTCGAGGGGGACAAGTTGGTGGGCATGGTGAGCATCCTGGACATCTGCCGTGCGATGCCCTCGCCCCTCGTCGCGGGGAGCGAGCCGGAGTACCACAAGGTGCTCCGCGAGACGCCGGTGAAGCGGATCATGCGCTCGCGGCCGGTGACGGCTGGGCCGGATGCCTCCCTGGGCGACGTCGTGCGCCTGATGGCGGAGAACAAGGTCGGGGCCGTGCCCATCGTCGAGGGCAAGAGGGTGGTCGGCATCGTCTCCGAGCTCGACCTCCTGAAGGTCTTCCACAAGGTCCTCAGTGCCATCGAGTAGCGTCGCGCCGGCGCGGGGACCGCGGCGCCCCGACGAAAGCGTAGCAGCCCCCCAGCGAAAGCGTCACGGCGCCCTTCGGCCAAGCGAAGACTTCTGGGCCGGGCCTCTAGGTTCGTCGGAGCCTATGGGTTCTGTGGGCCCCACAGGTCCTGTGTCCAATGGGCATCATCCGTGAGCTTCCCGAGCTGGTGGCAAACAAGATCGCCGCGGGCGAGGTGATCGAGCGGCCGGCCTCTGTGGTCAAGGAGCTGGTGGAGAACTCTATTGACGCTGGGGCGAGCCGCATCGAGCTCCAGCTTGAGGAGGGCGGCCGCAAGCTCATCCGCGTGACCGACGACGGGTCGGGGATGGACGCGGCGGACGTGGCGATGTGCTTCCGCCGCCACGCGACGAGCAAGCTGCGGACATCGCGCGACCTGTTCTTCATCACCACGCTGGGCTTCCGCGGCGAGGCGCTGCCCAGCATCGGCGCCGTGGCCCAGGTGCGCCTCGTCTCGCGCCAGCGCGGCGCCGACTCCGCCACCGAAATCCAGGTCGTCGGCGGCAAGATGGGCGAGCCGCGGGCCGCCGGCGCGCCGCACGGCACCACGGTGGAGGTCCGCAACCTCTTCTACAACACGCCGGCGCGGCAGAAGTTTCTTCGCTCGCCCAAGACCGAGCTCGGCCACGTCCTCGACATGATCGCCCGCGTCGCGCTCCCGCACGAGCAGATACACTTCGTCGTGTCGAACGACGGGAGGACCCTGCTGAACGCCCCGCCCGCGTCGAGCCGGCGCGAGCGCGTGGCGGCCTTCGTGGGCGCGGACCTGGCGGGCGCCCTCCTGCCCGTGGCCGGCGGCGAGGGGCCGCTGAGCGTCGAGGGCCTCATCGCGCCCCCCGCCCACTCCCGCACCTCTACCGCCATGCAGTTCATCTTCCTCAACCGCCGCTACGTGCGCGACCGGGCGCTCGGCAGCGCCATCCGCCAGGCCTACGAGGGCCTCCTGCCCCGCGGCCGCTACCCCGCGCTCTTCCTGTTCCTTCAGATGGACCCGCGCGAGGTGGACTTCAACGTGCATCCGACGAAGATCGAGGTGCGCTTTCGCCAGGGGCGCCGCGTCTTCGCCGCCGTCCTCGACGCCCTCCGCTCCGCCCTCGCCGCCGCCGACCTCGCGCCCGCCCTTCGACCCAGCCCAGGCCATGCCCCGCGACCCGCCGAACTCGTCCCTGCCTCCTGGGACGATGTCCGAGCTTCTTCCGCCGTCACGCGTCACGCGACGCGCATCACGTCTCTCACGTTCACCGAGCCTCCCGAGCATCTGGAGGATGCCCGCACGCAGCCGCGGGCGCTGCCTGCCGAGCCGTTTGCGGCCCCGGCCGCGCGGCCAACCTTTTTTCAGGTGCACGACACCTACATCGTGGAGGAGACGCCGGACGGCTTCCGCGTGACCGACCAGCACGCGCTCCACGAGCGGGTGCTCTACGAGGAGCTGCTGGCGCGGAGCGCCGGGGCGGGGGTGGAGGCCCAGCGGCTGCTGATGCCCGAGGTGGTGCCGCTCAGCCCCGCAGAGGCAGCGGTCGCCGCGGAGCTCCTCGAGCCGCTGCGGTCGCTCGGCATAGAGGCTGCGGAGTTCGGGACGGGCACCCTGGCCATCCACGCGGTGCCGCGCCTGGTGAGTGACCTCGATGTGGCGCAACTCGTCCACGACCTTCTCGCCTCGCTGGGCGAGGAGGAGCAGGCGGCTGGAGAGCCGGGGTGCTCCGCGGTCGAGCGCCATCGGCGGCGTCTGGCCAGGGCGCTCGCCTGCAAGGCGGCGGTCAAGGCGGGCGATCGGCTGCGCGAGAGCGAAATCCAGGCGCTGCTCGCCCGCCGCGCCGCCCTCGGCCCGAGGGCCGAAACCTGTCCCCACGGCCGCCCAACGGCCCTGCTCTTCACGCTGGGAGACCTGGAGCGACAGTTCCACCGCAAGTAGGTCACACCGAAGGAGCCCAAGTTGGGTAAGTGGCTGAAGCGAGCGGTATCGGTCGTGCTCCTCACCGCCCTCGGCGTCGCAGTGGGGCTTTATGTCCAGCGCCGGCTCCAGGAGAGCCAGGGGCCGCCCATGCCGCCGGAGTTTCAGGAGAAGCTCGAGCGGCGGAGCGACGTTGCCGAGCGGGTTGCGGCGCTGGCGGCGACCCGCGCGATGCTTAAGAGCGACGCCGAGGAAGGCGTCCGCCGCCTGCGCGCGCTCATCGCCGAGGCCCCGGCCAGCCCCGAGGCCTCCGAGGCCCGGCTCATCCTCGCTGAGCTCCTCGCCGAGCAGGGCAAGACCTCCGAGGCGCTGGCGCTGCTCGAGCCCGTCGTGGCTGACCCGCAGGCCGGGGCGCGCGGCTCGCGCGCTCTACTCCTCCGCGCCATCATCAGGGGCGCCGCCGACCCCGCGACCACGCCCGGGGCAGGCCCCGCCGCCGCTCGCAAAGAGCTCGCGGCCATCCTGGCCGACGACGCCCACCCGCCCGCCATCCAGAACCGCGCCCGCCTGGAGCTGGGCCTCCTGGAGAGCAAGGCCGGCGACTTCCTGCGCGCCATCGCCACCCTCACCCCGCTCACCCAGCGCAACTTCCCCGAGAAGGCCGCCGCCTACGATGCCATTCGCCAGGCCATCGTGGGCCAGGCCCGGCGCCTCGTGGAGGCCGGCGACCCCGACGCCGTGATCGCCTTCGGCGAAGACATGCTCAAGAAGTTCCCCGACCTGGCGGCACTGCGGGGCGACATCCAGTTCCACCAGGCCGCGGCGCTCCGCCAGCTCGGGCGCCTGGCCGAGGCCCGCGTGGCCGTCGAGCGCCTGCGCCGCCTGCCCGAGGCCGCCCAGGGCGCGGGGCGATCCGCCGAGCTGGCCGCCGAACTTGACCGCATCAACCGAGCCGAGGACGCAACCGCCGCCACGCGCTCCCGCGCCGCCTTCCTCAAAGCCAAGGCCGAGGGCAAGGATGGCCGCGCGAGCTTCGAGGGCGACATCGCGGCCGACACCACCTGGGCCAAGGCCCAAAGCCCCCTCGTCCTAACCGGCAAAGTCACGGTCGCCCAGGGCGCCACGCTCACAATCGAGGCGGGCTGCGTCGTGCAATTCGTCCTGGGCGCGCGGCTGGTCGTCCAGGGCGCCCTCGTGGCCGTCGGCACAGAGGCCGAACCCGTCCGCTTCACCTCGGCCGAGAGCAAGACGCCCACGCCCTTCGACGGCGAAGGCATCTTCCTGGCCGACTCCAGTGCGGACGAGCGCTGCCGCATTGAGGGGGTGGTCGTCGAGTACCAGCGCGTGGGCATCGCGCTCGCCGCGGCGTCGCCCACCCTGCGCCGCTGCCTCCTCACCCGCAACGGCAACGCCGGCCTCCTGGCCACCGACGGCGCCGAGCCGCGGCTGGAGGACCTCTGCCGCATCGAGGCGAACGACGGGACGGGGCTGCGAGCCGAGGGCGCCAGCCCCATCGTCCGCCGCTGCCTCATCCTGAACAACGGCGGCGACGGCGTGGCGCTGGCCGAGAAGGCCAAAGGCTCCGTCGAGGCCTGCCGCATCCGCGGCAACCGCGGGGCCGGCATCGCCTGCGACGGCTTCGCCTCCCCCACCATCCAGGGCAATGAGGTCGCGGGGAATCAGGGCGACGGCATCCGCTGCAACCGCTTCTCCCAGGTCGTCATCCAGGGCAACGTCATCCGCGAAAACCACGGCACAGGCATCCGCTGCACCCTCGACTCCCCGGCCACCATCACGGGCAACCTGATCGAGGCCAACCGCGACTATCCCCTGACCATCGAGCGCAGCGACGGGGTGATCAAGGGCAACAACATCCTGGGCAACCGGCCCTATGGGCTCAATCTCGTGCGGAGCGCTTCGCCGCAGATCGAGGGCAACTGGATCGAGGGCAACGGCGGCTGCGGCATCATCCTCGGCGAGGGCAGCGCGCCACTCATCATCGCCAACGCCATCCTCGGACAGAAAAAGGCCATCAACAACGCCACTAACCTCACCATCCAGGCGAAAGAGAACTACTTCGGAGAGGTGAGCGACGCGACGGTGGACCAGCTCATCCTCGACAAGGGGGAGGAGAGGACTCTCGGCGAGGTAGTGTGGCGCCCGCGCCTCAGTGCTCCGCCCCCCCGCCCGCCGAGGCCCACGCTCGACCTGCCGCCGATGCCGTGAGGCGTGGGGGAGCGGGCCGCGAGAGGTCGGGAGGAGGGGCGCTTGCGGCTCGCGGCTACTCTTCTTCGGGGGTCGGCTGGGCAATGCCGGCCTCGGCGTCCGCGGTGCCAAGCTTATCGGCGAGATTGGCCGGCAGGCCGCTGGCGAGGAGCTTCTGGCGCGTGGCGGCGACGTCGTAGGCCACGCGCCGCAGCTCGACCGTCTGCGCGGCGTCGTCGTAGACAGCGTAGCAGGCCCGCGGGTCGCCGTCGCGCGGCTGGCCGACCCCACCGACGTTGACGATCGTGATCTTGGCGCCGGGCTCCACCCTCACACTCGTGCCCTTGACCGGGAAGGGCGGCTGCATGCAGATGACGTTTCCCGCGAAGCGCACGAGCTGGTCGGCGGGAAGCTGCCAGATGCCGGGGATATGGGTGTGGCCGACGAGGCAGAGGGCCACCCCCTTCATCAGGGGGGCCTCGAGGCCCTTCTGCGCGCGCCGAGCCGTCAGCACGTATTCAAACAGAGGGTCGCGCGGCGAGGCATGCACGCACAGCACGCCGTCCGCAAGAAACAGGTGGTCCTTGCTGTTCTGGAGGATGAATTGGCGGAAGGGCTCGGCGAGGCGCTGACGGGTCCAGAGGTTTGAGGCCCTGGCGTTGGGGCTGACGGGTATGTATTTGCGTCGGGCCTGGTCCTCGTATTGGCGGGCGACGGCCTGGAAGTCCTTGAGGCCGGCCTGGGCGAGGAGCGAGGCGTCGCTGGGGTCGCGGAAGTCCACGAACTCGAAGCGCCCGACGGCGGCGGCGTCGTGGTTGCCCATGCAGTAGCGGACGCTGAGCCCCTTCTTGGCGAGCGCGGCCAGGGCCGAGATGACCTCGGTGGGGTTAGGGCCATAGCCCACCAGGTCGCCCAGCGAGACCAGCGAGCGGACGTCGCCCAGGCTGGCCAGGTCGCGGTAGACGGCGGTGAAGGCCTCGAGGTTGGCGTGGACGTCGGAGAGGATGGCGTGTTTGGCCATGGGGCTTTTCACTTCTCGGTGGCGGAGATTCGCGCGAGGAGGTCGTTGCGGAGCTTGGCCACGGCGGCGCGTGCTATGGGCACGTAGGGCGAGCTGGGCGCCTCGCGCACCAGGCGCTGAAAGGCCACCAGGGCGCTGTAGAAGTCGCGCGCCAGGTAGTGGGCCATGGCCAGGTCGAAGAGCGCCGCGTCGCGGCCCGGCGCGTCGGGGCCTTTGGCCACCAGGGCCTCCAGCAGGGCCACGGTGTCGCCGGGCTTGTTCTGGGCCACGTTGGCCCTCGCCAGGCGCAGGCTGGCCTGGGCGGCCACGGGGCTGTCGGGCCACTTCTCGATGACCTCGCGGAGGGCCGCGGTCGCGTCGCCGAAGTGGTCCATGAGCAGGTAGCAGGCGCCCAGGCGGTAGAGGGCGTAGGCGCCCTCGGGCCCGTCGGGGAACCTGGCGAGCATGAGGCGCAGGAGCTTGGTGGCGGCGAAGAGCTCGCGGCGGGCGACGAGGGCCTCGACCTCGGCCCGCAGCTCCGCCGCCGCCCGATCCTTGGACTGGGCCATCAGGAGGCCGATGTAGCGCTCGAAGGCGGCCTCCTTTTCGGGGTGCTTGCCGAGGGCCTCGCAGCAGCGGGCGATGACCCAGCAGGCCCGTGCCGCGTCGGGCGAGGCGGCGTGGGCCTCGGCGACTGCTGACGCGTCGGCCAGCAGGGCCTCGTAGCGCTCGCGCAGGGCCACGCCGGCGCCCTCCTTGCGCAGCTCGGCCAGGCGGGCCTCCAGGCCGGCCACGGCCTGCGCCGCGGGAGACGGCTCCGCCGCCTTCTCGGGAGCCACCGCCTTCTCAGGGTGTGCCCCTTTTTCAGGTGGTGCCGCTCCTTCGGTAGCAGCCGCTTTTTCGGGAGGCACCGCTTTTTCGGGAGTTGTCGCTTTTTCGGGAGTTGTCGCTTTCTCGGGAGCTGCTGCTTTTTCGGGGTGTGCCGCCTTTTCAGGCGCCACTGCCTTGTCTGGGGCCGTCGCCGCCGCAAATGCCCCAGCGCCGCACAGCAGGATGAGGGCGAGGGCCAATTGCGGCTTGCGGCTTGCGGCTTGCGGCTTGCGCGCAATCAGGAATCTGAAATCGGCAATCGGCAATCGGCAATCGGCAATCATTCTTCGTCCGCCCTCCCGGTCTGTTTGATGCGGCGGATGCGGTCGCGGACGACGCGGAAGTCCTGCGACTCTCGTGCGACGCGCAGGAAGAGCTCGTAGAGGTCCATCGCGCGCTCGCCGTCGCCTTTCTGGAGGTGCGCGTCGGCGACGGCGAGGATGCGGGCGGCGAGCAGGTCGTCGGGGTCGCCCGGCCCGACGACCTCGGCGATGGCGAGCTTTGGGAGCGGGGTGGCGGCCATGGCCGCCAGGGTGCGGCGGGCGGCGGCAGCAGCCTGGCCGTCGGCGGTCTGGGCGGCTAGGGCCTCGAGCGTGGCGCGGGCCGGCGCTGCCTCGCCCTGGAAGATGTAGAGCCAGGCGAGGGTGTGGAGCGCCTTGGCGCGAAGCTCGTCCTGCACCCCGGGCGCCTGCGGCGCGGCCAGGGGCTTGAGGACCTCGATTGCGCGCGGGGTGGCGCCCGTGCGGTCGAGCGCGATGGCGAGCTGGAGGCGGATGCTCGGCGCCCATTTGGAGTCGGGGTGGCGCTTCAGGAAGTCTTCGGCCTCGCGCGCGAGGACGGCCGGCTCGGTGTCGTCGGCAAAAGAGCGGAAGGCGAGGTGCTCGGCGAACTCCGAGCCCGTTGGCCCCATGACGGCGCGAATCCACTGGAGGTAGGCGCTGAGGGCGTCGGCGCCGCGGGCCGCGCCGCGCTCGCGCTCGAAGAGGTGCACGGCGTAGCGCGCGGCTTGCTGGGCCTGGGGGCTGTCGGGGAAGAGCTGCATGAGGGTGGCGTACTCCGCCTTGGCGCTCTCCACGAGGCCCTGGCCGGCCAACTCGGTGGCCCTGTTGTAGGTTTGGGTGAAGAGTGCGGCGGCGAGGCGCGCCGAGCTGGGGCGCGGATAGGGCTGCGGCTTGGTCACCGCCACTGCTGCGGCGCCGTCCGCGCGCAGGCGCGGGAGTTCCGGCGCGCGCAGGCGGGCGGGTTCTCCCCCCGCCCAGGCTGGGGGCATGCGGACGCGCAGACGCGGCGGCGGCGCGAGGGTCTCAAGCTGCACCTGGTAGCCTGTGGGGGCGGGCCGGCCCAGCTCGGGCAGCGCGTGGCGGCTGGAGCCCTCGCGGGTGTAGCGGCGTGGCAGGCCCGCCTGGTGGGGGCGGTAGGACGACTCGGCCGCGAGGTCGCGCGCGAGGCGCGTCACGCCCTTCTCGATGAGGGGCAGGGCGGCCTGGACCTCGTATAGCGCGCGGCGGGCGTAGGAGTTGGACTTCGCGGTCTCCTGTTCGAGGAGGGCCAGGGCTGCGTGGAGGTGGCCGTCGCGGGCCTTGAGCGCGCGGGCGAGCGCGCCCACGAGGTGGGCCTGCTGGTCCTTGGGCGAGGCGGCGCGCCGCCCCTCGATGTAGGCAGGCAGGGCGGCGGCCCGGCCCAAGGCCACCGCTGCGACGAGGATGCCGTCAAAGGCGCGCGCACGCTGCTCGGCCGTGGCCTCGGGGGCCTCGAAGACCTTGCGGAAGGCTGCGTCGGCCTCGGCGAACTCGCGGCGGTCGAGGGCCTCGGAGGCCGCGCGGAGGTCGGCTGGGGGGGCCGCATGCGCCGAGACGGCCGCTGCGAAGCAGATGGAGAGAAATGCGGAATGCGGAATGCGGAATGCGGAATGGGGATTGAGGACTGGTGATTGCATCGGGCTGGTTCCGCTGCTAGAGGCCCTCGAGGGGGTCCTTGAGGTCGTCGGGGGTCTTGGGTTTGCCGTCGGGGCCGTTGGGGCCGAAGCGCTGGAAATCGGCGAAGGCTTCCATGCCGACGGGGGTGGCGTTGAGGGCCTTGAGGCCGAGTGCGACGTCTTGTGCGGCCCGTGCGAGCTCGGTGCTCTCGAGGGAGCAGAGGGCGAAGGCCCGCTTGAACTCGGCGAGGGCGTTCTTGGGCTTGCCCCAGATGAGGTAGAGCCATCCGCGCGCGCGGTGGCCTGCGGCGGAGGGCGGCCTTGCGGCGATGGCGGCCTCGAGGAGCTTGTCGCGCTCGGGGTCGGGCTTCGGCGTCAGGCTGCCCAGGGGGTTCGCAATGTCGTCGGCGGTGCCCGCCTTGCGGTCGGGTCCGGCCGGCCCGTAGGCCTGGTAGAGGCGGAAGAGGTTGCCGGAGACGAGGTGTCCGTCGCGCGCGCGGAGGGCGTCGGCCACGAGGTCCACGGCTCGGCCGAAGGTGGCTGGGGCGACGTAGGGGGCGAAGCCGGTGGCGGCGTAGCAGGCGAGTGCGGCGGCCAGGGCGTCGTCGTAGCGTCCCTCGCGGGTCCGAATGTCCACGATCGCCTTCGAGCAGGCGTAGAGGTTGGCGTCGTCGAAGGGCTCGGCGAGGATGCCGCGGGTGAGGTGGCGGACGAGTTCGTCGGTGCGTCCGAGTCGGAGGGCCGCGGGCGCCAGGAGGGCGAGGGTTTCCTCCTGCGTGATGAGGCGCAGGTCGGCATCGCGGAGGGTGGCGATGAGCTTGAGCGCGGTGGCGTCGTCGGCGTTGGCCAGGAGCCGCGCGAGGGCGGCCTGGGCGGCGGTGGGGTATTTGCGGGCGAAGAGCGCGATGATCTTGCGGTCGAGCGCATCGGCCTCGTCGGTGCGGCCGGCGGCGGGGAGCTTTTGGGCCAGCTCCTGGTATGCCTTGGCCGCTTCGGCGACCAGGGTGCTGCTGGCGTCGCCCTCGAGCTTGCCATAGATGCGTTCGAGGCACTCGATGGCCTTGTCGAATCGGTGGAGCTCGGCGTAGAGGCGGGCGGCCTTGGCGAGCGGCGAAGCGAGCGGGTCGCCGTCCTTGGCGGCGGCGAGCAGGGTCTCGTAGGCGGCGAGGGCGGCGTGGAGCTGGCCGACCTGTTCGCGGCAGGCGGCGAGGTCGGCGGGGATGCGGACGCGGGCCTCGGGCGGCAGCTTGGCGAGGTCGAGCTCGGTGAGCGCACGCTCCAGGTGGGCGATGGCCTCGGCGTAGTCCTGGCGGGCGACGTAGATGTCGGCGATGCGCCACCAGGAGGCCAGGGCGAGGGGGTTGTCGGAGCCGAGGGCCACGAGGGCCTGGTGATAGGTGGCGACGGCGAGGCGCGGCGAGCCGACGTCGAGGTAGCACTGGGCGACAAGCTCAAACGCCTTGCTGCGGCGCTCCGCCGACTCGTTTGGGGCGCCGGCGACGGCCATGCCCTTGGCGATGGCCTCCAGGTATTGGCGCTTCGCAGCGGCAGCGCCCGCCTCGGCGAGCGGGTCCGGAGGCTTGGCGGCGGGCACGGCGGCGGCCCCGAGCGCGCACGCGGCGGCGAGGAGAAGGAGAAGATTGCGGACTGCGGCTTGCGGATTGCGGCTTGGGAGGAGCCGGGCAGGCGTGTGGGCGCGGCACGCGCGGCAGGCTTGAAATCGGCAATCGGCGATCGGCGATCGGCGATTCATTTGGGCAGCGCCAGGATGGGGTCCTTGAGGTCGTCCTTCGTGTTGAGCTTGCCGTCTTTGCCTGCGGGGCCGAGGTTCTGGAAGTCGAAGAAGGCCTCGACCTCGGCCTCGGGGCGGCCTACGGCGCGCATTGCGTGGGCGAGGAGCGCGGCGGCCCTCGGGAGCCTAGGGCCGCCGCTGAGGTCGGTGGTGCCGCCCTCGAGGTAGTGGCGGCGGAAGGCGCGCAAGGCGTCGTGGGGCCTGTCCCAGCACAGGTAGAGGAAGGCTAGCTCGAGCGGCTCGGAGACGAAGCGCTCGGCTGCGGCGGCGAATGCCTTGTCGCGCTCGGGGTTGGGCGGGAGGGGGTAGCCCGCGGTCGGGTCCGCGATGTCGTCGGCGTTGCCGAGGATGCCGTCGGGCCCCTCGGGGCCGTGCTCGACGAATGCTATGAAGCGGCTGGCGGCGCGCAGGCTGCCTTCCTTGGCCTTGAGGGCGCGGACGACCGCGAAGATGGCGTCCTGGGCCACACCCGCGGTGCCCGAGCTGCTGGAGCCGCTGCTGGCGGCGTAGGCGCCGGCGGCGAGATAGGCGAGGCGCCATTGGGCCTTGGCCATCGCCAGGGCCTCGTCCACCCGCCCCTCCGCCACCAGGGCGTCCACCAGCTCGCCGAGGACGCTGCTGGAGTGGAGGGTGGCGCTGGGCTGGGCCGCGATGATCTCATAGGCCAGGCGGATGACGCCGGCGTTCTCGCCGACCTTGCGCTGGAGGTCGAAGAGCTGGCGATAGGCCGAGGTGCGGTAGGAGTAGCCGAGCGCCTTGTCGGCGGCCACGCGGCGGTAGACCTCGGCCGCCTTGTGGCTCTCGCCCTTCTGGATGTAGAGGAGCCCGAGGCCCATGTAGACCTGCGGGCGCCGCTGGTCGGCGGGGGGCAACTCGCGGAGGAGCTTGTCGTAGGCCGCCACGGCGTTCTCGTGGTCCTCGCTCGTGCGGAACGCCTGGGCTATGGCCAGGAGGAGGCTGCGGCGCGACTCCGCCTCCCAGGGATACTGCGCGAGGAGCTGCTGATAGAAGGCGTAGGCCTCCTTGGGCTGCTTCTGCTCGACGAGTGCCACACCGATGGCGGCCAGGGCCTCGGCGCACTGGCGGGCGCGGTCGGGGAACTGCTCGATGAAGGCCCGGTAGCGCGCCGTGGCCTCCGCGTGCTTCGAGGCCGCCTGGTAGAGCCGCGCCACGCTCAGCAGCGCATCCGCGCGCCGCACGGGGTCGGCGGGGTTGGACGCCAGGTACTTCTCGAAGCACTCGATGGCCTTGGGCTGGGTGGCGGTGCGGGTCGCCAAGGCTCGGCCGAGCTCGTAGAGGGCCTGGGTGGCCCAGGGCTGAGCGGCCGGAAAGGTCTCCAGCAGGGTCTCCAGGGTCTTGGCGGCCGCGGCCGGCTCGTTTTCGCGCTGGGCCAGCGCGACGTCGTAGAGCACCTCGGCCGCGAGGTCCGGCTCCCCCTTGTGGGCGATGGCGAAGTTCAGCTCCGCGGCAAGGCCCGACGCGCGGCCGAGCGTCCGCTGCGCCGCCAGGCTCGCGCGCAGAGCGAGCAACTCCTCGCGGCCTGTCCCGGCCCACAAGGCTCCCGCGGCGAGCACCGCGATGGCCAAAGCGTTGGGTTGCATCATCGCATCAATCCGCTAGAGTTCCAACCCCAGCCAAAGATAGCAGTTTCGGGCCGGGGAATCAAGCTGCCGAGCAAGAGCATGGCCCCGTCTCAGCTAGCAGCCCGGATTCCCCTGTTCCCGTGCCCGTCGTCGTCGTCCTCGTCGTCGCCGGTTCTTCCGCGCGCAAGTGTCCGCGCCCTACAATCGTCCTCGTCCTCGTCATCGTCATCGAGTCTTCGGGCCTATCCCTTCACGCTCGACGACGACGATTCAGTGCGCCTGGCGACCGGAGGCTAACAGGGACTCAGCGCGTGCGCGGGGATTTGATCCTCTGTGCCAAAGATTGGCACGCTCCCTAAGCCCTTATCGTTCAATGGCTTACGACCGCCCGTCCCTCGGCGCCACAGAGGGCCGCCCCCCGTCTCGCCCGAAAAGTGAGTCTCTGTAATCTGCGTCACCCTCTTTCTTCTCGTCCTCGTCCTCGTCCTCGTCATCGTTTTCGGTCCTTCCCAGGCGTGGCCCTTGTCGGACACTGCCGCGCGCCCCCCCCTTTGTCGTGCTGAGCTTGTCGAAGCACGTTTCAGGGGCGGGGGCTGGCGTGGGGGGCTGTCCTTCTCACGGCGGTTTCTTCCCCTGAGAGGTTCCTCGACTTCGCCCGCCGCAAGGAGCGGGCTGCGCTCGGAACGACAATGGGATGGCAGGCTTCGCCCGTAATGACAGTGGGCCGGAGGGTCCCGCTCGGAATGACGATGAGATGGCGCGCTCCGATGGGAACGACAGTGCGGTGGCGCTGCATTAGTCATGCAGCGGTCAATGGTCGCTCCTTCAAGGCGCAACACAGGGAACCACCGAAACCAGTGGCGCGGGGGAGCGCGAGGCATTTGCTATGTCCATAAGTTCTGGGAGTCAAATGGGATGTGGGGAGGTGAGAAAGCTGTGTACCCCACCTCCCGAACGTTCCAATACGTTCGGGAGGGTAACGCCCCACCCCGCTGCCGCGCCTTCACCCCTACACCCTCCCGAAGGTATTGGAACCTTCGGGAGGGAATGGCCAAGTTCCCCCCTCGCTCCAGACACGCTCTAGCGCAGACAACGCAAATGCCTCAGCGCAAAGCGTCGTTGACAGCCCCGGCCCGGCAGGGTATACTCTGGGGCGCGGTTGGCCTGCGGGCCGCCGCGTCCCCGCCCCCTGAGATCTCCCCGCGCCGACGCCGAGCGGCCATGGCAAAGCCGAAGGGCAAGGGACAATCGCGCGCGTCCCAACCGTTCTCCGATTCGGTCGGGAAGTACCTGGCCGATTCGCGGGACTTCGCCACGGGGTTTCTCTTCATCCTCCCGCTCCTGGTCGGTTACGAGGTGGGGCTGATCGTGCTGCGCCCGGGCGTGGGCAACTGGGCGCATGGCGTGGTGCGCATGGTGTTTCGGGGCCTCGGCCCTGCGCAGCCCTTTGTTTTCGCCGGGCTGGTCGCGTTGCTGGCGGTGCTGGCGCTTCGGCGGGCGGAGCGGATGCGGGTGGATGCGGAGCTCTACGGTCTGATGCTCCTGGAGAGCCTGGTGTATGCGTGCGCGCTGGGCCTGGTGTGTGGCTTCGCGGCCCGGCGACTGCTGCCGATGGCCATAACGGCCTCCGGGCGCACCATTGCATGCCAGGTGCTGCTCTCGGTGGGGGCGGGCCTCTACGAGGAGGTGCTCTTCCGCGTCGTGCTCCTCGGGTTCATCTACTACGGCCTGAGGCTTTGGACAGCCCTGGCCCCCGGTTGGGTGGCGGCCATCAGCATCGTCGCCTCGAGCCTGGCCTTTGCCGCGTGCCACCACATCGGGGCGTGCGGCGACCCGCTTGAGCCGGGGCTCATCATGTACCGCTTTGGCATGGGCGTGCTCTTCGCGGCCATCTACATCTACCGGGGCCTGGGCATCGTGGTCTACACCCACGCCCTCTACGACGTGCTCGTGACGCTCAGCCGGCCCTGAGCGGGGCGCGAGGCGCGCTTGACGCGGGCTGCCGCGCATGGTCTAATCAAGCCGGGGGGCCAGGGAAGGAGGTTCGGCGTGCTTGATCAGGAACTCGAGTTCAAGCTCCAACAGCTCGACCAGTTGGCGAACCAGTGGAAGCGCTTTTTCGCGCTCTACAGGAAGATTGCCAAGCCTGGGGAGTCCACGGAGAAGGACGAAGCGGACTTCGCGGACCTGGCGACTCACTTCGCGCGCGTCTATGTGCCCATCGCCACCCGCGTGGGCATACGAGTCGAGCCTGGCTCCAGCGTGATCAGCATGGTGAGCGACGTGCCGGATGCCGAGGCGGTGCGCGCCCTGTCAGAGATGCAGCGCCGCAAGTTCGAGAGCGACTGGCGCGCCAACAATGCCGCCCTCAACCAGAAGCTCGGCGAGCTCCAGCTACTCCGCGAGGAGCTCAAGGACACCTCTGCCTTCGTCTACTACACACGCCGCCTCTTCGCTCATAGGGCCGTCCAATGGATCGTCGGCGCCTCCGTCATCATCATCCTTCTTGGGGTCTTTGGCTTTTTCAGGATCCTTCAGACCGTCCTCCTCGAGCTCGTCAAGAGCGTCCGCTGACCCGCATGCGTTCCGCGCTATGGGTAAGCCGCTGATCTTTCTCGCCGACACCCACCTTTGCCCGGAGCGCCCCGAGCGGACGGATGCCCTGTGCGCCTTCGTCGCCGAGCGGGCCTCCGACGGCGAGGCCATCTACATCATCGGCGACCTGCTCGACTACTGGATCGGCCCGCGCCAGCTCCGCAAGCGCCCGTGGGCCGCCCTCCTGGAGCGGCTGGGCGCGGCCGCCAGTGGCGGGCCACCGCTCCGCATCCTCGGCGGCAACCGCGACTACTTGCTCGACGCCGCTTCGCTCGCCCCCTTCGGCCTCCAGGCCCTCGGCATGGAGCACCGCTTCGAGCACGAGGGCTTGCGCTTCCTCCTCGTCCACGGCCACATGCAGTTCCCCGACCCGTGGACGTCGCGGCTCTTCCTGCGCTGGATCCAGGGCCGCACGATGCGCTGGGTGGCCCGCACCGCCCCCCTGGGGCCTTGCCTGGCCGTGGCGGGCACGTTGCGCCGCTGGCGCCGCCTCGTCGTGGGCAAGAGGGACCCGAAGAATGCCCAGCGCTACGACCCCGCGGCCTTCGTGCCCCTCTTCGAGGCCGGCGCCGACGTGGTCGTCTGCGGCCACAACCACTGGGCCCACGACTACACCGCCGAGCTGGGGCGGCCCGGCTGCCGCCTCTTCGCCGTCGGACCCTGGGACCCAGGCCCCTCCTACCTGGAGTATGCCGACGGCGGCTTCCGCCTCGTGGACCCGCGCAGCCAATAGGCGCGCGGGGAGGGCGAGAGTCCTATTGGCTTCTGCATAAGCAATGCAACGGACTGTCATGCCAAGCCAAGTCGAGGCATCTGCCCTTCTGGCGCGCGAACGACAAAGATTCCTCGACTTCGCTTCGCTCCGCTCGGAATGACAATGATGCGGTGGCGTTGCATTACTTATGCAGAGGTCAATAAGGCGATAGCACGCATGGGACCGCTGGGCGCTATGAAACCTGCGGTGCGGCGGGGGCGGCGGCTGGAGCAGGCCCGGCCTGGGGCGCGCCGCGCGGGACCGTGCCGTAGCGGGCGGTGATCTTGGCGAACATCTCGCGGCGCTGGAGGCACCACATGCAGAAGGGCGTCAGGGCCAACTCGTCGGTCTCGGGGTCGAGGTAGACGAACGCCGCCGAGCAGTTCCTCATGCGGCCCGACTCCAGCGAGTGCCACTCCTCGAAGGGCAGGATGACGACGGGGACGCCGTCTTGGACGTTGGTGTGGCGCTGGAGCTGTCGGGAGAACTTGTGGCCGATCATCAGGCCGCCGAGGATGCGGAGGATGGCGAGGAGGCGGTTGCCCTTGAGGATTCTCTTGAAGTTGGCGGCGCGGAGGAGGAGGGGGACGTAGGTGCGGAAGGCAAGGAGGCGCCCACGCCAGCGCTGGAACCACTTCTTGGGGTCGAGCGCTTGCAGCCGGGGGTTCACCCGCTTGGCCCGGTTGACGATCTCTGGCAGTAGCTCGCGCAGTGGGCGCTTGAGGAAGTGGGTGAGGGGCACGTACTTTTCGCCGTCCGAGACCAGGAAGGCGGCCGACTCGCAGTTTGGGTGGACGCCGGCGAAGCGGATGCGCTCTGTGCCGAAGAAGCGCAGGGCGGGCAGCACGTAGGCGAGCATGCCGGCGGGGAAGAACTCGAGGTTTTCGCCCGGGAAGGCGGCCTCGAGGATGTGCTCGGCGTCCTCGGGGGTGGTCATGGCGCCCCCTGTGTGGTAGGCGCCCTCTTCCCAGGTCTCGGTGAGGGGGATGAAGAAGAGCCGGCGGAAGAGCGCGCGGTTGGCGTGGGCGAAGGCGAAGTGGTCCCGCATGCCGGCGTCGTTGAGGTTTCGGGCGAGGGTGCAGACGAGGGTGTGCTTGCGCTTGCTGTACTTCCTGATGTTCTCGATGGCCTGGAGCTTCTTGTGTAGGATGGCGGCGGTGCCGCGCATGCGGCGATAGGTCTCGGGGTCGTTGCCGTCAAAGGCCACGAGGAAGTCCACTCCCGTGGCGCAGAGCTTCTGGGCGAACTCCTCGTCGGCAAGACGGACGCCGTTGGTGACGATGGAGACGGGGACGCCGTGTCGGCGGGCGATCTCGATGATGTCGAAGAGGTCCTCGCGCATGGTCGGCTCGCCGCCGAAGAGCTCGACGCGGGGCCTTGGGCTCCACTTGCCTAGCTCGGCGAAGATGCGCTCGATGTAGCTGAGCGGGGGGCTGAACTCGAAGCCCATGCTTGGGATGTTGGCCAGGCAGATGGGGCAGTTGAGGTTGCAGCGGTTTGTGAGGTCGAGGAAGAGCAGCTTGGGGTTGTGCTTGACGCCGCAGGCGGAGCAGTGGAGGGAGCAGACCTTGGCGACGCTGGGGTCGTATTGGTAGACCTCGCGCTTCCAGCGCCAGCGGGCGGGGTCGGAGCTGACGAGCTGCTCGCTGTCGCCACACTTGGGGCAGTGCTTGCGCAGGTACACGCCGTCATCCCGGATGACGTGTTCGGCTGGCACGCTGGCGCGGCAATGCTGGCAAATGCTGAGGACGGTGGACTGCGCGGTCATGTCGTTGGCCATGGTGTGATTCCGCCTGGCAGGCAGTCGTGGCGGCCCTTTCTGACGGGGTATTATAGCGCGACGCCTGTTGCTGGGCAACCCTGATGGCGCAGTGGAGTCTGACCCGCCGCGCTGGCGCTCGCCCTCGCGTTTCTCAACGCCGCAGGCCGGCGGCCTGGGGGGACTCCAGCCGCTCGTCGAAGAGGGGGGCGGCGTCAGGGCTGGGCGGCTGCGGGGAGACGACGATCAGCTTGAAGTTGGTCTCGCGGCACAGGAAGGCCAGGGCCGCGACGGTCTCTGTCGCGGGGGCGCTGGGGAGGTTCCAGACGATGTGGACTGTGCGCCGCGCGGTGGCGCGCGGGACGGTGCGCGCTCTGAGATAGGCGATGGCGTCGGGCACGAGGGCCTGCGCCGCATCTGGGCTCGGCACGACGACGCAGTAGCGGCCGAACCAGATGCTGTCGAGGATGAAGTCGCTGTCGGCGGGCACGGCGCCGACGCCTGGGACGATCTTCTTCAGCGGGAGCGCCTTCAAGGCGCCCAGGCGCAAGCGGTGAAGCTCGTTGGCAGGCACGGGGTCGGCCTGGCCGAGGTAGAGGAAGGTTTCGCCCTTCCGCACGATGTCCTCGAGCAGGCGCCTGACGGTCTCGGGCCGCGTGGTCCGCAGGTGCACGGCGTGGGTCTTGGGGAAGAGGGAGTCGAGGGTGCGGCCGGCGATGGGAATGGGCGGGAGATACCCGATGGTGCGGTTGAACCTGCTCAGGTAGTCGAGGCAGACCAGGAGTGTGGCCAGCCATGGCGTGAGGCGAGCGAAGAAGAGGTTGAGGCGGTCGTAGGCGTCGGCGCGGAGCAGGTCGGCCTCCGGCAGGCGTCGCGCCGCCGCGAAGTCGGCCTCGTCGCTACTGGCGGCTGGGCCGGCCCCCGTGAGCCTCTTGCCCTCTTCCCGCTTCTGCTTGCCGGCTCCGCGGAACGCAAAGTCGGGCTCGGGGGACGATGGGCGGGGCTCGGGGGATGGTGGGCGGGGCTCGGGGGACGGTGGGCCTGGTGGGAGGGGAAGGGCCGGGCCTTGCGGCGAGCTCCTCACGCCGCGGCCATCGCCACTGTCGCCTCCCGGCTCGTCCTGCGCCACCTGAATCTGGCTGATGGCGTGGGAGTTGACCTTGGCGAGGACAAAGCCGAGGATGGAGAGCGCGAGGGCGGCGAGGTAGGCCGGCGTCCTCCTGCGGCTGAGGGGGAAGGCGGAGAGGAGGGCGAGCGCCGCGCCCCACGCCACGATGGAGGCGATGCCTACGGGGCCGAAGTAGCTCCAGAGCCTGGCCATCACGTCTGGTCACTCCCCTCGCGGCGGCCGTGGCTGCCGCGGCGTCGGGCGCCGGTTGCCGCTCACTTGCGATACCTGCGGGTCGCCTCGAGGTAGTGGGTGAAGGCGTAGTAGATGATGTTGACGCCCATCTGGAAGGCCCCTTTGGCGAGTTCTGGGGCGAGGCCTGAGTGGCCGGTCTTCCAGGCGTCGTTGATGTCGCCCGGGTGGTAGAAGATTACCCATCGGCCCTTGTGCTTGACGCCCATGGCGTCCATCCCGCCGTGGTGCCAGAGGGGCGGGGCGCCGTTTGGGAAGACGTAGGGCATTTGAAAGATCGGGTCGTCGTCGGCGATGGGCACGAGGCGCTTGTCGGGGAAGAGGGCCTTGGCGAAGGAGCGGAAGGCGTGGTCCCACCGCGGGCTGCCGGCGTCGGCGAAGAGCATGCCGCCGCCGAGGAGGTACTCGCGGAGGATGGCGATGTCGGTGCTCGAGACGTTGATCCCGCCGGAGCCGGTCATGTAGACGAATGGGGGGGCGTAGCCCCTTGGGTACTTCTTGAGGAGGCGGATGGCGTGGCTCTCGGAGCGGCGGGCCACGCGGAAGCCGGTGACGCGCGCGAACTCCTGGAGGAAGTTCACGTCGGCGCGCGTGGTGGGGTCCATCCCGTCATCCCAGTCCTCGCCGCTGTACTCGAGGCGGATGAAGCGGACTGGTTCGTTTCCGACGCCTTGGGGCCATCCGCCGCGCTTGCCGCCGCCTGCGCCCATCTTGCCCGCCACGGAGCCTGGGTCGGCCGCATAGGTCAGCCGGGTCATGTCCTCCACCTCCCGCAGCACGTCCGAGTCGTCGAGGTCTGGGACGTGGAAGTAGACGGCGGAGTTTGGGTTGAGGACGAAGCGGCGCCTGGCCTTCCTCTCGCGGCGCTCGACGGAGGCGACGACGGCGACCATCGGCCCCCCGCTGCCGTAGGGCACGAGGTAGCTGCGCACGCAGCCGTAGCCCTCCAGGAGCAGCGGCACGACGATGACTGCGGCGTGGGTGAGCACGCTGGCGATGAGGCTCTTGCGGTAGTGCGGGTCGTAGCCGTGGGTGCGCAGGTTCTCCACGATGCGGTCGCCGAGCAGCGGCTCGGCAGGTGTTGTGCCAGTGTAAGCGCCCACGGCGGCGCGGCGGAGCGTGGTGACGTGGAGGGCAGCGAAGACCACGAGCGCGCAAAGGACGGACCACAGGAACTGCCAGCGCCAGCCCATGACCACCATCGCGCCGGGCGCGAAGCCCTCGGGGCTCGTGCGGGCCACGCACGCGGCCGCCGTGACGCGCCAGACTGCATAGAGGTAGATCAGGGCGACGACGTAGGCGCCCAGGTATGCCCTGCGCAGGAGGGCGAGCGCCCAGGGCCGCCGCACGAGGCCCAGGAGGCTGGCGGCGATGAAAAGCCCTGCCGCCGCCCAGCAGACGACTGCGAAAGAGGCTGCGAGGGTGGGGATGGCGGCATCGGCAAACGCCCGCGCCATCGCTCCGTCGGCGGCCATAGCGTCCCGGCAAAGCCCCGGCAGCAGCACGGCGTAGCGTGCCAGGACCGCTCCCGCGAGCCCGAGGGGGAGGGAGAGGACGGGGGGCAGCAGGAGATTGCCGATCTGCGATTTGCGATCTGCGATTCCACTATCCGCGCCCATTTCGGCTCTTCCCTGCCGGCTCTGCGTGGGGGTCCGCCCCTCAGCGGTTCGTCTCTTCAATTGAGATGCCCAGGTCGTCGGGCTCCTTGGGGATTTCGCCCTTCTTGGGCAGGTCGGTGATCCCCTTCATCACGGGGGTGTCCTTGCGGGCCTCCTCGGGGTTGTCGGCCCTAGGCCCACCGGCCGCGGTGTCTGCCTTCGGACGGTCCTTCTGGGTCTGGCCCTGGGCTGGCGGCTTGGGGCCTGGGGCCGGCGGCCGGAGGGCCGCGGCCTCGGCCTCGGCCTTGGCGGCCTCGAGACGCGCGACTCTGCGGCGGGCGGCGCCCTCGGGGTCAATCCACCGGTCGCGGATGTAGCCCACCGAGGTCGCCGCCATTGCGACGATGTGAATGACCACTGCAATGAGGAAGTACCAGGCCACCCTGGTCTTGGAGAAGCCGGTGAGCAACTTGTCGGGCGAGTGCCTCAGGACGTCGCGGGGGCTGGCTGGCATTCTGTGGCTCCTTTCGGCCTTCTGCTATCGCGGAGTGCGAAGAGGGTTTCACTGCGGAGACACGGAGGACGCCGAGGTGGCACAGGGAGGGCCGAGGGTCACTTGGGGTTCGAAGCCCCTGCCCTGGTCCTATCTTTGTCTGTGACTTCCCCGTGTTCTCTGTATTTCCGTGGTGAGCCTCGGTTTCTCAGTCCTTTCGTTCTCCGACTGCGGCGATGATGCCGCCGGCGCGCGCGATGGCGTCGAGGACGGGTTCGAAGACCTCGCGGCCGACCGAGCGGTCGCAGCGGAAGATGACCACGCGGGCCTCCGGTGTGCGTGCGTTGCGCAGCAGCGCCGCCAGCTCGCCCTCGGCAGCGGCCGCATCGGCCACGCGGCGGCCCTGGACGTAGACCTGGCCCGCCGCGTCCAGCGAGACGACCTTGGTGCTCTCGCGGATGCGCTCGAGCCGCGGCGCGGTCGGCGGCTGGATGGGGATGCCGGCCTGTTGTGCGAAGGTGCTACAGAGCATGAAAAAGATGATTAGCTGGAAGGCGACGTCGGCGAAGCTGGCCACTGGGATGACGATCTTGGCCCGACGGCGGCCCTTGCGTGGGCGGTTCATCGCTCTCCCTCCGTCTCGCGGATGATGCACAAGGCCCCGCCCGCGTGGGTGATGGCGGCCATGACCTCGAAGTAGTCCTGATACTCCACCTTTCCTGCGGCCTCGAGGACGACCAGCTTATCGTCGCCCGTGCGGTCGTGGAGCTTGAGGGCGGCAAGCTCGCGGGTGAGGCCGGGCAGGTCTGTCTCGGCGCCGTTGAAGCTGATCTTGCCGTCGCGCAGGGAGACGGTGGTGGCCTTCTTCTGCTGCTTCTCGGACCGCTCGCCCGACGGGAACTCGGAGAGGAAGCCGCGCGTGGCGACGAGGGTGGTGGTGAGGATGAAGAATATGATGAGCAGGAAGGCGAGGTCGGAGAACGAGGCCACGGGCACGTCCTCGACCCCAAACCTCTGCTTGTCGCGAGCCATGGGTGGTCCTCTAGCGCTCGTTCACGATGGCCACGGATTGCCACGAATCTCCGCGAATCCGGATATGGGGTTGGGGCCACGAGAAGGCCCGGCCAACGGCTGTCTGTGGTTCGTGGTTATTGGTTTGCATGCGTGGCTATTCCTATGCTGTTACGAGGCCGCTGCGGAGCTTGCCGGCGCGGGTGGCGATGAGGTCGAGGAGCTCCGCGCACGCCTCGCCAATCTCCAGCTCGATGCGGTTGGACATGGCGACGAAGACGTTATATGGGATGACGGCGGCGAGAGCGATGAGGAGGCCGGCGGCGGTGGTGATGAGGGCCTCGGCGATGCCGGCGGCCACGCCGCTCGCCTCGACGCCCGAGGCCGACAGGGCGCCAAACGAGGCGATCATGCCCGTGACGGTGCCGCACATGCCGAACAGCGGCGCGGCGCTCCCCACGGTCGTGAGGACCGCAAAGCGCTTCTCCACGGCGCTCATCGCGTGTTGGGTGTAGTCGGACATCGCCTTCTCCATGACGGCCAGGAGCGACTCGATGTGGCTGGCGAGCGCATGGTGCTTGGCGTAGGCCTGGAGGCCGGCCAGGAGCACGGCTGAGACCGGCCCCGGGGTGTTGGCGCACAGGGCCGCCGCCTCGTCCACGCGGTCCTCCTCCACCAGGCCGAGGACGCGCGCGCGGAGCGCGCGCGTGTCGGTCTTGCTGTGACGCCAGAAGGCCACGCCGCGGTCAATCAGCACCGCGATGGTGAAGATGCTGCACAGCAAGAGGGGAACCATCAGTGGGCCGCCGTCCACCAGCAGTCGAAGCATCGTGTCCTCCTAGCTCTCCGAAGTCCCGGGGACCCCGGACGCCCGAATGTGGGCGAGCAACTTGTAGGCCTCCAGGGGTGGGAGCCGCAGGCCCCGCACCCGCAGGTGGTGTTCTGGGGCGAGCACCAGCTCGCCAGTGACGGGGTTGTAGACGCTCTCCCGCAGGCGGGAGATTGGTATGCGCTCGGCGTAGGGCTTGGGGCCGTGGGCGAGGAGGGCCAACTCGTGCCTGAGCGCGAGTGCCCAGAGGCGGCCGGGGCCGCGCCAGCGGCCTACGTCCACGCGGCTGTCGGTCTTCACCGCGAGGAGCGCCTCGTCGCCACCCAGGAGCCGCTCGGCCAGGCGCCGCTCCGCCCTGGACATGGCCGCGGGGAGCGCCGAGGGGCCGGTCTGCGCTGAACGCGGCAATCGGAAGCTCGGCATCGGCAATGGCTCAGCCCCTGCTCACTTCTTCTTGGGTGCCTTGGTGGTGGTCTCGGCGTCGCCGGCCCTGACCAGGGCGTCCTCGGTGAGGCGGCCGCGGGCGAACTTCGCCCACTTGCTCGCCGGGTAGTCCCAGGTGAGCTTCTTGAACATGCGGTAGGCGTTTACCGGGTCGCGCTGCTTCATGTAGGTGTCGCCGCACCAGTACATCGCCTCGGCCACGAGGTCGCTGTCCATCTTGGGGTTCTGCACGACGGCCTTGAAGACCTCGACGGCCTTTGGGAGCTCCTCGGCCTGCATGTAGCACTGGGCGCTGAGGACGAGGGTGCGCCCTGCGAGGCGGTGGCCGGGGAAGCGCACGGCGAGGCGACCGAAGACCTGGGCCGCCGTCTTGAGCATCTCGCGGGCCTGCATCTCCAGCTTCTCGCGCTCGACCGGCGGCGTCTCCGGCGTCGCCTTCGCGCGGATCTCCTTGCCCTTCGAGAGGAAGTACTGGCCGAGCCGGGCTATCGTCTCGGCCACCAGCTCGTTGTCGGGGAAGCGGTAGGAGAGCTTGACGTGTTCCTCGCAGGCCTGGTCAATGAGGCCCATCTTCTCGTAGACCAGGGCCTTCTTGTACTGGGCCTTGGGCGCGTAGGGGCTCTCGGGGTAGCGCGCCACGATGTCGGTGAAGGCGTTCACTGCCTCCATGTAGAGCTTCTTCTTCGCTGCCTCGTCCTTGTTCTCATCGGCCAGCTCCACGGTGAGGTCGGCCAGCAGGTAGTCGGCCTGGGCGCGCGCCTCGGCGTCGGGAAAGTCCCTGATCGCCTCCTCCAGGAGTTTTTTGCCCTGGGCGATCTCGGTGCGGGCCAGGTCGTCCTCGCCCAGTTCGCGGTGTCGTTTGGCCAGCTCGAAGTACGCCTCGGCGATGGAGAACTGGGTGCGGACGGCGATCTGCGGGTCGCTGAAGCGCTTGGTGAAGGGCACGACGTCGCCGTCGCTGCCCTTGTGGATGGTGACGGAGCGCTCGATGGAGGTGAGGCCGTCGGGTCGGACATAGGTGGCGACGACCTTGTCGCCATAGGCGACGGGCAGGCTGGCCATCGCGGGCTGGTCGGCCTCGCCTTCGCCCTTTTTCGCTGCGTCCTTGGCCGCTGCCGTCTCGCCCTTGAAGCCTGCCCGCACGGCGCCCTTGAAGACGCCGGAGTGGGTGAACGTCTCCACGAGGTCGAGGCGTTGGGTGGTGCCCGAGGCGGTCTTGAGGGCGATGGGGGCGGTGTCCTTCTCGTCGCTCGTGTCGCGTGCGGGGTCAATGACGCGGAAGTAGAGGCTCTCGCCCACGTAGGCGCCCTCGACCGTCTCGCGGTAGCGCTGGTCCATGATGTCGAAGAACCCGTCTGCCTTCAGCACTGCGCGGGCCGTGACCCACGAGGTCTGGCCTGCGGGGTCCTTGAACTCGAAGCCGATGTGGACCTCGTCGTTGCCCTTGACGGCGAGGGTGGGGCGCTGGGTGGAGGTCTCGTCGCCGACGAGGGACTTGTCGGGCAGCTTGCCCAGCTCGGTGGCGATGGCAAAGGTGAACCGCCCATCCTCCAGGGGGTCGCCGGCGACTGGGTTGCCCTTGACCGCCACGCCCCTGTAGCCGGGCGGGGGCGTGAGGCCGCCCGGGGCGTTGCCCGGCCGCGCCTCGATCCTCACGGTGCCGGGGACCGTCACGTCGAACGCCCCGCCGGGCGCCTTGCCCATGGCCTTGCGGCCCGACTCGGTCTGGAGGTAGAGCGTGGCCGTGCTTTCGGGCGACTGGGCGATGAAGGGGAAGGTGAGCTCGACGATGACCGGCCCGCCGATGAAGACGGGGGCTGGCCGTCCGAGCTGCGGCTTGGGCGGCCAAGTTGCCGTGAGCGTGCGGGTGGCGAGCACCTCCTCCTCCTGGGTCTGCGGCCCTTGCGCGGCCGACGGCGCCTGGCCGGGCGCCGCCGATGGCCTGCGGGCCTCGGCCTCCTTCTTGGCCTCCTCGGCCCCCAGGGCCTCGGATGTGACCTCGTAGATGCGGAGCTGTGGGGTGGTGAAGACGGTCTGCTCCACTGTGCAGGTGCGCTCCCAGGGGATGCCGGGGGCGGTGTTCTCCTTGTCCAGGTAGGTGATGAGGACGTCGTCGCCCGGTGCCACTTTCAGCTCGCTCTGGCGCTTGGGCTCGCCTGCCACGGGGAAGATGCCGCCGACGAAGATGCCCGAGTGCTCCGCGGTCTCCAGGGCGGGGAACTCCACGGGCTTGCCCTCGGTGGTTTTCGCCGTGAACTTCACGGTGTCGGGCTTGCCGGTCACGTCGCAGTCGGGGTCGTTGATGTAGACGTTGATCTTGTCGCCGGGCTTGAAGCGCCGCATGGGGATGTAGCGGGCGCGGCGGTCCGCGCCGTCGCCCCCGCTGTACTCCACGAAGCAGGCGCTCACTGCGGCGTTGCTGAAGGTGGCGGTGAGGCTGGCCTCGTGGGTCTCGCGGCCCTCGGTGATGACGCGCGGGTCCTCATATGTCACCGTGATGCGGTCGCCTGGCACGATCTCGAGGGCATGGTTTTTTCGCAGGAGGGCAAAGTCCTCCTTGGTGGGCAGGATGGTGGCCCCGGCGGCGTCTGTGAGGGTGATGCGGCTGATGGCTGGGGCGTCGCCCTCGAAGTCGGCCAGGACCAGCCGGACGACGCGGGCGTTGGACTGCGGCGGGAAGGTGATGTCGAAGGACGAGTTGTCATGAGCGGCGAGGACCTTAGCGGGCTCGCGGCCGACGGCCTGGGCGATGGCTGGGTTCTTGGCGGCGTCGAACATTTCGGGCGGCACTGGTTTGAGGAACGGCGGCTCCTCGGCCTCGCAGAGGAGCTCAAAGGAGGGCGGAGTCTTGCGGGTGGCCGCGATGTAGAGGTCCACCCTGTGCACGCCTTTGCCGAGCGAGCGGCGGACGCGTGTGGGCGAGTCGCCGGGCACGCCGTCCACGGCGAGGATGTAGGTGACGCCTGAGGCGCTGCGGGGTGAGGCGGCTGGCTTGCGGGCCGCGGCTTCGGCGCCCTTTGGCGGGGGGGCCTCGGTCGCCTCGCCGCGGGCCTCGGGGTCCTCGATGGTGAAGGTGCGCACCTTGCGCTCGGGTTGGTAGAAGGCGCCGTAGAGGTGGGCGACGTAGGCGCTGCCCGGCCCGTCGTCGGCCAGCCCCAGGGCGTGGGCCTGCCCTTCCACGCTGGCGTCCCACCTGCCGGCGAAGCGCTTGGCGGGCACGGTCAGCTTGGCCACGCGTGCCTTCAGGTAGCCGGTCTCCAGGTAGTCCGTGAAGTCGCCCAGCTTGGCTGGGAGAGCGGCGGTAACGGGGCCATGCTTGGCCAGCTCCAGGGTCAGCGAGCCGTCCCAGGGCCGCTGGGCGCCGGGCCATTGGGCGACGGTGACGAAGTCCGTGCCGTTGAGCGAGGTCTGGACGAGGAGCCTCTTGAGCTTTCGCCCGGGCACGTTGGCCAGGATGGTCATCTTGCCGAGTGCGACGTTGTCGTTGAGGTCAATGCTGTAGAACTTGGGCATCACTAGGTCGCCGACGGCGACCCAGGGGGGATAGCTGGCGGGGGGCTGGCCGGGCACCAGGCGCGGCGAGATGGCGAAGTTGGGGTCCGAGCCGTCGGCGGAGCCGGAGGCGAAGGCGGTGGGGTGGCCGGCGGAGGTGGGGACGGCGCCCTCGAAGACTCCTGTGTGGGTGCCGGTCTCTTCGAGGGAGAAGGCGGGGATGGAGTCGCCGCTTGTGGTGGTGACGCGGACGGTCACTTTGTCCTTGCCTGCCGAGGTGTTGCGGTCGGGGTCAATGACTCGGACGTTGAAGGGGTTCCCTGGCTTGATCTGGTTTTCGGCGCGGATGGTGCTGAGGGCGACGTCCTCGGCCTCATCCTCGCCCTCGGCTTTGCCTTCGGGCGGCATGGGGCGGCCGCGGGCGTCGAGGCGCAGCTTGCGGCGGATGGCCTCCTCGAGGGCTCGGGCCTCGCGCTCCTCGCGCGTGATGATCTTGCCCGATGACACTAGGAGGTCGGCATCGGTTGCGACGGCGAGGGCCTGGGGCTCGCCGCCGGCGATCTTGTGCTCGCGCTTGAAGGCCTCGGCGTAGTCGTAGCGGAGCGTGTCAGAGCCGAGGAGCTGCATCTTGCCGTCGCCCTTGGCCACGGGGGCCATCTCGGTGGGTATCTGGCCGACGAAGCGGGTCTTGGAGTCGCCGAAGGGGGCGAGGGTGAAGAGCTCTTCGTCGCCGGAGTCGGTCCAGGCGCGGATCTGAATGTGGGTGGAGCTGCCGACTATGGCGAGGTTGCGGTCCTCGAGGTTCACCTTCAGCGTCTTTCCAGGCACGATGTAGCGGCGTGCGGTGGCGGTGCCGACCTGGATTTCGGTTGGTTCCTCGAGCTTGCGCATCTTCACCTTGATGCGGCCTTCGAGGATGCGGGCCAAGGCGTGGTCGGCGGCTCGGGCCAGCACCTGGTCTATCTGCTCCAGGGCCTCGCGGTACTCCTCCTGGTCGTACTTCACGAGGGCGAGGTGGTAATGGGCCTCGGCCTGGAGGGCGCGGTCCTTGGCCGCGGCGAGCTTCTCCAGGCGCTTGATGGCCTCGTCGAAGCGGCGCGTGAGGCGGTCCACCTCGGCCACCTTGAGCTCGGCCTCGAACTGGGCGGGGGTGCCCTCGAACTCCTTGGCGGTGGCGACGCGCTCGAAGAGTGCGCGGGCCTTGGGGTACTCTTGTCGCGCCAGCGAGATGCCGGCATACGCCACCAGCACGCGGGCGCGCGTTTGCGGGCTGAAGCGGTCGGTGACCGTGTCGAGCCATTGGATGAGCGCCCGGGCGATGGCCTCCGCGTTGTCCAGGTCCTCGGCCTCCACGCTCTTGTCAATCAGCCAGGCGCAGAAGGCGGGGTCCAGCTCCTTGAACATGCTCGGGAGGACCGTCTTGCTGCCGAGGTAGAGCGCCCAGGCGTTGTAGAGCTTGCCGGCCTGGAATGCCTGCTGGGCGGCGTAGAGGGGGTAGCGGCGGTCGTCGCGGCCGACGGGGATGGCGGCGCCGGCCGCCGCGGGGCCTTTGGCCGCCGGAGCGGCGGGCGCTGGGGCTTTGGCCGGAGGCGGCGCAGCGGGCGGCGGGGCCTTGGGCTCGGCGCCGGGGGCCGCAGCCGCGGCAAGGAGCACAAAGAGGCACGCTCGGGCGCCGTCGGGCCGTCGAGGCATCGTCATTGCTCCTTTCTGAACATAGCCACGGATTGACACGAGTCCTCACGAATCATGGTGCAGGGCCGGGCCGCCGGGAGCGCGCCGGATTGCCGCATCTGGTTCGTGGCTGGTCGTGTGCGGTTGTGGCTATTCCTCCTGCCTGTCCTCCGTCGGTTCGTCCTTGCCCTTGACCTTGGCCTCGATTTTGGGAAGGAGGTCCTTGGCCTTCTTGGCGTGGGGGCTGGCGGGGTACTCGAAGAGCAACTGGGAGCACTTGTTGTATGCCTTTTGGTAGTCGCCGAGGCGATAGGCGACAATGACCCACTTGAGGAGCATGCTGTCGAGGAAGTCCCCGTCGGGGTAGTCCTGGAAGATCTGGGTGAGCAGGTCGTCGGCGCGGGCGTAGTTCTTGGTCTCCACCTCATAGTCCACGAGCTTGGCGAGGGATGGCCCGGCGAAAGCGCTTTCGGGGAAGCGGTCGGCGCACAGCTTGTATTGCTGGATGGCGGCCTCGAGCTTCTGAGGTCCCCCGGCCTCGATGGCCTGGGCGATGCGGAACTGGGCTTCGGCCTTGGCCTGCGAGTGGGGGAGGGCGAGCACCTGGCGGAAGACCTTCATCGCCTCCTCGTGCTCCCCGTTCTCCAGCTTGATCGTGGCGATGCCCATGAGGGCTTGGTCCACGAACGGCGAGTCGGGGTAGAGGCGGTTGAAGAGCTGGCAGGTGGACAGGGCGCGGGGGAAGTCGTCCTGTGCGAGGTGGAGCTCCCACTTGAGCTTGAAGGCCTCCTCGCGGAGTGCGGAGGGCATGGGGGAGTCAATGCGCAGGATGGCGTCGGTGCGCTCGAGGCCCTCGTCGCTCTTCTCTTTGGCGCCTTTGCTGAGGCCCATGCTCTTGAAGATTTTGGCGAGCTCGAGGTAGGCCGTGGCCTCGACGAGGTCGCGCTTGGTCCGGAGAATGGGGTCGGGGACGACGTTCTGGGTGGCCCTTGGGCGGCTGTCGAGGTCGCCGACGACTTTGAGGGTTGCGGCGACCTCGCGGGGCGCGGCGCCGCCGATGTGGAGAGCGTCAACGTAGGAGGCCACGATTTCGTCCCCGAGCGCGCAGGTGAGCACCTGGTCGGCCTTGTCGGGCGGCTGGCCCTCACGCGGGGCCTCGACGCGGACGGAGCCGCCGAAGCGCCCGGTGCGGATTGCGGCTTGCGCGCCCGAGGTGCCGGGCAGCTCGGTGAGGGTGACGGTGACCTCGTCGCGGACGACGGCGCGGGTCTGGGCCGCCTCGTCGGGTGGCTGCTCCTGCCCGTTGGTGGGGGTCGGCGCGGCTGGCTCGACGGTGGCGGCGGCCTCGTCGAGGGCCTCGCGGTAGCGGGACACGACCTTGACTGCCACCGTGTCGGCCTTCGGCGAGGTGTCCTGGTCGAGGTCCTGGAGCAGCAGGAAGAGCGGCTGGCCGACGAAGGCGGCGTGGCTCCTGGCCTCGTAGGAGCCGAGGGTGAAGGCCAGGGTGGCCGTGGAGACGACCTTGACCTTCTTCTGGCGCAGGACGGCCTTCTGGCCGTCCTTGGCGGTCTCGTCGGTGTAGGAGGCGGTGATGGTGTCGCCGCCGAGGACCTGGAGGGTGCCGTCGGACGGCTTCGGCGGGGCGGGGTCAGTGGGTATGGAGCAGATGAAGATGCCCTGGTCCTGGGCGAGTGGGGTGCAGGTGACGGTCTCTTTGTCGCCGCCGGCGGTGGTAAGCAGCACCTCGACCTGTTTGCCGAGGCGTGCGAGGACGGGCAGGTCGGCGTCCTCGACCTTCACGAAGAACCGCCGCCCCGCCTCCGCATACTCGATCGAGGGGCTGTTGGGGTCCACAAAGGTCCCCACAAGGCTGAGGGCCTGGATCGCCTTGTTCCAGTTGCCCTGGGCGAAGTGGCACATGCCGATGTAGTAGTACGACTGGTTGGCCCAGACGGTGTTGGGGTAGCTGTTGGTGATCTTGCGCAGGATGGGGAAGGCGGCGGCGTACTGGCGGGTCTGGAAGTGGGCGATGCCGGTGAGGTAGAGGCCCTCGAGGTACATCTCCAGGGCCGCCCCGGTGGGCTCCTGGTCGCCCTTCTTCAGCTCGGAAAGGTGCCGCAGGCAGTTCACTGCGCTGGCCTCGTCGCGGGCCTCGATGTAGTGCTTGCCCAGCGTGAGGTAGGCTTCATAGCGGATGGGGCTCTTGGGGTTCTGCTCGATGATGCTCTCGAGCATCTTCACCGCGCGCTCGGCCTCGCGGGCAAGAAGGAGGTCCTGCGCGCGCTTCAGCAGGCGGCGCGCGGCGAACTCGTCCTCGGCCGGGTCCCCGGGCCGCTTGGCGAGCGCGCGGCCCTCGGAGGGCCCCGGCGCGGTTCTCTCTCGGGCGCCCTTCCACTCCTTACCCTCGCGCGGGCCTTTCTCGCCGGCGAGGGCCATGCCCGCGAGCGAGACCGCCAGGGCCAGGACCAGGGGCAGACTGCTCTGGCGAATTGCGGTTTGCGACTTGCGATTTGCGATTTCGGACCCCGATCGCTTCATGTCTGCTCCCTTTGCTCCCTCTGCTGAAGACCCCCGGGGCCTCAAAGACTTCGGGAGTCTGCGCCGCGGCTCATTCGGCGTCAACGCCGCCGCCCATCCTGATGCCCATGCGCTCGAGTTCCTGGTGAGCGGCGCTGGATTGCCAGCTCTCCGGGTACTTCTTGAGGATTGCCCGCAGGGAGGCGATGTGCTGCGGCCTCATGCCTGCCTCGCGGTAGATGCGGGCTATGCGCATGGCCGCCTCGGGCGCGTGCTGCTTGAAGAAGCCCTCGATCTCGCGGAGCTGGCTCACCGCCTGCTCTACCTTGCCCATCCTCACGTAGCATTCGGCGATGGCCCAGACGTTCTCGGGCGGGTTGTCGCACTGCTGGTACGCGGCGATGGCCTGGGGGTACTTCTCCGACCAGTGGAGGAGCTGGGCTTTGAGCCACAGGGCTTCTTTGGCAAACCGTGGCAGCTTGGCCACCTCGTCGGCCAGCGGGACGCCCTGCTTGGCGTCCTTGCGCGCGTGGTGGAAGCGCAGGAGCTCCATCCGCCCGAGCTCCTTGTCGTCGAACCGTGCGCAGATGCCTTCTACGAGGTCCGGGTCGCGCTGGTAGAAGTACTTGGCCAGGTCGGCCTTCTCGCTGTCGGGCATGTCGTCGAGGCGGAGCTTGCCGAAAAGGTTGCGCGCCATCTTGGCGTCGCCCACCCGCTCGTAGAAGAGCTTCATCACGTCGCGCACCTGGGCGTTGGACATCTTCTCGAAGCGCAGGCGCGCGTAGTAGTCCATCACCTTGGGCTTGTGGGCGGCGAAGAGGCCCATCCAGCGGATGACGCGCCCGTAGTCGTCGGGCTTCTGGTAGCGCTCGAACTGCTCGTCGAGGCGCTTCATCCACTTGGCCACGTCGCGGTCGGCGGCCAGCCTGATGCCCGCGACCTGAATCTGGTAGTCGTCCCAGTCGGGGAACTTGCCGTCGAGCTTCTCGGCCCAGTAGCGGTAGTATCTCTCGCGAAGGCTGGCCTGGGCCTCGTCGAAGCGCCCGTGCTCCTGGACCACGCGGCACACCGTCTCCCAGTAGCGGCGGCTGACGGCGAGGTCATCGTCCACGTTTTCCGGCCGGTCGCCGAAGCCGCCGATCTCTCGGTAGAAGGCGCGCAGCTTCGCCTCGTCGGCCTGGGCGCGCACCAGGAACGGTATGACCTGCTGGATGGCGTGCTTGGCGGCTTCGGGGTTGGCCGTGCGGAAGTTCACCGCCACCTGGCGGTAGTGGGTCGCGGCGCGCTCCGTCTGCCCCTCCTTGGCCAGGTGCTCGGCCAGGCGGTTGATGGCCCACGCGGCAAGCGGGTGGCGGCTGTAGTCCGCGTCGGCGGCCATTTTGGCCCAGGACTTCATCGCCTCTTCTTCGTCGGCGTTCTCCCAATGGCACAGCCCGATGTAGTAGAGGGCCGCGGCCGCGTAGCGCACGGCGTTGGGGAAGTAGTCCAGCACCTGCTGGTACTCCTTGATGGCCTCGAAGCGCTTGTCGGCAAGGTGGAGGCCGCGCGCCCTGCGCAGGAGCGCGTAGGGGATGGCCTTGGACTTGGGGAACTCGAGGACGAAGCTCTCGTACTCCGCCGCCGCGCGCTTGAAGTCCCTCGCGGCAAACACCTTGTCGGCCTTGGCCAGGCTGTGGGCCTCGAAGGTGTCGAGGGCCTTGAACTCCTCGTTGGTAAGCTGCACCTCGGCGGTGTGGGCCGGCCCCCTCTCCCGCGGCGGCCGGGTCGCCCCGCGGCCCAGCGACGGCAGGCCCAGCGCCAGGACCACGAGCAGAACGGCCCCCTGCCGCGCCCCCGTTACGTTCGCTCGTCCGTTGCTCATGCGCCCATGCGCCCCGCAGGTTCCGACGATGGTCCGCGCCCGCCCACCATGCGATGATAGCGGTTTGGGCTGGGAAATCAAGTCGCGCGCCCGGCTCAGAGGGGGAAGGAGATTTCCGGTTGCGGCGTGCCTCGTGTATCATATTCCGGCCACGTCAGTCATAGGAGGATGGCAAGTGTGTGGAGCGGCCAAGACTGGCTTCCTGGTGCTGGGAGCGCTGTTGGCCTTGCCCGCGCTGCGCGCGGGCGGGGCGCCCGACCCGTCGCGCAGCAAGGGAGACGCCGGAATGCGTGACGCCTCTGCCGCAGCGAAGCCCCGCCTCGTCGTGCTCACCGACATCGGCGGCGACCCCGACGACCAGCAGTCCATGGTCCGTCTGATGGCCTTCGCCAACGAGTTCGACATCGAGGGCCTCATCGCCAGCGCCTCGGGCACGCCCGGCGAGCTCAAGCGCGCCATCACCCAGCCGCAACTCATCCGCGAAATCGTCGAGGCGTATGGCAAAGTGCTGCCAAGCCTCAGGCGGCATGCCAGGGGCTACCCCCCAGCCGATGACCTCCTTGCACGCATCAAGAGCGGCAACCCGCAGCGCGGCTGGGACCATGTGGGCGAGGGCCACGACTCCGAGGGCTCGCGCTGGATCATCCAGGTTGTGGACCGCCCCGACCCGCGGCCAGTGAACATCACGATCTGGGGCGGGCAGACCGATCTCGCACAGGCCCTCTGGCGCGTCAAGGCCGACCGCGGCGAGGCCGGATACCGCGACTTCGCCCGCCGCCTGCGCATCTACGATATCAGCGACCAGGACCGCATCGCCGAGCGCATCTGGAAGGACTTCCCCGGCCTCTTCTACATCCTCGCCCAGGCCCCCAAGGGCAAGGACAAGCGCGAGGCCGTCTACCGCGGCATGTACCTCGGCGGCGACGAATCGCTCACCTCGCGCGAGTGGGTGGATGCCCACGTGCGCAGCGCCCACGGACCGCTCGGCGCCCTGTACCCGATGAAGACGTGGACCGCGCCGAACCCCCACTCGACCCTCAAGGAGGGCGACACGCCGTCGTGGTTCTACTTCCTGCCCATCGGCCTCAGCGATCCCGCGCACCCCGAATGGGGCGGCTGGGGCGGCCGATTCCAGACGACGCCGCAGGGCGTCTGGCGCGATGCCCAGGACACCGTGGGCGCCGAGACCCACCCGCGGGCCACCGTGTGGCGTTGGCGCCCTCACTTCCAGAACCACTTCCAGGCGCGGATGGACTGGTGCGTGAAGCCCCGCGCTGAGGCCAACCACGCCCCCATCGCCGCATGCAACGGCGACTCGACCAGGAGGGTCCTCGAGGTCGTCGCCGCCCCGGGGGCCGAGGTCAGGCTCACGGCCACAGGGTCGAGCGACCCTGACGGCCATCGCCTCGCCTACCGCTGGTGGGTCTATCCGGAGGCCGGCACCTATGGCGGCGAGGCGAAGCTCTCCGCGCCCGCCGCAGCAGATGCGGCCCTGGTTGTACCCAGCGATGCGGCGGGGAGGGACATCCACGTGATCCTGGAGGTCACCGACGACGGCGCGCCGCCGCTGACGAGCTACCGCCGCGTCGTCGTCAAGGCACGATGATCGGAGGCCGACGCGATGAGTTACGCTGCGATGGCGTCCTGGGCGCTGGCCCTAGCCTGTGTCGTGTCGCTGGCGCTCGCTGCCGCGCCCGCCAGCGGGCCGCTTACAGTGCACCCGAAGAACCCCCGCTACTTCTCCGACGGCTCGGGCAAGGCCATCCTGCTGGCCGGCGCGCACACGTGGAACAACCTGCTCGACATGGGGCCGGGCGACCCGCCGCCAGCCTTCGACTTCGATGCCTACCTCGACTGGATGGGCAAGCTCGGCCACAACTTCATCCGCCTGTGGGCCTGGGAGGTGACGACCTGGGACGCGCGCGAGGGGCGCGTGGCCTGGTTCCACCCGAAGGTCTACCGCGCCGCGCCCCAGCCCTGGCCCCGCACGGGGCCGGGGGAGGCGCTCGACGGCAAGCCGCGCTTCGACCTCAGCAGGCACGACCCCGAGTACTTCAGGCGCCTGCTCACGCGCGTCGAGGCCGCCCGACTGCGCGGCATCTACGTCTCCATCATGCTCTTCGAGGGCTGGTGCATGCAGTTCGTGCCCGACGCCTTCGCCGCACACCCCTTCCATCCCAAGAACAACATCAACGGGCTGAATGGGGACGCCAACGGCGACGGCAAGGGCCTGGAGATTCACGAGCTCGTCAGCAAACCCGTCCTCGCCGTCCAGGAGGCATACGTCCGCAAGGTGATTGACACGGTCGGCGACCTCGACAACGTCCTCTACGAAATCTCCAACGAAAACCACACGCCCTCCACGCCCTGGCAGTACCACATGGTCCGCTTCATCAAGGACTACGAGAAGACCAAGCCCAAGCAGCACCCCGTCGGCATGACGTTTCAATACAAGGGCGGGAGCAATCAAACGCTCTTCGACAGCCCCGCCGACTGGGTGTCGCCCAACCCCGATGGCGGCTTCCGCGACGACCCGCCCGACATGAAGGGCAAGAAGGTCGTCCTCAACGACACCGACCACCTCTGGGGCATCGGCGGCGACGCCGCCTGGGTCTGGAAGAGCGTCACTCGCGGGCTGAACCCCCTGTTCATGGACCCCTACGCCGGCCTGGTCATCGGCGGCACCTTCGAGGCGAAATGGGACCCCATCCGCCGCAACCTCGGCCACGCCCTCCGCTACGCCAGCCGCATGGACCTCGCCGCGACGACGCCCCGCGGCGACCTTGCCTCGTCGAGATACTGCCTGGCCGATCCCGGCAGGGCCTATCTCGTCTACGCGCCCGGCGGCAAGGTGACGGTGGACCTCTCGGCGGAGTCGGGGCAGTTCGCCATCGAGTGGTTCGACCCTGCCGCGGGCAGGGCCATCGCCCAGGGCAGTGTGCAAGGCGGCGCGCCCCATGAGCTCACAGCGCCCGTCAAGGGCGACGCCGTGCTCTACCTGGCCCGCGCGCAGTAGAAAGGAGACACAAGGATGCGGCAGGGAGTTCCCAGGGAGTCTGCCATCGCAAGTGCAATGCTCGCGAGCCTTGTTGCAGTGGCGACGGCCGCTCACCAGGGTGTGCCGCGGATTGATCCCGACTATACGGTCGAGGTGGATCAGTGGTGGACGACGCACCCGTTCAACCCCGAATCCCCCAAGTACGACCCGCTGATCGTCTCGCCCGAGCCGGTGGTGAGGCTGGCGTCGGGCCAGAGCATCCAGGATGCCATTGACAAGCTGCCCGAGGGCGGCGGCACCATCAGGCTCGGGCCGGGCGCGTACGGCGGCTTCCAGCTCATCGCCCGCAGCAACGTCCACATCATCGCAGATGGCAAGGTGGTCGTGAAGGGAGCCTTCCGCTATGCGGGCAATCGGTGGGCGGTAGACTACGGGTCGTACGACAGAGCCGTCAGCCGCCGCGGAAACCGAATCAAGGAGGTCTGGGAGGCCCACAAGCGCCCGACGAGGAACTACTACATCAAGGGCATCACCTTCGATGGCGGCGGCACCCGCACGACGGCGATCGTCCTCCAGCGGGTCTACGACGTGGTGATTGACGACTGCGTTTTCGAGAACTTCCACAACCCTAAGGCGCATCATCCGGGCACCATTTTGGGCCACGAGGGCCTTAACAACGTCTGGTGCCGCAACTGCACGTTCCGGGGCGCGGGCGTCTTCGCCTCTTACCTCGACGGCGCCCATGGCTCGGGCATGATCAACTGCACCGTCGAGATTGACAGATACAACGGCGGCTTCCTCTACCTCACCAACGACGACTTCACCGAGGACATCAACGAGAACGGCCGGACCGACCGCGAAGAAGAGCGTACGGCGAAGTACATCGTCGTCTACGGCTGCACATACAACGGGGACAACCGCGGCGGCTGCGCGCTCCAGGTCACGGGCGAGAACGTGCTGTTCGTGAAGAACAAAGTGAACGGCACGCTGAGATACCTTGTGGGCTCTGACCCGCGGTGGACCGATTCCGACCCGGAAATCTGCTACCGCTTCTACGGCTTCAAGGTCATCAGCAACACCGTCAAGGCGGTCACCGATGCGGTCCTCCTCTCGCGCAATCTGGCCCTGATCAGTTGCCCGCCGCACATCAAGATGGCCCCACGGATGGGCAAGGCCACCATTCAGGGCAACACCCTCGAGAGCTGCCCGCGCCTCTTGAAGGAGATCACCCTTCCCCATCCCGACATGCGCAAGGAGGGGGCAAGGACGGCCGAGTTCGACGGCCCCAACGTGCTACGGGACAACACCGTTGCCGGGCGGCGCATCGCGGAGGGCGACATCGTGGCGCTTCCGGGACGGGACTGGGAGGCGGCGCCGCCGGCGTCCCAGGGCTGCGACGCGGTGGCCCACATCGCCCCCGGCAGATGAGCCTGTGGGACAGGAGAACACCTCGTGAAGCTGCTGCTCGTTCTGGCTGTGTTCGCGGCCATCGCCTGTGTCACGGCGGGCGAGAGGCCGCCCAGGCCGCGCACAGGCCCCTCCGTGGACCTCTCGCACGGCGACCTCGTCGTTGCGCCCAACAAGCGTTTCCTCGTCCACAAGGACGGCACGCCGTTCTTCTACCTGGGTGACACGGCCTGGGAGCTCTTTCACCGCCTCGACCGCGCCGAGGCCGAACGCTATCTCGAAAACCGCAGGGCGAAGGGCTTCACCGTCATCCAGGCCGTCGCCCTCGCCGAGCTCGACGGCCTCGGCGTCCCCAATGCCTACGGCCACCTGCCGCTGACCAACAACGACCCCACGAGGCCAGCCGTCGCCGACGGCCCCGACAACGACTACTGGGACCACGTGGACTGGATCGTGGCCACCGCCGCCGCGAAGGGCATCTTCATCGGCATGCTCCCCACCTGGGGCGACAAGTGGAACAAGAAGTGGGGCAAAGGCCCCGAAATCTTCACGCCCGCTAACGCCGCGGCCTATGGCGAATGGCTCGGCCGCCGCTACCGCGACCAGCCTATCATCTGGATCCTCGGCGGCGATCGCCCCATCGAGAGCGACACCCACCGGGCAATCATCCGAGCCATGGCCACCGGACTCCGCCGCGGCGACGCCGGCCGCCACCTGATGACCTTTCACCCGATGGGTGGCAGAAGCTCCTCCGAATGGTTCCACACCGACGACTGGCTCGACTTCAACATGCTCCAGAGCGGCCACGGCCACAAGGACGGCGCGAACTACCGCATGGTCGCCGCCGACTACGCCCGCACGCCCCCCAAGCCCTGCATGGACGGCGAGCCGCGCTACGACGACCACCCCGTCCGAGGCTCGAAGACCCCTGACTGGTTCGACGACTACGACGTCCGCCAGGCCGCCTACTGGAACCTCTTCGCCGGCGGCCACGGCCACACCTATGGCTGCCACCCCATCTGGATGATGCGCCACCCGCGCCTCAAGGACGCCCGCTGGCCCGGGCCCGTCCGCCATTGGTGGGACGAGGTTCTCGACCTTCCCGGCGCCTGGCAGATGATGCACGTGCGCCACCTGATGGAGTCGCGCCCCATGCTCGACCGCGTGCCCGACCAGAGCTTCATCGTCGGCGATGACGGCTCCGGCGCCGACCACGTCCAGGCCACGCGAGGCAACGACTACGCCCTCATCTACCTCCCGACGGGCAAGCCCGTCCGCGTCGCAATGGGCAAGATCAGCGGCGAGAGGGCCAAGGCATGGTGGTTCGACCCCAGGACCGGCGAGGCGACACCTGCCGGCGAAGTGCCGAACAAGGGCACGGCCGACTTCACGCCGCCCGGCAAGCCGGGCCGCGGGAACGACTGGGTGCTCGTCCTCGACGACGCCGCGAAGGGCTACGCCGCGCCGGGCTCGCCCCTGCCGTAAGCCACAAAGCGCCAGGAGTGAGAGCCCCATGTCTCGCGTGTGGCTGTGCACGATCGTCTTCGTGGCCAATGCCGCGGCAGGAGAAGCGCCCGTGAACACTGGAACGCTGAAGTCAGTGCTCGAAGTTCCCCTCGGCTCGCGCGTCGGCCAGTGCCGGGCCGTGCCGGTGCAGCTCGGCGAAAGCAGCAGGCCCGCCTTCCTCGCCATCTACTGCGCCGATGCACACGTGGACCCCTGGAGCGAGATGTTCTTCTACCCGACCGACACGCTCAAGCTCGCGCTCATTGATGCCGAGGGCAAGGTCCACTGGCGCCTCGACCTCGGCAAGGGCGTGGTGCCAGGCATGTGGTTCTGCCCCTTCTTCGCCTTCGACCTCGACGGCGACGGGACGGACGAGGTCTACTTCGTCAACAACCTCGACGCCGACCACCCGCTGGGCCATCGCGGGCGCCGCCTCGAGCGCCTCGACGCCCGCACGGGCAAGACCACCGGCCGCTGGCCCTGGCCGGCCAAGAACGCCGACCAGAGCATGAGCCACGCCTACCGCAACTTCATCCTCGGCGGCCACGCCCGCGGCGAGGCCGTGCTCGTCACCGCCCAGGGCACCTACGAGAGCATGCACCTCCAGGCCTGGCGCCCCGACATGACGCCGCGCTGGGAACGCACCATCGCGGCCAACTCCCCCGGCGCGCGCGGCAGCCACATGTGCCCCATCAGCGACCTCGACGGCGACGGCATTCAGGAGGTGATGTGGGGCGAACGTTGCATCGAGCTGGATGCGGGCAAGGAGCTTTTCTGCGCCGACCGCGACGCCTATCGCGGCCACTCGGACGTCGTCCAGCCCTTCACCGACCCGAGGACCGGCCAGTGGCTGCTCTACACCTGCCGCGAGAGCGACCCACGGGCGAAGCCCCGCGTCGTCGTCTTCGACGCCAAGGGCAATCGCGTGTGGGGGGCCGTGGACGAGGGGCACATGGACATGGGCTGGGTCGCCCGCCTCGGCGACGGCGGCGCCCCGGTCGCCATGGCCATCCGCATCGGCAGCAAGGGCGCCGGGCCGGGCGGCACCACCCGCACAGGCGTCCACGAGTTCGTCTTCAACGCCCTCACAGGCGACAAGCTCGACCTCGGCTTCAGCGTCTACCGCACCCTCCCCGTGGACACGGACGGCGACGGCCTGCACGAGCTGGTGCGCACGACCGACGACGGCTCGGTGGAGGTGACTGACCGCCGCGGCAAGCGCCTGGCCGACCTGGGGGCCGGCGGCCACGTGGCTATGGCCTGCAAACTCCTCGACCTGCCGGGCGAGCAACTGCTCATCGCCTATCCCGACGGCACGCTGCGGGTCTGGGCCGACCCCCAGGCCAAGGACAGCGACGCGGCACTCGCCCGCTTCAAGCACCCCCTCTATCGGGCCAACCGCCGGCTCCTCGGCACCGGCTACAACCTCAACGTCCTCGGCGGGTTCTGAGCGCGGAGCACAGGGCTGGCGAGGGGCGCTCAGCCGCCACAACCGGGGGCCGCTGTGGCAGATAGCTGGTTGTGGCGCTTAGCAGAAGCGGGGAAAAACGAAGCAGCCGCCATCGGAGGGCGACAGCGGCTGCTCGTGGTCGGGGCGACTGGATTCGAACCAGCGACCTCCTGAACCCCATTCAGGCGCGCTAGCCAAACTGCGCCACGCCCCGATGACATTAGTAGTCTAGCAGGTCCGAGGGGCGGATGTCAACTGGGACTGAACCTGCGCGACCCCAGTTTTGGTAGACCCCTGGGTTGCCGCGCCCCGAAATGGCGCCCCATGATGGCCAGGGCGCAGCGAAGCGCCGCCCTGGGTAACCGAGGCGGCCTGCTCACAGACGCGCCCGAGCCCCCCGCCAGGCGGTCCAACTCCCCCTAGGCCTGAAGCCTGTCGCGTCCGAGGTTCGCCACCACCCACTGCTTCGGCTGGCTGCCCGCTCGATACCTCTACGATCACCAAGTAATCGTGAGCTTGAAGGCGGCCGTGGGATCTTGCAGGGTGAGGATCATCTTGTGTGGCTACAAACGGCGATGGCCGTTGCGAGTGATATGGCTCCGGGGTGGTTAGATCATGCGTTCCTGAGCTGCTTGAGGAGGTTGGCCATTTCGATGGCGGCGACGGCGGCGTCGGCCCCGCGGTTGCCGGCCTTGGTGCCGGCGCGCTCGACGGCTTGCTCGATGGTGTCGGTGGTGAGTATGCCGTAGATGATGGGCAGGCCGGTGCGCAGGGCGATGTCGGCGACGCCCTTGGAGGATTCGGCGGCGACGTATTCGAAGTGGGGGGTGGAGCCGCGGATAACGGCGCCCAGGCAGATGACGGCATCGTAGCGGCCGCTCTCGGCCATGTGCTTGGCGGCGATGGGCACCTCGCGTGCGCCGGGGACGCGGGCCACCGTGATGTCGGCGTCGGCAGCGCCGGACCGCTGGAGGGCGTCGAGCGCGCCGCCAAGCAGGCGCGAGGTGATGAAGTCGTTGAAGCGGCTGACCACGATGGCAAACTTCAGCCCCTTCGCCGACAGGTCGCCCTCGATGATCTTCGGCATTGCCTTGCCCCTTTCTTTCTGGTTCGCGTTGATTCGCGTGATTCGCGGTTGTCCTACTCCGTCGTCTCCAGCTCGCCGACCTCGGCGAGGTCGCGCCGGGGCACGTCAGCCCAGTGGAAGTCCTTGTCGGACGGGCCGCCCTCCTTCTCGAACATGAAGCGCCAGCGCTGTTTGAACCTCATGCCGTTCTTCACCGTCACGTAGGTGTAGTTGATCGAGGGCGTGTCGCCCGACGTGACGTTCTCGAAATGGTACATTTCCACGGCGGGAAAGTAAAGGACCTTGTGGCCTGCGTGGCGGGCGCGGTAGCAGTAGTCAATGTCCTCGAACTGTAGGGGGTTGAACCCCTCGTCGAGGGGGCCGAGCTGCTCGTAGAGGGAGCGCGGCATCATCCAGCAGGCGGAGATGAGGCATTGGACCTCGCGGGGGGCGTTGAAGGCGGGCGTGTCGCGCGGCTGGCCGCGGCCCAGGAAGTGCACCCAGCCGGTGGGGCTGACCGCGCCGCCGGCGAACTGGATCAGGTAGGGGGGGAAGGGGTAGACGAGTTTCGGCCCCACGATGCCCACGTCGGGATGGGCCTCCAGCGCGCCGCGGAGCCGCTCGAGCCAGGGGCGGGTGCGCGGCACCACGTCGTTGTCGAGGAACACGATGTATCGCCCTTGAGCCTCAGCGAGAGCAAGGTTGCGGCCGGTCACTGCGCCGAGATTGGTCTCGTGGCGTGTGGGGCGGAAGGCGATGCCGGCGGCGCGGGCCTCGGCGGCGAAGGCGGCGAAGAGCTCGGGCGTGGCATCGGTCGAGCCGTTGTCCACGGCGAGAACCTCCAGGGGGCGATAGGCGGAGGCGAGGATGCCGTGGAAGCAGCGGCGGGTGTGGGCCACCTTGTTGTGGGCGAGGACGATGAGGGAGATGAGGGGAGGAGCGTCGCTCATCGCGTGCTGGAGCACACCCAAGATTGCGAAAGCCGGAACACGAAATCCGTGGGAAACCCGAAGCTCAAGACGGCAATCGTACAGACGAGGGCGGGCCGGTGCGCCGGCCCCGCGCTCTCTGGGTTTTCTTCATTCGTCCCTTGTTCTTTGATGTTGTTTCGGGTTTCGTGCTTGGGATTTCGGGTTTCTCGCATCAGTGTTTTCGGATGCGGGGCTTGATGCCTGCGGCCTCGAGGGCCTTGCGCCAGTCGTCGGCCTCGGCGGCGGTGCCGCCGCGGCACACGACGACGACGGTGCGCTCGGCCTGGCGCTGGGCCTCCTCGGGCGGGAGGCCCATGCGCTCGACCATCAGGCGGACAAGGGCGTCGGCCTCTGCGCCACGCACCTTGGCGACGGAGACGTCGTAGCGCGGGCCGGCAGGCTCGGGGGTCGGCGCGACAGGGCGCTGTGGGGAGGCGGCCAGGCCCGTGCGCTGGGGGGGCCGCTGCTGGGGGGCCGGGACCGCCTCGGGCGTGAGGGGCTTGAGCTCTAGGGGCTTGGGCTTTGCGGGTGCCGCCTGGCCGAGGCGGGTCCGGGTCTTCGCCTCCTCGGCTACGGGTCCGGCGGGCCGCGGGGCCGCCGCTGGACCTGCGGGCGCCGCCGGGGGCTCGCTGCTGAGACGCGTGGCCACGCGGGTGCCGGTCTCCTGCACCACTACGGCTGGCGGTGGGGGAGCTGGCTTGGGCTTGGGCGGCTCGGGCCTCGGGGCCGCCGGGGCCGCGGGCCGCGGCTCGGCGGGCGCGTCGGCCGCGCGGGCCGGGGCGGGTGCAGGCGCGGGGGCGGCGGGCGACGCAGGGGCGAGCGCGGGAGCACTGGGCGGCACTGGGGCGGGGGCGGCGGGCGACGCGAGGGCAGGGGGCGGCTCGGGCGCGCGGCTCGCGGAGGCGGACGCGGCAGGCTGCGGAGCCGGGCCCCCTTCCGCTTCCTGGAGAATAGAGTCAAGGGCCTCTGAGAGCGCGGCCACCTCGTCGCCGCCGGCGGGGCCGGTCGCGGGCGCGTCGGCGACCGCGGGCAGCTCGGCCTCGAGCGGCTCGGCCTCGGGGATCTCCTCGCCCTCGGACACGGCGAGTTCCAGCGGCTCGGCCTCGGGGATGGCTTCGGCCTCCGCGGGGGGCGCGGGCTCGGGGTGCAGCGCGGGCGCGGGCCTGGGCGCGGACGCCTCGGCCAGCGAGAGGTGCTGGGGGACGTGGAGCGGCTGGGGCGCGGTGGGGGCTATCTGGGTCGCGGGAGCTTGGGCGGGCCGGGGCGCGGGGGCCGGCGCCTCGGCCGGTGCGCCGGGGGCCGCCGCTGGAGCCGGGGCCGCGGTGGGGGGCGGCGCGGGCTGCCAGCGATGGACGGCGAAGCGCTCGCCGCAGGCTGGGCAGACGAAGACGCCCGCGGGCCGCATCACGGCGGGGGGCAGGGAGGCCCAGCGGAGCTGTTTGAGCTTGCCCACGGGGTCGGGCGTGAGCTTGAGTTGCGCGCCCAGGCGCAACAGGCGGGCGAGATGCGTGCGGAGGTTCACCGCCATCTGCTGGGTGAGGCCGCTGACGAGCACGATGGGGGTGTTTTGGACGGCAAAGGCCGCAGTCTTGGCATCGAGGGGCAACACCTCCATCAGCTCGGCGACGATCTCCTTGGCCTGGGCCGGGTTGATGGCGACGAGAACAAGTTTGAAGTCAGCCTTTGGCGCGGGCGCCGCCATGGGGAGCTCTCCTTCGAGCGCGAGCGTGGTTAGGCGCGCACGCGCCACCGTGGGAATGCTAGCACAAAGCCCACAGCGAGTCAAGGCGCGCACAGATTGAGGCATTTGCGTTGTCTGCGGTTGGGCGTTTCTGGAGCGAGGGGAGGAGGTCGCGTGGGCGGGTGGATTGGCCTTCATGCGGCATAGGACAGGGTCAGGACGCTCCGGAGGGCCGCGCGGAGCTACCCCGGGCCATATGCCCTCCCTGCCCTCCCGTCCCGGCACGCTTCACACGGCGCTCAGGCGGCACGGACAAGGCAGCGGAGAGCCTCCTCCTGTTTCTGCTTGATGCGCCCCAAGGCCATGGCCAGCATCACGATCAAAGCCAACCCCACACGCAGCCGCATCTTCGCC
>Ga0101944_10001005_pt1 | contig 67439 bp, 51 predicted proteins | sample DewCreD2012metaG_FD_75245 | JGI IMG/M metagenome (GOLD analysis project Ga0101944, IMG submission 75245) | Hot spring sediment bacterial and archeal communities from British Columbia, Canada, to study Microbial Dark Matter (Phase II) - Dewar... ... | reverse complement strand
GCGACGGCCCTTCGACGGAGCGCGGAACAGCCCGTCTCGACGTAAGGCGTCGCGCGACAATAACTTACCGGATTTGGGAAGTGGAGCGTAGGCGTTTCGCCCGCTTTTTCGAGGCGGGCGAGACGCCCGCGCTCCCCGAAATCGGTAGTTTATTCTCGCGCCATGCCTTAGCTTTATCTTTGAGAGTCTGACCTCAATCGCTCATGTAGGTATTGTGTCCCCGGAATCCGGCTTGTGGTTCCGCCGAGCCTCTTGCTTGCGTTGGGTGGCTGGTTTACACTTGAGGGGCGGCCCTTCGCCGGGGTTCATTCCAGCCTGGGAATGATCCTCGAACGCGCGAATCGGCCGGTTCCCTCCGAGGATCGAAGCACCTGCCTGCCGATGGAGAACACCGCGTTTTGCTTGGTGAAGGCCGCGCGAACCGGCGGACCCTCTCGGGCCACGAAGCGAAGACTGGTTTGAAGCACGCACACAAGGGAGGACAACCGATGTACAGCAAAGGGTTCATGGGGATGTTGGCGGTCGGAGGGGTCTTGGCGATGATCTTCGCCACGGGCTGCGGCCAGGGAGGTGCGTCGGGCCGGCAGGCCATCTCGGGCACTGTGACGTTTCAAGGCAAGCCGCTGGAACAGGGAACGATCCAAATCATCTCCATGGATCCCGGCAAGCAGGCCATCAGCGGCGGGATGATCAAGGGCGGAAAGTTCAGCATCGCGGCGGACAAAGGGCTTGCGCCGGGCAAGTACCGGGTGCGCATTTCATCGCCCGAGGAAGGTTCGGGCGCGGCCCCGGCGATGCCGGGCGATCCCGCCCCTGTCGCCAAGGAACGCATCCCCCCCGAATACAGCGGCCCCGAAAGCAAATTGGAAATCGAAGTGACCAAGGGTGGAAAAAACGAGTTCAAGCTTGAAATCAAGTAGCCTCGGAGCCGATCCCGTGCGGGATCGCCGCTCTTGCCGGGTTGCGTTGCGAGCGTAAACCGCGGGCAAACATCCCGCGGCGGTGTTTTTGTCTTTCTTACAAGGAGCGTGCCATGCGCAAACGTGGTTTCACCCTCGTCGAGTTGTTGGTGGTCATTGCCATCATCGGGATTTTGATCGCCTTGTTGTTGCCCGCCGTGCAAGCCGCGCGCGAAGCGGCTCGCCGCTCGCAATGCTCGAACAACCTCAAGCAGATCGGCGTCGGCATGCACAATTACCACGACGTCAACAAGAGCCTCATGGTCGGCGCCTACGGCTGCTGCTGGGGCACCTGGAAAGTCGCCCTGCTGCCCTACATCGAACAGAGGAACCTGTTCGGCCAGTACGTCCATGGACCCAAGGGCGTCGACGGCGCCGGCTACGACAACCGCTATGCGCACTCCGTCAACTTGCCGGTGACGACCGCCATGATTCCCACGTTCCACTGCCCCAGCGACACGCCGAACCGGCCCATCCTCAACATCTACTCGCACAACTACGCGTGCAATTACGGAAACACGGTGTACGGGCAGGTGATCGGGAACACCTTCAACGGCATCCGGCACGGGGGAGCCCCGTTCCGGTACATCACGGTGCCCGGCGCGGTGATCGACGGGGCCTACGATTTTTCGTGGTTCCAGGACGGCACGAGCAACACGATGCTGGTCGCGGAGGTGCTAGTCGGACGGGGCAGCGACTTGCGCGGATTCAGTTGGTGGGGCGACGCCTCGGGATTCGAGACGTACCAGGAGCCCAACAGCCCCATTCCGGATCGGATCTACACCGCCGGCTATTGCGTCAACGAACCCGCGTTCAACCTTCCCTGCGCGGTGTCGACCACCACCGATCCGACGATGTTCGGGTCGCGAAGCAAGCATCCTGGCGGCGTGCAGGCCGTGTTTGGCGACGGTTCCGCCAAGTTCATCTCGCAGACCATCGACATCGCCACGTGGCGGGCCTTGAGCACCACGCGCGGCGGCGAGAGCATCGGGCAGTACTGACGCGCTCCGCCGAGCGGACGACGCGCGCCCAAGCAAATAACGCGGAACAAGAAGCCCCCGCCAGGGCTTTTTCAATCTGCGACCCGCACAACGGTTGCGTGACGAGGATCGGGGAACGGTCCGCGTGCGCCGTTTTCCTGCCCACGACGCATTGCCTGGCGGGCCGAGGCGCAACAAGACCATGAATCGCACGCTGATCGTCGTCCTGCTCGTTGGATCGTTACAGGCTCTCGAACGACCGTCGCGGGCCGCTTCGCCGCGACTAAACGTGCTGTTCATCGCCATCGACGATCAAAACGACGGGATCGGCCACTTGGGCGGCCACCCCCTGGCGAAGACGCCGCCCATCGACCCCTGGCCGCGCGGGCACGGCGGGGCGAGGCAAGGCGAGGCAAGGCGACTGGCGAAGACGCCGCCCATCGACCCCTGGCCGCGCGGGGCACCGCGTTTCTCAACGCCCATATCCAATCGCCGCTGTGCAATCCCTGCCGCACGAGCCTCATGCTCGGGCTGCGTCCTACGACCACGGGTATCTACGGGCTGGCCCCGTGGTTCCGCGACCTGCCCCAGTGGCGCGACCGCGTCACGTTGCCGCAGCACTTTGCCGCGCGCGGTTACCCTTCGGTCAGTCGTTCAAATTTCAATTTTCGCCGCGCAGGCGTCTGAACTCCGTTTCAAGACCACGGGCGACGAAAATTGAAATTTGAACGACTGACCGCAGACTATCCGACCGACCTGGAGGGCGTCAGCCTCGTGCCGCAGCTCAAGGACGCCGCCGCGCGCCGCGACCCTCCGGCGATCACCAGCCATAATCAGGGCAACCACGGGATCCGCAGCGAGCGCTGGCGGTACATCCGCTACGCCGACGGGAGCGAAGAACTGTACGACATGCAGGCCGATCCGCGCGAGTGGACCAACCTTGCCGGGCGATCCGAGTGCGCCACGGTGATCGCCGAACACCGCCGATGGCTGCCGAAGATCGACGAGCCGCCTGCTCCCGGCAGCGCGCACCGCATTCTGACCTATGACAAGGCCACGGACGAAGCCGTTTGGGAAGGGCAGACGGTGCGGCGCGGCGATCCGATTCCGGAATAGCGTCGGAAGCGCGCGAGAACGAGGCAACCCAAACAACGGAGCTTGAACGATGGTCAGCGGCACGGGGCGCCGCTTGCCGCGGTCATCGGGAAGCCCATGTTTCCCGATCCGTCCAGCGCGGCGTTGGCCTCGCCTTCTTCGGAGGCTTGCGCCCTGCCGCTTCGGCCGGGGGGCGACTTTCTTCGGCGGCGTCCACCCCCGGGGTTCGTTTCCCGGCGGGGGCGTGCGCGGTGGCGACGATCCCCTTTTCCCGTTTTGGCGGCGATCGAGTTCTGGTAGACTATGGAGTCCGTCTGAGACCGCCTGCCGTTTGCCATGCTGCGCTTTGCGACCCTCGCGCCGCAACCACCGTTGCCGCTGTTGATCACCGGAATCACGGGGGTAACCGGCTACCACGCGCTGCGGTACTTCCAAGCCCGGTATCCCGGTCAAGTGATCGGCATCCGCCAGGAAGACGATCCGCGTCTGTCGGGCCCCGGCGTGGTGGCGTGCAACGCCGAGGACCGCGAGGCGTTGGCGAAGCTGTTCGATCGCCACGGCTTTGCCTCGGTGCTGGACTGCGCGGGCAATTGCGCGCTGAAGGCCTGCGAACTGGATCCTGCCCTGGCGCGCCGGCTGAATGTCGAGGGGGTTGAAAACTTGCTGGCCCAGTCGGTCCGCATGGGCGCGCGCATGGTGCATCTGTCCTGCGACCTGGTTTTCTCCGGCAGGAAAGGCGAGGATTACGTCGAGACCGATCCGACCGATCCCGTCACTGTCTACGGGAAGACCATGGTGGCTGGCGAGCGGGCCGTGCTGGAGGCCGATCCCAAGGCGTGCATCTTGAGGATTTCGCTTCCGATGGGCCGAAGCCTCAACGGGCACGCCGGGGCCATCGACTGGATCGCCTCGCGGTTCAAGAAGTCGCGTCCCGCCACGCTCTACACCGACGAAATCCGCACGCCGACCTACGCCGATTGCCTCAACCGCGTGTGTGAGGCCGTGCTGGGGGGCCATTTGGCCGGGATTTACCATGCCGGAGGACCTCGCCGCTTGAGCCTCTTTCAAATCGCCCAAGTCATCAATCGCCTGGGCGGCTACGACCCGGAATGCCTGTTCGGGATCCCGAGGACCCACGCCGGTCCCATTCCGCCGCGCGCGGGGAACGTGTGCATGAACTCAGACAAATTGAGGCATGCCCTGGGCTACCCCCCGTTTGCGCCTTGGCCTGTCGAGGAGCGTTGGGTTCCCACCCACCGCAAGTGGCACTACGAGCGGCCCGCGAATGAACCCCGATCGCCCGAATTCCTCGATCAGGTCCTGGCCCGCCTTCCCCGGAACATGAGCTATGCTTGAAATGGGGCGCGGGGTTCCCCTGCTTGAATTGGAGGCGTTGCCGTGAAGCGACTGCTGCAATTCGCTGCGAACGATCAAGGGGCCACAGCGGTCGAATACGCGGTGATGCTCAGCCTGATCGTGTTGGTCTTGCTTGGCTCGGCGGCCCTGGTTGGACAGCGGACCCATGGCATGTGGTCGAGCATTCAGACGAACCTGACCGACAGCGGCGCCCTCAAGTAGCCCGAAACATCTCCACGAAGCACAGGCCGATCAAGGTCTTGGCGTCCTCGATTTGCCGATCGCGGGCCAGGGCCAAGGCTTCGTTCCAGGGCAGGACCACCGGTTCGATCCGTTCGTCGGGCTGAAGGTCGGGGGGCCCCGGCTCCAGGCCCGTCGCCAGAAACAGGTGCATCCGCTCGTCGAGGATTCCGGGCGAGGCGTAAAACGACGTGAGCCACTGCATGGATCGGGCCCGATAGCCGGTTTCCTCCGCCAGCTCGCGATGCGCGGCCAAGACCGGCTCTTCGTCCGGTTCCAACGTGCCCGCGGGCAATTCGAGGAGATGCCGCCCCACGGCCGTGCGGTAGTTGCGGATCAGCACCACGCGCCCATCGTCCAGACGCGGCAGCACCACCACCGCCCCTGGGTGGCGGATGATTTGCCGCACGTGCTGGCGCCCGTCGGTCCCCTCGGTCCACTTGCGGACCACGTTGAAAATCTGGCACTCCAGCAGCAGTTCCTCATCGTCGCGGGGATGCATCATTCGACCTCCAGGAGGGCCTCGACTTCACCGTCGCGCCGGAATCGGGCCACGAGCGTTTCCGACGACAAGTTGTGGCCCAACAGCGTGCGGTTCGCCTTGGGCGCGAGCGAACGATAGATCAGCCATTGCAGGGCGCCGATCTGCACGCGAAATCCGACGGCCGCGTCGTCGGCCACGGCCCGGAGTCGCTCGGCCACCGTCAGCCGCCTCCAGGTGAGCGCGTGAGCGAATCGGGAGGGCGCAAGATCGAAGAACAGGGGGGCGAAGAGGGTCCGTCCGCGGACCGTTTGGATGAGCTGGAGGGCGCCGTCGACTTGAGCCAACGAGCCCGCCCCGGCCGCAGCCCGCCATTCCGGCAAGGCCAGCGGCAGGACCAACGCGCGGCGGCGGCGGGCGACCAGAAACCCTTCACGGCTCTCCTCGGCCCCGCGGAACACGACGCCCGGCCCCAACCGCCACCGCGAGCGATATTCCAGCTCGGTCGGGCCAGAGGCCAAGACGGCGTCGGCCACCAGCAGGATTCGGTCCCTCGGGGCGAGAAACAAATGGCGTTCGACGGTGATCCCCTGGCTCCACTCGCTCGAAAGCTCCAGGTAATCGGCTTCCTCGTCGCAGACGCGAAGCACCTGTTGCCAGCGGGTGGACAGCCTCGCCAGGCGGCCGTTTCTCCGGACCTGGCAGGTCCAGTCGCCACTGCCAAGCAGCTCGCCGCCGCTTCTCAATTCGACCCGCACCCGCCGACCGCCGTAATCCACCTCCAGCGACGGATCCCCGGCCGACCGGCCGGCCCGAAGCACCGCCGCGCGATCGTTCTTGGAGGAGGCTGGACGGTTCGCCATCTCTTGCCCCGGCCACCGGGTTCCGCCGGCGCCGCACTCGGAAAGGCTTGGTTTCCGCTTCATTGCCGGGCGTTTCCCTCGGACGCTCCGGGCGTCGTGGAGGACTGTTGCCGCGGCGCGATGCGCTCTATACTGCGTGCAGGCGGCGGTGAAGCTTCGTTCCAGCAAAACCGCATCGCTCTTGCCCGCGCGAAGCCTGACGGGAATCCGGCAGCGCGTCGCATCGTTGGAAAACGGTCCCTCATTCTATGCGAGGCGTGTTGGCGATGGAACTCTTCTTTCGCGGCGGCGGATGGGACTCGCGACGGGTCCCCAACGGCTGGGCACGGCTGGTCTGGGTTGTTTGGGTAGCGGCGTTGGGGCTCGCGGGCGAGGCCGCGGCCGCGGAACCGCGATCTCCCGCCGGACCCGAGCCTCGTTTGGAATTGACGATCACCGGTCCGCAACAGGCCGCCGTGGGAACAAAGGCGACCTTCGATCTGGAGATCCGCAACGCGGGGAATCTCCCAGCGACGAATCTGCTGGTGATCGATCATTTCGATCCGGGGCTGGTTCACGAAGCGGCCCCGAGCCCCATCGAGCATGACCTGAAGCCCCTTCGGCCGGGCGAATCGCAGCGGCTGCGGCTGACGTTTCGGGTGGCCCGCCCCGGCAAGCTGACCCATCAGGTCACCATCGTCCACCAGGGCAAGGTCGTCACGGCCGCGACCTCCTCGGTGATCGGCGAGGGAAGCGGGGAGCCGGACACCGGCAAAACCGATCCGCGAGCAGGGGCCAAGGCAGATTCCAAAATGGCCGCGGCGGCCAAGCCAGCCAAGCCCAAACCTTCGGCAGGGGACGGGGAATTCGAGTTTCCCGAAATCCCGCCTCGCCCGGACACGCCGCAGGAAGACAAGCTGCCGGACTTGGGCCCCCCGCTGGTCGATCGGCCCGAAGCGCTCAAGCGTCTGAACGACAAGTATCCCGTGTGGATCGACCGGGAGAAGCGGAGCGTGGTGCTGGTCGGCGTCGTTTGCCAGCGTCAGTCGCCGCTGGAGTTGTTTGCCTGCCTGAGGAATTCGAAGGAACACGAGGCCGTGGTTTCGGTCCCGACCAAAGCCGCGTTCGTCCACGCGGCCCTCCTGGCCGTGGGGGCCGAACCCGGCTCGCCCGTGCAGTTCCGCCCCAAATATGTCCCCGCCAGCGGTTCGGAAATCGAGATCACCTGCGTCTGGAAGGACGCCAAAGGCCAACGGCAGACCGCTCGGGCCCAGGACTGGGTTCGCAATGTCAAGACTGGAAAGGCCCTCGAGTATCCTTGGGTTTTCGCGGGCAGCCGATTTCAAAAGAACTCGGTCACCGGCGAGACCTATTACCAGGCCGACGCCGACGGCGATTTGATCTGCGTGTCGAATTTCCCCGGGGCCATGCTCGACTTGCCGATCCAGAGCACGTCGTCGGACAGCGAGCTGCTTTTCGAGGGGTTTACCGAACACATTCCGCCGCGAGGCACCCCGGTCACCCTCATCCTCACGCCAAAACCCAAAGGCGCAAAACCCGCCCCGGCCGCAAAATAGCGCGACCCCTGGGTTGGCGCGGGACGAAGCGGGGGGCCGCTTGGGGCCAAGCGTTGGGCTGTGGCGGGATGATCTGTTCAGGCGGGCGGGCCGTTGCCGGCCTGGGCCTCCCGCCCGCCAACACGGCAGTGGGCGAGAATCTCCTGGGCTGACGCGAGATAGCCTACGTAAAACGGCCCGAATTCGGCGTACCGAGCGCTCGCTTCGTCGAAACGCATACGATACACGATGTCCTTGAGGAACTCGGGATTGCGGGCCCAAAGGGTCACGCCCCATTCCCAATCATCCAACCCCAAAGCGACCGTGATCAGTTGCGTGACCTTGCCCGCAAACTTCATCCCGCTCTCGCCGTGTTGGCCCATCAGCCGCGAGCGCTCGGCAAAATCCAGGAGAAACCAATTGGCTTCCGGTTGGCGGCGTTTGTTCATCGGATAGAAGCAGACCGCCGGCCAGGTGGGCAGGTCGGGCGTGAGGCGCTGCCGGTGCATGACCTCCAGACGCCGTTCGAACTGCTTAAGCCGAACGCGGTATTCCTCCCCTGCTGGATCCAGACCCTTGGCCGCCAGCTCCTGGCCGTATTGCTCCAGCGTGGGAAGATACTCCGAGACCTCGGTCAACGACACAAACGACCAGGCCGGCGTCAAGGCCGCGCCCAACGGACACGCCAGCAAGCGTTGATGAACGCCGTTGACCACCAGGGGATCCGCGTCCAAGGCCACAAACGCGAAATCGGCCTTGTGGCCGCTGATCGTCAACGTCTGCAACCGGGCCGGCGCTCCCGGGGCGGCAGGATCCAACACGCTCTCGAACTCGCGGCACCCGTCGCTCAATTCGCTCGGGCCAAGGTGCCGCAACTGGGCGCGATCAAAGCGATAGAAGTAATGGCCCACATGCCAACCCCTCAGCGGCCGGAGCGACGCCTCGGGGAGGCCTTCGGTCTGCTCGTGCGTCATGCCGTGGACAAATCCCCCGCTAACGAACGGCCGTCCGCCTCAGCCGGTTGAAAGCAAACGGTTTACGCTTTCCATCAGTCGGTCCATGGCAAACGGCTTGCGGATATAGTCGTCCACCCCGAGCATCTCCGCGTAGGCCTTGTGCCGACTTCCTTCATTGGCCGTAATCATGATCACCCGCATCGGCACGCGCCGCGTCCGACGCAGACGTTCCAAGACCAAGAACCCGCTCCGCTTGGGCATCATCATGTCCAAGATCACCAGGTCCGGATCCTCGCGCTCGGCCATGGCCAATCCCTGGTTGCCGTCCCGGGCGACCAGGATCTCGTAACCCTTGGTCTCCAAGGCGAGCCTCATCGACTCGACGATTTCCGGATCGTCATCGACCAAGAGGATGCGTTTCTTCGGCGGACCGCCATTGGGTTGCGTTTCCTTCGGTTGCTCATCCATGGTTTGGTTCCTCCGCAGCGCCCCTGGGCGTTTCGTGACTGCCTGGCTCCATTGTCGCCATTCCCGCACGCCCGACAAGGCCATTGCCGCTATCGTGGACGATCGTTCCACCCTGAAGTGCGATCACGCGCTCTCCGTAGCGGCTTACCCACTCTTGATGCGTGACGAGGACGACGGTTCCCCCATCCTTGTGGTATTGCGCGATCAGGTCCAGGATGGCGGCCGCATTGTCCACGTCGAGGTTCCCGGTCGGCTCGTCGGCCAGAAGCAGGGCGGGCCGGTTCAACAGGGCCCTGGCAATCGCCACCCGTTGGCACTCTCCCGTGCTCAATTCAGCCGGCCGATGCGTGCGGCGATGATCCAGACCGAATCGGGCAAGCAACTCCCGGGCGCGATCCCTGGCGGCGGCCTTTTGGCCAGGCAACCCGGCCAAGGCCACATTCTCCAAAACGTCGAGGTAGGGCAAGAGATGGAACGTCTGGAAGACGAATCCGATGGATCGGGCGCGAAAGGCTGCCCTCTGGGCCGGCGACATCGCCGCGAGATCTTCGCCTGCCACGTGGACGCGCCCCGCCGTAGGGGTGGCCAATCCGCCAATCAGGCTCAACAACGTGGTCTTGCCACTGCCGCTCGGTCCGCGCACGATCGCGAATTGCCCCGAGGGAACTACCAGATCGATCCCCGCCAAGGCATGGACCGGGCCTGCGGAAGTCGCATAGGTTTTCTCGACGCGCTCAAGACGAAGCATGTTGCTGCCTGCGGACAAGGATCAACCCCACGGCCAACACCACGAAAGCCATTCCGGCCAAACCCAGCCCCAGTTGCCATCGCTGGCGCGACGAAAAACGCTCCGCGGCGCGGGCCTGGTTTGGGACGCCGCCGTCCGGCGACAAGGTGCCAGCGGTCGGCACTGGATCCTGCTGGGATGGCCCCGGCGATGCCGCTGCGGATGGATCCCCGGCCGAAGGAGACGGCGAGATCACCGCCGCAACCGCGGTTGGGGGGGCTCCTGACTCATTTCCCTTGGCCGGCGGCGAAACGCTCCCGTCGGCCGACATTTCGGCATAGAGCGGAGGGCCGGGGGTTGCCTCCTCTTCGGCGGCGAACCGCTCGGCCGTGGCCTCCCAGTCCCAGCGCATCAGCAAGTCCAAGCCGGGGTTCTGATCCTTGATCGTACACGAGCACCGGTCGCCGAGAAATCGGAGCAAGCCGGTAAGACTCTCGACCGTGACCTCCTTCCCGATCCCCGGCGGCATCACACGCCCCCGCCCGTAGATCGCAAACAGCATCGGCTCATACGGAGGCTTGAGATCCTGAGCGTCGGGCGTCATCGCGGCCAGGCACTTCAACAGCCATGTTTCCGCCGCGTTCGAGCGATTCAGCTTGAGCAGGGCCACGCGAATCGCGCTTCGCAACGCGCCGGGCCCGTCGGCCGACGCGGCGTCGCCGCTCGGCGGAGCCCTTCCGACATCGTCTTTCGACGTGGTTGGCCCTGAATCCTCGGGCGAATCCGCGAAAAGTCTTCCCGCCGCGGCAATGGACATGACCCGGCGCGCCACGGTCTCCATGCGCGCGGTCTCCTCGGGCTGGTCGCCCTCCAGAATGAGCAGCACGATTCCGTGTCCCTCGTGGAACCGCTGGCCGATCTCGGATCGCAGGGGGGACTCGACGATCTGCCGGGCGGCGGCCAAATCGATCGGTCCGGTGAACAGAGGGTCGCCCCATGGGGCAACCACCACGTACCGTGGAAGTGTCTTGTCGCCGACGTCCTGCCACGTCTTTCGGACCGAATCGGGCAGGGCTTCCAGGGCGTCTTTCCGATCGAGGTCCACCGGCGTGACGCTAACGTTTGGCGCCACCCCGTCCTTGTCTCGGTCGGCCAACGCGGCGTGGATGGCTTGATCGGCCTGGGGCACCGCTTTGCGATGGAAATAAAAGACCTCGTAGGCCATCGGGGTCCAGCGGTACATCGCATAACGGTAGACTGGCGTGTCGCAAGCCCAGCCCGCCGCAGCCATGGCCCACCACACCACGACGCCCGCGCACCCGACCGCCGCCCCGATCGTCGAGGGGCATCGAGACCGGGTATGGCCGCCGCACCCGATGAATTCCCGCCTCTCCATTTTCAGCCACCTCGCGTTCAAGGGACTTTCCGAGCAACCCATTTATACGGCCGAACGCATCCCAAAGCAAATCCCAAGCCCCCCAGGCAGCCACGACGTCCATCAACGCCCCGGTTGGACAGGACGGGATCCGTAAAGGTAAGCGGTCACGGGGACTGTCACGATTTTCGCGGCGAAGTCCGCGGAAATGGGACTGTCACCCAGGCCGGTCAGGGGGCCGACGCATTTTTCGGCGCGAAACGGCCCGAAAAACGCGCCAGTCCCCGGCCTGTGAACGGTTACCCGTAAAGCGTGAATGCGGTTCCGGTGGGAACGGGAGCGGCGCGCGGTCACGCCCGGCCGACGGCCCAAGCCACTCGGGCGTTCCCTTATCCCGGACACCGCACCCAACCGAACCACCGGCAGAACATCCCAGCCATACGGTCATGCGGTGGTTGCACAACCGCCGTGAATCCCGATGATGCGACGCAATGCCCAGGGCGTATTACTGCGGCTCGTGGTGGGGTGGCGATCCACCCGAAAAACCACTGCCAAATCCGGCGCGGCGGTGCGACGATTTGCCGCAAGCCCCGTCGCGGAAATCATCCGCCACAAAGCGGCAACGCTCCCAAGAAACATCGCAACCCCATATAAAATATGGGGTTGTGTGCACTGCTCACGGAGTTGCGTCAGAACTTGCCAGAAATCATTAGCGGAGAGGGAGGGATTCGAACCCTCGGAGGAGCTTATAGCCCCTCACGGATTTAGCAAACCCGCGCATTCGACCACTCTGCCACCTCTCCGAGATCGCCTGCTTAACAGTTTGCCTCCCTTGTCGCCTGCTGGATGGTCTCCGAGTAACCGTTCGCCGGGACTGTCCCGATCTTCGCGGCGAAGTCCGCGAAAATGGGACTGTCCCCCTTGGCCCGCGGCCTGTGAACGGTTACGTCTCGGATGCACTGCTTGATGGTCACTCGACACTCCAGTTGACCCGACCGACGTGGGCCGAACCACGGCCTTCGCAACCCATTTCCAACAAGCAGACTTCAGGCCATGTCCAAGTCTACCACCGCGCGGGGCCGCCGTAAAGCTGTTCGACTCTCCGCCGGGCCGCCAAGCCGCGGATTCCGTCTGAACCGTGGGAACCCGCGCCGGACGCGACTCGCCCCGTTCGCAAGGCCATGCCAGCAAACATGCACGGATTTCAGGTCGGCCTTGTCTCGACCGGGTCAGGCAGACGCCGACTCGGCTCCGCCAGTTCGCTGCGGTAGACCGTCACGTCCTCGGAGGCATCGAAGCGGGGGCATCCAATTTGTTCGGGCGGTTCGGCGCGGCAGGCGGCTATTCCAAGGGCAGTCTCACCGGACGGCCTCCCTGTTCGATCGACCGGTCGATGGCCAGGCACAATTCGTGCGTGTGGTACGCGTCGGCGATGTTGCAATGCGACTCGCGCCCCTCGCGGATGCAATCGACAAAGTGATTGATTTCGGCGTCGAAGGGGTGGTGGTGGACGTCGCCGCTGTCCGGCAGCACGGTGGGGACCACGGTCCAGCCGGTTTGGCCGGGGAAGAGCTTTTTGGACCAGATCCGGTTGTCGCGGATCGTGCCCTCGGTGCCCGCTAAATCGATATTGAACGTGTACGGCATTTCGCAGTCGAACAGGGCCGCGGTCTTGCCGACGATGCCGCCGCGAAAGCGGAGGATCGCCACCACATTGGCGTCATATTCGAACGCTCCCCTCTTGTTGTTCGCCATGGCGGACACTTCGACCGGTTCGTCGCCGGTGAGCCAGCGCAACCCGTCCAAGGCGTGGCATCCCCCCAGCAGCATGGCGCTTCCGCCGGTCTTCCGCCTGCTGTGCAGATTCCAGGCGTGGTGGGTGGGCCTGAGGCCATGCCAGTAATCCAGCTCGGCGTAGAACACCTCGCCGATTGCCCCGGCGGCGACCAGCGACTTGATGTTCTGGAACGCCGGATTCCAGCGGAGCACGAAACCGGCCAGGCTCCGCACGCCAGCCCGGGCCACCGCGTCGCGCAGCGCGCGGTTCTCTTCCATGGTCAGGGCGATCGGTTTTTCGACCAGCACATGCTTGCCGGCTTGGGCGGCGGCGATCGCTTGCTCGGCGTGGACGTGGCTGGGCCCGCAGAGATCGACGACGTGGACGGCCGGGTCGGCGAGCACGGCCTCGTAGTCGTCCCCCACCCGGCAGTCCACCCCCAGGCGCGCGGCAAGCTGCGCCGCCCGCTCCCTGTGCACGTCGCTGATCGAGACGATGCGCGCGTGGGGGTTCTTGGTCCAACTCGCGGCGTGCGCGCCGGCCACCCAGCCTGCCCCGTGAATCGCGACGCCTAGTCTTGCGTTTTCCATGTCACCTCCTCGTCGAGCCATTTGAGGTAATCGGCGCTGGCCGCCGTGATGGGCAGGGCGAGGATTTCCGGGACCTGGTAGGAATGCACTTCGCGGATCGCCTGCTCGATCCGATCGTAAAGCTCGCGGCGGCTCTTGGCCGCGCAGAGCCATTCCTGGCTCGTCTCCACCGCCCCCTGCCAGCGATACGTGCTCTCGATGGGCCCGACCACCTGAACGCAGGCCGCCAAGCGCTGCTCGACGAGCGTGCGCGCGATGCGGACCGCCTCGTCGCGCGAGGCGGCGGTCGTCAGCACCTGAATATGCCCAGTCATCGTGTCCTCCCCGCTTTTTTCCTTGGGCGTGTCGGCCGCGGCTGCTTCATCATCGCTGTGACGGGTCACGCGCCGGGGGGCCGCGATGGCGTCAGCCGCGAAGCGCGATGCCCTCGGACTGCAAGAATGCCAAGAATGCGTCGCGGAATGCGTCGATTTGCTCGCTGGTGAGCGTGCGGTCCCAGGCGCCCAGCCAATAGCGGAACGAGTAGGAGCCCTTGCCCGGCGGGAGCCCCTTGCCTTTGTAAACGTAGAGGAACTCCCGGCGCATGACGAGCGGGTGGGAGAAGGCGTCGAGGCGCGATTCGAGGGCGGCGAAGCCTTGGGTGAGGTCCCAGACGAGCGAGAAATCCTGCCACGAGCCGGGGTAGATCGGCGGGGCCTGGTACTTGAGTTCTGGATAGATCGGGCCGTCCAGGGCCTCGAGATCCAGTTCGAACCACAAGACCTGGCCGTCCGGGGCCACGGTCTCCAGGATCTTCCCGCTCAATGCCCCCAGGCTTCCCACCTGTTTGCCGTTGCAGGTCACCGAGACGAAGTAATGGGGAACTTGCCAGGGGACGTCGCCGGGCGGCTTCTTTTCGCCGGTCTCGCAAGCGTCGGCGGAGGGGAGGGGGATTGGATCGGCCGCCGAGGACTCGAATCGCAACGCGCCGCAACTCAGCACCCGGCCGAGGTCCTCGATCACGCCGCGGACTGCCCGAAAATGCTCCTCCAGCGTCGGTTGGTGCATCTGGTGGAAACTGACGCCGCCCAGGCGCGTCCCCTCGATCGACGCGCCGTCGTCCGCCGCCGAGTAGACGCGGCCAATCTCGAACAGGCGGAAACTGTCCCGATGGACGCGGTTGCGGCCCACCAGCGCCAAGAGATTGGGAATCAGCGTGGTCCGCAGGAGCCGGTTCTGCTGGGCGCTGGGGTTTTTGAGCACCAACGCTCTTTGGGGAGTAAAGCCCAGTTGCCCGAGCCATGCCTCGTCGAACCAGCCGTAGTTCTGGACCTCGATAAAGCCGTGGCCCTGGGCCAAAAGTCGCCGGGCCTTGTGCTCTCGGCGAAGCGGGCGCTCGACGTGCAGCGGCCGCATGGCCACCGATGGCATGCGCGGCTCGATGCGGCCGTAGCCGTAGACGCGGAGGACCTCCTCCACGATGTCGGCGGGAATGGAAATGTCCTTCTCGCTGCGGTGCGGCGGGATGCCGACGCGAAGCTGCCCGGCCGCGTCGAATCGGGCTTGAAACCCGAGCGCCGTGAGGATTCTGGTCACCTCGTCATCGGCGATCTCCTTGCCCGCCAGGGCGTGCAGGAGGGTTCGCGGCATGACCAACGGGCGGAAGTGGTCTTTGAGATCGCCGGCTACGGTGAGGCGGGAGGTCACCTCGGGCTGGGCCCCCGCCTCCTGGATCAGACGCAGGATTCGGGCGATCGCCGTTTTCACGTTGGCGGGCGGTTGGCTTTTCTCGAATCGTTGGGCCGAATCGGTGCGAAGGTCCAGCCGCACGGAGGTGCGGCGGATCCGCGCCGCCTTGAAGTTGGCGCTTTCCAAGAGGAGCCGGCGCGTGTCGGGCCGGACCTCGCTGGCCAGCCCGCCCATGATGCCCGCCAGGGCCACAGGCTCCGTCTGGTTCCAGATCAACAGATCGTCGGGCAGCATTTGCCGCTCTTGGCCGTCGAGCGTGGTGAACGCGCCCGCGCGGCCCATCGGCGCCACGCGGATCGCCCGCACCAGGTCGCCGTCGAAGGCGTGAGTGGGCTGGGCCAGTTCGAGCATCACGTAGTTGGTGACGTCGACCAACAGGTTGAACGTCCGCTGGCCCAGGGCGTGGAGCCGCCGCTGCATCGCCAGCGGCGAAGGGAGCCCCGGCGGCACGCGCAATTCCAAGCAGGCGTAGCAAGGGCAGTTCTCGAAGTCCTCGACCGTCAAGGGAAAGGCCGGCAGGTGGTCGTATGGCGACAAATTGGCCGTCGGAAGCGGGCGAAGCTCCCGGCCAAAGATGGCCGCCAATTCCCGGGCAATGCCGTAGTGCCCCCACAGGTCCGGCCGGTGGGTAAGGCTCTTGTTGTCGATCTCGAGGATCACGTCCTCGGCCGGGACCTGCGCGGCCAGCGGAGCGCCATTGGCGAGCGACGCCGGGCATTCCAGCAGCACCTCGTGCCATCGGCTCATGCCCAATTCCATGGCCGAGCAGAGCACGCCCTCGCTGCGCCGGCCGCCGACCTCGGTCGCTTCGATCCGCATCCCTCCGGCCAACGTCGTGCCCGGCGGGGCAAAGGCCGCCTTCATCCCCACGCGAAGATTCGGCGCCCCGCAGACGGTCGCGTAGGGGCGCGAACCGGCGTCCACGGTCGCCAACCGGAGATTCCCCGCGAGCGGCTCCACGGCGGTCACTTCCCCGATCACCACGCCCTCCACGCAACGGCGGAGCACCTCGAAGCCCTCCACTTCGGCCGTGCACAGCGTAAGGCGATCGGCGATCGTCGCCGGGTCGAGGCCCGACAAATCCACGAAGTCCGAAATCCAGTCCAAGGAGATTTTCACCAGCTCGTCCTCGTTGTCTGTGAAATGGTCTTGCGTCTCGTTCCCAGGGGCTGGGGGGCCAACAAGCCGGTTCAGCAGGCGGAAACCGGACTTGGAAGACCGAAAGCCAAAGTCCCAGGCCGTCACACCGCCGCCGGGAATTGTTCGTAGAATCGAATGTCCCCGGAGTTCATCAGGCGAATGTCGGGAATGCCGAATTTCATCATGGCCAGCCGCGTCAGGCCGAGTCCGAAGGCGAAACCGCTGTACTTGGAGGTGTCGATCCGCCCGAATTCGAGCACGCGGGGGTGGACCAGCCCGCAGGGGATCAACTCGATCCAGCCGCTCCCCTTGCACGTCGAACAGCCCTTGCCGCCGCACAGGAGGCACTGGGCGTCGAGTTCGAAACCCGGTTCGACGAAGGGAAAGAAGCCTGGCCGCAGGCGCACGGTCACGTCGCGGTGGAAGATCTGGCTCAACAGGGCTTTCATCACGGCGATCAGGTTGGCCACCGAGATGCCCTCGTCGACCATCAGGCCTTCGAGTTGATAGAAAGTGTTCTCATGGCTGGCGTCGATCGCCTCGTAGCGAAAGCAGCGGCCGGGAAAGATCGCCCGCAGCGGAGCCCCGAACCGTTCCATCGCCCGAACCTGGATCGCCGAAGTGTGCGTGCGAAGGAGCATCCCATTGGTCAGCCAATACGTGTCCTGCATATCGCGGGCGGGATGGTCGGAGGGGATGTTCAGGGCGTCGAAGTTGTAGTATTCCCTTTCGACCTCTGGGCCGGTCAGGACCATGAAGCCCATGCCCTGAAAAATGTCCTCCAACTCCATCTGCACCAAGGCGATCGGATGGATGCAGCCAACGCTGTGGCCCGTGCCGGGGAGCGTGCGATCCAGGGCGGCCAACACCGCGGCCGGGGCCGCCGCCTCCCGGGCCTTGGCGGCTTCGAGGGCCTGGGCAATCTCGGTTTCGGCCAAGGCCTTCAGTTCGTTGAGCTGCCGGCCGAAATCGCGTTTTTGTTCCGGCGTCAGCTTGCTAAAGTCGGTGTTTTTCGCCAGGAGGGTGATCGTTCCTTTTCGACCGAGGTAACGAATACGCACCTGCTCGATCTCTTTGGCGGACGCAGCCTTCTTCAAATCCGCCAAAAACTGCTCGCGAATCTCACCCACAGAGGCTACTCCATCTAACCCATGAGAATGGCATACAGGGCATTCGCCCGCCTATGCCCCTGGAACATGCACCTGGGGAACGCAAAAATGCTAAGCATACAGGGAGACCCAACGGACTAAAACCCTCCGGCGGGGAGTTTCATGCCCACGATTCTCGAAATACCCGAGGTAGCCGGCCTGGACGGCCGTCGCGGTCTGGTCCGCATCCCCCCCGAATTGGATGTCCCACTCACGGATCGAGTGCGGCAGATTCTGGACACGGCCGAGTTTCGCCGTCTGGCCCGGGTCAGTCAATTGGGTTTGGTGTCGCTCGTCTATCCGGCGGCCCATCATACCCGATTCGAGCACTCGTTGGGCGTCTACCGGCTGGCCCTGCTGTTCCTGAAACGTCTGGCCTACGACGAACGCTTTGCCCGACTCGTTCGGCCCGAGGACGCCGAGTTGTTCATCGTCACGGCGCTGTTGCACGACCTGGGCCATTGGCCGTTCTGCCACCCGATCGAGGACCTGCATCTGGCGAGCGTGCCCAGTCATCAATTGTTCGCCAACAGCTTTTTGCTGGAAGGCGAGATTGCCGATGCGTTGCGACAGGACTGGGGTATCCACCCCCGCGACGTGGTCGCTCTGTTGAGCGAAAAGCCCCGGGATCCTCCCTCGCGGATCTTGTCCAGCATGTTGTCGGGTCCGATCGACATCGACAAGATGGATTACCTGTTCCGCGACAGCCTCCATGCCGGCGTTCCCTACGGGCGGAATTTCGACCAGCCGCGGCTGATCGGCAGTCTGTGCCTGAACGAGTCGGGCGACGGTCTGGCGATTACCGACAAGGGCAAGACGGCGGCCGAGATGCTCGTTTTTGCCCGATACGTGATGTTCAGCGAGGTGTACTGGCACCACGGCGTCCGCGCGGCGACGGCGATGCTCCAGCGGGCGTTCTATCTGCTTCACGGCGCGCTGGACCTGGACGCCCTGTTCCGCTTGGAAGAGAACCCGATGGTCGAGGAACTCCAAAGGGCGGCCGGCGCCGGCCCGGCCGGCGACCTGCTGCGGGGCCTGTTCGGTCCCAAGCGCCAACTCTACAAGCGCTTGGCCCAATACAGCTTGTTCGAGCAGCGAGACATCTACGGCATGTTGGCCCGAAAGCCCTACCCGTGGCTGGCCGCCTGCGCCGAACAGTTCGCCGCGTTGGCGAGCACGGCCTTGGGCCGGGTGGTCGCGCCGCACGAGATCCTCTTCGACGCGCCGCCGGTGTCGCGCGAAGTGGAAATCGACGTGGACGTGTATTTTCCCAAGGAGGCCCGCTACCGGCCGCTCGACGAGGTCTCGCCAGTCATCCGCACGTTGGCCCAGGAGCAGTTCGACGACTACGTGAAGCGGGTCCGGGTTTTCGCGCATCCGAGGATTGCCGCGGACCTGCGGCGCTTGTCCAGGCTTTCCGACCTGGTCCGCAAGGCGGTCGAGCAAATGCATTAACCGAGCCCCCCGCAAGCGAGCGCCATGAGCACCGAACCTTCCCAGAACCAGCCGGCCGCGCCGGCCGCAACCAATGAGCCCCACGATCCCCTGCCGGAATCGTTGGCGGTGCTCCAGTGCCTGACGGCGGCAGCGGGGGTGGCGTTTGACGCGACGCAGGCGAGCCGGGCCCTCCGCCAGGCCGAGATCGACATTCCGCCCACCGTGTCGCGGGCGGCCCGCCGACGCCTGGCTCAAGCCGCCGAAGCGCTGGGGCTGCATGTGCTCACCCGGCAGCTCTCGATTCGAGAGGCGATCGCCGCCGTGGACCCGAGATCGCCTTTGGCCATCTACGCGGTCACCCCCGAAGGTCCCGCCCGATGGCACGTGATGATCGATGCGCGGTCGGACAAGGCGCGGATGGCCATCCTCAGTTCGGACGACGCGCCGGATTGGCTCACGGCGGAGGAGATCGCCCGCCACGTCGGCGCCCCCGATGCGGACACGGTGGTCGAATGGCTGTTTGCCCAGAAGGCCACTCCGCTGGCCGAAGCCTCAAGGCTCGCCGAAGCCGTCGGCCTGGATCACGAGGAACACCACGGTCCTCCGCCGCTGCGGCGATTGCTCGGGCTGTTGCGTCCCGAAGCGCGGGACATCGGGGTGGTGATCATCTACGCGATTGGCGTGGGCGTGCTCAGCCTGGCCGTGCCCATCACCGCGTTGGCCGTGGTCAACACCACGGCCCTGGCCACTCTCGTGCAGCAACTCCTGGTGCTTTGCCTGGCGCTGCTGGTGAGCCTGGGTTTGGCCTCGCTGCTCCGCGTGTTGCAGGCGATCGTGGTCGAGTATTTGCAGCAGCGGATTTTTGTCCGCGTCGTCGCCGATCTGGCCCATCGACTGCCCCGCGTCGAGCTGAAGGCGTTCGACCGGCAACATGGCCCGGAACTCGTCAATCGCTTCTTCGACGTGCTGACGGTGCAGAAGGCCAGCGCCACCTTGTTGCTCGACGGGGTGGCCGTCGTCCTTCAGATGATCGTGGGCCTGGCCCTGCTGGCGTTCTATCACCAGGTGCTGTTGGGTTTCGACGTGGTTCTGATGGCCGGATTAGCGTTCATCGTCGTGGTACTAGGGCGCGGGGCCGTGGCCAGCGCGATTCGGGAGTCGCGGGCCAAATACCTGGTCGCCGGCTGGATCGAGGAGATGGCGCGGCACCCCGTCGCTTTCAAGTTCAACGGCGGCCCCTACTTCGCGCGGGAGCGGGCCGACGAACTCGCCCGCCGATACCTGCTCGCCCGCCAAAGCCACTTCCGCATCGTGCTGCGGCAAATCGTCTTCGCCCTCGGGCTTCAGACGGCCGCCAGCACGGCGCTGCTGGGATTGGGCGGCTACCTGGTCATCGAGGGCCAGCTCACGCTGGGCCAACTGGTGGCGGCCGAGATCGTGGTGACCCTGGTCGTGGCCTCGTTCACCAAACTCGGCAAACAGCTCGAAAGCTACTACGACTTGTTGGCCGCGATGGAGAAGCTCGGTCAACTGACCGATTTGCCGTTGGAACGCGAAGGCGGCGTCGCCCATCTCGCCCGCACCAAGGGCGCCGCCGTCCGCTTCCACAAGGTCGGATTCATGTACGAGGAAGGGCACCGCACGGTGCTGGACGGGCTGGACTTGAGCATCGAGGCGGGTGAGCGGGTGGCCCTGGTGGGTCCGAATGGTGCGGGCAAGAGCACCCTGATCGACCTTCTCTTCGGAATGCGTGCGCCGACGCGCGGATACATCGAGATCGACGGAATGGATCTTCGCGACATCCGCCTGGAGTCGCTGCGCAACCACATCGCGGTGGTCAAGGGCATCGAGATCTTCGAGGGAAGCGTTTTCGACAACGTGCGCATGGGTCGCGAACAGCTTTCCGTCGCCGACGTCCGCCACGCGTTGGAAGTCGTCGGACTGCTGGACGACGTCCTCGATTTTCCCGATGGGCTTCAAACCCGCCTCGGCACCGGCGGATCCCCCCTGTCGCTCGGCCAGGCCGAGCGGCTCATGCTGGCCAGGGCGATTGCCGGCGGCCCCCGGCTGTTGGTTCTCGACGAGGTGCTTGACGACATGGACCAGGAAGTCCGAAACGAGGTCCTGCCGGCGATCACGGGCCGGGACGCCCGATGGACGCTGCTGGTGGTCACCCACAGTCAGGACGTAGCCCGGCTTTGCGATCGGCAGATCCGCCTCACCCGGTTGGACCGCAAAGGGGTGGATCCCCACCATCACCCGCACGTTCCCCGAAGCAGCCAATGATTGGGGAGTTGACCATGGCCGTCAGGCATCGGAAGGTTTCCTCCCGCGAACGGGTGGCGATTTCCGCCCTGCAACTCGCGGAGCCGCCGCGATTGACGCGGCATCTGTCGCGAGCGGTGTTGCTTGTCCTGGTGGCGCTTCCCTTCGCCTTGTTGCTGGTGCCCTGGACTCAGACGGTCCACGGCGTCGGTCGAGCCATTGCCTTCAACCCCGTGCAACGGCCTCAGTTCGTTGTCTCGCCGATCGAGGGACGGATCAAGAAGTGGTATGTGGTCGAGGGTCAGCGCGTCCAAGCAGGCGAGCGGATCGTGGAGATGGTCGACAACGACCCCAACCTGGAACTTCGCCTGTTAGACGAGGAGCGAGCGATCCTCGACCGCCTCCGCGCGGCGGAGGGACGAGTCAAAGACATCGAGGCGCGAATTCGCAACCTCAAGAGTTCCCGCCAATTGGCCATCGATGTCCAACGAAGCATTCTCGGCCAAGAACAGGCCAGGGTGCAGGCAGCCGAGCAGGAGTTGATCGAAGCCCGCGCTGCCCTGGACGCGGCCGAACCGAACTACCGGCGCCAGCGGGAACTTTTTGAGAGCCGGCAAGGCAGCCTCGTCTCTCAGCGCGACGTGGAACTGGCCCGCCAAGTCTTCGAAACCGCCCAGGCGAAGCTCCGTCAGGCAGAGGCTCGCGTCAAAATAGCCAAAGCAGGAGAGAAGGCTGCCATAGACAACCTGGAAAAAGTAGATGCGGACACGGCAGCCATGATCAACCTCGAAACCGCCGCGGCTCGGGCAGCCGAGGCCGAGGTCGCCGCAGTCCGTCGGGACAAGGCCCAAATTGAAGTGCGCATTGCCCGGCAACGCGCGCAGTATGTCGATGCCCCGGTGGATGGGGTGGTGTGGCGCCTTCTCGCCAATGCCGAGCAAGGGGGGATTCTGGTTCGCCCCGGCGAGCGCCTCGCCATCTTGGTTCCGGACATCAAGGCCGAAAACCCACCCTCAGGGCCAGGTGTATCGACCTTGACCGAGAACACCTACCCTGGTATTGTCACCGAGCTTCATATCGACGGAAACGACCTGCCGCTGCTCCGTCCCGGTGACAAGGCGCGACTCCAGTTCGAGGGTTGGCCAGCAGTTCAATTCGTGGGTTGGCCTTCCGTGGCCGTCGGCACTTTTGGTGGGCTAGTCTATCTGGTGGATCCTACCGCCGATGACAAGGGAAGATTTCGCATCCTCATCGAGCCGGATCCCAACGATCGGCCCTGGCCGGACCAACAATACTTGCGGCAAGGAGTCCGCGCCCAGGGATGGGTGTTGCTGCAACGCGTCACGTTGGGTTGGGAACTGTGGCGCCAACTCAATGGTTTCCCACCCGTCCGGGAAACCCAGGAATCTAAATCGTATCAGCCGCTCGGGCCGGTCAAGCGCAAGTGAGATGGCGAGGGTCCCAAGCCCTTCGCCAACCACCCACGCACGGTCCCCAGGCGCCAAGATGCGACGTTTCCGGCCAAGAAGGCCTTTCCGCCTGTCGCGGCATACCGGCCTCGCGCTGAGAAATTCGCGTCAGGACTCTTTTAGCCCGTCGCCAAGCGGCACAGCTCATCGGCTGTGCCCCGATTCGAGGGAGATTCATCGCGCTGAAGGGGATAGTTCCCGTCTTGGGACGGGTTTCTAAGGCAAGCTATGACGCGGTCGAGCGCAGGGCCGGCAATCTTATGGGCAATCGTCCTTCAGGCGATCCTGGGAGGATGCGTTCTGCGGCCCGGCAAAACCCAAAGCCCCGAGGGCGGCAGTGGGCGTCTTTCTCCCGTCAGCGCGCCAAGGCCCGCAACGGTTGGCCCCGCGGCGCCTGCGGAAAAGGTGGTCCACACGGCCTTTTTCGAGCCGTCGCGCGGCGAGCCCTCGTCGGACGGCGCCGGCCAGGCGAAGGGAGCCGTCGCGCCGAGCGACGCGCCCTTGCCTCCTCCCCTGCCTGAGGCCCCCCCGATTTCGCCTGGGGCCCTGCCCGACGCCACCGCGGACTCCGAGGCCGGTCCGCTCCTTCTCGACGACGTGGTGCTCTCGGTCCGCGCTCATTATCCGCTACTCTTGGCGGTGCTTCAGGAAGAGGGGATCACCACCGGCCAACTGCTCGCGGCCCAGGGGGCGTTTGATCTGAATCTCCGCGGGCGCGAGTTCTGGCAGACCGGCGACTACGACAGCAACCGGGTGATCCTCGGGCTGGACCAGAATCTGGCTTGGAACGGCTGGTCGTACTTTGCCGGGTACCGGCAGTCTCACGGCGATTTTCCGATCTACTACGGCGACCGGAAGACCGGCGACGGCGGCGAGTTTCGGGCTGGCGTGTTGATTCCATTGCTGGCGGGCCGGGCGATCGATCGGCGGAGGGCGTCGCTCCTGCAGGCGGTCCTTGCGCGGCAAATGGCCGACCCGATCATCGCCGCCCAGCGGCTCGATTTCATCCGCGCGGCGTCTCGAGCCTATTGGACATGGGCCGCGGCAGGGCTTCGTCTGCGCGTTGCCCGGTACGTTCTGAAAATTGCGGAGGATCGCGACAAGCAGATTGCCGAATTGGTCGAGCGTGGTGCGCTGGCGGAGATTGAACGGACGGACAACCAGCGGGTCATTGTCGAACGGGAATCGCGGCTGATTGCCGCCCAGCGCCTTTGGCAGCAAGCGTCGATCGCGCTTTCGCTGTACTACCGCGATTCGAGCGGCCAGCCGCGGATTCCCCTCGCCGCGCGCACGCCGGATCGCCTGCCCGAGCCCAGCCCCGTCGATCCCCACCAGGCGGAACGCGACCTTCAGCTCGCGCTGACGCGCCGTCCGGAACTGGAGCGTCTGCGCCTTCAGCGCTTGCGCGCCGCGGTGGATCTGGAGTTGGCCCGCAACCAAACGCTCCCGGGCCTGAACTTGGGGCTGGAAGGCTACCAGGACGTGGGCTACGGTTCGAATTTCTCCAAGACGCCGCTCGTGTCGGGAACGGAATTGGACCGCACGGCGTACGTGGCCTCGCTCCAATTGGATGTGCCCCTGCAACGGCGCGACGCCCGGGGCCGCGCCATGACGGCCGAACATACCCTTGTCCAATTGGGATTCCAGGAACAATTCCAACGGCAGCGGATCGTGGCCGAACTTCAGGACGCCGTTTCCGCCCTCGACCGATCCTGCGAACTGGTCCGCAAGGCCCGCGAAAACCTCATCCTGGCTCGGCGCGTCGAGGCCGGCGAACGCGAACGGTTCGCCAAGGGCCAAGGGACGATCGTGATCCTCAATCTTCGGGAATTGGTCGCCGCGGAGGCGGCCTTCGCCGAAATCGACGCCCTGGCCGAGTTTCACCGTTCGATGGCCGACTACCAGGCGGCGATCGGCCTGGATCCTGACCGCCCGGGCGACGCGGATCAACGCTGATCCAGCGGGACATAGCGGTTTTTCACGGGGCCGACGTAGAGCTGCCGGGGACGCACGATGCGGCCCGCTGGGTCCTCGTGCTGTTCCTTCCACTGGGCGATCCACCCCGGCAGACGCCCGATCGCAAAGCACACCGTGAACATGTTCGTGGGAATGCCCATCGCGCGAAGCAGGATGCCGCTGTAGAAATCGACGTTCGGGTACAATCGGCGTTCGACAAAATACGGGTCGGCCAGGGCAAGCTCCTCGAGCTTTCGGGCGATGTCCAGGAGCGGGTCGTGCCGCTTGACCTGGGCAAACACTTTCTCGCACATCTGCTTGAGAATCTTCGCCCGCGGATCGTAATTCTTGTAAATCCGATGCCCGAAACCGTACAGCCGGAAGGGATTGGTCTTGTCCTTGGCGTCGCGGAGGCACTGTTCGGGCGAGAGGCCGCCCTGATGGATCCTTTCGAGCATCTGCATCACTTCGACATTGGCCCCGCCGTGGAGCGGCCCCCACAGCGCCGACACCCCGGCCGCGCACGAGGCAAACAAGTTGGCCCGCGCGGATCCCACCGCCCGAACGACCGAAGAACTGCAATTCTGCTCGTGGTCGGCGTGGAGGATGAACACCAGGTTGAGCGCGTCTTCGATCTCCGGCGTGACCACGTATTGCCGGTAAGGGATCGAAAACATCATGTGCAGGAAGTTCGCGCAGTAGCGGAGTTTCGGATCGGGATAGATGAACGGCAGCCCTTGCGAACGCCGGTAGGCGAACGCCGCGATCGTGCGGACCTTGCTAATCAACCGCGCGGCGGCCTCGGCCAGCGATTCGGTATCCTCGACCGAAAGGAACTGATGGTGGTAATAGGCCAGGCTGCTCACCGTGGCCGAAAGGATGGCCATGGGCGGGGCGTCGACGGGAATGTGCTGGAACTGGTGCTTGATCCCTTCATGCAGCAGTTCATGATCGGTTAGCTTATCGCTGAAGGCGGTCAGTTCCTCGCGGTTGGGAAGCCGCCCGAAGATCAGCAACCAGGCCACTTCGACGAAATTCGGCCGCTCGGTGAACTCCTCGATCGGAATGCCCCGATAGCGGAGGATGCCGTTTTCGCCGTCGACGAACGTGATCTCGCTGCGGCACACGCCCGTATTGGCCATCGAGGGGTCGAAGGTGATCAGGCCCGTTTCCTCGCGCAGGCGAGAGATGTCGATGGCCCGCTCGCCCTCCGTTCCCTCGAGAATGGACAACTCGAACTTTTTGCCGTCCACGATCAGCGTCGCTTTGTCCGCCATGGCGATCCCTTTTTCTTCAGCAGCCTATCGTCGAAGCGTTTTTTTCCAAGAAATTGTTGAGCATGAGCCGGCGTCGAAGCCGGCGTCGAACATTGCCTCCGAAGCGAGCCGCCCTCGCTTCCGTTCCCTATCCCGCGTGCGGGAGGGGGAGTGCGATCGGCGCGCCGGGAGTCTCCGCCGAACGCGACGCTTATCCCCCCTTGGTCGCTCACCGGGCGTGTGCCCTGCGCCGGGCGGGGGACACTCGCGCTTTTCGGTCCGAAACGGCCCGAAAAATCACCCCGTCCCCGGCCTCTAAACCGCTCCGTCCCGCCGAATCATCTTAACGCGATTGCGGACAAAGGCAATCCGCGACGTGCATGGTTGGACCGCGAGCGAAGCCCACGCTCCGGGAGTCCAAACAGGATTCCGTTGCGTGGCGCGTCAGGCCCACGAGGTTCGCCGGCCGCTGAGTCGGTCGCCCGCAGGGCCTTGCAGAAAAAAACCGGGGTTTTGGTCGCGAGCAGGGGATGGGTCGGCGCCGCGGCTGGCGCGCTGGTCGATCGGGTGGAGAATTCCGCGGGCGGGATTTGGATAAGACGCCGCGCCCGTGCGGCCCACGTCGCGGCGGCGCGGTTTGCGGGATCCACACAAGCGTGATCTTGCCCGCGATGCTCATGGTTCAGCGATTCGCGGCCGATGCCCAGCAATGCGTGCTCATGAAATATCATCCCGGTGTTGATCGTTAGGGGACGTTCCACGAACGCTTTTCAAGGAGGGCAGCCTTGCAAACTCCACCTGGCACGTCGGCCTGAGGGGCGGACGGTCCTCCCCTCATCCTGGGCATCGCGTCCTGCGCACACGTTTCACCCTCAAATCACGCGGGAACCCTGCCTCGAGGCAGGGTTCTTCGATTTCTTGGCCACGTGCCGGAGCAAGAATCCCATGGCCTGGCCGCTCTTCGCGCCGCGACTTTTCCCCCCGAGGCACGGCATTCAGGGTTTCATGTCGATGACGAACAGGCGGTTCTGGCCCGGGGTGACACTGAGGGTCAGGCCGCTCGTCTTCGGGCTGCGGTATTTGAGGGGAATCTCGCGGTAGTCGCGGGGCGACATCGGGCCGAAGGCCTTCGAACCCGGCCCCTCGATCACCGGCGGCATGACGGCCACCTGATACTCGCCCACCAGAAGGCCTGGACCATCGCTCATCTTGGCGACGAAGGAGCCGTCGGGCTGGATGCGGGCGGCCTGGTAGACGCAGGTCTCGGGCGAAAAGAAGACGACCATGCCTTCGCTGATCGCTTGACCGTTGAACGTGACCAGGCCCCGCACGATCCCGTATTCGCCCTTGTTGGCGCAGCCGGTCAGCACCACCAGCGCGGTCACGAACGCGGCTCGCCAGCCAAGCCGCCACCTACTCTTCGACGCTCGACCTTCTTCCGTCATCGCGATTCGCCAGATTGTAGACGACTTGGATATCCGTGTGCATGCTGAGGAACTGCCCCGACCCGTCGGCCATCAAGACTTGCGCGCCGCCGGGGTGGGCCGATTGGAGCGGCCGATTCGGCCCGCAATCGCCAGCAACCCCGTAAGCCAAATAGGAAAACTCCCCGATGGGGTGAATGACGCAGGTCAGGTTGTATTGGCGTTCCCACGTGTCCCTGCGGCTGACGCCCATGGGAAACCCATATCCGCAATCGCTGCGGCAGTCGACGCGGGCCCCCCGGTCGTCCGTGCACCATCCGGATTGCTCCCCCACCATCATCGTCCGCGACGTGCCGTCCTTGATCGAGGCGGTCGAAATGGCCAGCGTGGTGATGCCCACGGTCTGGCCGGGCTGGCTCGGCAGGGCCGGCTCGGCCACCATCACGCCGCCCCAGGAGATGTAGCCCGGCGCGCCGGTTGGGTTTTTATCGCGGGTGGTGGGGTGATCGCGGGCGCCGGAGATTCCGACATACGTGGCGCTCATCACGTTCGGACTCTCCATCCCGAAGTTCGTCAGCACCAGCTTCTCCAGCGTGCTCGAGGGGCAGAACATGAACGGGAAAATCTGATCCCGAAGCAAATCCCGATTCCTTCGATTCCACGGCTGGGAGTCGGGCACGAGCCGCCCGGTGACCGAGCTGACCTGGTCGAATTCGTTGTAGATGGACTCCTCCTCCATATACGGCAGAATCCGGACCAGCCACGAGTGGCCGAAATCGCCCGCCGCCGTCGAAAGCGCGCCCGACGGAAACACGTTGTACACGCCGTGATAGTTGTGCATCGCCAGGCCGAGCTGCTTGATGTTGTTGAGGCACTTGGAGCGTCGGGCCGCCTCGCGGGCCATCTGCACGGCCGGCAGCAACAGCGAGACGAGGATGCCGATGATGGCGATCACCACCAAGAGTTCCACCAGCGTAAACCCGCCATGCGGCGAACGCTCGCGCCGCCGAACCATCGCGCTCGGGCCTGAACGCAGTCTCATGGGACTTCACCTCCGCAACGGGGATCGCGACGTACAGGTCCGGATCCCGGCCTAAAGACGCCGTCCTCGCTCTCTTCTATGATAGTGAAAGTTTCTCCCCCCGCAATCGTCTTCTTTCCCAATTGGGGTAGGTTTCCCCGTCGGCGTGTGGGGCGGGGGCTCGGGATTCGACGCGACCAGGGCCGCGGCGGAGCGTGCGAAGGTTCCCGCGCCGCCGGTCGCTACCAGGCGTCCAGCCACGAGAGTGCCCGAATCCCCGGTTTTCAGGTACGATATGGGTTTGAGCAACAACGGGAAGCGATTCCGGTTTGCCCGATCGCCGTTCAGGGGGATTGTCCCGATTTTCGCGGCCAGGTCCGCGAAAACGGGGCTGTCCGCCGCCTGCAACGGGTGCTTTGTCGGCAGGCACGGAGGCGACCCAACCCGCGGATGCGCGTGAGCGAGGCCCGCCACCCCTCCGCGAGAGCCTCGCTCAAGCGCGGCCCGTCAGAACCGTAACACCAAAAGGAGTCGTTGGATGCTGGGTGTGGAACTGGGGATCGAAGCGTATTTTGGCCGTCTCAAGGCCGAATTGGACCGGGTTTGCCGAGCCGACGTGGAGCGGCTGGGCGAGTTGGTGTATCGGGCCTGGGAGGATGGGCGGTTCGTGTTTGTCTTTGGCAACGGGGGTTCGGCCGCCACGGCCTCGCACTTCGCCGCCGATTGGGGCAAGAACAGCGTCTCCGCCGAGGACCTGGCCCAACTCGGCGGACGCCGGCTGAAGATCCTCAGTCTCACCGACAACGTTCCCTGGTTTTCCGCCTTGGGGAACGACCTCGGCTATGAGCAGGTGTTCGTCCAGCAACTGGTCCACTACGCCTCGCCGGGCGACCTGGCCATTGCCATCAGCGGCTCGGGCAACAGCCCCAACGTGCTCAAGGCCGTCGAGTGGGCCAATGACCACGGTCTGACGACGTTCGGCCTGACCGGCTACGACGGCGGCAGATTGAAGGCGATCCAGCAAGCGGGCATCCACGTCGCGCTGGACGACATGGCCATGGTCGAGAGCATCCACGCGTGCATTGGGCACTGGATCGTCGACGACCTCACGGCAAGGATTCGCCGCATCGGCCGTTACGGCCCTGGCAACGACGCGGCGCGGTAGGCCCGACACCCGCCGGCGGCTGCCCGCGGCTGGCCGACTTCGTGGCCAACGCGGCGAACCATCGGTCGGGAATTCCTGCTTCCCGATTCAAGCGGCAAGCCGTAGTGCTTGGCCCCTCAGGACGCTACCATATCAAGCAAGAAAAAGATTCTGGCCCCGGGGGCAAACCCTTCCGCTCGAATTTCCCTTGGAGGGATTTGGCGGCGGCTGCCTGCGAGACCAAGCGCGAGGGTTTGCCTGGGGGCCGCGAAACCACGGGAGGTCGCGCGATGACGTCTTGCTTGCTGCTTTGGGCGATTCTCGGCGCCGCGAACGAACAAATCATCGACCGTTTCGACTATGCGGATTCCGACACGGCCGCCAAGGCGTGGGTGGCCTCGGCCGGCACGCCGCGGGTGCGCGTCGTCGAGGACCAGGGCCGGCGCGTCGTGGAAATGGCGACGCCCTTCGCCTCGAATCCGAATCTGGAACGCACGATTCTCGATCGGGCCGTGCAGCTCGATCTTTCGGCGCCGGGAGAGTTCAGCCTCGAGATCGGTTCCCCCACCGCCGAGAAGTTGGGCCGACTGAGCCTGTATTTCCGCAGCGGCGAGGGTTGGTTTGCGGGCGGGGGGGAGTTGTCGAAGAAGGGCTGGCAGACGCTGCGATTCTCCAAGGCGTCGTTCCGTCCCGAGGGCAAGCCCGCCGGATGGCACAAGATCGACGGCATTCGCCTTTCGATCTGGCGCGGTCCGTCGGCCGACGCCGTGGTGCGGCTGGGTGGCCTTGCCGCGCTGTGGCATGACGTGGCCCTCGTGCTCCCGTCGCCGAGTTCCCTTTCCGACCGGCAAGAGCTTCGGGCCGCCCTCTCGGCGGCCGACGCCGTGGGCGATTTCCTCGCCCAGCTTGGCCTGGGCTCCGACGCCGTCGACGAACATGCCGCGGCCCAGGGCGCGCTGGCCCGCCGCCGCGTGGCGATTCTCGCCCACAATCCTGGCGTGGGCCGGGAAACGATCGGGGCCTTGGAGGCGTTTGTCCAGGGAGGCGGCAAGGTGTTCGTCTGCTACAGCCTCGCCCCGGAGTTGGGCAAGCTCCTCGGTTTCGGACGGCCCAAGTACGTCCGGCCCTCGCCCCCCGATCAATTCGCCGAGATCCGCTTCGAGGCCTCCGATCTGCCCGGATTGCCCAAGGCCGTGCGCCAGAGTTCCTGGAACATCACGACCGCGGAGCCGGTCGGGCACCATGCCCGCGTTATCGGCCGCTGGTTCGATCCGCAGGGGCGGCCCACGGGCCACGCGGCGATGTTGCTCAGCGATCGCGGGGCCTTTTTCAGCCATATCGTGCTCAGCGACGATCCGGAGGGCAAGCGGCAGATGTTGGCCGCGGTGCTCGGGCGACTCTGGCCGCCGCTGTGGGAACAGATGGCCCGCACAAAGCTCGACGCCTTGGGCCGCATGGGACATCTGGAAGGCCCGGCCGACCTGGCTCGCTACGTTAACCGAAGTTCCGACTCCGCCGCGGCCAAGGCCCTCGAGGCAGGGACCGCCGCATATCGCGCGGCCGCGAAGCTCGCCGAGGCGAAGCAGTTTCCCGAAGCGATCCAACAGGCCCAGGAGGCGCGGCGGCTACTGGTCGAGGCGTATCTTCGGGCCACACCGTCGCGCGGCGAGGAAGGGCGGGCGTTTTGGGAACATTCGGGCCAAGGCGCGTATCCCGGCGACTGGGAACGCACCGCCCGGGAACTGGCGGCGGCGGGCTTCAACATGGTGATTCCCAACATGCTTTGGGGCGGACTGGCGCACTACGAAAGCGAGGTGTTGCCTCAAAGCAGGGTCGTCCGCTCGCATGGCGACCAGATCGCCCAGTGCGCGGCCGCGTGCAAGAAGCACGGCCTGGAGGCCCACATCTGGAAGGTCAATTGGAACCTCTCCACGGCCCCTCGCGAGTTTGTCGAGAAGCTCCGGAAGCAGGGCCGCACGCAGGTCTCCGCCCGCGGCGAGCCGCACGACTGGCTCTGCCCCTCCCATCCCGAGAACTTCCAGCTCGAACTCGACAGCATGTTGGAGGTCGCCCGCCGCTACGACGTGGCGGGCCTCCATTTCGACTACATCCGATACCCCGACGGGGATCATTGCTACTGCGAGGGCTGCCGCCGCCGATTCGAATCCGAAAGCGGAAGAAAGGTCGCCCGCTGGCCGGACGACTGCTACCGCGGCGAGCGGAGCCGGGAATATCGCGACTGGCGGTGCAAGCAGATCACCCGCCTGGTCGAGGCGGTCCATCGCCAGGCGAAGAAGATCAAGCCGCAAATCAAGCTGTCCGCGGCCGTGTTCGGGGCCTACCCTTCCTGCCGCGAGTCGGTCGGCCAGGACTGGCCCGAGTGGATCAAGGCCGGCTACCTCGATTTCGTCTGCCCGATGGACTACACCGAAAGCGACCTGGGATTCATCTCCTTGGTGTCCAGCCAGCTCGAGCTGGTCGGGGGCCGGATCCCGATCTATCCCGGCATCGGGGCCACGGCGTCGCGGTCCGCGCTTTCGGTCGACCGCGTTGTCGGACAGATCCACCACGCCCGATCGCTCGGCGCCAACGGCTTCACCATCTTCAACCTCGACCGCGGCACGATCCAAGACATCGCGCCGGGCGTTGGGCTGGGGGCGGGCAGCCGCCCCGCCATGCCGCCGCACCGGAAGTAGGCGGAAGCGGGAACGAGAAGTCCTGCCGGGCTGTCTAAATGCCCCGCGCAGGCAACGGCGATTTGACGTTTCGGAACCATGGGACATTCCATCCGACGCGAGGCTACTGCGTCGCGGGAGGACGCAAAGGAGGATTCCATAATGCGACGAAGTCGGAGAATAGTTCGGCGTTGTGTCTTGGAGCGGTCCGCGATCACCGCGACGGGGCTCGCCTTGCTTGCCGTGGCGGCCCTTGCGGCTGAAAACCTTGCCCCCAATCCGGATTTTCGCGAGGGAACCGGTGCGCCGTCCGGCTGGCGTCTGTCAGGCGGCCAGGGACGTTGGGTCGACGGCCAGATCCTCGAAGTCACCGGCAGCGGCAGCGGTTCCAACCATTGGCAAAGCGAGCCAGTGCCGCTGGAGCCCGGCGGGCTCTACCGTTTCGAAATGCGGGCCCGTCAAATCGCCGGCGCGGGCGGTTGCATCATCTCAGGCCCAAGCTCCGTCAACCGCGATTACCCCGGCCTGCCGCCCGATTGGACCCTCTGCGGCCATGTCTTTCGAGTGCCCGACGGCGTGGCACGCGACGCGCTTCGCTTAGGCCAATGGGAGACCAAGGGAACGATCCAATTCGACTCGGTTCGCCTGGCGCGGGTGATGGCCGTGTACAAGCCGGTGGGCCCGTTCGTCTTGGGCGAAGGCGAGAGCGTTCATGCGGGCCGCTATGTGTTTGAGAGCCGCTTCGACTCCGAGGGAAGCAATGCCAGCCGCACGCTGGTCCGGGCCACGGCCAGCTTCAACAGCAACCGCTGGTGCTTTTCGGGCGACGGGCAGGCGACCTATCGCTTCGGCCTGCCCGGCCATCGGCTCCTTTCCGCCGAGGCGTCGGTCACGGTCGGCTGGCACAGCCGCGGCGCTTGCCAATTGGAAGCCAGCCCCGACGGCGCCACGTGGCGGGCGGTGGCCTCGCAACCGGGTCTCGGCACGGCCAAGGCCGCCCTGCCGGCGGATCTCTTCCCGGCCGAGGCGATCCTCCTGCGGCTGCGAACCGCTGGCCCAGACGACAGCTTTCAAGTGCATCAATTCCGGTTCGAGGCGAAGCTCGACGGCCGTCCGGCGGAAGGGGTTGGGAAGACCACCTTCGCCGAAGTCGCCTGGCGCGGCGCCGCAGAGGAACTGCAAGGCCTCGCGCTGGACGACGATTTCGCGTCGGGCAAGGCCGTGCTGCGCGCCGTCGGCAGGAACCCTGGTCCCAAGGAAGCCACGTTCTCGCTGGCGGCCCGAGTCCACGTGCCGGCGGCCACCGGAAAACACGAGGCGAAAGCGGTCGAGGGCCGTTCGGTCCTTCGCGCCGGGCAAACGCAAGCGCTCGAACTCGAATTGCCCGCGCGGCGCCCCGGCCCACACCTCGTCGAGCTTACGGCGCGCCTTGGCGAGCGGCCCCCCCTTCAGGCCAGCTTCCGGCTCGACGTCCCGTCGTACTATCGCGCGGACTACGGCGAGATGATTGCCGGCGAGCCGGGCAAGACCGCGGTCTGGTGGTGCGACGCCACGCGCAAGGTCCCCCGCCGTCGGGCCTTGCCGACCGCGACCGGCCGCGCCGCGACCCTGTTTGCCGCTAAAAACGACCGGGAGGCCGTGCAAATCGTGATCCGGCCCACAGAACCGCTCGAGGGCCTGACCGCCTCGATGGGCCCGCTTGCCGGCCCCCATGGCGCCGCGATTGACGCCCAACACGTCAAGATCCTTCGCGTGCATTATCACTTCGTGGATCATCCGACCGACGCTACCGGAGTGCGGGATTGGTGGCCCGACGCCCTGCCCCCTCTCGACAAGCCGATCACCGTGCCGGCTGGCCAGAACCAGCCGCTTTGGGTGCTGGTCCACGTGCCCCACGACGCCAAGGCCGGCGACTACGAAGGCTGGCTCTCGCTGAAGGCCAAGGGCTTTTCCGCCAAGGCGCCCATTCGGCTCCACGTCTGGGACTTTGCCCTGCCGCCGCGGAACCATCTGGAAACGGCCTTCGGGTTCAACGCCCACGAGGTGTTCCGCTACCACCAGGCGAAGACCGACGCGGACCGGCGCAAGCTGCTGGACCTTTATTTTCAGAGCTTCGCCGAGCACCGGATCAGCCCCTACGACCCGACGCCGCTGGACCATTTCCGCGTGAAATTCGTGGCCGACGCCAGGCCTCCCCGGGCCGAAATCGACTTTGGCGACTTCGATCGGGCCATGGCCGCGGCGGTGGAAAAATACCATTTCACCAACTTCAGCCTGCCGATCCAGGGGATGGGCGGCGGAACGTTCCACGAGCGCTGGGAACCGGCGATCGGCGGATTCGGCGAGAAGACGCCGGAATACCAGGCCATGTTCGCCAGCCAGGTCCAGCAGATCGAATCCCATCTCCGCGAAAAAGGCTGGCTCTCGATGGCCTACGTCTATTGGTTCGATGAGCCCGACCCGAAAGATTACGCCTTCGTGCGCAACGGCATGGAACGCCTCCATCGCGCCGCGCCCGGCATCCAGCGCATGCTCACCGAAGAACCGGTCGAAGCGCTGGCCGGGGCGGTGGACATCTGGTGCCCCCTCAGCGCCAACTACAACCACGAGGCGGCCGAAAAACGCCGCGCCCACGGCGAGCGGTTCTGGTGGTACGTTTGCTGCGGACCGAAGGCCCCGTATTGCACGCTGTTCATCGACCATCCGGCCACGGAGCTTCGCGTCTGGCACTGGCAGACCTGGCAGCGGAAGATCGCCGGCACGCTGATTTGGGCCACGAATTACTGGACGTCCGACGCCGCGTATCCCGACGCCCCGCAGAACCCCTACGAGGACCCGATGAGCTACGTCAGCGGCTACAGCACGCCCAAGGGCACGAAAAACTACTGGGGCAACGGCGATGGCCGATTCCTCTATCCGCCCGAGGCCGCGGCCGTGCCGGGCAAGTCCGGCCCCGCCACCGTGTTGGAAGGCCCCGTCTCCAGCATCCGCTGGGAGATGCTCCGCGAGGGCGTGGAGGACTACGAGTTTCTCTGGTTGCTCCGCGACCTCGTGGAAAAGAACCGGGCCCGCCTCGACCCCGAGGCGGCCAAGCGATGCGAGGCGCTCTTGGAGGTCCCTGCGGCGATCACCAAGGACATGACCACGTTCACGATCGATCCGGCCCCGATTTACGCCCGCCGCGCCGCCATCGCCGAGGCCATCGAGACGCTGTTGCGCTAGACGCCGGGCGGGAAAGCGCCGTTGCCGTCTCGGGCGGCCAGGCGGCGGCCAGCGGCGCCGCGCGCATGTCCCGCCACGGTTCACAGCCCGCGCCCTGGTCGATTCTTCGCCCCGTTTCGGACCGTAAAATGCGACTATCCCTTTGTCGGCGAAGCGGACTGTTCGCGCGAACGTTTCCCAATCCGGATGAAGGGCTGCACGAGAGGGGCCGCGCTTCGCGCCGCCGCGTCAAAACTGAACGGCTATTTCCGCGGACCGATCTGGATCGAGGGCCTCGATTCCGGAAAGCGTCTTGGTCTTGTCGCCCTGGTCGCCGACCTTGATGGTGTACCTCCCCTTGGCAAACACCTTGGGCCGGAACTCGCGGCCCTTGATCCGCAGCGTGTAGACGATTTCGCCGCTGCGCTGTTCAATCACCTGGACCACGGGATCGTCCATGCCTCGGACCTTGAGCGTGGGCAGGTAGGCCACGGGCTTGCGCGCGTAGTTGTCTTCCTGGCGGATCGTTTTCGGCCAGCCCGGATACTGCCTGGCCTGGGGATCGGCAACCCTCACGTTGCGCGGCCAACACTCCATGGTGATCGTGCGATCGGTCTTGTTGAAGCGAACAACGCCGAAACCCGCGGCCCGCGTGGTCAGCTTGTCGCGATTGGGCTGCGGCTCGGGATTGGCCACGGCCCAAAGCGTGACCTTGTTTCCCAGCCCGTCGTGGAAGTCGCCCGTATATTCAGGCATTCCGGGCTGGCGGTTCTTGCCGGGTTCCAGGGGCGCCCACCAGCGAAGATAAAGGTTGGCAATCGACGGGACGCAGAACGACCAGCAGGCGTCGCCAAACTCCTCGATGCCGTGGTGGAAAATCGTGCCCAAGTGCTGATCGCCAGCGATATGCACGGCAAAGGCCTTCCGCATTTCGGCCAGCGCTCGATTGCGGCCGCTCTGCGGCCAGCCGTTGGAGTCCAGGTCGGCGTAGACGCGGTTGTCGTGCGTGCCGTGCAGGTGGGCCCCCCCGCAAAAGATCGTCTGCGACAATACGGCCTTCATCTCCGCCCCCCGCCAATCGGCTGCCCATGCGCGGAGGAACTTGATCTGCCGCTCGCCCAACAGCTCCGCGCCCGGCACGTCGAGGTCCTTGGGGTTGTAATTCGGGGTGGTGACGTGATCGGGCCGCGGCCCAAGGTTGGGCGGCACGAGACCCTCGGGTCCGGACTTGAATTTCCGGTCCTCCAAGATCGCGAAACTCACCCCGCCGAGGTTCAAGCAGGTATAGTAAACGCTCATGCCTTGCAGCACGGGCGTCGGATCGAAGGGATCCGGCAGGTGGCTCGTCTGCGCTCGGTGGACCTCCTCGACGTACTCGACCGGTTTGAAGTAGCCCCCGTCCTCGCCGGTGGGCTTGCTCGACTTCTTCCCGCCCGCTCCCCATAAGTTGGGCATCCCCACGTCGTGATCGTCGGGGATCGTGATTGTCGGGATGGCCCGCATCGCCTCGCCGAAATCCCGGCCGAATCGAAGCCAGTAGGCGTAGTGCCGATTGTGGTCGTACACCTGATCGCCCGAAAAGAACAGCAGATCCGGCTGGATGTGCTTCAGGTTCTCGAGGATGTCGGTCTTGGGGATGTCGCCGCCATGGGCCGGGGCGATCGAATTGCCGGTGAACGCCGCAACGACGATTTCGTTCTTGTCCGTCGGGTCGCGCCGGATCAGCCCCTCGTAGACCGCCGTCGCGCCATGGCGCACGCGGTACGGCACGTCCTTGCTCATGTCCCACGCCTCGACCCGAAACGGCGCGATCCAGCCCGGCGTGATCACCTCGGCCTTCGCAACCTCTTGCCATCGGCCGTCGCGCAGGACTTCCAGCCGGACCGTGCGGGGATCGCTTTCATCCAACGGGTAAAGTTGGGCCGTGAGCTTCAGCACGCGATCGTGCACCGTGTACAGGGCGAAAGCGATGACCTGGTCCTTGGAGACCTTGGGAATCTCAAGCGGGAACATCCCTCCCTTGGCAGCCGGCTTCTTTTTCGCCTCGGCGCCCGTCGCCGCGGGCATAAGGAGCGTCAGGGACGCCAAAAGCACGAACAACACACGCATAAGCCTCATCTGACGCCTCCTGGATCAACCTGGCAAAAAGGCCCGATCAGGCACCTTCGAAGCGGCGGTGTCGACTGGGAAGCTCGGCCCGTGCTGGATTGGGAACCTCGGGCAGCGGCCTCGTCGGCTCCTCGATCGGGGGTGTCGCGTTGCGACGCCGGACCAGCCACCATCAAGCCGGCCCCTGATCGCGGATTCCATCGCAGAGATTCCGAGATTCCCGCATTCTCAACAACATGACTTCATCCCCAACGCCAATCAGTATATGATCCCTGGGTTCATCCCACGAGCCAGGAGCGGCCCGTTTGTCGCCGCCCAATTCATTCGCTAGACTTGGATATGAAATCGCACACCTGGGATGTTGAACGCCGCGCCGACGGCGCGGTCCTGGTACGCGTCCACTCGGCCAACACCATGGGCGAACGTTTGCCCGACGCCGTGTTCACCTTCCGGCGAGGCGATCCCCAATACGAATATTGGCTGAGCCAATGGCAGGGCAGGATGAAACTTCAGGCCTCGGGAAGTTGCAGTCAGTCCGGTCGATTGGAGGCGCTGGTTTGACCAACGGCACCACACTCTCTTCATCAGAGGCAGTCCCCACTTAAGAGTAGATCAAGCTTGATATAACACTCCAAGGGGGATTTATTCAAGTCTATAGAGTCGGTTTCTCTGACGGAATCGATTCCTCCCTGTTGACCGAAGTCGTGCGCAGCACGCGGGCATGGTCTCTTGCCTCGCTCGGTCTCGGGGGGTGAGTTGGGCGATGCAATTCACAAAATACTTCGAATGACCTAGCATTTATAGCCACATATGGGGTTAGCATTTTCCAATTCTTTCTATATTGCCCATCTTCGTGTAAGTATGGACGAGGGGATCCTTCAATTGCCCTTGCAGTTGAGTTGCAGCGGTTTATAATTCCCGATCACGAGGGTCGAAATTGTTGGCCGTGCGGTAAAATGCATGGCGGGCAGTGCCGTCGACCCCAAGAGGAAACGTTTTCAAGCGGGTGTAGCTCAGTTGGTAGAGCACCACCTTGCCAAGGTGGCTGTCGTGGGTTCGAATCCCATCACCCGCTCCTGATTCTCCTCTCTTGAACAATGGCTGCGTGGCATGGCCCCTAGCGACTCCCCAGAACACGACCCTTCCTTGGTTCCTCCAGAAGGCGACACCGACGCCGAAGTCGAAAACGATGAACTCGATGGCGATTTGGGCGACGAGGAAGAGAAGACGCCTCTGAAACTGGAGGTCGACATCCAGTCGCGCAGCGCGTGCGAGCGCCACGTCGTGGTCAAGGTGTCGCGCGAGGACATCGAGCGCTACTTCGACCGGGAGTTTTCGGAAATGGTGACCTCGGCCCAGGTGCCGGGGTTCCGGCCCGGCCACGCTCCGCGCAAGTTGATCGAACGGCGTTTTCGCAAGGAAGTTGCGGAGCGGGTCAAGACGAGCTTGTTGTTGGACAGCATCCAGCAGATCAGCGAGGAACGGGAACTGGCGGCGATCAGCGAGCCGAAGTTCGACCTCGAGGCGGTCGAGCTGCCCGACGACGGGCCGATGACCTACGAGTTCGATTTGGAAGTGCGGCCCGAGTTCGACTTGCCGCCCTGGAAGGGCTTGACGATCGAACGGCCCGTCCGCGAGTTCACCGACCGCGACGTGGACGTCGCGCTGCGGAACCTGTTGACTCGATATGGCCAGTTGGTTCCGCACGACGGGCCGGCCGAAATGGGCGATTACATCAGCACGAAGCTGACGTTTACCTGCGAGGGCCGGGTGATTTCGTCCGCGCCGGAAGAACTCATCCGCATCCGCCCGGTCCTCAGCTTCCGCGACGGCAAGATCGAGAATTTCGGCGAGTTGATGGTGGGGGTGCGGGCGGGCCAGACCCGCACGGCCCAAGCGGTCTTGAGCCAGGACGCGCCGAACGCGGCCCTTCGTGGGAAGACCGTCATTGCGACCTTCGAGGTGGCCGAGGTCAAACGCCTCCAATTGCCGGAGATGACGCGCGAACTCCTCCAGACCATCGGCGATTTCGAGTCGGAGGCCGAACTCCGCGACGCCGTCCGCGACAATCTCCAGCGACAATTGGAATATCGCCAGCGCCAACGGGCCCGCGAGCAGATCGCCGCGGCCCTGACCGCCTCCGCCAACTGGGAGCTTCCCCCCGATCTCCTGCGGCGCCAGGCGCAGCGTGAGCTGGATCGGGCGGTGATGGAATTGCAGCGAAGCGGCTTCAGTGAAGCCGAGATCCGCGCCTACGCGAACGAGTTGCGGCAGAACAGCCTTGCGGTGACGGCCAAGGCCCTCAAGGAACACTTCATCTTCGAGCGGATCGCGGAAGACGAGGGGATCGAGGAGACCGAACAAGACTACGACGAGGAGATCGCGCTGATCGCCGAGCAAAGCGGCGAGAGTCCCCGCCGGATCCGTGCTCGGCTGGAAAAAGCCGGGCGCATGGACGTGCTCCGCAACCAGATCATCGAACGCAAGGTCATCGACCGGATCCTCGCGCACGCCCACTTCCGAGACGTGCCTTGGGAGCCGGAGAGCCTGGAGGCCGAGGCCATCGAGTGGGCGGCGGGCGGCGGCGACAAGGGCGAGGAGTTGCCCGAGGCGAAACCCGAGGCGCAAACGGATCAGCAGTCATGAGCAATTCTCCCCGGCCGCCGCTGGTGGATCCCCTGGCGGCCTATCGCGACTACGAACGGCTCCGGCAGCTCACGCTGGGCGACCTGTTGTTGGAGAACCGGATCATCTTCCTCCAGGGAGTGATCCACGACGCCAACGCCAACGAAGTGGTGATGAAGCTCCTTTACCTCCAGAAGGAGAAGAAGGACAAGGACATTCACTTCTACATCAACTCGCCGGGCGGCAGCGTCAGCGCCACGCTGGCCATCTACGACACGATGCAGTTCCTCAGTTGCCCGGTGGCTACCTACTGCGTGGGTCTGGCGGCCAGCGGCGCGGCGGTGCTCTTGTGCGGCGGGGCCAAGGGCAAGCGGTTCGCCCTGCCCAACGCCAAGGTCATGCTGCACCAGCCTTACGGCCAGGTGGGCGGCCAGGTGTCGGACATCGAGATTCAGGCCCAGGAAATCCTCAAAACCCGCGATGTCCTCAACCGGATCATCGCCGAGCACACGGGCCAGCCGCTGGAACGGATCGCCAAGGACACCGACCGTGATTTCTACATGACCGCCGAAGAGGCCCGGCAGTACGGCGTGGTCGACGAAGTCCTCCGCAAGCAGCAACTCAAGGACGCCGAGGACGAGGAGGATTAGCCATGCCCTTGGTGCCGTACGTCATCGAAAAAAGCGGGCGCGAAGAGCGGGCGATGGACATTTTCAGCCGCCTGCTCAAGGACCGCATCATCTTCCTCGGCTCCGCGATCACCGACGAAGTCGCCAATCTGGTCGTCGCCCAGCTCCTGTTCCTCCAGGCCGAGGACCCGAAAGCCCCCGTGCACCTGTACATCAACTCGCCCGGCGGCAGCGTCACCGCCGGCTTGGCGATTTACGACACGATGCAGTTCATCAGTTGCGACGTGGCCACCTATTGCGTCGGCCAGGCCGCTTCGATGGCGGCGGTGCTGCTCTCCGCCGGCACGCGCGGCAAACGCAACGGCCTGCCCAATTCCCGCATTCTCATCCACCAGCCCTTGGCCGGCATGGAAGGATCCGCCGAGGACATCATGATCCACGCCAAGGAGTTCGCCAAGATCAAGGAACGTCTCAACCGCATTCTCATCAAGCACACCGGCCATCCGCTGGAAAAGATCGAGAGGGACACGGATCGGGACCGCTTCATGTCGGCCGAGGAGGCCCGCGATTACGGCCTGATCGACCAGGTCATCGAACACATCGAAACCCCTAAATAAACTGCCAGCGATCCGCTTTCAGCCAAACGGGATCGGCCCGCGGCCGTTTCGCGCGGGCGGTTTTCGAGGCTTGAAGCGGGCAACTGTCAGCTAGTCGCGACACTTGTCAATCACGGCGCGTCGGACACGCGCCTCCTGCGCCAGGGCAAGGATGCCATGGACGTTTGGAAATGGACTGCTATCGGTGCGGCGCTTTGGGCCATCGCCGGATGCCACACCCCCCAAGCCATCACGGCCTTGGAGCGGGAATGCCGGATGCTCGAAGACCAAATCTACATGCTCGAAGACGAGCTGAGCCGGGCGGAATCCGCGCTGGAGGCGTGCCAGAGCCGATCGGCGAGCCCGGCGCGAACGAGCGTGGTGCCATCGACGTCCTCTCCCGTCCCTCAATCCTTCGGTTCCCCCGCCCTGCAAGGCCCCCAGTTGCCTGCCACCGCCCGCGACGCCAACGGAAAACCGCCCACGGATTCCCGAGAGTTCCGCTTGCCGGAGGTGCAAAGCGGACGCCCGCTTCCGCCGGGCGTGCTTCCCGACGCGTTGGTCCCGCAATCCCGCGGAGCGCCCCCCTCGCTGTCACCGCAGACGGTCCCAGGGGAAGGTCCGCCAGCCCCGTCGCCTGGCATGTCCCCCCGCTCGGGCAGACCCTCGGCCTACCGGGGCCCGCCGCGGTCGCCGAGGTCATTGGCCGAGCCGCAAGTCTTGGCGGGATACGGGCAGCCGCGGCGCCTGCCGCCACCCTCCGCCGCCGAAACGCCGCAGCGCCAACGAAGGCCCTTGGCCAACGGCCGATCTCACCCTGAAGAAAGGGAGCAAGACTCGCCCAGCCCGGCCAGACGCGATCCGAGGCTCATTCCCGTCCAGGCAATCGCCTTGGATCCGAGGGCCGACAACACCCGGGCCGATCGCATCACGTTGAACCGGACGCTGACAGGCGGATACTCCCGCGACGCTCGCTTCGGCGATGCGGGCGTCTCGGTGCTGATCGAGCCTCGCGACGTTCATGGGCGGCTTGTGCCCGCGGCGGGGCCGGTCTCCGTCGTCGTCCTTGATCGCGGTCGATCCGGCGACGCCGCCCGCGTGGCCCGCTGGGATTTCACCGCGGAACAAATCTCCACGCTCTACCGCAAGACGCCTTACGGAGAGGGCATTTACCTGGAAATGCCGTGGCCCGGCAGTCCGCCGGACCGCGGGCATCTGCACTTGTTCGTCCGCTACACGACGCAAGACGGCCGGAACCTCGAGGCCTCGTGCGAACTGGATGTCGTGCTTCCGAACCATCGGGAGCGAGCGTGGATCCCCCTTGGGACCGCCGCAACCGAATCCCGCCCGGCCCAGGCCACTTCCGAATGGCGTCAGAAGCCGATGCGCGAGGAAGAGCCCGCCATCCAGCCCGCGGCGGCCAACGAGCCGATTTCCGCGACGGTCCGCGCCGATAAGGCGCCATCGACGACGGCGTCGGCGTCCACCGCATCGCCGCCCCCTTCCAAACCCATGCGCCCCACCTGGTCGCCCCTCCGCCCCGCCGATTAAAGCACCGGAGGGGTGGGCGGTGGGATGCGTTGAGGATGAATTCGAGACAACAATGGCTCAGTCCCCCCGGCCATACGGACAATGAGGCCGGTGAAGGGGTCCCTTTCTACCAGGGACGTGCGGATTCTGGCTCGCCTTTTTTCCAACGCGGCGTGTCTATTGCACGGCGCCTACCCGGGTGGCAAAGGCTGGCGACACGCTCATCAATGTGCGAGCACCGGTGGGCGACATCCAGGTGGCTTGGGAAAACTGCGCTACAGGACGAGGTGTTGCGGCAACCCGCCCCAAGATCGGCAGTCGCTCCTCCACGGATCTGCTCATGCGAAGTCCTGAAGATGTCTCTGTGCGTTTCGAAGCCGAGGGAACCGTTTTCACTCCGATTAGCAAGAAAGATTTCCACGCCATACCGTGCGTGAAGCCGACGAGTGAGGTTGTAGTCAGCTTCGAGGCAGTCCTGTCGACCGCGAGATGTCCACCCTTGCCGCGCTGCGCAATGCGGTGCTGCCCAAGCTTATCTCCGGCCAGATCTGGGTGAAGGACGCGGAGCGGTTTCTAAAGGAGCGGGGATTGTGAAATACGATCCGCAAAAACACCACCGCCGCAGCGTCCGGCTGAAAGGGTACGACTATTCCCAAGCCGGCGCGTATTTCATCACCGTTTGCACGCAGGATCGGGCGTGTTTGTTTGGCGATGTCGTGGACGGCGAAATGCGGTTGAACGAGGCGGGCAGGATGGTGTCGGATAAATGGCATGCCCTGCCGAGCGGATTTCCCAACATAGATTTGGATGCGTTTGTCGTGATGCCCAACCATGTTCATGGGATCATCGTCATCACCCACGCCGATTCGGTCGGGGCGGGCCCTGTAGGGGCGGGCCTTGTGCCCGCCCCTGTTCCCATGGCAACCCCACACGGGGCAACCAAAAACGGGGCAACCACGAGGGTTGCCCCTACGGTTGGCGATGTTGTCGGGGCATTCAAATCCACGACCACGGTTTTGTATATCCGCGGCGTCAAACAATCGGGCTGGCCGTCGTTTCATGGCCGGGTTTGGCAACGCAATTATTACGAACACATTATCCGCAACGACGAATCCCTGCACCGCATCCGCGAATACATCCTCAACAATCCATTGCAATGGGCGTTGGACCGGCAAAACCCGAATAACGTGGCGGCGACAAATGCGTCGTACCGACCACGGGCTGAACCATGGCGCATCTGACCGAATTCGACATCCAACAGGCCGCCCTGGACTGGCTGGAAACCATCGGCTGGCAGATCGCCCACGGCCCGGACATATCGCCGTCAGGCGATCCCCTCACCCTGGCCCTGTCCCAGAGAAAAGAGGTAAAGTTATGTCCAGGTGGTGCTGGCGCAGCGGCTGCGCGACGCGCTGGCTCGGGCGGATTCGGTAGCCGAGAAAGCGGGGCGGTGGGCGAGAAACGGCGCCCGAACGACGGACGCTCACTCCGCCTGGCTTTCCGGCAAACCGGCGGGGGCTGTCGGAGCGGCCGAAGTCTTGGCCTCGGCGGTCTGCGGGGAAGGTTCTTCCTCGGGGCAGACTTCATCCAATTCCGTGGCGTCGGCGTCGTGGCGCAGCAGGTAGTAGATCGCGGTGCTGGCGGTCCAGAAGTAACTGAAGAGGAAGCCCGTGCCCAAGAGCTTCAGTCCCTGGACCCAGAACGCAATCAAACCGGCGGTCAATGATCCCAGGGCTCCGAGGTCGGTGGAGCGGCCGACGATGGCTTCCATGCGCGCGGCGCCGGCGCCCCAGGCCGCCGCCCCGTGGGTCAGGGCGACGACGGCAGCAACGAAATTCCAGACCAGAAGCCAGCCCAACGCGCCCAAGACCGAGGCCACGAGGACATAGAAGAGGTAGTGCAGGGGTCGTTGAAACACATAGTTGTAGGCCCGGCCCACCGCGTCGAAGCTATCGACTCCCTCGACGCTGATATTGGCCCACATCAGCGGCCAACCGAACAACAGGCCCAAGAGCAACAGGGCGATGAGCGTCCCATCGATCAACAGCAGCGGCCAGACGATCGCGGCGACCCAGCCGGTGATCTCGGTTCGGAGGAGGAGGCCGACGAGGGCGACGGGCAAAGCGATCAACAGGACGCCGACCAGAGGGAAGAAGGGGGCGGCAAAATAGGCGCGCCACCGCGATGCGGCGTAGCGGACGGAACGGACAGTCTTGGCCCGATCGTACGTCGCCAGCTCGATGGCCGCTGCGCGCGTGATGACCCCTCCGAACAAGGCCCAGACGCCCAGGGCCCAAAGGCCGCTGAACAACAGAAAGGCGAAGCGGACCAGGCGGTCGGTGCTGGTGGCGGGGCCCTGGCCCGCGCCGACTGGTCGCATCCCTCGCGGGGCGAAGCGGACCAGGCGGTCGGTGCTGGTGGCGGGGGCCCAATTGGGGTCGAAAAGATTGCGCCAAGGGGCGCTGAGCAACTCCCAGACGCCCCAGAACGGATGGGCGGGATTGTATTGGCCAAAGGCCGTCGCGCGGCCAGGGCGCGGGCGATCGGTTGGCCCGGCCACGGTTCGGCCCGGCGACGGCGCCAAGGGGGCCACGTCGCCCGGCGGCACGCCCCATTTCAGGCCGAACACGCCGGGCCGATCGCCGATCAACTCGCCGGCGGCAAGCCAAGGGCAGGGGGCGAGGACCGGCTCGACGTCGGGCAAGATCGCCGGATTGCCGGAAAAAAGGAACCCCAGGAGGGACCAGCCGGTTAGCATCAGAAGCAGGCCCAAGGCCCCACAGGCCAACAAGCGGAACTGGACGGCGATGCGAAAACAGCGGGCCAGATTGAGCCAGGGGAAGACTTCGGACCAGACGATCTTGCGCAGCGCGAGGGGTTCTTGTTCTGGCATGGCGCTTCTCCCCGTTGGCGTTTCCCAATGGCCACCAAATAGCGCGAGGACGGCCCTGCGCCGCTGTCTGTGGGCCGCGGCGAAAAGCCAGTCCACGCCCGCGATTGCGGCATTATACGACCGCCGGGGACGGATGCAAGACTATGCGGGAAAGCGGTGCAACGGGGCGGGCTTGCCGTAATAGAAGCCTTGGGCCAGTTCAAAACCCAATTCGCGGCACACTTCGTGCTCTTCGTGGCATTCGACGCCCTCGGCCAGGGGGACGACGCCCATGTCGCGGACCATGCTCACCAGCGAGGCCACCAGGCGTCGCTGCTCGCCGGGGGCTTTGTGGATGAGGTGGATCAGCGAGATGTCGAACTTCAGGTAGTCGGGTTGGACCTTGGCAAGTTCGAGAAGGCGGCCTTGTCCGGCTCCGAAGTCGTCGAAGGCGAGCCCCACGTCGATTTCGCGGAGCGCGGCGTGCAACCGGCTCAGGGCCGCGACGTCGCCCACGGCCTTCTCATGGATTTCCAGCGTCAGGCGTTGGAAAGGGCTGACCGCCCCGACCGCTTTCATCGAGTCGAGCAGGCCGGGTTCCTGGAGTTCGGCGGGATGGGTGTTGAGGAACAGGTGGGGAGGGCGATCGAGCGTGGAGGTCTGCTGAACCGCCTTGGAGCGGATCATCTGGCTCAACTGGGTCTCGACGCTCAGGATCGCGGCGACCGAGAACATCGCCGCCGGCGACTCCAGTCCGACCAGCCGGGCCCGAACGAGCACCTCGTAGGCGAGGATCCGTTCCGTATGGATATCGACGATGGCTTGGTAGTTGGGAATGACCGCCTGCTCGTTCATCAATCGATCGAACTGCACCAGCGCCAGGGCCTGGTCCATGACGTCCTGGCAGACGGTGCAATAGTTCGAGGGGGCGGTCTGTTTCATCACCCGGAAGGGCATCGCGCCAAACTGAACGAGATCGTCGGGAAGCAGATTCCTGGGACCGGAGATGCGGTCGCCATTGACGTAGGTCCCGTTTCTGCTGCCCAGGTCGCGGACGATCAAGTCGCCGCCGTCTTCGACGAGTTCGGCGTGGCGGCTGGAGACGGTCCGGCAGGAGAGGCACAGGGCCGAGTTCGGCCCGCGGCCAATCAAGAAGGGACTGTCCAGGATCGGGACGTGACGGACCTCTCCGTCGGGCGAAGATCGTCCGGAAAGGAACCACACGGCTTCCTTGCTCGCGTTGCGGGCCTCGGTTGCGTGGCCGGGCGCTGCGTCTCGGGAGGGCGGTGGAAAATCGCGATGGTTCGCCATGGCCTCAAGCCGGATCGTGGAAAGATGGCACAGGGGGAATTGGGACACCGACAGCCTGCCGGGGACACTTCGACGCTATCGAACTGTAGCTCAAAAACAATGGAGCCGATGCGGCAACCGTTCCCAGGCCGGCAACCGGCGCATTTTTCGGGCCGTGTGGAGCGAAAAATGTGTGTGTCCCCGTCAACGGCCGCTCGATGCGTTGTCGAGGCCGTCCGGTTTTTCGGGAAGAACGGATTATGACGGAGCGGGATGTGGGGGGATCGCCGCGCGGCGTGTGCCCCTGGCCCGCGGCACGGCGCGGGCGAGGCTGCCTTGACGCTTGCCTCGGGCCGAGCCGCCGGAGAAACACCGGCGTCGGTTTCTGTCCGATCGGGGCAGTCGCCGTGACGTATGTTTCTGGAGAATGGAGCTAAGGCGCCAGGATTGGTCCACCTTGTTCCCGGGGCTATCCCATGCAAACCGTGGAAGTCAACCCGTGCGACGATCTTTGGCTCCAGACCTTTCTGAGCGACGAGAGGTTCTGCCCGACGGAGCCTCGAAGCCTGGAGCAAACGGGCCTGACGCTGTCGCTGATCGAATCGCTGATCTGCAAGCACCTTGCGATGGCGGGCACGGCCAGCGGGAGGTCCATCGCCGAAAGCATGGGCCTGCCGTTCAGGATCTTGGAAGAGGTGTACGCCGCGCTCCGCGCACGCCAAGTGGTCGTGTACTCCGGCACGGCGCCGTTTAACGACTACTACTACATGCTGACGGAGCAAGGCCATCAGCGGGCGAGGGCGTACCAGCAGGCCTGCGCGTATTCGGGCGTTGCGCCGGTGCCCTTTGCCGACTACGTGATCGCCGTCGAGGCCCAGTGCATCAGCACGGAATCGCCCAGCCACGAGGAACTTGCGGCGGCCTGCGCCGAGATTTCGGTCGACAGCCGTCTGTTCGACATGATCGGTCCGGCGGTGAACTCGGGGGCCGGCATGTTCCTGTACGGCAATCCCGGCAACGGCAAGTCCACGTTGGCCAAAAAAATCACCTCGTGTTTCGGACAGGAGATCTGGATTCCGAAAGTGATCGTGGAAGACGGGCAATTGATCAAACTCTTCGATCCCTCCTGCCACCATGAGGTTGCCCAGGTAGATCAAGGCATCCTCAAGGGAAGGGAATACGACCGGCGGTGGGTGCGGATCCGGCGGCCGACGGTCACCGTGGGCGGGGAATTGACCATGGACTGCCTGGAGATGCGGCACGATCCGATCGGGCGGGTGAGCGAAGCGCCCTTGCAACTGAAGAGCAATTGCGGATGCCTGCTGATCGACGACTTTGGCCGCCAGCGGATCGAGCCGGCCGAACTGTTGAATCGCTGGATCGTCCCCCTGGAATCGCGGTTCGACTTCTTGACGCTGGCCAACGGCAAGAAGCTCCAAGTCCCGTTCGAGCAGTTGATCATCTTTTCCACGAACCTGGAGCCGAGGGATCTGGTCGACGAGGCGTTCTTGCGGCGGATTCCCTACAAGATCGAACTGGCGGACCCGACCGAGGAGGAGTTTTTCCGGCTGTTCGAGATGTACGCCAGGCAGTTCGGCTGCGAATATCGCCCCGACGTGGTAGCGGGTCTGCTGGAACGGCATTACCGCCCAGCCGGTCGCGCCCTGCGTCGCTGCCATCCCCGCGATCTGTTGAAACAGGTGCAAAACTATTGCCGTTACAAACGGATTCCGTTCGAAATGCGGCACGAGCACTTCGACCGCGTGGCCGCGTCGTATTTCGCGATGGTCTTCGGCGTCCGATAGGCGCCTTGGTTCGTTCGGAATAAGGAGTTCGCCAGCCCGCGACGCAAGCCCGAGGAATCCTCCGATCCTCGCAAGGCGCTCCACCGGAACCGCCATGATTCCGGAAACCACGTAACCCCCAGACGACGCACGTCCATGGATTCCCAACCTGCGATGTTTCCCGAGTCGCCCGCTATGGCCAACGCGCCGCCGGTCCCCGCCTCGCCGTCGATTTCCTTCCGTCTTGGTCGCGGGGAGGAGATCCTTCCCGGTTATGTGCTGCGGGAGCGGATCGGGTGCGGCGGTTACGGCGAGGTCTGGAGCGCGGTTGCGCCCGGCGGCCTCCTCAAGGCAGTCAAGTTCGTGTACGGGCGGGAGGAGGATGCGTGGGCGTCGCGCGAGCTGAAATCGCTTCGCCACGCCAAGGCCTTGCGCCATCCTTTCCTCCTGACCCTGGAACGCATCGAGATCGTCGACGGCCACCTGGTGGTCGTGATGGAGCTGGCCGAATCGAATCTGAAGCTTCGTCTTCGCGAGGCCCGTCGCGCGGGGTTGCCCGGCATCCCGCGAGACGAGCTGCTGGGCTACCTGCACGAGGCGGCTGAGGCCTTGGATTACCTTTGGGAAAGCCATTCCCTTCAGCACCTGGACGTCAAGCCCGAGAACCTGCTCCTGGTCGGCCGTCATGTGAAGGTGGGGGATTTCGGGCTGCTCAAGCAATTGCGCGACACGAGCGTCTCGGTGATCAGCGGCCTGACGCCCGCCTACGCTTCCCCCGAGGTCTTCGACGGCAAGCCCGGTCCGCGGAGCGATCAATACAGTCTGGCGATCGTCTACCAGGAGCTGGCCACGGGTGCGCTGCCGTTTCGCGGTCAAAGCGCGGCCGCGCTGGCGGCTCAGCATGTGCACGGCGAGCCCGACCTGTCGGGTCTTGCGCCGCACGAGCGATTCGCGATCGGCAAGGCCCTTTCCAGGGATCCGGCTCGGCGATTCGGAAGCTGCCGCGAGCTGATCGCGCGGCTCGCGCAACGAGGTTCGGGGGCGGTGATGACCGGCCTCAACCCGCCGGGGGCGTCCCGCGGCGATGCCCCTGAACCCAACCGCGTTGCGGCGGATCAAGGGTGGACGCCGGTTTCGGTTCACGACGGGCAAACCATCTCGACCGAGGCGGAGCAGCCGATGAGCCTCGCGCCGCTAGCGCTGGAGGGGATGGAGGCAACGTATCGCCCCACCGTGTTCGTCGGAGTGGGGGGCACGGGCGGGCGCGTGCTGATCCGGCTGCGGCGATTGCTGATGGACCGTTACGGCGACTCGGACTCGTGGCCGGCGCTCCGTTTGCTGTGGATCGACACCGACGTTGCGGCGATCGAGAGCGCGGCGTCGCGGGATGGGCAGAAGGGCCTCCGCGAAGAGGAAACCCTGGCCGTGCCCCTCAAGCAATCCTGGCACTATCGCAACGGTCCGCTGGGCAAACTTCCCTCGCTGAGCCGGCGATGGATCTACAACATTCCGCGCACGCTTCGCACCGAGGGACTGCGGCCGCTGGGGCGACTGGCCTTGCTCGATCATGCCCCATCGATCCTGGAAGCCTTGCGCCGAGCCGTCGCGTCGGCGGCCGATCCGGAGGCCGTCGCCGCCACCGCCCAACACACCGGCCTGCCGTTCCGACCGGCCGACCCGCGGGTCTTCGTGGTGGCTTCGATTGCCGGAGGGACGGGTGGGGGCATGATGCCCGACCTGGCCTACGCCGTGCGGCAAGTGCTGATGGAAAACGGGTTCTCCGACGCCGACGTGTCGGGACTCCTCGTCTACTCCTCGCGAAACGCCGACGCTGGCCGCAACCTCGCGCCCGCCAGCGCCTACGCTTGCCTTCACGAGATGCACTATTTCAGCCTGCCGGGAAGCGAGTATCCTGGCGAGCCATCGTGCAAGCTGGCGGGTTTTCGCGGAGCGGGGCCGTCCTTCAAGAACACCTACCTTGTGGATCTCGGAGACCAGGTGGGGGACGGATCGTTCGAGCAGCATGTCGATCAGATGGCCACCTACCTGTTGCTCAACGCCGTCTCGCCCGCCTCCGTGTTTTTCGATCAGTGCCGCGCCGGCTCGCCCGGTTCCGAAGCGGACGGCGAGTTTTCGATTCGCACCTTGGGTTTGACAGCCCTCAGCACGGACACGCAACCCCTTCTCGCTGAATGGACCGAGCGACTTTGCCGCACGCTGGTGCGGCGATGGCAAGGGGAGGCGGATCGCAACTCCTCGCCTGGGGGCGCGGACTACGCCCAATTCGTCGCTTCTTGCGCCAGTCACGAACCGTCACGCGCGATCGCCGACACGCACGCGGCCGAGCTCCTCGCCGCTTCAGGCGTCACGCCGGAACAGTTGATCGAGGGGCTCCGCACGGGACTGGATCGATTGCTGGGCGAAGAGGTCGACGTCCTGCTGAAACGAATCCTCTCCGAAGGGCTGGCCGCCGATCGTCCGATCGAGGAAATCCTCGGCCGCCTTCACGCCCTGACCGGGATTCTCGACCCCGGCGGATCGCCCGAGATGGATCGGCCGCCTTCGCTGCGTCAATTGGGCGAGAGCGAAGCGGCGCGACGCGGCGCGGAGCTTGGCGAGGCGATGCAAGACCGACTGGCACGTTGGGTGAACGCCTGGGAGGCCTCCGTAGCCGACGCCCGGCGGGCCGCCGACGCCCTCGTCGCCAGCCTGGATTCCCTGGAGACCGCGCTTCGTCAACGCTTCCGCGGGGTCGAGTCGCGCCGCGCCGCGTACTTGAAGAACTTGCTGGAGCTTGCCGGCGAGGCGCAGGCCAGGCGCCTGAAGCGGCAGGAGCTGCTCGCCGAACATCTGCCTGGTTACAGCGCGCTGGTTGTGGACGGCCTGCTTGCGGAATTGGCGGCCAGAGCCGTCCGTTCCATGCGGTCGGCGATCGCCGCCGGCTCCGAGCAATTGCGCGACCTTTGGAAAGACCTGAATCGCCTTTGCGAGGACTTCGCGGTTTCCGACGCGGCCGCCGAGGCCCGGCCAGCGCCGGCCGCTTTGCGCGGCGACGGCGCGCGATTCCTGGTCCATCCGGCCGAGCTGTTCGCCGGCCAATCCGAGGCGATGGTCCGCCGACTGGATCGGGAAATGAAGGACGGCTTTTTTTCCGCAAAACGCAGGCTTTCGGACCTGTCGTTCGCCGATGCGCCGCTTCGCCACGACCTTCTCGCCGCGATGCGGTTGGCGGCCCGAAAAGTGCTGTTGCAATGCGTTCGCGACGCCGACCTGGCCTGGTTGAGGGAATCGCTCTCGGGAGACAGCGCACGTTCCCTCGACGCCTTGCTTGAGCATTGCCGCGAGTCGGCCATGCCCCGATTGCTTCCGTCCACCGGAGGCGCGCTGCGTTGGCTGCTGGTGGTTCCCGAGGGCTTGGACGGCGCTCGGCTGGCCGAGGAAGTGCAACGGAGTTGGGGTGATCGGCCCACCGTGATCCCGGGGGAATGGGGCGAGACCCTCCTCTGCTGCGAAGCCGAACGGCTCGCGCTGGCGCGGGTCTGCGGGCGACTGCTGCAAAGCCGGCCGGACTGCCGCGAACTGGCTTCTCGGCTTCACAGCCGACTCGACGTGAACTGGTGAAGGCCGACGCGAGTCCTTTTTCACCGGCCCCCCCTCGTCGGGCCGAAGGGAGGTTGGCGCGCGGGGCTACCCCGGCTCTTCCTCAACGGGGTTGGTGAGCGAGCCAATGCGTTCGATTTCGACGGTCACGCGGTCGCCCGGCCGGAGCCAACGCGGCGGCTTTCGGGCGAAGCCCACGCCGTGCGGCGTGCCGGTGAGAATGACCGTGCCGGGCAGAAGCGTGGTGCTGGCGCTCAAAAACTCGATCAGCGACGCAACGCTGAAGATCATGTCGCTGGTATGCCCATCCTGGAGCGTCTGGCCGTTGATCGACAGCCGAATGGCCAGGGCGTTGGGGTCGGGGATGTCCTCCGGCGTGACCAGGCAAGGGCCCAGCGGGGCGAACGTGTCGAACGTCTTCCCCCGGCACCACTGGCTGCCGCCGTGCTGGAGTTGCCAATCGCGGGCGCTCACGTCGTTGGCGCAGGTGTAGCCCAGCACGTAGTCCAACGCCCGATCGCGCGAAACGTTCCTGCAAGTCCGGCCGATCACCACCGCCAATTCGCACTCATAATCCACCTCGTCGCTCCGGAGGAATCGCGGAAGAAGGATCGGTTCGCCGGGATGCTGCACCGCGTTGGTGGCCTTCATGAACAGGACGGGGTATCGCGGAATCGGGGCCTTGCTTTCCTCGGCGTGGCGGCGGTAGTTCAAACCAATGCAAAGGATGTTGCTCGGCGCGACCGGCGCAAGCAGCTTCGCGACGGCCGCTGGCCGCTCCGTCACGGAAAACGCGCCAAACAGATCGCCGTCGATTTCCCAGACCGAACCGTCCGGCCGCTGGGCTGCCCAGCGGACTTGTTGGGCCGGGTCCACGTATCGGATGATTCGCATCAAAAGACCTCCCCATCCAGAGCGGTGCGCAATGGACCAGCCGCCCATCATTTCGCTTGGGCTTTGGCAAGTCAAGCCATGGCGCGGCGGGCCTGCTTCCACGCCGTGGCGGGCGAGGGGAATCCAAAGAAGAAGCCCTGTCCGAGTTCGAAACCGGCTTCCAGACACGCCCCGGCCTCGTGGACCGTCTCGATCCCTTCGGCCAGCGGCACCGCCCCCAGGCTCCGCACGATCTGAACCAGGGACTGGATCATTTGCCGCCGCTCCCGGCCGAAGCGGTCGATGCCGCGGGTCATGTGCATGTCGAACTTGATCATGTCGGGGGGCGCTTCGGCGAGTTCCAGGAGGCGCGACTGTCCCGCCCCAAAATCGTCGTAGGCCAGTTCGATCCTCAATTCCCGGCAGCGAGCCCGCAGCGCGGCCAAAACACTCAACGAGGTCGCCGCCGCCTCGTGGACCTCGAGGACGATTCCGATTTCGGGAAACTCGGCGCGGAGCACGGCCAGCGAGTCCAGCAATCTCGGGTCGCCGAGTTCGTTGGGGTGCGTGTTGAGAAAGAGCTTCGCCCCCGCCGCCAGCTCCAAGCCCGCTCGCAATCCCTCGCGGCGCATCAGGGTGCTCAATTCCACTTCCGCCCCGAGTTCCGCCGCGACGCGAAACATCTGGGCGGGAGTCTCCAGTCCGGCGAGGTGGCTTCGGGCGAGCACCTCGTAACCGACGCGATCCCAGCCGTTCAAGCGAACGATGGGCTGGAAGTGGGGCACCACGGCGGGCAGGCTCACCAGCCGGTCGAACTGCATGCAGGCCTCGGCCATGCCCGCCACGTCCTCCGACAAGGTGGCCATCGACGGAGGCGCCAAGGCCCGTTGCGCGGTGAACAGGGCAGTGCCAAACTGCAAACGGTCGCCGTCGCGGACCTCCGACCAGTCGCCCACGCGCCGACCATTCAAAAAGGTCCCGTTCCTGCTCCCCAAGTCCCGCACCAGCAAACGCTCCTCGACCACCGCCATCTCGGCGTGCCGTTTGGACACCGTCGGATTGCCGAGGCACATCGTGCAATCCGATTGCCGGCCGACCGTGAACGGTCGATGGGAAACGGAGACCGTTTGCAGTGGGCCGTTGGGCAGGGCCCGCCCGCAAAGCTGCCAGAGTTCGCGACGTGCCGCCGCGCGATCCGTCGAAGTTGAATGCTGCGGGACGAGTGTCTCGCATCGAGCCGGGTACAGTCCCGCTAGGCAATCAGTCGCGCTCATCAGCCGAAAACTCCCGATGGTGCCGCGCCCATTCGATCGAACGATGCCCTGATTCCGAGCATGCCAAGACAACTATAGCTCACGATCCCCCCCACCACGGACGGGTGCTGGTTTGTTGCAGTAAGGAAATCAGGAGTCCCGGGCGCAGAGCACCCCTCCCCTTGACCTGGCATGCAACCCACTTATTGGGTGGCTTCTCAAGTTTGGTTTGCGGATAGCCCGATACACGATCCAGCGGTATAATCGTTTGAGTCCAATCTCAAACCCACACTCGCGCGTATCCATGCGCTCCTTCGGCCAACGCCTGGTGCTTGCAGTCTGCTTGGTGGCGTATTTGGCGGCGACCTCGCCAGCCACCAGGCCGGAGTATTGGCCTGCGGCCGGTTCCTGGCGTGAAACCGCAGGGGTGTGCTGCGACGAGGATTGGCAGCGGGCCTTGCAAGGAGGGGTGACAGATTTTCTCCCCTTTGGTGGGGGTAAATGCGTTTGTCGCCTGGGTTGGCCTTGTCCCGACCTGGATCGGGGGAAGAGTGGATTTTCCTCTTCTCCCCTGGAAGAGGACAGCAACCGCTCGTGTCCGCCGAACCCTGTTTGTCCGGGCAAGTGTTGGCTGTGCGGCGCTGGCGTGACCGCCTTCTGTTTTACGCCTTCGGTGGTCGCGCAACTTCTCGACTGCCTCGGGCGAGTCAACGCCGAGACGTATCTCAATCTTGGGCAGCCTCATCCCGACGATCTGATCCGTCCCCCGATGTGTTGATCGGCTGCTGCGCGCCCGCGGTGCGCGCCTAAGGGACGAATGGCGTGGCCTGTCAGGAGCTAGGGCCCACACGCTTCGCGTTTTCCTCCCTTCGCGACATCTGTGGGCGCGCGATCTAGGCATCGCAACGGCGCACGCGGTCTCGCTGTGTGTCGGCGTCAGTTCACGTTCACGAGGTTCGTCATTGATGTTCCGACTTCGGCTGCTTCCGTGGGAATACGGCGTGCGCAATCTGTTCCGCCGGCCGGGGCGCACCCTGCTGACGTTGAGCGGACTGGCGCTGGTGGTTCTGCTGATGTTCGTAGTGGTGGGCTTCATCCGCGGGCTGGAGACCTCGCTGGCCGTCAGCGGCGATCCGCGCGTCATTCTGATTCATTCCCTCGGCGGCGGCGAGAACATGGAAAGCTCGTCGATTCCCGCCCGATCTGTGGCCTTGCTCTCGGCCAGCTTGGAAGGGGTGCAGCGCCGCTACGGCGTGACGTATGCGTCGCCCGAACTTTACCTGGCCACGCAAGTAAACACGGAAGGCGACGAAGAGGGCACGCTGGGGCTGATCCGGGGCGTCACTTCATCGGCGATCCTCGTGCGTCGGCGAGTGCAGATCGTCGAAGGCCGATGGCCACAAACCGGCGAAGTCATGGTGGGCCGGCTGGCGGCGACCAAGCTCGGCCGTCCGGCGGAACTGCTCGCAGTCGGCCAGAGCATCAAGATCGAAGGCCGGAGCTGGCGGATCAGCGGGGTGTTTGCGGCCGTGGGCTCGGCCTTGGAATCGGAGATTTGGGGTCCGCTGGAAGAGTTCCAGCAGGCCATGAAACGCCAGGACATCAGCCTCGTGGCGGTCACGCTTGGGCCCGAGGCCGACTTCGGGGCCATCGACGAGTTCTGCAAGGAACGGCTGGACCTGGGTCTCCAAGCCACGCCGGAGACCTACTACTACCAGGCTCTCCAGGTCCACTATCGCCCGGTGCGAATGCTCGCGTGGTTCGTGATGCTGCTGGTCGCAGGCGCTGGCGTGTTTGCCGGGCTGAACACCATGTACGGCAACGTCCTGGGACGCATCCGCGAGTTGGCCATGCTCCAGACCTTGGGTTACACGCGCCAAGCAATCCTCGTGAGTCTGGTCCAGGAAGGGGCGTTGCTCGCGGCAGCGGCGTCGCTGTTGGCGGCGGGGATGGCCATGGTGTGGATCGACGGCGCGGCGTTCCGCTTCACGATGAGCGCGTTCACGCTGAGGATCGACAGCGCGGCCGTGTTGATCGGGTGCGGCGTGGGATTGCTGCTCGGGATCCTCGGGGCCCTTCCACCAGCCATTCGCGCCATGCGGATGTCGATTAGCGACAGTTTGAAGGCGATTTGAAACGGTTTTCTCGTGCCAGAAAAGGAGTGAGTCATGATTCGAGTTGTCACAATTGCGTTGCTGGTTGTTTCTCCGTTGTTCCTTCTGCCCGGGTGCGGCGGCGCTTCTACCGCCACTCCCTCCACCACGGCGTCATCACCCTCCGCGGCGCCGGACCCGTCGCTCGTGCTGAAAGAGGAACCTGCCGGCGCCAAGAGCGTGGCCGAGGTCCGCAGCCAGGGCAAGGACGGCGAAGAGGTCGTCGTCGCCGGTTGGATCGGCGGCAGCGAAACGCCGATCATTCAAGGCCGGGCGGCGTTCACGATGGTCGATCTCGGGCTGACGCCCCTGGAATGCACCACCAAGCCCTATTCGTTCTGTTGCATGTCCAAGGACGCCCTGCTGCCGAACCTCATCACGGTGAAGTTCGTGGACGAGGAGGGGAAAACGATCCAGAAGGACGCCCGGGAACTGTTAGGCATCCAAGAGGGGTGCGTCGTGGTCGTCCGCGGCCGTCTGGCGTGCGGCGAAGACGGCAAAGCGAACGCCATCGCGGCCACCGGCCTGTTCAACCGAGGGTATAGCGAGGACCCGACGAAGCTCGCGTCGCTCAACAGCGGATTCCAAAAGCCGAAATGATCTGCCCAAGCCGTCTTCCCGCGGCCCGCGAAGAAAACAAAGCCTGGTAAGAGGTGACCGAAGATGAGCCCCCACCTTGATTGGATCGAACGCTCCGCCGACGGCGCGGGGAAAACGGTGGATCCGGGCGTTGCGGAAACTCGCCGCCTGGATCTCCGGCAACTCGCCGTCCACCGGGACGCACGGGGAACGGAAGCTCCGGCTGCCGGCCCTAAACATCGTTCGCACCTCGTGACCCGTTACGCCCTTCCAGGCAGCCTGCTGCTCGGCTTTCTGGGTCTGGTCGGTTGGTCGGCCAGGTCGAGTCTGCTGCCGTCGCGGGCGGTGACGGTGATGCCGGTGCTCAGCGCGCGCGCCGAGGTGCGTCAGGCGGGCACGCCGCTGTTCCAATGCGCCGGCTGGGTGGAACCGCGGCCGACGCCGATCGTGGTCACGGCCCTCGCCGAAGGCGTGGTCGAGCGGCTCTTGGTGGTCGAAGGCCAGGCGGTCAAGGCGGGCGAGCCGGTGGCCACGCTGATCGAGACCGACGCGCGCCTGGAGCTGGAACGAGCCCAAGCGGAGCTACGGCTCCGGGAGGCGGAACTGAACCGTGCCCGGGCACGGCTGACCGCCGCGCGGAGCCGCATCCAGAACCCGGTCCACCTCGAAGCGCCGCTCGCCGAAGCGGAGGCGGCGCTGGCCAAGGCCAAGACGGAGTCGGCCACCCTGCCCGAGCAAATCGCGGCGGCCGAGGCCCGCGAACGATTCTGCCGTCTCGACTTGGAAGGGAAGATGGCGGCCAGGTCCGCCTTGTCGCAGCGGGCCATCGACCAGGCGCGAAGCGACCTGGAAGCCGCCGCGGCGATGGTTCGGGAATTGAAGGCGCGGTCCGAGAAGCTCCAATCGGAGATCGCGGCCCTCGCGGCGCGAAGCGCCACGCTGAAAAGACAACTGGAACTGTTGATCGATGAGAAGCGGGAAGCCGACGAGGGCGAGGCCAACGTCCAGGCGGCCGAGGCCCTCGTGCGCCAGGCCCGCAACGCCGTCGACACGGCCAGGCTCCGCTTGGAGCGAATGGTCGTCCGGGCGCCGCAGGAGGGCCGCGTGTTGCGTCTGGTGGCTCGGCCGGGACGGCGCGTCTCCGGGTTGTCCCCCAACTCCTTGGAAGAGTCGAGCACCATCCTGACGCTCTACGACCCCAAAATGCTGCAACTGCGGACCGACGTGCCGTTGGACCAGGTGCCGCGCGTACGGCCTGGCCAGCCGGTGAAGATCGAGACCGAGGCGGTGCCCGGCGGCCTGGAGGGAGAGGTGCTCTTCAAGACCGCCTACACCGACCTGCAAAAAAACACGCTGGACGTCAAAGTGGCCATCAAAGACCCGCCGGCCGACCTCCGGCCGGACATGCTCACGCGCTGCACCTACCTGGCGGCGCCCGAAGCCGGATCCGAGGCCAAACCGTCCGAACAACTCCGCCTGCTCGTGCCGGGACCGCTGGTCCACAGCGGCGAAGGCGGCAGCCGCGTCTGGGTCGCGGATCAACTGGCGGGAAGGGCCCGTTTGCGTCCCGTCAAGATCGGCGAGAGAACCGGACAAGGGGATCTGGTGGAAGTCCTCGAGGGACTCCATGCATGGGACAAGCTCATCGTCGCAGGCCGTGAGGGGCTCAAGGACGGCGAGCGCATCATCGTCACCGGCGAAGACACGACCCAAGGTGTCGAGGTCGCGACGAAGAGGGGACCGTCGAAGAAGATCCAACGAGTGATTTCGGGAGTGGCCTCGGGCAGCTAGCGAATCGCGCCGAAGAGAGACGACGTCTCCTCTTTCGTCGCGTCAGGAATCAACAGGAGTTCGTAGCATGGCGCTGGTGGAAGTCATCAACGTGACCAAGGAGTTTCGCAAGGGCGAGCACACGATCAGGCCGCTCGACGAGGTTTCCCTCAAGATCGAGCGCAACGAATTCGTTTCGCTGATGGGGGCCAGCGGCTCGGGCAAGAGCACGCTCTTGAATCTGATTGCGGGCATCGACAAGCCGACCTCCGGCTCCATCCTGGTCAACGGCACCGAGATCACGAAGTTGTCGAGGACCAAACTGGCCCATTGGCGCGCCGCGAACATCGGCTACGTCTTCCAAACGCACAATCTGATCCCCGTGCTGACGGCCTACGAGAACGTGGAGATGCCGCTGTTGTTGCTCCCCTTTTCCAAGTCGGAGCGGCGCAAACGGGTCATGCTCGCCCTGGAGGCGGTTGGCCTGTCGGACCGGGCCGAGCACTACCCGCGCCAGCTTTCCGGCGGCCAGGAACAACGAGTCGGCATTGCCAGGGCGATTGTGGCCGATCCGGTGCTCGTGGTGGCCGACGAGCCGACGGGCGACCTCGACGCCCAGGCCACGGAGCAAGTCCTCGAACTGATGCAGCGATTGAACGCGGAACTGGGCACGACGTTCCTGGTGGTCACGCACGATCCCAAGACCGCCGCCATCGCCCGCCGCCGCCTTCGCCTGGAGAAAGGCAAGCTGCTTGATAGGGACCAGCACCCGCACGTTCATGAAATGGCGAGGGCCTAGCCGTGTACAAGTTCCTCCCCTACGTCGTGAAAACCCTCTGGGGCCACCGCACGCGGTCGTTGCTCACGCTGAGCGGGGCCGCCGTGGCCTTGTTCGTCTTCGCCTTCGTCGGCGGCGTCCAGGAGGGAATGAAAAGACTTGGCGAAAACAAGGACAGCGACCGCTCGCTGATCGTCTTCCAAAGGTACCGCTTCTGCCCCGAGACCAGCCGATTGCCTGAAGACTACGGCCGGGTGATCGCCAAAATCCCCGGCGTGGCGGACTACCTGCCTGTCAAGGTGTTCATGAACAACTGCGGGGCCACGATCGACCTGATCGTGTTCCACGGGGCGCCGCCTCAAAAGCTGCGGTCGTATCGCAACCTGTCGCTCATTTCAGGGGATTTCGCCGCTTTCGAGCGGCAGCGCGACGGGGCCCTGGTGGGAAAGACCGTGGCCGCGCGCCGCGGACTGAAGATTGGCGACAAGTTCACCGTCGGCCAGGTCACGATCAGCGTGGTGGGCATCTTCTCGTCGCCCTCCCCCGTCGAAGAGAACAGGATCTACACGCAGTTGGAGTTTCTTCAATACGCCCCGGGGCAGAATTCCGTGGGGATGGTCACGCAGTTCGAGGTCAAGGTGGCCGACGGGGCGGATCCGGCGGAGGTCGCCCGGGCCATCGACGCGGCCTTCCAAGCCGACCGCGTGCAGACCGACACCCGCGGCAAAGGCGTATTCGAGGCATTTGCGGTCGGCGATCTCGGCGAGATGATCGGCTTTGCCAACTACCTCGGCTACGCCTGCGTCATCCTCGTCCTGACGCTGGTGTCCACGACGACCATGATGGCCGTGCAGGACCGGGTGCAGGAACACGCGGTCTTGCAGACGCTCGGGCTTACCAGTCACCAAATCTTCGGACTGGTGCTGACGGAAAGCATGATCCTCAGCGCGGCGGGCGGCGTGCTGGGCGTGGGAACCGCGTTGGCCACCCTGCAATGGAGCGGGATGGCAGTGGCCACCGAGGGAATCACCATTGCGCTTGCCGCCTCGCCAACGCTGGCTGGCCTCGGCCTGGGAGTCTCGCTGACCGTGGGAATCCTGGCCGGCATCATGCCTGCGTTGCAGGCGGCCCGGGCCGACATTGTCGCCTCGCTCCGCGGCGTCTGACTCCCTTCGGCGTAACCATGGAAACGCAACGACGGCGATGAGGCAGCGGCAGGCCTTGGGCAACTCGGTTTTCTCGGGACAGGATTAGGCCCCAACGCGCCTCGCACGACGAACCGATAAGAGAAGTGGGGCCAAGTCACCGACTCGCCCCCGGGTAGTCCCATGGAGGGGATATTCATGAGACGAAGGAAACGTCAAGCAGGCTTGGCCGCGCTGCTCATGGCAGCCCTCTTGGTGCTGGCCCCCATGGACTGGGGTCTCGCCCAGATGCCCCCGGCTCCGATGCCCGACCCGTCAAGCCCTAACCCCACTTCGAATTCTATCTGGAATGACCCGATGAGGGCATACACCCACCGGCAAGCGGGTCTTGCGGTCGGTTCCGACGCTCCATCGCAAAGGGTGGGGCTTTCGGATCTCATTCGGATAGGGTTGGAGTGCAACCCGGAGTTGCGGCAGGCGGGCCTGCGGGTCGAAGCGGCGGCCGGACGCGCCTTGCAGGCGGGCCTCTATCCGAACCCGACGGTCATCGCCGAGGGAACGGAACTCGGCGGGCGCACCGGGCCAGGCGGCTTTATCGCCGCGCCGGTGGTCAGCCAGGAAGTGGTGACCGCCGGGAAGCTGCGGCTCGACCGTCAGGTCGGCCTGCAAGAGGCGGACCAGACCCGATGGCAGCTTCTGGGCCAGCGGTTCGTCTTGTTCACCGCGGTGCGGCGGGGCTATTTCGACGTCCTGGCGGCGCAGCGCCGCGTCGAGATCTATTCGGAGCTGGTCGATCTGGCGGGCAAGGCGACCGAGACCACCCAGACCCTCGTGAAGGGCCGACAGGCAGCGCCGCTGGACCTGGTTCAAATCCGGGTCGAGCTGAATCGCTTTCGGGCGGAGCTGGACGCGGCACGACAGGAGCGCACCGCCGCATGGCGGCGTTTGGCGGCCGCGATGGGGGCCCCCGATCTGCCCGATGCTCCGCTCACCGGCTCGCTGGAGTCGCCGTGCCCGGTCTACGAATTCGATTCCGCGGTTCGCGAAATGCTGGAGCGCCATCCCGACGTGAACGCGGCGCGGATTGGTTTCACCAGGGCGCAACTGGCGCTGCGGCGCGCCCGGGTCGAGCCCATCCCCAACGTGACCTTCGGCAGCGGCTACCAACGGGACAACGTGGACCACCAGGACCAATGGGTCTTCCGGGCAAGCCTGCCGATACCCGTCTTTAACCGCAACCAGGGGAACGTCCAGGCGGCCAGCGCCGAGGTCGGCCGGGCCGCCGCGGAAGTCCAGCGGATTCAGAATCTGCTGGTCGCACGCCTGGCCACGGCCTTTGGCCAGTACGAAGCGGCCCGCCAACGCGCCAACCGCTATCGCGCCTCTATCCTGCCGGACGCCACGGAGGCGTACCAACTCGCCTTGGGCGCGTTTCAAGGCGGTCAGTTCGAGTATCTGCGAGTCCTTCAGGCCCAGCGGGCCGTGGCGGAAGCGAAACTCGAATACGTCCGCGCACTTGGCGAATTGTGGCTGGCCGCCAGCGACATCGCGGGCCTCTTGCTCGAGGAAGACTGGCCGCCCGCGGGCTAGCCAAACGCCCTGTCGACCGCGGCCTTGATCTTTTGCAGTCCAATGCGGGCTACGAGCAGGGGGTCTTGCTCCCAGAGCTTGCGGTTGAAAAGCTCCAACGACAACATGCCGCGGAAGCCGCTGGCATGGAGATCGCGAAGGATCTGGGTGGTTGGCGCCACGCCGTCGCCGGGAAAGACACGGTCGGCGTCGGTGATTTTCTCGCGCGGCGGCTGGGCGGGATAGTCGTTCACGTGCAGCACGTGCATCGCCGCGCCGTTGAACATCCGCAGGCCCGCGAAGTCGGAGCCGCCGCGGTAGATATGGAAGATGTCGAGCAGGACGCAGGCGTCGGGGTGCGCGGCCTCGGTAATCACATAGGCCGCCTCGCCGAGCCGCCCGATCGTCTTCGACCGGCCCCAAAGCTCCAACTGCGGGACCACTCCCATCGACCGGCCTAGCTCCAAGAGTTCTCGATAGCGTTGGGCAACCTTCGCCAGGTCCATCGGGGCGTCGGTCGCGCCGACCGGCGGGGCGGCGATCCGTTTGCCGCCGATCCGGGCCACGAAATCCATGTCGCGTTTCATGGTTTCCAGCCCCTTGGCGCGACGAGCCGGATCGTCGTTGAGCCAATCCGCGAAACCGATCGCCCCCTCCACCGAAAGCCCCAAGTCGGCAATCCGCTTCTTCATGTCGTCCAGCGCCCCGCCCTGCTTGACGTACTCCTCGATCTTGCGAATCCATGGCTCGACCCCTCGATAGCCAGCCTTCGCGGCGATCTCCATTTCGCGCTCCAGGGGCAGATTCTGGCCCATGATCGTCCCCGTATTGAGGCAGAACGAGAACGGGGATTCGCCACCTTGTTTCAGCGGCTCGCCGGCCGTCGCCAGGCAGTGAGGAGCAATGCCCGCGGCCACCCCGGCCGCCGACAACGCCAGCAGCCCGCGTCGGGAAAACGGCGTAGAAAACCCTTGGCAGCCTCCTTCCGACTCCAGCCGTTTGCTCGAACCAAGCCCAAGTTGGCTATTCACGAGAAAGCTCCCCCATCAAGACCGGTGTTGGCCGTCGCGAACCGTGTCCCGCTCGCGGCCGGGACACCACGCGTCAATGCTTCACGTTGCCAACATCCTACCCCAAATCCCCCATTGCATCGAGAGCCGGAATCGTTACCGGAGTCGGTTGCGCTGGGCGCAAGGGGTTTGTAAGCCGGCGGATTCCGCGGGACCGCAAATTCGCTTTCGCCGTGGGACTGGAAATCCGACAAGCCCTTGAAGACGCGTCATCGAGTGCAAGACCAACACGGACCGCTGAAAGGCTTGGCGCCGTTGGATTGGTCAACGGGCACGCGGAAGCTCGTTTTTCGCGTCGGCCGAGCGAAGGCCTTAACGGTGCACGGGCAATTCCGCGACCGCGGTGCGGCCTCATCGGGTAGGCTGCCGCGCACGCACGCCGGTGGCTGCGTCGTGAGCGTTCACGGCACGAGCTGGAGGGCCACGCTGCGTCGTGGCCGAAATCAAGGAACATGACAGACGCGACGCTGCGCGTTGCTCCATCACGCGTGGACGCGACGGAACGCGTCGCTCCGGTCCCTCAACCCGTGAGGGCGAAATCGGCGCTGCGGGAAGCCCCCCGGGGCGACCGCTCACTTTTTCTTGCCGATGCAATACAGTTTGCGCGTCGTCCGGATGAAAAGCTGGCCGTGCGCGGCGATGATCGACGAACGGACCACCTCGCCGTCCTTGGGGTCATCCATCGCAATGGTCCGCAGCACCTTGCCGTTGGCCGCGTCGACCACCGACACCTGTCCGCTGAAGTTGACGATGTAGATCTTTCCATCGGCGGCCAGCGGCGATGCTTCGTACTTCGCCCGGCCCGGCGCCGCCACGGTCCACTTCGGCTTCCCGGTCGCCGCTTCCACGCGGGACAGGCATTTGCGCACGTCGCTGAGGACGAAGAAGTCGCCGTCGTAGAAAGCCGGGGTGGGGACGTCGGAGGACACGTCGCGTGCGTCGCGGCTGACCCAGGCCAGGGCGCGGTCATCGAGGGTCCCCTTCCCGCCCGCCTTGACCGCGTACACCGGCTCTCGCTTCGGAGCGCACACCAGAATGACGCCGGCGCCGGCGACCGGCGAGACCACCTGGCGCCAATGGCCGATGCGGCTGGGATTCCAAGTGCCCCAGCGCCACAGTTCCGCGCCGCTGGCCGGATCGTGCCCGGTCACGGCGTCGCCGCCGACGACCAGCAATTCGCTGCGGCCCTCGTACGTCCAGGGGATCGGCGTGGTAAACGCTTCGCGGGATTCGGCCACGGCCTGGCTGGGACGCACATGACGCCAGAGCGTCTTTCCGGTCGCCGGATCCACGGCGAGCAAATAGGATTCGTTTTCCCGGTCGCGCAGCCCCCGGTCTCCCACGGGCACGTCGCGCTGCAACACTTGGAAGTAGAGCCTTCCCTCGTAGAGCAAGGGACTGCTGCTGAACGTCCAGAGAAACGCAAACGGCCCGTAATCCTTTTCAAGGTTTCGCGACCATTGGGGGCGGCCGTCGGCGTCGAAGCACGCCACCTCGCCGTTGCCAAAGAAGAAGACCGCGATCTTGCCGTCGGTCACGGGCGAGGACGAGGCATAGTTGCTCCGCTGGTCGCGACGGATTCCCCGGGCCACGTCGCGACTCCAAAGCCGCTTGCCGCTCGTGCGGTCGAACGCCATCGCCTGGAGCACGTCGCGGGCGGAATCCACGCCCGACACAAAGACGCGGTCGCCGCAGACCACCGGGGTCGAGGCCGCCTCGCCAGGCAAGTCCGCGGACCAGGCGACGTTCTCCGTCCTGCTCCACGCGCTGGGCAAACCCTTCTCATCGGTGGAGCCGTTGAACAGGGGGCCTCGCCATTGCGGCCAGTCCGCGCCCCGCGCTGCGCAAGTCGCGACAAGCAAGAAACCGATCATGCCCAGGTGTCTCACGGCGCAATCTCCTTTCGCAAAACAGGAAGGAAAGCAGGTCGGCAATTGTTCCCGGGGACTGCCCCCGCGAACGGCGACCGGATTCGGCCATTGGTGATCGCGTCTTGGGCGGGCGGATCAACCCGTCGCCGAAGGACTCAGGCGGGGCAATGGCGGCGGGATCTCGTGCGTTCGTTGGAAACCTTGGCGTCCGTGGTCAAATAGCGGCGAGTGTCCGCGGATCGCCCCGGGGAGTCTTGCTGGTTCGCCTAGGGACGGCCAGGCGCAACGGCATGAGCGGCCGCGACCCGAGGCGACTCCTCCACAACCAATTCGTTCCTAACGTCCCAGACCCCCGGTTCCAATCGCACCACGTTTTCGGCAAGTTCGCGGTCGCGTTTGCTCGCCACGCGGCCCTGCAGGATCGCTGTCTCCCGCACCACCGTGACCCGAATCGGCGAGCGTTTCGCGATTTGAGGCATCTGTTCGAGCATCGCGGCGATCCGCCCGGCAAACGAGTCCGCCGAGCGAGCGCTTCCCGGGAATCCCGCCGCGACGACCTTCGCGCCAGGCAAACGCCGGACCCCCGCCTCGTCCTGATCCCAGGAAGCCGATTCGGGCTGCCTATCGTCGCTGCTCCACGGCGTGGGCAGGCTTCTTGCTGCGCCGGCGCCTTCGGTGCGCAGCCACTCGTCCGGAGCGGCTGGCGGCTCAGGCGGAGACTCTGGCGGAGGCGGGATGGGCGCCGGTTCCCGAGCCGGGGGACGCACGCCAGGTTCGGGAAACCTGCGGCCGCTGTACGCCCGGTTCACGCCAAGGAAGTTGCCGTAGGCGTCGCGGGCAATCCCCCGATCGGCGCGCTGCACCGGCGACTGCAACGTCTGGCCGAGCACGCGAGGCCCGAACATCCCGTAAACAACCTTGCCCGAGGAAACACCCTGGGCCCCCGCCCTCTCGACGACACACAGGCCGAGGCCGCAGGCAAGAGCAATCCAAACGAGTCCAGGTTTCCAGTGCATGGGCCGAGTCCTTCTCGCTGCGTTGGACCTCGCTAAGTATAGGACGATCGCTTCCCGTTGACCAGGAGGCATGTTCCTGCTCTTCCCCAAAAGGGGTGGTGCTACAGATCGGCCTATGGTCGTCCTTTGGACTTATCGGGCAGGATCGATCGAGCAGCCCAACTGCTCTTCGGGGATTCCGCTTGGTATACTGCCCGGCGCTGGTCCGCGGGCTCGATGCGGCGCCGAGAAGGAACCCCGCCTTGAGGTCACTGCCCAGGGCCGATTTTTTGGGGAGACCAACGTGTGACTGCGGAAGCACGACTCGTGGAACTGGGGCTGCAATTGCCCAGCGTTTCGCGGCCGAAAGGACTTTATCGCCCGCTGGTGATCGTGGAACGCCTGGCCTACACGTCCGGCCACTTGCCCACCCGGCCCGACGGATCGCTGGTGACCGGCCGCGTGGGGGCCGAATTGGACCAGGCCGCCGGGGCCGCGGCGGCCCGATTGGCAGGCCTGGCAATCCTGGCCACGCTGCGGGCCGAGTTGGGCAGTCTGGACCGGGTCCGCCGCGTGGTGAAGATGCTCGGGCTGGTCCAGTGCACGGCGGACTTCCAGCAACACCCGGCGGTGATCAACGGCGCCAGCCAATTGTTTGCCGACGTCTTTGGGCAGGATGACGGCGTGGGGGCCCGCAGCGCCCTCGGCGTGGCCTCACTGCCTTTGGGCGTGCCCGTCGAAATCGAGGCGGTCTTCGAACTTCATTAGCCGGTCGAGCGCCACGGATGGCATCCGCGGTAGCTTTCTTCGTGCTAGCCAGCATTTGTCGGCGCTTCGACGCCTGGCGAGCGGTCATGGACTTCGCCCCGGCCCACGGCTATCATGATGGAAGGGTGGGTATCGGGAGAAACGCCAATGCCCGCGCACGATTGGACCCGCGTGGAAAGCGGGATTTTTCATGCTTTTCACGTCGCCTGGATTCCGGAGATCCAGAGGGCGCTCAACGGCGGGCTGCTTCCGGAAGGATTCTATGCCCTGGCCGAGCAGCACGCCGGCCATGCGATTGCGGACGTGTTGACGCT
>Ga0101944_10001004_pt1 | contig 67441 bp, 63 predicted proteins | sample DewCreD2012metaG_FD_75245 | JGI IMG/M metagenome (GOLD analysis project Ga0101944, IMG submission 75245) | Hot spring sediment bacterial and archeal communities from British Columbia, Canada, to study Microbial Dark Matter (Phase II) - Dewar... ... | reverse complement strand
TGAAGTTTCTCTACTACCGGCTGCTGGAATGGTGGGAGAGCCAGATTCTCCAGGCCCTGTCGAATCGAATCCCGCCATAGGCCGCGAAACGGGTAGTCGCGTCAACCGGTGATTTGACGGGTTATCCGCGGGCAGATACACTTGCGGAACATGGAGAGGTGGCCGAGTGGCTGAAGGCGACGGTTTGCTAAACCGTTGTAGGGCTTCATCGCCTTACCGGGGGTTCGAATCCCCCCCTCTCCGCTTTCTCGCTGAAAGCCCCCGATTTGCCGGGGGTTTTCGCGTGAGTGCGTGACACTTTTTGCGGCCGGCGGGCTGGGCTCGCGGGGGAAAACGCCGTAGCACGTGCGTCCTTGCCCGTGCCCGTGTTGCGTGCGGACACCAACGCTCAGAACATCGTTAACATCGCCGCGCGGCCCTCCACCCAACCCCGAAACTGTCACGCAGCCTCATCGCGCTTTCCGGGGTCGCTTGCCCCAGACAGTCAACTCCCTGACGACTCTCATAACCCATTACCCCGCCCGGTCCTTACATCTCGCCAAGCCTTGCGCGAGCTCGCCTGTCGGTTTCCACCAAACGCGCAAACGCAGGCGGATGGGCTCTTCAACCCAGCGATAGACCGCAAGGGAAAGCGGGATGAGAAGGCCGATGTAGGCCGCCAAGAGCAGCAGCGGGTGTCTGTCGCCCCAATGCAGGGATCGCTCGTCAACAAAACGCAGGCCGACAATCAATGGGACGTGCAGGATGTAGATCGCGTAGGAAGCCTGGCCAAGGTTGACGAGGACCGGGTGTTCGAGCCACCGATGCAGGACACCGCCGCCGCATGCCAGACCGTAGATGAGCAGGCCGTTGAAGAGCATCGTGGCATTGGCGCGCAGCAAGGGCAGGGAAATGCGCGGACCACAGGCTCCGGCAATAACGAGAATCAGCGTCAGCGCCGGCACATACAACCATGGGCCGACGAAGGCCGGGGCGTTTCGGGAACTGGAAGCGTGGGTGGCGAGGTAGAACTGGCCGAGGAGCACGCCAAACAGGAACTCGGGAAGGCGGTACAGCGGGTGAGTTGCCAACAGGTCAAAGATGGTTTGGGGCTGGTCGATCGCAAGTTGCGCGGTGCCTGCATCGTACAGCAGGAGCAGCCAGACGCCGCAGGCGAAGGTCAGGACGCAAAGGGCGGCCATTGCAGTTACAAGCCGCCGACGCGACCATCCGGCGAACCACCATGCGGCGAACGGGAAGATCAGGTAATAGAAGATTTCGGCGGAAACAGCCCACGCGGGCGGGTTGATGGCAAGGGCGGTTCGCGCATCCCAGGCCTGAACCATGAAGATTGGAGTGAGAATGGACGCGACCTTGTACCCGGGATCCCCGGGCGAAAGCATGGTTCGGCGGACTTGCGGAACACAAAGCAACAGGCCCAGGAAATACACCGGATAGAGGCGGGAGAGACGGGCGAACCAGAAACTTCGCTGCTGGACGGGCAGCCGGCCTGGGGGATAGGTGTAGGCAAGAATGAAACCCGAAAGGACGAAAAACACGCCAACGGCGGCATAACCGGTATGGACGAGGTTGGCGACGAACTGCGGACACGAGGAGAGCACATCCTTCAGCAACCCGTAACGTCCGCCCTGGTGAAAGACGACCACCCAGAGGGCGGCAACGAACCGGATGCCCGTGAGAGACTTCAGATGCTCTCGCATAAGACCCGTGCAGACGGCCGAAGGACAACCGCCACCGCACAACATGAAGCGTCACACGACAGTGTACCCGATCGATGGCGATAATCAGACTAAACTCCACACTTTTCTGTTAGTTCAAAACAGGACTGTCACCCTCCTGTCCCTCAAGTACCTGTTCCACACCAGGATACTGGTGGACGTGCAAATCGGGTTCACCCTTTCTCTTCTTGCCGGCGCGCGTCTCGCGCAGGATCAGCTGGGGCAGGAAATGAGTGCGCGAACGGGAATCCCCAATCCGCCGCAGAGGCCGCTGCGTATGCCACAGGCATAAAATCGCCGACACCCGACTCGTCGGATCCGGTCATTGGCGATCATCGCGGCGCGACGTCCGCGTCCCTGGCAATGCTCGGATCACCTGCTGCCGCCGCAACCGGACCCAGCGGCAGCGTCCGCAGGCGCTTCCCACTGGCGGCGAAAACCGCATTGGCAATCGCGGCGCCGGTTGGCCCCATCGATGCCTCGCCTGCACCCACCGCTCTCTCTCCCGGCCGGTTCAGGACAATCACCTGCGTCGCCGGCGACTGGTCGTAGCGGAGAATGGGGTAATCTTCCCAGTCACGGCAGGTGACCCGCCGCGCATCGAACTTCACCTGCTCCTTGAGCGTCCAACTGGCCGACTGGATCATGCCGCCTTCGATCTGGTTGGCCAACCCGTCCGGATTGATGACCTGCCCGGCGTCCGCGGCCGCCGTCAGTTTGATCAGGCGAATCTCCCGCGAGACGGGATCCACGGCCACCTCCGCCACCACCGCGCAGTACGTGGCGTAATTCTTGTACCGCGCAAAACCGATTCCCAGTCCGTGGTTGACAGGCAGCTTGTCCCGCCTTTCCCATGACACCGCCTGTGCCACGGCCTGAATCACGGCCTTGGCTCGCTCATCGGCAAGATGCCCAAGCCGCATCGCGACGGGATCAATCCTGGCTGCGGCCGCCAGTTCATCCATGAAACACTCGATGGCAAAAACATTGGCGTAGGCACCCAACCCTCGCAACGAGGAGGTGCGCAGAACACGCCGGGTGCCCGCGGCCATGATGCGGCCGTTGGAAAAGTTGTAGAGCGGCTCGCTGTTGCGCGTGCCGCCGCCAACTCCCCCCGCGCCGGGCAAACCCTTCATCCCGCTTCGATGACGATGGGCCAGGACGGCGTCGGCGTTGCCCCCTGGACGGGCACCGTGACCGTCGGAGATCAGGTCGTATTCCCACGCCACGATGCGGCCCGTGCCATCCAGTCCCCCCCGCAACGTCATGATCATTCCAGGCCCGTAGGGCTCCCACGTATGCTCGTCGGCGCGAGACCACTGCACCCGCACCGGCCGACCTTCCGCCCAACGAGCGATCAGGGCCGCATCCGCACCGACATCGTCGGCGCCGTTGTGCCCATAGCAGCCCGATCCCACCACGCCGATGACGCGGACCTTGTCCTGCGGCAAATTGAACATGGCGCAAAGCGTGCGTTTGAGCGGAAACGGCCCCTGCGTATGTGACCAGACGGTCAGTTGACCCTCCTTGAACTGCGCCACCGCGCAGGAAGGGCCGAGCGAACCGTGCATGTGATAAGGTCGGAAGTAGGCGGCCTCGACCCTGACGGCAGCGGCGGCCCAGCCCGCATTGAGATCTCCCCCCTGCTGGACGGGCCTGCGTTCACCCGCATTCCTTCTCAGGTGTTCATACAGTTCCTCGTATTTTGGTAGCGAATCGGCCTGTTCCCAGGTCGCCGTCTGGCGCAGTATCTCCGCCGCCCAGACGGCCTGTTCCTCCCGCTGGGCGACGACCGCCAGGAAGTTGCCTTCGCGAACAATCCTGATCACCCCCGCAACCTCTTTCACCGCTTCCTCGTCAACCTCCCTGAGAACCGCCTCATAGGTGGGCGGGCGCACCACCCGCGCGTGAACCATCCCGGGCAATCGAAGATCCTGCACATAGACGGCTTTTCCGGAAGCAATGTCGGGAATATCCAACCGCCCTGCCGACTTGCCCACCACCCGGTATTGTTCCGGCCGTTTGAGCGGAGCCTGCCCCGTGACCTGACGCTGAATGCGCTGGTCGCCGAGCAATTCCCAATAGCTGATGCGCTGGTCGCCGCCCCGCCGGGTAATCACACCGTCCGTCACGTCGAGTTGATCGGGCGCCGCGGCCAGTTTCTCACCAGCCAGTTGCAGGAGAATCTGGCGCGTCTCGGCAGCAGCCTGGCGAATGGAGGATCCGCTGGATTCGACCGAGACGCTCGCAGCCGTGTACCCCTCGTCCGCCGTCTGCTCCGTGTCGGCGATGACCACCCGCATCCGCTCCATCGAAACGTCCAGTTCCTCGGCCGCGATCTGAGCCAGTGCCGTTTTAATCCCCTGCCCCAGTTCCATCTTGCCTGTCAGGACGGTTACCGTACCGTCGGCATTGATGCGAATCCACGCGTCGATGTTTCCGCCGCGGCCGCCCCGCCGTTCGGCCGCACTCGCTGCCGTGATCGGGAGCCCCAGGCAGAAACCGACCGCAAGGAATCCACTTCCCTTGAGCAAATCGCGCCGGCTGGTGGTGTTCTGGTTTGTCATGGCTGCTCCCTGCGCGCCACCCGTGAGATCGCCCTGGCCACCCGCGAGTAGGTGCCGCAACGACAGAGTACCTTGCTCATCGCCTCGCGCACCTGCGCCTCGGTCGCATGCGGGTGCTTGTCCAGCAAGGCCACGGCCGTGATGATCATGCCGCTCGTGCAATAACCGCACTGGGCGGCCTGTTCATCAATGAACGCCTGCTGGACGGGATGAAGCCTTCCATCCCGCACCAGGCCTTCAAGCGTCACGATCTTCCTGCCCTCCGCCTGTGCCACGGGCATGGTGCAGGTGTACTCGGCAACGCCGTCCATCAGGACCATGCACGAACCACACTGCCGCTGGCCGCAGCCGTACTTGGGGCTGTTCAGCGCCAGGTCATTGCGCAGGACGTAAATCAGCGGCGTGCGCGGATCGACATCCACCTGTTGTTCCTGACCGTTCACATGCAGACGCACTTTTCTGGTCATGGCCTGCCCTGCTTTCAGATCGGACTACCCCGCCCACGCGGGTGATTGTAATATATGAGCGGACAAGCGCATACAGCGGCACCGGGAATAGGCCTCCTTCCCGCGCGACGCTCCCGGCAGGCCGGGATTGCAGGCAATAGAACGGAAACTGCACCGTTTTATGGGTGGCGACCGGATATGAGCGTGATGACCAGACCCATGGCCAAGGACGATGTGCCGGTCGCGTTGAGCGACGAAGAGCTTGTCCTGCGCCTGCGGGCTAACGATCCGCAGGCCGGCGAGCAACTGGTGCGTCGGTATCACCTGCCGCTGGTCCGATATCTCCAGCGACTCTGCGGCAGCGACCAACTGGCCGAGGAACTCCATCAGCAGACATGGTTGAGCGTGCTGGAGTACCTTCCCAAGTTCGATGCCGCACCCGGCCCCGGCGCATTCAAGGCCTGGCTCTTTCGCATCGCGACCAACAAGGCCAACGATCACTGGCGATCGCATGGCCGGGCCAAGGCGGCCTTCGAAGGCCTGCGACTGATCAGCGAGGATCAGTTCCCCGGCGCCGGTCACCGCATGGAAGGCTCGGAACAGGAACAGAAGCTGCTCGCGGCGATCCAGCAGCTTCCGGAGGCCCAGCGACAGGTGCTCCTGTTGCGCTATTACGGCAACCTGAAGTTCGTGGAGATCGCCGAACTCCTGGGCTGTCCGCTGAACACGGCGCTGGGCCGAATGCACAAGGCGATGCTCAAACTCAAAGAACTGATGGATGTGGATTGACGATGTGTATACTGGCGATGGGCTCTTAACAGGCGGTTGCTATGTCCAGCATGCTTGAACATCTCGAAAACAATGAGGCCATCCTCCTGATGTACCTGGCCGGCGAACTGCCCGCACAGGACCGCCTCGAAGTCGAGCACATGCTGGCGGGCGACGCTTGCCTGCGCGCCGAACTGCAGCGTCTGCGCGAGTTGGATGACTCGCTGGCCTGCCGACTGCTTTCCGCCGAGACCGCCCCCGCGCGCCAGGAGATGGCGATTCGGCGGACTCTCCGCGAGATGCGGCGATATCAGCTGCAACTGCAGGCCCGGCCGGTGGCGGCGGTCGCGTCGCAGCCCTGGTGGCGACGGGCTCCCTCCTGGGCGTACCCGATGGCGGCGGCGGCCGCGGTCATCTTCCTGCTCCTGGGCCTTTGGGGTCTGGGTGCGTTCGAGAATCCCGCCCATCAGCCGCGCATCGTCCAGCAGGATGCCGTGGAGGCGGATGATTCGACCGATCAGATCGCCACCGATTGGGTCTGGTCCCCGACCGATCCGCTGGAGCGCGCGGTGATGGAAGCGAGAGAAATGAGCAACAGCGAGGACGACGATCGACTTCTGCTGATGCTGTGAGCGAGGAAACGAGCCATGAACCGATGGATCGCTGCGATCGTGCTGTTGTCGCTTTCGACGCCCCTCCTGGCGGGCGATGTCGGAGGTCCGCCGCCCGGAAAGCAGCGCTCGCGGCCCGAGGGCCAGGGAGGCGGCCCCCGCTGGGTTGACCGGGAGTCGGAATGGAAGGAAGCCTACGAGTTCTTCAAGGCCAACGCCCCGAGGCGATGCGCCGCGTTTGATGCGCTGACCGACGAAAAGAAGAAAGCGGAATTCCGGGGGATGATCATGGGTCGATACGGGATGCTCAAGTGGCTGGCCCGCGACGAGCGCGACAAGCCCGTCAGGGACCTGAAGATCAAGCAAATGGGCGTGGAGGATGCGATCTTCGGGCTGCGCCAGGACCTGAAGGCTTCGACCGACGCCGAGGAGCAAAAGCGAATCCGCGAGCGGTTGTGGGACAACGTCAAGCTGCTGGTGGAATCGCGCATCGAGGAAAGACGGCTTCGCATCGAGTCGTTCAAGCGGCTCGTCCAGGAGGAGGAACAGCGGCTGGCCGCCGATTCCGAACGCAAGGACAAGCTCGTGCAGGAACAGTTTGACGAGATCCTCAGTTCCGATGGGCCCGATCTGGACGACCGGCCCTCTTTCCGCCGCGGCGAACGAGAAGGCGGCCGCGAAGGGGGCGGCCCGCCGCCACCGCCCAATCGTTGAATGCGATCAGCCGGTGATTCCCTCCCGTTCCGCGAATTTGCGCAGCTGCGCCAGCACGGCGCGGAAGTCCTTCGGCAGATCCGCCTCGAGCTGGATCGTTTCGCCGTCCATCCCTGAGAACTCCAGCCTGTGCGCGTGCAGAGTCAATCGCGCGATGAGCGGCCGTTCCCCCTCAAGCGGCGGACGGTAGCCGCGTTTGAAAGAGCTGAGCAGGAGCCGGCCCGGCCCGCGCGGGTTGTACAGCGGATCAATCGCAAGCGGCAATCCGATCGACGCCAGGTGAACGCGAATCTGATGCGTCTTGCCCGTGCGGGGAAAGACACGCAGCAGCGTCAGCCCGCGGAAACGCTCCTCGACGCGCCAGAGCGTCAATGCCGGCCGACCATGCCTGGACACCGCCATCCGCTCCCTGCTGGATGGATGCCTGTCCAGAGGAGCGTCGATCCGGCCCTGGTCGTCGGCGACCTCGCCGGCCACCAGCGCCAGGTATTCCTTCCGCACCTGGTTGTTCTGGAACTGGTGCGACAGATGTTGCTGCGCCGCCCTGTTCGTCGCGAACATCAGCAGGCCCGATGTTTCCTTGTCAATGCGGTGAACCAGCCGAAGGCGGGGATCGATCGCTCCCGACCGGGGAAGCCCCAGCCGCTGGGCGACCTGCTCAAAGGCGCAGGTCGCCTCGGCACGGCCGGGAATCGCCGCCAGGCCGGAAGGCTTGTTGACGGCGACGTAGTGAGCGTCGGACCAGAGGATGTCCAGGCAAACCGGCCGCACCGGCAATCCCTACTTGAACAGCCCGGCCCCTTCGTATTCCCTGACCAGAGCGGCCACGCGCGGCTGCTGGGCATTGAGTTCAAGGCTGCGCCTCCAGTATTCCACCGCCTTGACGCGCTTCTGCTCGTCGAGCATGGCACTCTGCCGGTAGAGGCTGAGCATCGCGTCGCCCAGGCCGTTGATCGCCTGGAAATTCCGCTGGTTCAGCTCCAGCGCGCGGTTGAACTCGCGGATGGCGTCCTCCGCACGGCCGGCCGCCAGCAGCGCCGCGCCGTAGCGCTGGCGGAGCAGGGATGATTCGGTGGAGCGCAGCGCCTGCTCGTAGACACTCAGGGCCTCGCGATAACGCTTCTGGGCAACGAGATTGCCCGCCAGATTGATGATCGTCTCCGGGCGGGCCGCATCCAGCTCCAGGGCGCGGCGGTAGGCCTGTTCGCCGCCGCGATAATCGCCGTTGGCATCGAGAACGACGGCGAGATTGGCAAAGACCTCGCTGGAGCGCTGGTCCAGTTCGGCCGCCCGCTGGGCGTAGGGCAGAGCCACATCCGGACGTCCCAGCGCGGTATGAACCAGCGCCAGGTACATATTCGACCGGGGATCCTGCGGATTGAGGCGCAAAGCTTCCATGTAGCTTGCGGCGGCCTGCTGGAGCTGGTTCAGCAGGTGATACATCAGGCCCAGGTTGAAATGATTGGAGTAGACATACGGGTCCAGCTCGACCACCCGCTTGTACTGATCGGCGGCCGCGCTGTACTCACCCTTCTCCTTGTAGATGGTTCCAAGAAGAAACCGGGCCATGATCAGGTCGGGATTCTCCTGGAGCGCCGACTGGAGGGCGGCGATGGCGCGGTCGGCATCGCCCTCCTGATACGCCAGCGCTCCCTGCACGTAGGACGTGTTGCCCTTGACCTGGATGACGGTCGCCGTTTCCCTGGGGGCGCAGCCGCCCAGGTGCGCAACGGCCAGCAAACCCCCAACCGCCACGAACCGCAACACTCGACCCGGGGTGATCCTGCGCTGGCCCATGGGCGGAATATAAATCGCGCTCCGCGCATCGGTCAATTCCGCCGGCATCGCGGGCGGATTGCGGTTGACGCCCTTTGGGGTGAACTCTACGATTTCAATCAGTGGGGTTCGCCTTTTGCGCCCGGGGCGCATTGCCGGCCAACGATCTTGGGTTTCATGCAGAGGAGCCGTTGTGCGTCTGCTCATCGCCATACCGGTTTTCAACGAGCGCAACCACGTAAGCGGCGTGCTGGACAAGGTCCGCCGGTATCATCCCGACATCCTCGTGGTCGATGACGGCAGCACGGACGGAACGGGCGATATTCTCGACGAGCGCCGCGACATCCAGGTGCTGCACCATCCGGAAAACCGGGGATACGGGCAGAGCCTCATCGACGCATTCCATTATGCCGACATCCGGGGCTATGACTGGGTCATCACCATGGACTGCGACGAGCAGCACGAGCCGGAGTCCATCCCCGACTTCATTTGTGCCATTGCAGCGGACCGCTGGGACCTGATCAGCGGATCGCGCTACCTGAACCCGCGAGACGGCGACGACCTTCCGCCCACCGACCGCCGCGTCATCAACCGCGAAATCACCCAGATCGTCAACGAACTGCTTGGATTGAACATCACCGACGCCTTTTGCGGATTCAAGGCACATCGCGTCAGCGCCATGCGGATGCTGGAACTGGACGAACCCGGTTACGCGTTTCCGATGCAGCTTTGGCCGCGCGTCGCCGCGTCCGGCCTCCGCCTGACCGAGATCCCGGTGAGGCTGATCTACAGGGATCCCACCCGGCATTTCGGCGGAATGCTGGACGATGCAGATTACCGCTTTGCCCATTATCTGCACGTGCTGGGAGCCGAGGTCGAGCGGGCGTGCTCCTCGCGGCGAGCCTGCAACATCCAACCGGCCCAACATTTCTTCTGCTGCTGCGAATGACCGGGACGCTCTATGCCTATCCGGACTGGAAAGCGCCGCCGGCGGACGGCGATATTCTCCTCTGGCCGGATGTCAAGTCGCTGCTGGACTCGGTTCGCGGGAACTCGCTGTCGCTGGATCGCGCGGGTCACGTGCGGATTCAGCACCTGCCGATTCCCGAACTGCGACGGGAACTGCGCAGGTGGATCGGCCACGATTCGGCGGCGCCGCTGATCGCCAGCGGCCACCAGGTCGAACTGAAACACCCGGGCGTGTGGGCCAAGGACGTGCTGGCCGACGCGCTGGCACGCCGGTGTGATGGCGCGGCCTTTCACATCGCGGTGGACACCGATGCGCCCAAGCACCTGCACCTGCGCTGGCCGGGCGGAGTGTGGTACATCACGGATGATCCGGGTGCTGCCGGTGCAGAATGGGCCCAGATGCTGACAACGCCGACTCCCGCCCACCTGGCGGCAATCGACGCGGACTTGCGGCGAGCGGCGGAGACCTGGGGGTTTTCACCGATGCTGCCGGCGTTTCTTCAGAACATGCGCCGGCTGGGGCTTGAATCGTCGAGCCTCACCTGGGTGCTGACCAACGCGATGCACGCGCTGGACTGGGAACTTGGGCTTGGCCATCACGCGCTGCTGGCCTCGCCGATCTGGATGTCGCCGCCCTACCTGGCTTTCGTTCATCATCTGCTGGCGAGAGTGGACAGTTTCGCCGGGGTATACAACGCCACGCTGGACGCTTACCGCCCACAGGCCGGGATCCGCAATCCCGGGCGGCCCTGGCCGAACCTGAAGCTGTCGCCGGACTGTCATGAGGCGCCGTTCTGGCTCGACCTGATGGAGCCCGTCGAACGTCGGCGGGCCTGCGCGGTCCGCGATGGAAGTAGATGGGCTTTGCGCTGCCGGGATGAACTTTTCCCGCTGGATCCGGCCGCCGACGGATGGGAAGCGGCGCAGCGGCTGGGGCGATTCCTGGACCAACATCGTCTTCGCCTTGCCCCGCGGGCGCTGACATTGACGATGTTTCTCCGCCTGCTGGCCTGCGACCTGTTCATTCACGGCATCGGCGGCGGACGATACGACCAGGTGACCGACCGCGTCATTGCCCACTGGCTGAACCTGGCGCCGCCGGCGTTCGCCGTTACAACGGCGACGATGCTGTTTCCTACTTCGCTTGGACAAAAGCGTGTGGATCTGGCGGCCCTGCGGCGTCAGGGCCATCGCCTGCGACACAGCCTGCTGGGCGACCGCAAGCGGGAGCTGGCAAGCCGCATCAATCAGCTCCCGCGACGGTCGCCGCAGCGAGCCGAGTTGTTTTTCCAGATGCACCGCGAACTGGCCGAAGCGATCAACGGGCCCGCCTGGCGGCAGTGGCAGGATCGGCTCCAATCAGCCAGGGTGCTGGAAGTTCAGCAGCGGGATGTGTTCAACCGGGAACTGTTCTATGCCTTGCAGCCCCGCCAGAGGCTCTTGGCGCTGGTCGATCGGTATCGGCAGCGGATCTGCTGATTCTGCATTCGCATCCGCAGGCGGGCCGCCGATGGTATTCTTTGGCCATGAAACTGGCGTTTTCCACCAATGCGTTCACGCGATTTGACATCATCGACGCCATCCGTGCGATCAAGGCGGCCGGGTATGAGGGCGTGGAGATCCTCGCTGACGTGCCCCACTGCTATCCCGATTCCCTGACCGCGGGCCAGGTTCGCCGGATTTCGGATGAACTGGATCGACTCGGCCTGGAGGTGAGCAACGTCAACGCCAATTGCACGTTTGGATACTGGCGCCATGCTCCGCCGGAAGCCTACTTCGAACCGAGCCTGATCAGCCCCAATCCGCTTCATCGCTCCGACCGCACGCGGCTGATTCTCAGGAGCCTGGAATTCGCCGCCCGGATTGGCGCCCGCAGCGTCAGCATCACCAGCGGGCGGACCCTGGGTGGCATGCCCCCCGACAAGGCAGCAAGACAGTTTGCGGAGTCGATCCGGCCCATTCTCGACGCAGCCGATCGACTGAACGTGGACGTGGGCATCGAGTGCGAGCCGGGGTTGTTGCTGGAATGGGCCGACGAGCTGCGCCAGTGTATTGAGCGCCTTGGCCATCCGAGATTCGGGGCGAACCTGGACATCGGCCACAGCCAGGTAATGGGCGAGTCGATCCCGGAGGTGGTGCGTCTGCTTGGCGATCGTATCTGGAATATGCACGTGGAAGACATCCCCGGCCGAAAGCACTACCACATGGTCCCGGGCGAAGGCACGCTGGACTGGGAGGGTTTCAGGCAGTCGCTGGTCTCGATCGGTTACCGGCGGTTTCTGACGGTTGAGTTGTACACGCATACCGACGATCCCGTCGCGGCAGCGCAGAAGAGCCATGCCTTCCTGGACCGGCTGATACGGAGCCGAGCCTAGGTGGCCGAGGACCGCAGGGACATCAGCCCTCGATAACCCGACTCGGCCACGCGGTACAGCCATGATCTGGCCGGATGCAACGTGCAGGTCATTTGGCCTGGAAAGACGACATAGTGCCCGCCCATGCGCTGCTTGAACCGGTTGAGTTCTTCCGACTCCATCGCCAGGCCACCCGTGTCATACCAACGCATCCCCAGGCTCCTGGCCAGATGGATGTGCTTCCACTGCAGGAGGTATCCCGGCCGGCCCGACCGCCTGGCTTCCATTGAGGACGCCCCGAACAGGTAGAGCAGCGTGTCCCCGCACGCCACGCAGATCGATGCGGCCAGGTCCCTGTGCTGATCGGCGGCCACATGAATGAACAGCCGGCCCTCCGCGGCGAGGGCGGGCATCATCTCGCGGACCACTGCCGTGGGCAGTCCCCCGCTGAATCGCTTGTGATGCACCAGTTCCGTGAACAGGCGGCCAAAACGGTTGAAATAGGCGTCGTCGCATCCGCAGTCCACGCGAAGATCGGCCTTCAGCGCAGCGTTGAGTTGATTGCGCCATTTCTGGTGAAAGTTCTTCCGGATCTGCTCGATATCCTGTGACGTGTCCAGCACGTAGGTGCGGTGAATGCGCGCATGGGGAGACCGGCGGTAGCCGCAACTCTCCAGGATCGCAACCAGCCGGGCATCCTTCTCAGGATGGATCGTGCTGCGAGGCTGAAGGCGAACTTCAAGTCCCTGTTCGGTGCAATAGTGCCTGCGCGCCGCCTCCAGGAACATCCGCAAGGGCTGCTCGATCCGCTCGATCTCATCGCGGTAGTGCAACAGCGGTCCCCAGTCGGCCTCCGCAACCCCGACCCGGGTCGGCGACAGCCGCTTAATGCGGAACTGCGCCATGACCAGCGGCCGCCCGGAATCGTCCAGCAGGGCGGCGCGGCTCACGCTCCGACCGGAACCGCGACTGCGGATTTCCCCGAACTGCCACCGCTGGTACAGGCTCGCCCAGTCAAAGGAATCAACCATCGCATCCCACTGCGATTGCGTCCACTGATCGAGTCGAAACGAGCATGGCATGCTGGTGCCCCTTCCCGCGGCGAGTGCCCGCAGTGCAAACATCGTCCATCCGACAAGGATCGATGATCAACGCCGCCAGGACCTATAATCCCGTAACAAACCGTTTCTTTACAGCCCGGCGGCACAGGCGTATAGTCGTTTCGATCATGGCTGAAAACGGCCCGCAGTCCAACCAGAGCAGCGAATTGTTCCTGCCACAGTCCACCGTGCTGATTGTGGATGACAACGCGCAGAACGTCGAGTTGCTCCAGGCCTTTCTCGAAAGTCTCCCGGTGAAGATCGTCACCGCGGCCGACGGCGTCGAGGCCCTGGAAAAAGTGCAGCAGCACAATCCGGACCTGATCCTCCTGGACATCATGATGCCCCGCATGAGCGGATTCCAGGTCTGCCGGCGGCTCAAGTCGGACCCGGCCACCCGCGACATCCAGATCCTGATGGTCACCGCCCTCAACGAACTGGGCGATATTGAACAGGCCTCCGAGTGCGGAACCGATGATTTTGTCTCCAAACCGGTTAACAAGTTTGAACTGCTCACCCGCGTCAGGAGCCTGCTGCGCGTCCGCCACCTCAAGGGCGAGCTGGAACGGGCCCTGACCTACCTCAACGAGATGGAGCAGGACGAAGAAACCCATTAGCAGACAAACCTATGAAGGCAATCCATGCGATCCTCGCCGGAGGGCTTCTGGCGGCATTGGCCCTCTGGGGCTGCGCGCAAAATCCCGCGCGGCCAGACCATCTCTCCGCATCAACACCATCCGGAAGCCCCGCCGGCCCCGCAACCCGTCCAACCGGCCCCTTCGGCCGGGAGGTCGCGCGCCTCGTTTATCAGCCCAACGAGGTGGTTTCAGTGCTGGACAACGGCCTGGTGGTGATCGCAAAGCGCGTCAACTCGCCGGTTCTGTCCGTCCAGGCCTTCGTGCGAACGGGGGGCGCCTTTGAAGGCAAGTGGCTCGGCGGCGGGTTGAGCCATCTGCTGGAACATCTCGTGGCCGGCGGAAGCAACGCGCGGCGGTCCGAAGCCGAAGGCCGAACCATGCTCCAGCAGATCGGCAACGACTCGAACGCCGGCACCAGCCTTAATTACACCGTCTATTACATCAACACCACGGCCGATAATCTGGACCCCGCCGTCGACATCATCACCGGATGGCTCTTCACCGCCAGCATCACCCCCGAGGAATACCGCCGCGAGTATGAAGTGGTGCAGCGCGAACTGGAGATGGGGCAGGGCGAACCCTCCCGCGTCTTCTGGAAACTGATGCTCAAGAACCGCTACCTGGTCAGCCCGGCGGGCGTGCCGGTCATCGGGTACAAGGAGGTCATCCAGGGCCTGACCCGCGACGACGTGTACGCCTATTACAAGCTGGCCTACCAGCCCAACAACATGGTCATCGCCCTGGCCGGGGACCTGGACCCGCAGCAGATGCTCCTGGCCGTGCAGAAGCACGTCGCCGAGGTTCCCCCGGGGCGCGAGTTCGATCGGAACATCGCCCAGGAACCGCCCGTGCTCTCGCCGCGCACCATGGTTGGGACCTTCCCCTCGCTGGGACAGGCCCAGCTTTGCCTGGCATTCCCCAGCGTTCGGCTGAGCCACCCGGATGCATACGCCCTGGACATGCTCGCCGCCGTTCTGGGACAGGGAGAAAGCTCGATTCTCGTCGAAACGATTCGCGACGAAAAACAGATCGCCACATCCGTCTCGACCAGCAACTGGACGCCGGACTTCGTGGACGGCACCTTCATGATCAACCTGAACCTTCCGGCCGACAGGATACCGCAGGCCACCGCCGCGGTCCTGGCCGAGATCGAGAGGATCAAGCGGGACGGCGTCAGCAAGGATCGGCTGGACCGTGCCAAGACGCAGATGCGGGCGCAGAGAGCCTTCTCCCAGCAGACCTCCGAGGCGGTGGCCGAGTCTCTGGCCCAGGATTTTCTTTCCACGGGCGACCCGCACTTCAGCGATCGGGCACTGGACCGCTGGGCCGCGGTGACCCCGGAACAGGTCAAGCAGGTCGCCGTGCAATACCTGAATTCCAATCAACTTCTGACCACCGCCCTGGTCCCGGAGGAAGCCGCCGGCTCGGAAGGCCTGCCCAGGGCGGTCGATCTGCTTCGTCCATCCGGACCGGCCACCCAGACGGCTCGGCAGTCGGCAGGCAAGGTCGTTCGCACCCAACTGGGTGACGGCACGATTCTCCTCCTGAAGCGCGTTCCCACCGCCCCCATCGCGGTCATCCAGATGTACGCCCTGGGCGGCCTGACGGCGGAGGACCAGCAAACCAACGGCCTGGGAAACCTGACCATGCAAACCCTGGTTCGAGGCACCAGGACCAGGTCCGCCCGCGACATCGCCGAGTTCTTCGACGCCATCGGCGGCGACGTCTCCACGCAATGCGGCAACAATTCCTGGAGCTGGTCGGCCGCGTGCCTGAAGGATGACCTGGCACGGACACTCGAGGTCTTCGCGGATGTGGTGAAGAACCCCGCGTTTGCCGAGAACGAAGTGGCCGCAATGAAGAACCGCATCGCCCAGACCATCGCCCGCCAGGACGCCGATTGGATGAGCCAGTCGATGCGGTTCTTCCGGGGGTCCTATTTTGGTCCGGCCAACTCCCCCTACCAGTTCATGCCGATCGGCACGAAACAGAACGTGCAGGGTTTCACGCCGCAGCAGATGCGCGATTGGTATGAGAACAGGATTCTCAAGGCCCGGCGCGTGCTGGCAATCTACGGCGACATCGACATCGACCAGGCCCGGACACTGGCCGCCGGGCAGTTTGGAGCGGAAAGGCCATCGCCCCCCGCAATCGCCGCACCCCCGCAGTCCCCGCCTTTGCCGGCCGCGGCGGCCGGCCAGGCGTCGGTCACGGTTCGGAAGGTGCATGTCCGCAAGTCCGCCAATCCGCAGTGCGGCGTGGTGATCGGGTTTGCCGCGGACCCGGTCATTGGATCGGAAGTCAACTACCCGCTGACCCTCGCCGACGTGATGACCAGCGGCTACAACATGCCCACCGGCTATCTGCACGAAGTGCTGCGCGGACGGGGACTGGTTTATGTTGTCCATGCCTATGTCATGCCCGGCCGCAGCGCCGAGTATCCCGGGGCGTTTGTCGTCTATGCCGGCTGCGACCCGAAAAACGCCACCGAGGTCGTGGACCTGATTCTCGAGAATGTCGCGCGCCTCCAGGGATCGGCCGCGGACATTCAGGCCGACTGGTTTCAGCGAGCCAAGAGGCTCACCATCACCAGCGACGCCATGGACAACCAGACACCCTCGGCGCAGGCACAGACCGCGGCGCTCAACGAACTGTTCGGGCTGGGTCACGACTATCACGAGCGGTTCGCCGGCAGAATCGGCGCCCTGAGCCTGGCGGATGTGCAGTCGGTGGCCCGGGGGCTATTGCGTGAGTGTGTGGTGACTGTCAACACAAGCGACCCCGAGGCGGTAAAGGTCCGTGAAGGAACACGCGTCTTCACGTCTTTTCCCCCGGTGGACCTGACGCCGCGCGGCGTTGAGCATGACAGCCCTTCGACCGGGCGATGACGCCCGGCACGGCAGCAGGTTTTTGCAAGGACTGCCTCATGTACGATGAAACCAAAACGATCTGGGAATTCCTTGAAGCGACCGCCGCCCGGCAACCCACGCCGGGGGGCGGCAGCGTGACCGCCCTTGTCGGCGCCCTGGCGGCGGCCAGTGGCGAGATGGTCGTCAATTACAGTCTCGGCAAGAAGGGGCTGGAAGCCTTCGCCGGCGAACTGAAACCGGCCCTGGCGGAACTGGCCCGGGCCCGCCAGTTGCTCCTGCAACTCATGGTCGAGGACCAGCTGGCCTACGAGGCGATGACCGCCGTCCGAAAGCTTCCGGCCGACTCCGAGGAACGCCGACAGAAGATGCCCGCCGCCCAGCTGGCCTGCATCCGCGTGCCGGAGATGATCGCCGCCACGGGCGTGTGTGTCCTGGAGCGATTCGACCGCCTGGTCAACTTCGCCAACCCCTGGCTCCTGTCGGACCTGGCGGTCGCCGCCGATCTGGCCATGGCGACAATCCGCTGCGCGATCTACAGCGTTCGGGCCAACCTGGGCGACCTCGCGGAAGCGGAGGATCGCCGCGCGATTGAAACACGCGTCGGCCAGATCCTGAACCGGGCCGTGATGCTGATTCAGAGCGTCACGCCCCGCATCTGGGACCGCATCAACCTCGGAACATGAGCGGATCTGAAGACAAGAAACGTTCTGAACTCGATCCCGCGTCGGCCCGTCCGTTTGTCGGCGTCCACTTCAAATGCTGCGGCGTCTATGCCCGCATCTATCGCAGCGCCGATGGACAGTTCTACCGGGGCCGCTGCCCGCGCTGCGCCCTGCAGGTCACGTTCCGTGTCGGCCAGGGGGGCACCGACGCGAGGTTCTTTGTGGTACACTAGCAACGCGGGAACAAGGGCCCAAGGATGAATGCGGATACGGTCATGCTTCCTTCTTCCGGCCCGGTTCTTTCAGTTGTGGAGGTTCCTTGAGCACCGCCGCTCCTGGTAGATTTCAGGCCACACCCGGCTATGACGTCGCCCGCCCCGCGGGCAGGTGTGTTGTCTGCGGCCAGCAGATTCTGCCCGATCAGAAGTTCATGGCCGCCCTGCAGGAAACACCCCAGGGCTTCCAGCGAGCCGATGTCTCGCTGGAGTGCTGGCCCAGGTTCGATCGCAAGGATGTGATCGGTTTCTGGCAGACCGTCATGCCCCGGCCGGAACAGAAAAAGCGACTGTTCGTGGACGACTCGGTTCTGTGCGAATTGTTCGAGCGGCTTGGGTCTGTTACAGAGCCGGCCAAGCTCAACTTCCGCTTCGTGCTCGGCCTCATCCTCATGCGAAAGCGGCTTCTGATCTACGAATCGACACGCAGCGAGGAAGGCCGGGATATCTGGTCCGTTCGCATGAAGGGACAGGAAACGCTCCTGGACCTGCTGGACCCGAAGCTCAACGAGGAACAGATGAAAGAGGTCAGCCAGCAGCTTGGCCAGATCCTGGAACAGGAATTATAGAAATGCTTCGCGCGTCGATGCTCACCGTCGCGGTGCTCCTGTTGTCCGGGGGCTGCGCCCGCCAGGCTCCGCCGCCGGTCTATCGCGGGCCGACGCTGACGCTGACTCAGGTTGTCGAACAAATCAATCGGAACAACCAGGCAATTCCCACGCTCTACGCGCAGGTCTCCCTCGAGGCGGATATCGTCGACAAGGGCAGGTCGCGATTCATCAACACCGGCGGCGACATCTTCGTGCGAAAGCCGCGCGAGCTGTTGCTCAGGGGAAAGAAGCCGGCGATGGGAAAAGTCTTCGAGATGGGCAGCACACAGGATCGCTACTGGCTGACCACCTACGTGGACGATGCGACGCGCTGGTGGGGCCATTACCGCAATATCGGCAAGCCCTGCGCCGGGCAGATGCCCATCCGCCCGGACCTGGTCGGCGAGGTCCTGGGCATCGGCGACATCAGTCCCGACTTCCTCCAGCCCCCCCTGCTCACCATGACCTTCAACAACGACGTGGATGTCTACATGCTCAACTGGCACAGCAGGGCCGCCGATCGCTGGATCACCGAAAAGTCGATCTGGTACGACCGGGAAACGCTGCTGCCCCGAAAGGTGTTGTTGTACGACGCCAACGGCCGGCCGATCCTTCGCGCCAACCTGTCGAATCACAAGGCGGTGCAGACCGATGCCGAGCCCCCGGCGCGGCGCCCTGTCATCGCGACCGACTACCAGTTATTCTTCCCCGACAGCGGATCGCGGATGACCCTTCGGCTCAGCGACATGAGGCTGCAGAACCAGGGCGGCCATCCGCGGCAAGGGACGATCGTCTTCCGGGAAGAGCCGGATGCAACCGAGATCCAGATTGACAAAGACTGCGACGAATGACCGACGACGCCTGGCCGCAACCGGCCTTCTGATCCTGCTGCTGGCCCCGTGCCTTGCGCAGGGCCACGAGAAGCGCAGGGTGCTGGTCCACAGCGCGGGGCGATTGAGCGGCGACCTGAACCCGGTGTGGCTGGCCGCCGTGGACCGCTCGGATTCCGCCCAGGAGATCAGCACCGTCTTCCTCCGCGAGAAACTCATGGACGCCCGCTGGCAGAGACTGGGATCGATGCCCGCGGCGGTGATCGGCCTCAGCGCCCACAGCACCGAGTCGGTCGTGCTCCTTGGCAATCACACGTGGGCCTGGTTCTCCACTTCGCGCTTCTCCTATGGGCCGCAGCTTCCGGACGGCGCCAGGATGATCAGCATCGCGGGCGACCGGAAGACCCTTTGGGCCATCGGACTTCGCGGCTCGGCGCCGACCGCCCCTGCGCCCACAACCGCAGCGGGCGTTGAATCGCCCGGCCAGGCGGTCGCCGTACCGGTCCTCCACCAGTTCCGCGGAGGAAGCTGGGCGGCGTCCGCCGCCCCCTGGCCCGCCGACCCGGTGAAATCCCGTCCCACCGATCTCTCGCTCGCCGTCATCGACGGCTTGCCGCACCTGGCGCTGGCGGCCGGGCTTGAGTCGATCACGCTTTACAGCCTGACCGAAAAACCGGAACAGTGGCGTGTGCTCGATCAGGTCAAGGTTCGCGCAACCACGCGCCACTTCAAACTGCTGGGCCTGGGAAACCGTCCGGCCCTGTGGCTGCAGGCGGATCATCCGACAGGGGAAATACACGTCGGCGGCAAGGTCATCCCGCTGATGCTCCCGGGCGAGCCGCCGCAACCGGAGGAAGTCGATGTCACCGCCGATGCCGACCAGATCCGCATGGTCCTGCTGCGCGGAACATCGCTTATGGAGGCAAGGTTCAGTTTCGACGGCCAGCCTCAGGCCCGGGACCCTCGCCCCGTGGCCTTCAACGAAGTCCAGGCAACCCCTTCCATCGAGCTGATCACAACCGCGGTCTTCACCGTCCTGCTGATCCTGATCATCAGTTCGCTGCTCCGCCGCCGACAGGCCGCCCGGGATGAAGATCGGTCGGACCAGGATGACTGAAGCATTCACGCCGGTTGACCACCCGTCCGCAGTCGCGCAAGCCAACTCGCCAGATCCCTGGGCCATGGGGAATCGAACTCCATCAGCCGGCCAGTGATCGGATGTTTCAGCCGAAGATGGCACGAGTGCAGTGCCTGGCGCGGCGCCCCGCTTGGATCCTCCGTCACCGGTGCGTTCGGGGCCGGGCGCGTATACAGCTTCTCCCCGCAGATCATGTGCCCGATCTCGGCCAGGTGAATGCGAATCTGGTGAGTCCGCCCCGTTTCCAAGCGGCATTCCAGGACGGTGTAACGGTCCGCCGGGTGCTCAAGCGGCTTGACGTGGGTCACGGCAAGCTGGGCATCCTCGCGGTCGGGCTGGTCGGTCGAGCCGCGCAGCCCGTCGCCCCGGTCGCGCACCAACCGCGTGGTGATGGTCATGGCCCCCTCGATGCAGCCCAGGCAGACGGCCCGGTAGGTTCTGTCGATCTGGTGACGCGAGAAGCGGTCTATCAGGATATCTCTTGAGCGCGGCGAAAGCGCGAACAGCATCAGGCCGGAGGTATCGCGGTCCAGACGATGAACGGCGTAGAGCGGAAAGCCGGACTTGCGGTTCCTGCCGTTCGATCGCGAACCGCCAGGCAGGAGCCTGGGCAACAGCTCATCAAGTGTCGGGGTAAGCTGCTTGCGTTGCTCGCTGAAATCGCGCTCCTCGTCCCGCCGAAGTGTCACGATACCCGCCGGCTTGTCGATCACGATCAGGTCGGGGTCCACATGCAGGATGCGGATGTCCTTTTCCCGCGGCAGCGGAGACTGGGGCTCTTCATGCAGCGCGATCTGCTCCCCCTCTTTCAGCCGTCGGGCATCGTTCAAACACAGGGTGCCGTTGATCGCGACCCGGCGCGTGGTGATCAGCCGCTTGGCGGCCGACCAGGAAAGCCCCGGCCGAAACCGTCGCAACGCGGCCGCCAGCGACTGGCCCGCGACATCGGCGCAAACCGTAAATGTAGCCGGATCAGGCATGGGCATCACGGTACGCGCGTCGGGACTTGGCGTAAAGCAGACTGGTGCAGGCGACAATTTCCCAGGTCGGCAGCCGAGATCCCAGGGACGGACCACGCGCCACGGGTACCTTCGGCCGTGCCCAGGCTCTCCAGGGACACCAACGGCCAGAACATCGTCAACATCGCCGTGCGGTCCTCAGCCCCACACCGAAGCTGTCACGGAGCCTGCGGACAGGCCTCTCTGGCTTGTTCGGTGATCCTATCCCCTATAATCTGCCGAGGCGCATTTGCCAATCGGCCATTGGCCTACTATCCTATAGGAATAATAGGCAAACAGAATGAACAGCTACAATCTAACCCATCTGAAGCAGCTTGAAGCCGAAAGCATCCACATCATCCGCGAGGTGGCCGCGGAGTTTGAGAAGCCGGTGATGCTCTATTCCATCGGCAAGGATTCCTCGGTGATGGTCCGCCTGGCCCAGAAGGCGTTTTATCCCGGCCGGCTGCCCTTCCCGCTGATGCACATTGACACAACGTGGAAGTTCAAGGACATGACGCGCTTCCGCGACCAGTACTGCAGGGAAAACGGATTTGACCTGATTGTCTATACCAACCAGCAGGCCGTCCAGGAGGGCATCAATCCCTTCGACTACGGGTCCAACAAGTACACGGGGATCATGAAGACGCAGGCGTTGAAGGATGCCCTGACCAAGTATGGTTTTGACGCGGCCTTCGGCGGCGCCCGCCGCGACGAGGAGAAGAGCCGGGCCAAGGAGCGCGTCTATTCCTTCCGCGACCGGCTTCATCAATGGGATCCCAAGAACCAGCGCCCGGAACTCTGGAATCTGTACAACGGCAAGGTCAACAAGGGGGAGAGCATTCGCGTCTTCCCGCTCTCGAATTGGACGGAGCTGGACGTCTGGCAGTACATCCATCTGGAGAACATCCCCATCGTGCCGCTCTATTTCGCGGCCGAGCGTCCCGTCGTCGAGCGCGACGGCAACCTGATCATGGTGGATGATGAGCGAATGCGGCTTCACCCCGGGGAAAAGCCGCAGATGCGCCGGGTGCGATTCCGCACCCTCGGCTGCTACCCCCTGACCGGCGCGATCGAGAGCAACGCCACGACGCTGCCCCAGATCATCGAGGAAATGCTCCTGGCCAGGTACTCCGAGCGACAGGGAAGAGTCATCGACTACGACGAAGCGGGCTCCATGGAGCAGAAGAAACGCGAGGGATATTTCTAGTCCGCTGAAATGTAACGCAGAGACGAAGAGACACAGAGGCTCCACGCAGAGAGGAGTGTGCAAGATGCCGTATGACGAAGAGGACCCGCCCTATGTGGAACCGGATCCCGACTTAACGAAACTGACGCACGAGGTCATCGGCGCCGCAATCGAAGTACACAAACGCCTGGGCGCAGGTCTTGATGAGTCCCCCTACGAAGCTGCGCTGTGCTTGGAACTTCGCCTGCGCCAGATCGCCTTCGTGCGTCAGGTCATTGTGGGAGTTGAGTATAAGGGAGAAGCAATTGGCGAGAAGAGACTCGATTTGATCGTGGAAGGGAAACTGGTAGTGGAATTGAAGGCCGTGGAGGAGTTGTCGCCCTTGCACAAGGCGCAGGTCTTGACGTACCTGAAGATCACAGGACTCAAATCAGGCCTGCTGATCAACTTCAACACGATCATGCTAAAAGATGGCATCAAGCGCATCATTCGCTCCTAATCAGCTTCTCTTCTCTGCGTCTCTATGTCTCTGCGCTCATCAGGGTCTTAGCCTACCAGGAAGCATTATGCAGCAGGTTGATCTAACCCACGAAGACATCCACTCCTATCTGGCCCGCAACCAGAAGAAGGAACTGCTCCGCTTTCTCACCTGCGGCAGCGTGGACGACGGCAAGTCCACGCTCATCGGCCGACTGCTCCACGACAGCAAGATGATCTACGAGGATCAACTGGCGGCCGTGAAGCGCGACTCGACCAAGTTCAACACGACGGGCGATGCGACGGCAATCGACCTTGCGCTGCTGACCGACGGCCTGAAGGCCGAGCGCGAGCAGGGCATTACCATCGACGTCGCCTACCGCTACTTCTCAACCGACAGGCGGAAATTCATCATCGCCGACACGCCCGGCCATGAGCAGTACACGCGAAACATGGCCACGGGCGCCTCGAACTGCCAGCTGGCCATCATCCTGATCGACGCCCGCCACGGCGTGGTGACACAGACCCGCCGGCACAGTTTCATCGTGTCGCTCCTGGGCATTCGCCACGTCGTCGTGGCCATCAACAAGATGGACCTTGTCGGCTACTCGCGGGAGGTCTTCGAAAGGATCAAGGCCGACTACACGGGCTTTGTCGCCAAGCTGGGCATCGCGGACGTGCAGTTCATCCCGATCTCCGCGCTCAAAGGCGACAACGTGGTTGAGAAGTCCGACAACATGCCCTGGTACCAGGGTCCGCCGCTGCTGAATCATCTGGAAACCGTCCATATCGCCTCCGACCGAAACTTGTCGGACATGCGCTTCCCCGTGCAGTATGTCATCCGGCCCAACCTCGACTTCCGCGGTTTTGCCGGAACGATCGCCTCGGGAATCCTCCGCAGGGGCGATGAGATTGTCGCCCTTCCATCCGGCAGAAAGAGCAGGATCAGGTCGATCGTCACCTACGACGGCGAACTGGAGGAGGCCTTCGCTCCAATGGCCGTCACCATCACGCTTGAAGACGAGATCGACGTCAGCCGCGGCGACATGCTCGTCCACGCACGGTCCACCACGCCGCCCCACCTCTCGCACCAGGTCGAGGCGATGGTCGTCTGGATGAACGAGAAGCCCCTGGTCCCGGGAAAGAGCTACTGGATCAAGCACACGTCGCGGCTGGCCGGCGGCCAGGTCGGACAGATCCGCTATGCCGTGGATGTCAATACGCTCGAAAAACGGGAGGCCGCACAACTGGCCCTGAATGAAGTGGGTCACGTGATGCTTGAACTGAACCAGCCCATCGCCTATGACACCTATCGCGCAAACGCGGCCACGGGCGCGTTCATCGTCATCGACCGCCTGACCAACAACACCGTCGGAGCGGGCATGATCCTGCCGCCGGCCGAGCGCGGCACGAGCGGAGATCACTGGGGCCAGCAGCCCGAGAGCCGCCATCTTCGCACACATCAAAGCCGGGTCAGCCAGACCGATCGCGCACAGAGACTTGGCCACAAGCCCGTGACCGTCCTCCTGACGGGACTTACGGGTTCTGGAAAGGCGACGATCGCGTATGCCCTGGAAAAGCGCCTGTTCGATGCCGGGCATGCCGTCACGGTGCTCTATGGGCAGAACATGCGCCACGGCCTCTGCCGCGACCTGGGCTTCACGGCCGACGACCGGTCCGAAAACCTGCGCCGCTCGGCCGAGGTGGCCAGGATCATCAACGACAGCGGTTTGATCTGCATCTGCGCCTTCGTCGCTCCCCATGAGGCGGTGCGTCGCAAGGCCCGCGAGGTCATTGGCGCGGAACGGTTCGTCGAAGTCTATCTTTCGGCCCCGGTCGAGGTCTGCCGCCAGCGCGATCCGAGCGGCGCCTACCAGTTGGCCGACTCCGGCAAAATCCCCCACTTCCCGGGCGTCACTGCCGCATTCGAGGCCCCCGCCGCGGCGGACCTGGTGTTGCCGACGCACCAGATCGGCGTGGAAGAGGCCGTGGATCGAATCGTCACGCTGCTGCGCCAGCGACAATTCATCAAGTAGCGCCGCGGCCAGAACACTCGCCGTTTGTCCGGTGCCGCGATCGCACAGGTCCACAATCGGATTGGGCCTTCAGGCCAGCGAGCGATTTCCGCCGCGCCGCAACAAGCAAGGCGCGCCGGAACCGACGCGCCTTGCGTGCGGTCGGCTCACTTGCCGGGGTCATGACGTGACCTGGATTCGCCTGACCCTGGCGCTGGCGGCCTTGGGCACTCGCAGCGTCAGTTCGCCGTTCTTCAGTTCCGCCGCGATCTTGTCCGCGGCCACGTCCGTGTTCAGTCTGAACGACCGGTGGAAGTGGCCGACGCCAAACTCGCGCCGGACGTATGGCCGATTGGGATCTTGCCGCGGATGCACCTTGCCCAGAATCGTCAGCGTGCCGTCGTCGTAGCTGATGTCCAGGTCCTCGGATTTCACACCCGGCAGATCGGCCTGGAAGATAAACGCATCATCGTTCTCAACGATGTCAACCAGGGGCGTGTAATAGACGCCATCGTCGATCCGCTCAGGTCCGTTGACCGAATTGCTCTGCCGCTTTTCCACCGCCGTACCGCTTTCCTTTTTCATGGCCGATCCTCCTGTGTACGACACCAGCAAACCACCGGGAAGCATGTCGCCACTTACTGGCCGAGCAGCTTGATCTTCCTGGGTTTGGCCTGCTCGCTCTTGGGGAGTTTCACAGTCAGCACGCCGTTCTCCAGTCGGGCCTCAACCTTGTCGGCGTCAATATCCCACGGCAAGCTGAGCGTGCGATGGAATTGCCCGCCCACTCGCTCGCGCCGATGCCAGGATGCGTTGGGATGATCCTCGAGCTTGCGCTGGCCCCGAATCGTCAGTTCATTGCCCATCACCAGGACCTCGATGTCCTCCAGCCTGATTCCCGGCAGTTCGGCTTCGACATACGCCGCGTTGCCATCCTCCCAGGTGTTCATCGCCGGAAACGCGTCGCTGAGCAACCGGGTGCGGGGCATGTCCTCGAAGAACCCCTCAAACAGCCGGTTCATCTGGTCATGCAGCCGATACAGCGGGGCGTATTCATTCAACATCCTCGGAAACATCCGGAACCTCCTTTCAGCACCTTGACCATTACCCGGTTCTCTGCGGGCAAGAGAAACTGAACAAGAGGTGTGCCAGACGCGATATCGCCAAGCAACGCTCGGCAAATCAATGTTCTCCAAGGCGTTACGACCGCGCCCCTTTCCAGAGCATACGCCCCCCGCAACTGTCAGCTTGACAGTCCAATACGCTGACAAGGCGCAACGACTGCCGCGCCCACGGCCAGAAGGGGTCCGTGAAAGTCTCGAGATTGGGTGGAGGACCGCACCGCGATTCTCAGGAACTTATCTGCGTCGCTGCCCTGCGGGAGTTGTGGGCATGGGCGGGGACGCCTGTGCCACCTGGTCCATCCCTGCAGTTCCCAGCCGCCGGCCGCAGAAAGTGGCACATGCCCGGCCAAATTCTACGAGCCCGACTTGCCCGCCGCATTCAGCTTGGCCTGCAACGCATCCCGCTCCCTGGTCAGCGACTCAACCTGCTTGCGCAAGGCCGCAAGCTGATCATCCAGTGCGGTGACCTGCTTGCGCAGTGTCCCTGCCTGCTCATTGAGCGACATCAACTCCATCCTCGAGCTGGCCGCACTCTTTTCCGCCTCGGCGACCCTCGCCTGCAACGCCTGTTGATTGGCTCGCATCGTGTTCAGTTCGGCCTGTGCGGCGGCCAGCGCCACACGCGAAGCCTCCATTTCGTCCCGGGCCGACTTCACGGCCGTTCCTGCAGTCCCCATCTTCGATCGCAGGTCCGCCAACTCCGCTTCCGCGGTCTTGAGCCTGGCCTCCGTGGTGGCCTGCGCGCCGCGGGCCTTTTCCAGTTCGGCCTTGAGCTGCACCTGGGCCGCCTGGGACTGCTCAAGCTGTGCCCGCAGCCTGGCCGACTCATCCGGTTCGCCCGACGAACCGCCTTGCGACGCGCAACCGACCAGCAACCCCATGGCGATGACAACCAGCAGATCTCGAAGCATCATTGTTCCTCCTTCATCCTTCAGCTTCATTATAATCCCTCCATGCTCCGACTCATCTTCCTTCTGCCGGCAATATTCGCCTCGACCGCGGCGGCCCAGTATTTCGCCATTTCCGTCATTGATGACCAGACCGGCCGCGGCGTGCCCCTGGTCGAACTGGAGACGACCAATAACCAGATCTTCATCACCGACTCGGCCGGCCTGATCGCGTTCAATGAGCCGGGCCTGATGGATCGCGACGTCTACTTCCATGTGCGCTCGCACGGCTACGAGTATCCCAAGGACGGATTCGGCTTTCGCGGCGTGCGCCTAACCCCCCGTGTGGGGCAAACCGCAACGGTGAAAATCAGGCGCGTCAACGTGGCCGAGCGGCTCTACCGCCAGACCGGCCAAGGCATCTACCGCGACAGCGTGCTGCTGGGCAGGAAGCCCCCCACCGCCAACCCGGTGATCAACGGGATGGTCATGGGACAGGATTCAGTGGCCACGATCGTATACCGCGGGAAGATCTTCTGGTTCTGGGGCGACACCGGGAAGACCTCGTATCCCCTGGGCAATTTCTCCATGTCAGGGGCAACGTCGGAACTGCCTTCGCGCGGCGGGCTGCCGCCCGGCGAAGGCGTCAACCTGAACTACTTCACGGACGAGACCGGGTTCAGCAGGAAGATGTGCCCCTGGCCTGAACCGGGGATGATGTGGCTCGATGGTTTCATGACGTTGCCCGATGACACGGGGCGTGAGCGGCTGGTCGCCCGCTACTGCCGCATGAAGAGCCTGGGGGAAACGCTTGAGCAGGGCCTGGTCCTTTACAATGACACCAGGGAGATCTTCGAGAAGTGGACGCCGTTCGATCTGAAGGAAAGACGCATCGCCAAGGGACAGGCATTTCGCGTCGCCGGCGACGCGGGCGATTACTACTACTTCCCGTTTCCCTATCCGAGCCTGCGGGTGAGAGCCCAGTGGAAACAGATCGGCGATCCGGCCAATTACGAAGCGTTCACATGCCTGGCGCCGGGTTCGCGTTTCAGCAAGTCGGCTCCGAAACTGGATCGATCGGCCGACGGAAAGCTGCTCTGGTCATGGAAGCGCGACGCCGACCCGATCACGCCCGCCGAGCAGAAGGAACTGATCGCCGGCGGACACATGAAACAGGAGGAGGCGTGGTATCGCCTCAGCGACGTGGAGAGCGGCAAACCGGTTCAAATTCACGCCTCGGCCGTGCATTGGAACGAGTTCCGCAAAAGGTGGATCATGATCGGCGAGGAAATCGGCGGCACATCGCTTCTGGGCGAACTGTGGTACAGCGAGGCCGACGCACCGGAGGGACCCTGGGAGCGAGGGCGGAAAATCGTGACGCACGACAAGTACACGTTCTACAACCCGGCGCACCACACGATGTTCGATGAGCAGGGCGGGCGGTTCATCTACTTTGAAGCGACGTACACGGCCGAGTTCTCGGGCAATCCGATCAAGACGCCGCGGTACGACTATAACCAGATCATGTACCGGCTGGACCTGTCCGACCCGCGTCTGAAGTTTTAGGGCAGTGCCGGGCCATGCCCGCCCCGCGGGTTCACGGCCACCGACGGAGCGGAAGCCGGCGGCGTGGCGATGCTCCAGCCGCTGAGGTTTCCGCAGCGATCAACGGCGGCAATGGCAACGGCCCTGACCTGTGGGGCAAGAGTCAGTGTGCGTCGGTCGCCGGGCAGAACCTGAAAATGCCACTGGGCCGATCCATGATCGACATAAACGGCCCACTGCCACGCCGGCTCGCCGCCGCGAGGCTCAATCGTCACCGTGCCCCCCTCGGCAATCGTCAGTCTCGGGCTGCGCGGCGCCCTGCGATCCAGCCAGCCGGATGCAGGGACCAGGCATTGATCCTTGTACGGCCCGTTGCGCAGGGCATCGGCGATGCCGCCCCGGTTCTGCATCAGGGCCTTCATGCTGAAGTGAACGTTGCCGGAGGCCCCGGGCTGCTGGCGCGTCGCCTCGATCTGGCGAATGATTTCACCGCTGTCCCAGGAGCTGGTGCTGCCGTCGTTTATCTTGCTGGTGAAGTTGCCGGGCCAGATGTGCCGGTCGCGCTGATTCTGCTCGACCCACCAGGCCAGCAGATCCTTGTAGGGCTGCTTTTCCGCGGAGATCTTCCAGTAGAGTTGCGGCGTGTAATAGTCGCACCAGCCTTCGGCCAGCCACAGCCGCGCGTCGGCATAGAGCTTCTCATGCTGGTTGAACCCGGCGACGTTCCTGGGATACCCCGGCTGCCAGATTCCAAAGGGGCTGATGCCGAACTTGACCCATTTCCTGGCCTTCTTCGTTTCGCGGTAGATGTCGCGGACAAGGCTGTTGACCTGTTCGCGGCGCCAATCGGCGCGGGAAAGCTTGCCGCCGCTCTTCCGGTACCGCTCCCAGGCGGGCTCGTCGGGGAAATCCTCGCCCTGGAGATAATCGGGATAGGGGTAAAAGTAATCGTCGATGTGAATACCGTCGATGTCATATCGCCTGACGACATCGAGGAACACGGCCAGCGTATGCTTCCGGGCCGCCGGCTCGGCCGGATCGAGCCATTCCCAGCCGTTGAACTTCCTGACCACTTCCGGGTTGGTGTTGGCGATGTGGCCGGCCGCGTTGGGCGATTTTGCGGCCGAGCCGTGACGGGCGCGATAGGGATTGAACCAGGCGTGAAGTTCGATGCCGCGTTTGTGGGCCTCGGCCACCCACATCTCCAGCGGATCGTAGAACGGATCAGGCGCCTTGCCCTGCGCGCCGGTGAGATATTCCGACCACGGCTCAAGCTCCGAAGCATACAGCGCATCGCAGGACGTGCGAACCTGGAGCACAACCGCGTTCATGTTCAGTTCGGCGCAGCGGTCCAGGATGGCCAGCATTTCCTTCTGCTGCTGATCGACGCTCAGGCCGGGCTTGCTGGGCCAGTCGATGTTGGCCACGGTGGCAACCCAAACGGCGCGCAGTTCCCGGGGCGGTTGGGGAACCTGCATGGCTGTCTGCCTCACGCAACCCGAAAGCAGGACCATCAACCCCACGATCCCGGCGAGTATGAACCTGGACATGGCTTCTTCGGCTCCTTCAAATGTGCTCTCGCTGCTCCATGGGCTCGATGAACAGCTGCCGGCCCTGCGGCTGGCGGAAGGCGTCTTCCTCCCCGGTTCTCTTCCTGCCCGGCGGCGAACCGGCGATGCAGATCAGGAAACTGATGGTCGTGCCGATGGGCATCCACCAGGGCCATGCAAGGCTCAATCTGCCCGCCGGCGCCCGGCCGGTCCACCATTCGTAAACCACCGGCGCCCAGCGCCCGTAAACGCCATCCTGCAGCAGGGCGACAACGACAACACCGGCCAGCAGCGCCGCCAGCACGCTGGCCGTATTGCCCCGCCTGGTAAACAGGGCGGTCAGGAAGACCGCAAGCATGCCGCTGAATGCGAACGTCATCACGCCAAGGGCGAAATCCAGGAAGCTCTTGTGCTTCGGGTCATACAGGTAGACGCACACGATGGCGAAACCCGTCATGATCGTCCCGATCAGCGCGACGGCGATGCGGGGCGCATCGGCCACCGCGTTGGGATCCACTTCGTAACCCAGCCGCTTGCGGATCGGCCAGTACAGGTCCGCCACGGCGCTGCTCGCCATGGCGTTGATGGCCGAGTCCATCGTCCCCTGGGCGGCCGCGAACAGGCCCGCGATTGCCAGACCCGAAACGATCGGCGGCAGTTCCATCATGAGAAACTGCTGATAGGCGGCCTCGTTCTCGCCCGGCCTGTAGCTCGGTGCCAAGGCACCCATCACGTCCGGGCGCCGGTAGTAGATGTAGAGCAGGACGCCGATGATCATGAACAGCGAGACGGTGGCGATGCTGACAAACTGGGACGCGATGACCGTCAATGCCCCGCGCCCGGGACTCTTGGCAACCAGGAAACGCTGCGCCAGGTCCTGGTCCACGCCCAGGGACGCCACCGACAGAAACGTGGCGCCGAACAGGGCCGTCCAAAGCGTGTACGGCTTGGCAAGATCCCACGACATGTCCAGGATACGCAGCTTGCTGCCGCCGTCGGGCGTGGTCCCTGGCTCGGTCAGGACCTTCACGATCGTGCCCAGGTCGGCGGGCGTCTTGTGTATCAGCAGCCCGATCGACAGGAGTGCCGCCCCGACCACCAGCGCAAACTGGATCAGGTCCACCCACACCACCGCCTTGATGCCGCCGAAGACCGTGTAGAACGTGCCCACGAAACCGATGACGATGATTGCCATGATCATCTGCCACTGCTCCGGCTGCTTGAGCCCGAAGACCAGAAGACACAGCGGCACGGCCGCCAGCATCAGCCGCGATCCCGACGCCAGCATGCGCCCAAAGAGGAACATGCCGCTGACAGACATGCGCGACGCTTCGCCAAAACGCTGCTGGAGGTAGCCGTAGACCGTGACCGTGCCGGCCTGGTAGAGCTTGGGCACGAACAGGAAGCCGACGATGAAGACGCCGATGAACCCGCCGATGTTGAGAATCAGGTAGGAAAGATTGCCGCTGTAGGCCGCGTCGGGCGCCCCGATGAACGTGACATTGCTCAGCGACGAGCCGACGATCGAGATCGCCAGCACCCAGGCGGGCAAGGAGCGGCTGGCCAGGAAGAACTCGGTTGCGCCCTTCTCGTGACGAGCCGCCACCAGCCCGATCACGATCATCGCCAGCAGGTAGATTCCCAGGACAACCCAGTCCATCGCTCCAAAGGCCGCCAGGAACGGACCGGCCAGCAAATCCGCATCCAATGTAAAGGGCATCGGCATTCCTCATCGATCAGCGGAATCCCATCGAAAACGCACCACACCGGGAAATGCGACCCGGGCATTGTGCCGCCCGGAACGCACAGGGACAAGAGCGGTTATATAACTCGCCAGGCGCCGCGGGCAGTTGACGGGTGACGACTGCCCTACCGCCAGCCTTCAGTCGGATCGGCCGCAGGGGCGGCGGCCAGCAGCCGTGCCCGACTCACGATGGCACGGTGCTCATCGCAGCCGATGACGCTCATGTCGGCCTTGCCCGGACCCTGCACGTATCGGGCCACGACATCGCCGATGCGCCGGTTCGCCTGCCGCAGGCGGTCGCGGGTCAGCTCTCCCCGCTCCACGGCCTTGACAAGGACCTCGACCGCCTGCAACTGCAACTGGGCGCTGTGGCAGATACAGAACAGGTCCACCCCGGCGACGGCACCGCGCACCAGCACTTCCTCGATCCCGAAATTGTCGGCGATCGCCTTCATCTCCAGGTCGTCGGAAATCACCAGCCCGTCAAAGCCCAGACGCCGGCGAAGCAACCCGTCCAGAATCGCGCCGCTCATGGTCGCCGGGTATTTCCGGTCGAGCGGTTCGATCACGACGTGAGAAGTCATGATCGCGGCCACCCCGGCCCGGATGGCCGCCTCGAACGGAACCAGTTCCACTCTTGCGATCCGGTCGATGGAATGGGACACCCGGGGCAGGGCGTAGTGCGAATCCTGCCACGTGTCGCCGTGGCCGGGGAAATGCTTGCCGCAGGCCGCCACGCCGTTCTCCTGCATCCCCCGGAGCAGGGCGCAGCCCATCCGGGCCACGAGTTCCGGCGTGGTTCCCAGGGAGCGATCGGCGATCACGGGATTGCCGGCGTTGGTGTCCACGTCCAGGACGGGCGCAAGATTCATGTCGATGTTGACCGCGCGGAGTTCGCGAGCCAGCAGCCGCCCGATCTGCCGGGCCAGTTCCACGTCGCCGGTGCGCCCCAGTTCGCGCATCGACGGGATGATGGTGAACGGCTCGCGCATCCGCATGACCCTGCCCCCCTCCTGGTCAACGCAGATCAGCAGCGGGTGGCCCGCGCGGCGCTTCAGGCCCGCGCACAACTCGGCAAGCTGGCCCGGACTCTCGACGTTGCGCTTAAACAGCACCACGGCGCCAATGCCGCGATCGAGCATGGACTCGGCGTGCTTCGTGGCCGAAGTTCCGTCAAAGCCGATACAGAGCATCCCCGCCGCCAGCCGTTCCAGTTCGGACATGCCCGAAGACTACCGGCAAGCAGCACTCGCGCCAATCGCGTTCCTCTGGTATACTCCGGCCTATTCCAACAGGGAGCCCGCATGGCGCTTCGCAGCTTTCTGATCCTGCTGCTGGTCGTTGGGATCGGCTCGTGCACGCGACACCGCGTGGGCCAGCAGTTGCCGCGCCGCGGCGACGAGATTGTCGTGGCCGGGCAGTTCTTCCACACCGGCGCGCCGGTGGTCACGTGGATGGACCCGGGCGGCTACGACGCCTACCGGGTGGAGCGTCGTTTCGTCGCCTATGAAAAGTCCGGCTGGGGCCCCACCACTCGCGAAAGCAGGGACATCGACTCCCCAAATCGTTATGGCCTGCGCGCCTCGGTGCTGACTGCCGAGGAAATCGAGCAGGTCCGCGGGGGCGGATGGCCCCTGGCGATGCTGCGCGACAAGGTCGACCAGTTCGTCATGCACTATGACGTCTGCGGCACCAGCCGACAGTGCTTCAACATCCTCCACGACAAGCGGAACCTGTCCGTCCACTTCATGCTCGACCTGGACGGCACCATCTACCAGACGCTTGATCTCAAGGAGCGCGCCTGGCACGCCGGGACGGCCAATTCACGCTCCATCGGGATCGAGATCGCCAACATCGGTGCGTACGCCCTGAATGACGCCACGCTCGAGCAGTGGTATGCGCCCGATGAAACGGGCCGCATCCGCAACGTCTTTCCCGCGTGGATGACCAACACCGGCATTCGCACGCCCGATTTCATTCCACGCCCCGCGCGACCCGTGCCCATCGTCGGCGAAATCCAGGGCCGGCGGCTCAAGATGTACGACCTGACGCCCCAGCAGTACGCCTCCCTGGTCAAGCTCACGGCCGCCGTCTGCACCGCCCTGCCGAAAATCAGGTGCGACTACCCGCGCGACGCAGAGGGCCGGCTGATCACGCGCGTGCTCCCCGAGGACCAGCTCAACGGCTACCAGGGGCTCCTGGGGCACTATCACATCACCGCCGGCAAGGTGGACCCGGGCCCGGCATTTCAATGGGATTACATCGTCACCGAGGCCAGGAAACTCATGAAGCGATGACTACGGACTTGCCGCCGGCGGCAGGTTCTCTCGAACAAACGCGATGATGCCGCGGGTCACCTCCGCGCGGTCAACCGTCGAGAAGAAATGGTCGGTCTCCAGCCAGACCTTCTTGGCGTGCTCCCCGGCCGCCCTTTGCAGCGATTCGCCGAAAAACCGTGGAACCAGGGCATCGTTGGTCACGTTGATCATCAGCAGCGGCCGGGGCGCGATCCACTGCACGTGGTAATAGGGGTCCCACGTCCTGGCAACCGCAAGCGCCTGCGGGTCGATCTTCCCAGGCAGCCAGCCCAGGAAATTACCGCCCCCGACGATACTGACCATGACGCGGACCCGCGGATCGTGGGCCACAAACGTGATCCCCGTGATCGCCCCCATGCTGATCCCCACGTAGGCGATCCGCGACCTGTCAACGTCCGCGCGCGACTCCAGGTAGTCGATCGCCCGGCTGTAATCGGACAGCGTTTCCAGGAACCGACCGGCCAGGATGCTCCGCGGGTCATCGTCCTTGCGCTCCCCCTTGCCGGGCACGTCGATGGTCAACACGGTGAAGCCCGCCTCGGCGAACATCTGCCCGATCGCCACGATGTAGTTCGTTTTCTTGTTGCCGCCGCTGCCATACTGCAGCAAGACGGCCGGATGAACCGCCCTGCCATCGCGCGGGATGTAGAGAAACCCGGGAATGCGCGATCGCAGGCCCGCAAACTCCACCCGGTAGCGCACGTAGGCGAATGTCTCGTCGAGCTTGTCCTGCCTTGCATCCAGCGGCTTGTCGTGGGCAACCTCGTACGGACGGGTCGCAGGTTGCGTTGTTGCCGCATGCGCCGACGCTCCCAGAATCATCGATAGCATCAGGATCCGGCGAAACATGCCCGTAGAGCTACCAGAAACGCGGCCCCATGGCGAGAGTCGCGCGGTGCGGGTAGCATGCCCCTACCTTTCTCGAACGTGGGAGCGCCGATGGCCGAAGCATCTCAGGGCAGTTTCTCTTGCCCGCATTGCGGGCGGCAATACGCATGGAAGCCGCAACTGGCGGGCAGGAAGGCCAAGTGCAAATGCGGCCAGGTCGTCATCGCGCCGACCGCGTTGGCTGAACCCGAGCCGCAGTCCCCCGAGCAGATCCCCGTCGCCGGATGTCCCGCTTGCGGCGCGGAACTGGCGACAGGCGCAATCCTGTGCATCCAGTGCGGCTACAACCTCCGGACCGGGCAGATGCTGGGAACGCAGACCGATGTCGCCGACGAACCGCCCCCACCGCCCGCAAAGCCCGCCAGGAAAAAGTCCTCGGCGCCGCAGTATGCAAGCGTGCAGACGTCGGTGGGCTATGGCAACCCCGGCGAGAACCGGTCCAACCTTCTCAAGCAGGTCGGCGCCGTCGTCGGGGTCATCGTTGTGGTCGCGGGCCTGATTTTCGGGGGGCGCATGTACATGCAGGGCAGGGGCGCGCGCGGCGGCGCGGCCGTTGCCGCGGGGCCGGACGCGGCCGCCCTGGAGCTGTTCCAGGGCGAGGAACGGATCGAGGCCCGCGAGTACCTCAACGTTCATGACAGCCGCATGCTGGGCACCCAATGGACGCGAGGCAAGGCCAAGGGAATGATCGACCGTTGGTATGACGAGATGGGATGCAAGAAAGTCTGGGCGTTCCAGGGGCAGCTTTGTCGCCGGGTGGTGCTGGAACTGTCCGACGACCCGGAAAAGAGACAGGCCGTTTTCGGCTGGATTCGCGGATGGGAAGGTGATGACATCCCCGAAGACCGCAGGACCCGGGATGTGGGGCAGAAGTACTACGTGGTGACAATTCCCTGATCGTTACGCCATCAGCGCTCCAAGGGCGATCGCCTGCGCCACCGCGACAATGAAGACTGTCAGCAACACCTCGTGTATCTCCAGCTTGAACAGCACGCCGAAGAAGACCCAGTAGATCAGGATCATCGCGACCCAACCCATGGAAACGCCCGTGAGACTCCAGCCGCTCTGGTCCTTGTCCAGGCGGGCGAGCATGATGGCAATCGAAACTCCGAAGACGGCGATCGATGCGATCTTGAACAGCGCCGGCCCCGGGCGTCCAAGGTTCAGCGCCATCATCCGCACCGCCCCCATCGCCCCGACCACCATCACCACCACCGCCACGAGCAGCACAAATGCCATTTCGCCGAAAAACACGTCCGTGCGCCGGCGGATTTCCGGAGCCGTCCAGCTCACCTGCAACAGGCCGACCACCAGGCCCAGCACGATCAACGCGGTGGGCACGGCCCAGTTGCGGATGACGCCGCCGGGCACCTCGTCCTCCGCTTCCTTATCGCCGGATGCAATCGCGTGTCGTCCCGGGTACATCTCGGCCGTCCGCGACGGCACGGGAATCAGGGCCCCGCACCGGCATTGCACCTTCTTGCCCGCCAGTTCGGGCCTCCACCGGAAAACGGCATCGCACTGCCCGCATTGAAATGTCTCCCGGGATTGCTCGCTCATGGGCTCCTCCCAACCGGATCATATGCCAAACCGTCGAAGAATCGAAACAGGCGCTCCCCCTGTCGATGCCGGCAGCAACATTTTGCGGCCTGCGGCGGTCCGGCTATAATTCGCCAAACCTGTTACGGGCGTCCGATGAGTCAAGTCCCTCTGGCACAGACACCGACAGTGCTGCTGGTGGATAATTCGCTTTCCGCACAAGGGGCAATCGCCGCGGTGCTGCTTGCCGGCGGACTGCATGTTCACTCCGCATCGAGCACGCGCGACGCCCTGTCGGCGCTGACCGAACAGTGCATCGACCTGGTGCTTCTGGATGCGACGGTGCCGGCGTTTCATGACCTGGATTTCCTGGAACTTCTCCGCGTTGACCTGGGATGGCGGTCGCTGCCGGTGATCGTGCTGGCCGAAAGCGGCCAACTGGAGCGGGTCGCGGAACTTCGACACCTGGGCATCGACCTGTGCCTGGCCAAGACTCCGCACGTGATCAGCCACCTGCCGGTCATCATCGCCGAAACGCTCAAGAGCGCTCGCCGGACATCGGAAGGCCGGCAGGACCGCCCGGGCAATTGATGCCTTCGGCGGTCGGCGGTCCAGGATGGCGGGAGCGGACCACGCAGCACGGGCCTGCTCGCCCCATTGAACGCCGATACGGTCACGGCCCCATCCCCCGACAACCCGCCGCTTGCCCCAGCCGAGCCGGCCGGACACAATCGTGGCCATGACCTTTGAACTTGGGATCGTCGGGGCGGGCAACATGGCGGAGGCGATCGTGCGCGGCGTGCTTGGCGCTCGAGTCCTGACACCGGCGCAGATCATCGCGGCTGACGTCGCGGCGGCAAGGCGAAACCTGTTCGCGGAGCAACTCGGTGTCCCGGCAGTCGAGGATGCAGCCCGCGCCGTCGCGAACGCCCGGATTGTCCTGCTCAGCATCAAGCCCCAGAAGGCCGCCGAGGTGCTGGAACCGCTCGGAAAGGTGATGAACCCCGATGCCCTGATCGTCTCGATCATGGCGGGGATTTCATCCGCCGCGATTGCGCGGTACCTGGGTGGAAACAACGACTGGCGCATCGTCCGCACGATGCCCAACACGCCGATGCTCGTGGGCGAAGGGATGGTCGCCATCGCGCCGGGCCGCCATGCCACGGCCCAGGACCTGGCCGCCACGCGCCGCATCTTCGAGGCGGCGGCGAAGGTCATCGAACTGGACGAGCAGAGAATGGACGCGGTGACGGCGATCAGCGGTTCGGGCCCGGCCTACTTCTTCCTCCTGGTGGAGCAGATGATCCGCGCAGGAGTGGAACTGGGGCTGACGGCGGAACAGGCCCATGCGCTGGCCACGCGCACCGCCGCCGGCGCGGCGAAGATGCTGCTCCACTCGCCCGATTCTCCCGAGGAACTCCGCCGCAAGGTGACCAGCCCGGGCGGGACGACGCAGGCGGCGATCGAGACCATGCAGGCCCGCGGCGTGCCCGAGTCGATCGTGGCCGCCCTGCATCGAGCGGCTCAGCGCAGCCGGGAACTCGGCTGCTGATCGGAGGCAATTGTGAAAGCGTCATCCTTGGCCGTTGCAGTCCTCTGTTGCGCAGCGGCGCTGGCCGCGGAAGCCGGCGAGCCGCCGCAGGACTTTGTCCGCGTGAGCCCGCGCGACCGTCGCTACCTGGAACTCAGCGACGGCACGCCCTATATCCCGATCGGCCTCAATGCCATCGCCCCGCGCGGCGGGAACCTGTCGAGCATGGAGGATTGGTTCAGGAACCTTTCCGCCAACCGCGGCAACTTCGTCCGCATCTGGCTGAGCAATCCCTATTTCGATATCGAGCATGCCCGCAGCGGCGAGTATGACGGCCAGAAGGCCCGGCGCATCGACGAACTGTTGGCCCTGGCCCGCAGGCACGGCATCCGGCTGAAGCTTTGTCTTGAGCATTTCCGCGCCCTGGAGTCGGGGCAGTCCTGGGCGACCAAGCCGATCCACCATGTTTCCAACGGAGGCCCCGCCCGCACCATGGCCGAGTTCTTCGAGAGCCCCACCAGCCGCGAGCAGTTCAAGCGGAAGCTGGCGTGTTATGCCAACCGCTACGGCGACGACCCGATCGTGTTCGGTTGGGAACTGTGGAACGAAGTCAACGCGGTGCAGGGAAACGTGAATGTTCTGGACTGGTCGGCGGTGATGCTGGCGGAACTGCACAGGTTGTTTCCCAGGAACCTGGCACTCCAGAACCTGGGAAGTTTCGACACGCCGCGCGTCAACGAGCTTTATCGAGCGCATTCGCTGCTGGCCGGAAACGACCTGGCCCAGGTGCATCGCTATCTGGACCTGGGCGCCAGGATTGAAGCCTGCCGCGGACCGGTGGACCTGCTGGCAATCGACGCCGTCCGCACGATTCAATCGTACGATCCCGCAAAACCCATCCTGCTGGCCGAGAGCGGCGCCGTCGAACCCGGTCACACCGGGCCGTTCAAGCTTTATGAGAAGGACAAGGAGGGGATCATCCTGCACGATGTGCTCTTCGCGCCGTTTTTCGCCGGCGCCTGCGGACCCGGGCACATCTGGCACTGGGATGTCTACGTCGCCAGGAATACCCTCTGGCATCATTTTGACCGATTCGCCCAGGTGGTGGATCGACTCGATCCACCCGCCGAGGCCTTCCAGAGCGTCCAGATTCCGCACCAGCGACTGCGCGTGCTGGCCCTGCGGGGGAAGAACACAACCCTGCTGTGGTGCCGCGACATGCAGAATAACTGGATGACCGAGCTGCGCGACGGTCAGGCACCCGCCACGATCCAGGATATGCCAATTCAGTTGCCGGACGGTTGGGAAGCGTCAGCGGCCAAGGCGCGGTTCTTCAACCCCTGGACCAACCGCTGGACCGAGGGCCCGGTCGCTGCAGGCCGGATCACGCCGCCGCCGTTTTCCAGGTCAATGGTGGTTCGAATCGACCGATAGGCCTCATGGGGCGAGGCGCCTGCGACGGCAGGCCAGCATAATCAACGCACCGACCGCAAGCGCGGCCGGCTCGGGTACGGCGCGGATGGACGTTCCAATCAGGCCCCGGCTCTGCCCGAGAAACGCGCTGTCGGCCAGGATGTAATCCTGGATGTCCACGTCCCCGTCGTAGTCGAAATCGCCGTCCGCCCAGCCAAATCCGCCGCTCATGGACAACGAACTGCGGAAGAATCCCTTGTCAATCCGGAAGAAGTCGTCGGCATCCACGTCGCCGTCCAGATCCGTGTCGCCGTTCCACGTGTACTTCACGAGGATCGAAGACGCGCTGACGCTGTGCCCGTCGAAGCTCGTCATGAACGGCTGGGGCGAGCCGCCGGGATTGGCGTCGTTCAATAGCACACCCAGCCCGGTCAACACGTTGGCGGCAGCGCTGGAACTGGTGATGCCCGGACCCTGCCAGAGCGCAGGCCCGTTTCGCGCCGATGCGACCCATCCGCGAATGTCGGCATATGCGGCCATCCGGTCGGCCAACGTGCTCTGCACGATCATGTCGTGATTCGCCAGGTCCAGCACGCCTCCGGACTCCATTGTCAGGACCCGCGTGTGCAGCAGCCGGTCGCCATCGGCGGCAAGCGCCGCCCTTCCGGCGACGCGCAGGCTCCGCAGATGCTGCGTGGCCTGCATCGACACAAGGCCGCCGGCATTCACCGTCAGCGCCAGATTGGCTGTCGCCGCCGATCCGGCGTCCGTCTCCAGCCTCAGGGTTCCGGCATCCACCGTCAGGGCCGCATTGGACCCATGCACCTGCTGGCCCCGGATCGCCAGCGTGCCGGCGCCTTTCTTGGTAATCGCCCGGCCGGCCGGGTTCAGCAGCATGCCGCTGATGTTCAATGTCGCGGCGTGATCCACGTCGATGTCCGTGGCATCCGCCAGGCTGATCGGGACGGCGATCGTGTGTGCGCCGCGGTTGACCACGGTGATCGACGCGTTGCCCGAGGCCGCGTCCATGCTGATCAGCGCCGATCCGCCCACCGTATAGGAAGCGATGTTGTCGAACCGCAGCGACCCGAGCGTGACCGGCTTGTCGATCGTGATCGTTCGGGCGGCGCTGACTCGCCGCAGCAGATTGGCCGAGGCCCCCACACCGTTGGGCACGCCGCCGGTCCAGTTCACGGGTGTGCTCCAGTTGGCGCTGGCGTCGGCGACCCACTGGTTTGGTGCCACGGCCGCCGGCGAATGGAACACGTCGTCAAGGTACACCACCGCGTTCTGAGTGCCCGTGAACTGGATGGAATCGATGGAGAAGATCGAGGCGATGAACCCGTTGCCGCCCACGCCCGGCCAGGTGTCCCAGTGGCTGGGGTCGTTGAGAAACCACTCGTACTTGTGCCACTGCCCGTCGGGGATGACATTCTGGAAATACCCGCGATCGCCCGTGGCTGTGTCGTCCAGGGCGATGGTCACCTGCAGGTCCGGGGTCGTGGTCTTCAGCCAGAATCCCACGGTCCCGATCGAGGGCATCTGCAGGTTCGAGTTGAAATCACCCGGGGTCCCGATGCCCGCCAGATGCCTCAGCAGAAAATCAGGGGCGCCCGCAACCTTGTTGATCACCAGTTTCTGAGAACCGACGCCGGTCCGCGCCTCGATCGTCACCCGGTCGGCCGTCGAAGTGGCGGCAATGTTGCGATTGCTGCCCGAATAGGTGGGATTCGTCGGGAAATAGTCCTCCCCCATTTCAAAACCGGAGATGCTCGTGTCGGCCGGCGCGGAACTGTTGGCGGAGAAGAAGTCCCTCAGCGCCTGCTGAACCCCCTGCTGGGCGGCCGTGCCGTTATACAGCGTCCCGTAGTCGAAGACCTGGATGCCGTTGGCCCCCTTGCTTTTGGCGAAGGCCAGTTGCGACATCACGGTGTCATACGCCTGCTGATAGGTGGCCGCCGGCGCATCGCTCTGCAAGTATGTGCCCAATCCCGGCATGATGCCCGCGACGCTGATGCGATCCATCGCGGCCGTGACGTTCAGCCGATACAGGTCCCCGGAATCCGTGGCAGCAAAGCCCTTCCGATAGATCATCGGCATCACCGCGTCGAGCGATCCCTCGGCCACCCACCGCGCCCAGTCCTGCTGATAAGAGTCCAGACCGATGTCCGCGTCGCGCCAGACCGACGCCGTCAATTGCGCAACCGGTTTGACGGACTTGAGCGTGCTCTTGATCGACGCCACCAGCGTCGAAATACGATCGGCCATCCATGACTTGTAATTCGCCGGATTCGAAGTGGGCGTCTGCCCGGGATATTCGAGTTGGAACTGGGCAACGGTGGCCGGATCGGCAGGATACTCGATCGGGTTGGTGGACCCCGGGTTGCTGTAGTAAAGCCGGATATAGTCCAGGTGAATGCCGTCGATGTTGTACTGCGTCGCCAGGTTCTGGACGACGGCATTCAGGTGGGTCCTGAATCCGTCATTGGCCGGATTGGCCATGACATAGCCGCCGGTCAGGGGCTGATCAACGCCGTTGGCATCCTTGGCCCGCCACTCGGGATACTTGTTGTAAACATGGTTGGGATCGGTCGGCGGCGCAGTGCCGTTCCAGAATGGAACGGTGTTGATGTACGCGTGCACCCGGATACCCCGGGCATGAGCCTCCGCAACGGCAATGGCCAGCGGATCATTACTCGATGTCACGCCCGACACGCGCGTTTCGAGCCCGCCGGTCAAATAGTAATAGGCGTCGGCCTGACCGCGAATCTGGAACATGACATCCGTAAACCCCAGGTTCGCACAGTTCTGCATGATGGTTGGAATCTGGGTCCTGGCGTTGGTCACGGAATAGTCGAAGCGGTCAATCCAGATGCCGCGGAAGGTGTGGAAAGGGGTCTGATCGGCCGTCAGATCGGCCAGAGCCGGACAGGCCGGCAGGACGGCAAGCCAGAGTTTTGCGGCGGTGCGTCGCATGGTGTGGCACTCTTGATGTCAAAACACGCCGGGAACCGCACTGGCGGACCGCAGCCTGCCTCCGCGTGGTATCGCCCTCGCCGGAGATTATGAAACCTCTGCTCGGAAAATACCTCCAGACCCGGGCACCGTCCAATCAATTCGTACCGCAAGCGGAAAGGTGACGTGTTCCCCGGACGCCGCCGAAAGAGCCAATGCATGGCGCCACGAATCGCAACTCCTTATTTAGAAAAAAGATATGCGCGGACAGCTCGGCGATCCCTTTTCTACAAGCGCCGGCTCAGAATAACTGCGCAAGCACGGCCTCGAGCGGCATCTGGATGCATGTGAAGATCGGGGTATCGCGCTGGGTGTACTTGCTGGCTTCAGTCTCCCGGAGCTTCATCACCAGGTCGAGAAAGTCCTTGGGTTCTTCAGTCTCGAAGGCAACAACGAAATCCTGATCGTCCAAGCCGAAAGAGTAGGTGGTGTTGAGCTTCACGCTGGGGAATTCGTTGCCCACCCGAATGTGCGTGTCCATCATCTGTTGGCGTTTCTCAAACGGCAGCAGGTACCACTCGCGGGTCTTCACGAATGGATAGACGAAAAGGTACTTCCGCTTGCCGGGGATCAGGTGGGTGCGGCTTTCGGCCGTATGAAACGGATCCACCTTGTCTATGTACATGCTGCGTTTGGTCATCGAGAGAAAGCACCATGGCATGGTGAGATATGAGCCAAGGCGGGTACGATTCATGGCCGCCTGCTGCTCCTGGAAATCATCCACCCGCTGGCTGATTCGCCAGAGCATGAAATCCGTGTCGGCCTTCATGCCGACGGTGCTGTAGCTCAGGCAGAGCATTCCGGCCGGCCTCTGTGCCATGACGCCGACCAACTCCTCCCTCGCCGCGGTTTTCTCTTCGGCCGACAGCCTGCGAAACGCCGGGTCGAGTTTGAAGAACGCGAAACTGACGAACTGCCGCTGAATGGTCGGGCCCTGGCCACCGTGTTGCGCCGGGGCCGCGCTGGCTTGAGTCATGCCTGTCTCCGTGAAATTGACCTTTCATTTCAAACGCGGAGGAATTATAGGTGCTGCCAATGCATCGGGGCGTCCTGACATTGCTGCTGATGATGACCGGTTGCTCGGCCTGGAAGCCGGCGTGCGGCGATGTCGTCCTGTTCGTGCCGGGCGCGGCGGGCAACGGGCCGTGGTATGAAGCCATGCTGGGCGCAATCAGAAAGCAAGGACATGAGGTGAGGGTTGTCGAATGGGGAGCGCCCCCGCCGCTGACCGTGCTCAACTTCCAGGACCGCGCCATCCACGCAACGGCCGAGCGAAAGCTGGCCAGTCGCATCGTCGAGCAGCGGAGAGAGTGCCCTGACAGTCGCATCACGCTGCTCGGCCACAGCGCCGGCGGCGGGGTCATCCTGGGCGCGATGGCGCGGCTACCCGAGGACAACCGGGTGGATCGTGCAATCCTGCTGCACCCTTCCGTGTCGCCAACATACGACCTGGCGCCGGCGCTTCAGCATGTGCACGGGCAACTGCACGTCTTCCACTCCGACCGCGACACGGTCTTCCTGCGATGGCGCACCAGCACCTTCGGCACCTACGACAACATCAGGACCGAGGCGGCCGGCAAAACCGGCTTTTATCATGAGAACGAGAAGCTGGTGCAGCACGCCTACCAGTCTCAATGGGAGCCGCTGGGCAACGATGGCGGGCATTTCGGGCCAACCGCGGGTCGGTTCGTCGCCGAACAGATCCTGCCCCTGCTGTCAGTCTCCTCTCCATAGATACATCAGCCGCGGGGCATTCAACTCGTCGATCGTTCGAGCGTCCAGATGCAACTGCACGTTCACGTTCCGCGCAGACGGCGAGTCCACGCCTGAGCGCGATGACATCAGCAGGTCGAGCATGCCCAGCCGCCGCTGGTAGCGCACGACGTGCGGCTTGTCGAGCCTGGCCTGCCTGGCCACCCAGTCGTAGGCGTCCTCGCGATACCCGTTTGCGTCGTCAATCAGGCCGTTCTTCAGGGCCTGCTCAGCCGTGAAGATCTGGCCGTTGGCGATCTTGCCGATCTCGTCCTTGAGCTTGTCGCCCCGGCCCTCCTTGACGATCTGGGCAAATCGGGCGTAGGCCTGGTTGATGATGCCCTGCAGGTACTTGGTCTCCTCCGGCTTTTCAGGCTGGAACATCGACCCGGCGTTCTTGAAGCCCTCAGCCGGAGCCGTCAGGGTCGTCTCCTGCACGCCATGCTTGCTGGCCAGACCGCTGAGGTTGAAACGCGGCATCAGTACCCCGATGTTCCCGGTCAGGGTCGTGGGCTGGGCGATGATCCAGTCGGCGCCGGCCGAGAGATAGTACCCCCCGCTGGTGGCAAGCGACCCCATCGCGACGGCCACCGGAATCTGCCGCTGCCTCCTGAGGCGCAGGATGGCATGGTAGATCTCGTCGGATGGCGTGACACCCCCGCCGGGGGTATCCACGTCAAGCACGACCCCCTTGATGTTCTTGTCCTTCTCTATCAGGCGAAGCCACCGGCTGACGACCTGCGCCATGTCGTCGTTGATGATCCCCTGGATGGGTATCACGACAATCTTCTGGTCGGCCGCACCGGCCGTGATGGTCGTCTCGGTGTGAAGGCTGCCGGAGTCGAGGATGCCGCTGAACAGCAGCAGGTAGAGGTTGAGCATCAGCGACAGGCCGAAGACCGTGCTGGCCAGCGTCACCATGATGGCGCGGACGAAGCCGTGCCGCGGAGGCGGCGGATACATCGGAGGCGGCGGAAACATGCCCGGAGGCGGGAAACCCGGCGGCGGCGTCATCTGCGGCGGCAAAGCAGGGCCGCCGGAAGGCGGAGGCGGAGGCGAAAAGACGCCCTGAGGATCGACGGGGCCTTGGCCCGGAGGAGGTTCAGGAATCATGCACTTATTATATCGTCACCCGCGCCGTTTGCGCCGGGACGCAGGCGACTCGTAGTCGACGGTGACGGTTCCCGCAGTCCCTCCCCGCACCGCAAAAGAACCGACAACGGTCATCCGCCGCGGCTTTAGGACAGCCACCAGATCGTCCAGGATCTGATTGGTGACAGCCTCGTAAAAGATCCCCTTGTTGCGGTAGGAAAAGTAATAGAGCTTGAGGCTCTTCATCTCCACGCAGAGCCGGTCGGGGATGTAGCGGAGGGTGATCGTCGCGAAATCCGGCTGACCCGTCACGGGGCAGACGCTGGTGAACTCGGGGAAGACAAACTCGATCTGGTAGTCGCGTTGCGGGCGCGGATTCTCGAACGTGTCGAGAATCGAACGCGGATTGTCGATCTGCTCCTGCGAAAGGATCGACTTGCGGCCGAGTTGTGAGAATTCCGTGGCCATGCGCGTCGCTCTTCAATGCTTGTGTCGTTACGGCGGGGCTTGTGATCCTCCGGTCCGGCTCACCGCCGGCCTGAGCCGGTAGACATTCCTGCGCCGCTTCGCGGCCGATGCTTTCTTGTCCGATCGGCCGGCCGCACAATCCGGCCTGCACCGACATCCGCGCGAAGACTATGGCTCAGGCTTGTTGGTGAAATCGGCCTTCAGGCTGTCCAGCAGGCTGCGGGGAAGCTCAAACGTCAGCCCGCCGTAACTGCCGACCAGCGGCTTGTCCAGCCCCGGATCGACCAGCGTCAACGTGTGCCTGGTGGGCTCGGTCGCCCCGGCCTTCTGCACCGTCAGCGTGACCGTGTACGTCGCGGTCGGCTGGGTCGTCGGCGCGGCATCCTTCAGATACTTGTCCACGCGCAGCGGGTGGAACTTGCCCAGCAGTTCCTCAACGCGGGCCTGGCTGGCATCGGCATCCTTTTCGCCCTTGAGCGTCCAGTTCGACGGGGGCGGCGCAGGCTGCGTGGCGGCCGGCTGGGTGCTGGCCTGCGTCGCGGGCGACGTGGCCGGTTGTGTCGCCGGCAGTTCCGGTCCCAGTGTCGCCGTTTCCTTCTTCCGCTCGATCAGCAGCGCAGTCTGGCTGGCGGGCCTGGTGGTGGGCTGGGTGGTCGCTGGCGTATCGGTCACGATCGAGAGCATGCTCACCGTGGCCGGGTCGATGTCGAGCACCTTGCGATCGCGAAGGGAAAGTGCCTCCTTCTTGAACGAATCCATCGCCGTGGCCGAGACCTTGGCCAGCGCGGGCGGATTGTCCACGGAAACGTAGACGTTCTTTTTCATCACGCTGTCAAATCCGCCGAATCGCACCGTGGTTCCGGTGGGCTGCGTGGCCGGCTGGGTCGTCGGCTGCGTGGTGGAGAACCACACGGTCATGGTCGTGTTCTTGTCCGGCCGGAGCACGGAGGGGACCTCCGCCTCGGTGACGAATTCCTGGGCCGACAGCGAGCTGATGGCCCAGGTCATGTCCGAGACATCCGCCGACTCGGCCGGCATCCGCTGCGGCTCGATGACTTCCCAGCTGTCGCCGCTCCTGGCCAGAAACAGCCCGCCCTCGGGCCGCTCGACGCGGATTTGCCTGATGTCGCCGGAACTGACCGTCACGAGCTTGTTCTGTCGAAATGAGGAGAAGGGTTTCTCCAGTTGCTCGTACACATCGCCGCCGACAACCTCGGCTTTCCTGGCATCGCCGACCTGGATATACACGCTGTCCCCGATCGCCTGTTTCTTGCCCACCTTGTAACTGAAGGTCTGCTGGTCTTTGGTGAACTCCACGACGTAGCTGGGACTGTCAAGGCCCGTGGACTTGAGGTTCTCCCCCACAAGGTCGAGCTGCCCGCGCGTCTTGGCGCCGCTGACACTGCGGACCAGCGAATCAACGGCCCAGGTGTCCGCCGGCGCATTGACCGGCTCGATCATGCGCCAGTCGGAGCCCGCCTTCTCCAGCACGAGCTTCCTGCCGTCGGCGCCGGTGACCGTCACCTTGCTGACCGCCGAAGGTTCAACATCAAACAGCTTTCTCTCGCGGCCTTCATTCTGCGTCGCCGTCCGCCTGTCGTCATCACGCGGGATGAACAGAACCGCGATACCCACGATGGCCAGGATAATGATCAGGACACGAGTCGTCTTGAAGTTCATGGCTGTATTGAAACCGAAATAACCGGTCCGCCGAAGCAGACCCTGCCAGGGCTAATCCCTGCGCGACACGTACACCATCACGCCCGCAACCACCACCAGCAGCGGCAACCCGACCAGCAGCACGCCGACCCGCCAGAATCGCAGAACGCCGGGACTCATCTCCCGCACGCGGCTGACCTCCAGCGCCGACGGGCTGATCGCGATCATCGGCTCCTGCCTGGCCAGCCACAGCACGCTGTTGACCATCAGCTCGGTGTTCCCGGGAAACCGCGAAACGAGGATGCCCTGGCGCGCCAGGTTTGGCTCGTAGATGTTCAGGATGTGGTTCATCGCGAACTCCGCCGAGCCGATCACCACGAGCCTCCCGCCTCCCTCCTTCTCCACGACGGCCCCGGAACTGATCGGCGGGCTCATGTCCCCGTCGCGCGACGCGCCCTTGGGCGGATCGTAGGTCACCGGATCGCCGCGAAGCGCCGCTTCCACGTTCGATTCGCCCCAGACCTTCAGTGTCTGCGGCACCGGCAGGATGCTGGCGGCCTTGTACCCCTGCTTCTGTTCGACCTCCACGGGCAGCATCGGCACCAGGACTCCATCCAGCGAGCGAAGCGGCCGGGTGATCGGGTGATCGCCGTATTCCTTGAGCACGAACACGAACGGGATGCGCATCGCCTCTTCGATCATGTCCGCGCTGCTGACCCCTCCCTTGACCGCCTCGTGGACCGCGATCACGTCCGTCCGCACCTTCACTCCCCAGTCGCCCAGGGCCGCGTCCAGCGGCTCGGAGTTGGGCATCACGAGAACCATGGCCGACCCGCCGTTCTTCAGGTGATCGGCGACCTTGGGCGCGATTGTCGGCGGCGGCCCCATCATCGAACGACCGGCCGGAACGCCCAGCACGATCCACACCGCGTCCTTGATCTGTTCCTCGGTCGGCTCGGGCATGGAGGGCATCTGCTGCATCCGGGCCTGCATTTCCCACATGCCCGTCAGGTCCTTCTCCATCACCTCGAAGTTGTACTCGCGCAGCTTCTCGGCGATCTGCGAAAGCGGCCCGCCGCGCTGAAACCCCGGGATGCCCGGCATCGTCAGCGGCGAACCCCCGGGCCGGACGAACACCACCTTCGGCTTGACCTTGGCCGTTACCGCCAGGATCGCGCTGGTCACCTGCTGTTCGCCCGCGAAGCGAGGCTTGGGCTTGCCCTCGGCCGTGAAGCCGCGCACATCCTCGGGAACCTGCCAGACTTTCTCGAACGGGATCACCCGCATGTCGTCCGGTCCGGCCACCAGGATGGCGTCGCGCGCCCGCAGGCTCTGCCGCAGGTCGTCCAGTTTCAGGTCGCCCAGTTCCTTGATCCGCTTGTCAACGTCGTCCGCAAGCTTCTTGATCTGCTCGTAACGGGCCGAACTGTCGGCCATGTAATTGCGGATCTGCTCAGGAACCTTCGCGTCATCCTTGGCCTTGCCGAAATCCTCGATGATCCGCCCGGTCATCTGCGAAAGCAGCGACATGCCGTCCTGAATGCTGTTGGTGGCGCCCTTGTAGTCGGGCGGTTTCTGCTTCAGGCGGCGCTCCACGCCGTCCTTGGTCTTCTCCAGGAACCTGGGAACGCCCTGAATTGTGGCCAGGGTCAGGATCAGCGTCTGCTTGTGCTCGGGGCTTTCAACCTTCTCCAGCGGCAACGTGTCAACCTGCTTGACCTCCTCGGCGGCCAGCTTGGTGATCTGCTCGTAAATGCCGGGGAATTCGTCCACCACCGCCTTGTACTTCTTGACCTCGCCCCCGTACTTGGCCGTCACTTCCTCAATCAGGCCATCGACCTTCGCCGGCTGCGAGACCGGGTCGATGATCTCGACGTCGATGTTCCTGCCCTTGCGCTTGTACTCTTCGAGAAGGTCGGCCACCGGCTGGGCAAAGTCGCTGATGCCCGCTTCGTCGTCCACCCCGCCGGCCCCGGGGTTGGCCCGCGTGTAGAGGCTGTAGAGCTTGATCGGCGACTGGTTGTTCTGAATGATGTTGATGGTCTGCGGCTTGAGGCTGTAAAGCCCGCCGGCCGTCGTGTCCAGACGCCGATTGAACCGTTGCGCCAGGTAGGTGACCGCCCCGGCCAAAAGAATCACCACCAGCGACGCCAGCACCACGTTGGTGCCGTACTTCAGCCAACGCTCCTGCTGGGTCTCGTGCGTTTTATTCTGCTCGCTCATATCGGTTGCCCGTTGTCAGTTGCCCGTGCTACTTCCATCGGCGGCTTTCGAGCACTTTCACGCTCAAGAAAAGGCACACCGCCGTCGCCGCAATGAAAAACACCAGGTGCCCCGTATCCACCACGCCCCGGCTGAAGTCGGTATAGCGCCGGAACACCAGTTGGTCCGAGAGGCCGCGCCAGAACGGCGGCAGCATCGCCTTCTCACTGGCCCAGCGGGGAACAATCGTGATGATGAACAGCACCGCCGCCGCGCCCACCGCCGCCACCACCTGGCTGCGCGTCAGCGACGAGCAGAGCAGCCCGATCGAGATGAACAACGCGCCGACCAGGATGATCCCCAGGTACCCCGCGAAGATCGGCCCGAAATCCAGTCGCGGCACGCTGTAGATCGCCAGCATCACCACGTACAGCGAAGTTGGAATCAGCAGCAGGACGAAAAACGACAGAGACCCCAGGAACTTGCCCAGGATCACGTCGGTTTCCCCCACCGGCGCCGTCATCAGCGTCTCGATCGTGCCCGTGGCCCACTCCTGGCTCATCAGCCCCATGCAGAGAACCGGCGTGATGAACACCAGCAACCAGACCATCCACTCGAAGATCGACCGCATGGCCGCCACGCGGCCGGGCTGGAAATCATCCCAGAACGAAAACCCCGTCGCCAGCAGAAACAGCGTCATCGCCACGTAGGCAATCGGAGAGTAGAAGTAGCTGCTAAGCTCTCTCCGGGCTATCACAGGTGCTTTAGTCATCGGCACTCACTCCGCACGTTTCACGCATCACGTCTCACGAATCACGCTTCACTGCTTGCCGTCTTCGCCATCGCCTGATTGGCCGTCACCTGCACGAAGAATTCCTCCAGCGTGGCGTGTTCGAGCCGCACCTCGCGAAGCGGCCAGCCGCGCTGAATGACCGTGCGGGCCACTTCCTCGCGGATGTCATACCCGTCCTTGGGCCGCACCGCCGCGGTCACATACTGCCCGCCGCCAAGCACCTCCACATCCTTTACGCCGCTGACACGCCGCAGCGTCGGCTCCAGTTCGGCCGCCGGCGCCTTGCACTCGACCAGCACGCGGGCCTCGGTCCGCAACTTGGCCCGAAGCTCGTCAGGCGTCCCCTGGGCCACGATCCGCCCGCCGGCGATCACGATGGCCGCATCGCAAACCGCCTCAACCTCCGGCAGGATGTGGGTGGAGAGCATGACGGTGTGCTGGCCCTTGAGCTCCTTGATCAGGTCGCGCGTGGCGCGGATCTGCGTGGGGTCCAGGCCGATCGTCGGCTCGTCAAGGATCAACACCGGCGGGTTGTGCAGCAGGGCGTCGGCCAGCCCCACGCGCTGCCGGTAGCCCTTGGACAGGTGCGAGATGCTCCGCCGAAGCACGTTTTTCAGCCAGCACCGCTCGGCCACAAAGCCGATGCGATGCTTGCGGGTTTCGCGGTCCATGCCGCGAAGCTGCCCGCGGAAGTCGAGGTATTCCTCAACCTTCATCTCGCCATAGAGCGGGCAGTTTTCCGGCAGGTAGCCAAGCTGCTGGCGCACCTGGTCGCTCTGGTGAAAAATGTCAAATCCCGCGACGGTCGCCCCGCCGCTGGTCGGCGGCAGGTAGCAGGTGAGCATCTTGAGGGTCGTCGATTTGCCCGCGCCGTTGGGACCCAGGAAGCCGACGATCTGCCCTTTGCCGACCTCGAAGCTGATGCGATCCACGGCCAGCGTCTGGCCATAGACCTTCGTCAATTGCGAAACGGAAATCACGCCGTTTCCTCCGCTGTAAACCGACACTGCCGGCCCGGGGGAAATCGCCCGATCCAAATCCAGATTCACAAGGATTTCCGGGGCCCAACAACGACGTTATGCCATGCACGACGTCTTCCCGGTGCCAGCATGGGTGTATCGCGGGTGCCTGCCCGCAATGCGAGGGTGCTAATAAAGGCATAATTGTCGGATTGTCAAGCGCTGCAGGCGCCTTCTTCGATGCCGCCTGAACCGCCGTGGCCGCCAAGACAACGGCCTTGAGAGCCGGAATCAAGGCGCGTCCAGGCGTCGGAGACGCACAATTCGCTCTAACTTGAACGTCCTCCGATCGTTGCGAAGCTGGCAAAAGGCCACGAGCAACAACTGCCCATTTACCCGACGAACGTGAAGCGGCTGGATAACCCGCTGGGTTGCCGCCCCCCGACTGTCGATGTAGTCCATCATCACTGGACGCATAGCCTCCAGGGCTTCCTCCAGTTCCAGGGGCAGTACGCTTTCGCCGCCCGTCCGCTCCAACTCCACACAACCACCCTGCTGCGCCAGCACATCACCGAGGCACACGTCATATCCCCCCGCCGGCTCCATCAGCCGCTCGAAGACGGCCGCGGTCGTCTGGGCATCGGCCAGCGCCCGGTGCGACAGCGCCGGCTCCACCCCCAGCCTGCGCGACAGGCTGGGCAGGGCATTGCCGCCTCGGCCAAATCGCTTTCGGGCAATCCGCACCGTGTCAAAGACGGGAACGTCCCCAAGACTCCGCCGCACATCCATCCCGGACCGCCGGAATTCGGCATTCAGAAAGCAAAGGTCGAAGCCAATGTTGTGCCCCAGCAGTGCGGCTCCCTCCATTATGCGCAACATGGCCGGCAACTGATCGGCAAACCGCGGCTGCCCATTCACCATTGCCTGACTGATGCCGGTGAGTGCGGTCACGCCGGGACTGATGGGACGGCCCGGATCAACAAGTTGCTGATACTCCCCCACCACCCGTCCCGCCTCCAGCCGCACGATGCCCACCTCAATAACCCGATGGCCCAAGGCGGCCGAAACCCCGGTGGTTTCCGTATCGACCACCGCGAGGGGGATTTCTCGCAGGGATTGAACCGGCGAAAAACGCATCGGTCGCACATTATAGCGACCGTCGCATCCATCGCATCTTGCCCCTTTTCCCGATGTGTGGACTCCAAAGCAATCAGCAACGATGCCCGCCTAAAACTCCGTTCCCGTGATCCCCGCCTCGAACACCATCGTGCCGTTCACCAGGCCCTGGATCTGGCAGTAGATTCTCCGGTGCCGCTCCCATAGCTTCTGGCCCAGGAGAAACATGCGGCAGCCAGGCTGCACCGGAGCGCGGAACTTGCACTCATCCACTCCACCAAAGCCAATAAACCCTTGCCAACCAACGTACTTGCGCGTGTAGAAGGAAGCGAGTTGCGCACCGGCTTCAATCATCAGCACGCCCGGCAGCAGTGGCCGACCGGGGATATGCCCGGAAACCCAGAATTCCTCGGCGCGAACATCCTTATAGCCAATGATTCGACCTTGGGTTGGATCGGCCCAGACAATCCCGTTGAGGTGTTCCATATCCCCACGCTGGGGGTTGCACTCGCGAATCGCTTCCTGATCGAACAGAACCTGATTAAGGTCAATTGCCGAGATATCGAACAGCAGTCTGGATGGCATATGCCGTCCCGTTGCAAAACACAGGGGCGAACCTGTTGGTTGTTCGCCCCTGTCGGCCTCTAATCAGCGGGGGGACGGTAAAAACCGCCCTTCTGGCCCGACCTGATCTTACGACTGCTGGGGCGCGGTGCCACCGGCGGGCGAGGATTCCGCGTCACGCCCTTCCAGAATCTTCTTGCGGACCTCCTGGGCGGCCGCCTTGATTTCCTGCATCTTCTTGCGCACCCGCGTCCCAGCGGCCTTGTTCCCACCCTCGGCCTTGGCCACGTCGTCCTCGGCCTCCTGAATCATCCTCTTCAGCAAATCAAACTCTTGCATGGTGAAAAACCTCCCAAAATCTGGGGTAATGGGGCAAAACGATACTGAATCGCTTCAGGGGGGTCAAGCTTCCCGCCTATTTTAACGTCGCCGCGCTGGCGGATCATCCTGACGGCTTGGCGGAGAAGCGCACGGCGATGTTTAGGGTCCTCGCGGGGCTGGAGACCTTGCGCAGTCTGGCCACGGGTGGGACGCGTGCTACGTGGTCCGCCCCCGTAACTCCGAACCGCTGACCGTGGAAACTGTCGCGCACCGGTCGCCAGCCGTTTCCCGGGCCGACCCAACCCTTGCCTGGCAAAGCGGTTTTTGACAACCCCCACGCCGCGACTATCATCGTCGCCTTACAACCATGGAAACCACCCCCAATCCCTATGAGCAGGAACGCCGCGAAAAGGCCCGCAAGATCCGCGAACTGGGTTTGGACCCCTACGGCCAGCGCATGGATGGTATCCAGAAGCTGGCCGCCCTCAAGGGTTTGTACAAACCGGAAATGGGTCATGATGGCGGACCGGTCGTCAAGGCCGCCGGGCGTATCATGCTCAAGCGCGACATGGGGAAGCTGTCGTTCCTGACCCTGCGCGACGAAAGCGGGGATCTTCAGGTCGCGCTGGACAAGAAGCGGCTGGATGAAACCGGCTGGCAGCTTCGGGGATTGATTGACCTGGGCGACCAGATCGCGGTTGAGGGGCCGCTGGGTATCACCAACAAGGGCGAGATCACCCTCTGGGCCACGAGGGTCAGCATGGCCGCCAAGGCCCTGCTGCCCCCGCCGGCCAAGTGGGAAGGGCTGTCGGATGTGGAATTGCGGTATCGGCAGCGATATGTGGACCTGTGGACCAACCCGCAGGTGATGCAGCTGGCCCACCAGCGGATCCGCATCGTTGAGGAGATCCGCCGGTTCATGGTGTCGCGCGGTTTCGCGGAGGTCGAAACCCCGATGATGCAGATCATGCACGGCGGCGCGGCCGCCCGGCCGTTTGTCACGCATCACAACGCTCTTGACATCGACCTCTACATGCGGATCGCCCCTGAACTGTACCTCAAGCGGCTGCTGGTAGGCGGGTTTTCCAGGGTCTTTGAGATCAATCGGAACTTCCGCAACGAGGGCATCAGCCCGCGGCACAACCCCGAATTCACGATGCTGGAAGCGTACGAGGCGTTCGGGTCGTGGGAGACGATGGCCGAACTGGTCGAGAGCATGATCTGCCACGTGGCCCAGACGGTGCTTGGCACTCTGAAGGTCGAGCACAGGAACAGCGATAGACAAGTCACGCGCACGATCAACCTCGAAGGCGACACGGGCAAGCCGGCCGGGCAGCGATGGCGCAGAGTGCGGATGACGGAGCTTGTGGAAGAACGAACGGGCTGGAGATTCGACAAGCGGAAGATCCAGGAGGCGGATGGGAACGTCCTTTCCCGCGTCCTGGACCTCTACGCCGAGAAACTCCAGTTGACGGGCCCGCGTGAGCAGAACAGCCACTTCAACAGTTTTGTACGCAATCTCGATCGGCAAACCCCGGCCCAGCAACTCCAGGAAGTTTACGAGAAGCTCATCGAGCCCACGCTGATCGATCCGACCTTCGTGACCCACGTTCCCAGCGTCATCATCCCCCTGGCCCGGGAGAACCGTGAGGATCCCTTCTTCGCCGACGTATACGAGCTGGCCATCAACGGCGTGGAGATTTCCCCGGGGTACACGGAACTGAACGACCCGGACAAGCAGGCCGAGCATTTTCTGCACCAGGTCGGCGACGAGGAGGAGAAGCAGAAGTTCGACGAGGACTTCATCAACGCCCTCAAGTACGGGATGCCTCCGGCCGGCGGCATGGGAATGGGCATCGACCGGTTGATCATGATGCTGACCGGGGCCGAGAGCATACGGGACGTGATCCTGTTCCCGCTGATGAAGCCCGCGGGCTAGTGAGTTGCCGGCGGCCGGCCACCGCTGGCAAGCGGCAACTGGCAACCAATGTACAAGCTCCACCTCATCCTCAAGTATCTCCGCAAGCGGCGGATCGCCTGGGTGTCGCTGATCGCGGTCATGCTCTGTACCACGATGGTGCTGGTGGTGATCAGCGTCATGGGGGGATGGCTGCGGATGTTCCGGCAGTCGTTCAACAACATCGGCGGCGACATTGTCGTGCAGGGCCGGTCGCTGGTCGGCTTCCCGCATTACCAGGAGATGATGGAGCGCATCAACAGGCTGCCGGAGGTCAAGGCGACTGCGCCGCTGGTCCGGGCACTGGGCCTGGTCAACATCGGCAACCAGATCCGCAAGGGAGTGGAAGTCATCGGTTATCCGCCCGAGATCGGCGAGGTGAACGGCTTTGCCGATTCGCTGCACCTGCGGAAAGGCCGCAAGCCGGTCGATTTCAGCCTCATCAGGGACATGGAGTATTACCCTCCGCCCGGATACCGCGGGCGCGACGTGCGCAGCTGGGACGGCATGATCGTGGGTACGGGCGTGGTGGGCCTGCAGAAGGACCGGAGCGGCAAGATCTATCGTCCTTCGGTCATGTACCGGTTGCCCGTGGATCTGACGCTGCTGCCGATCTCGCCGGACTCCTCGCGCATCGACATCAAGGAGACCAAGCGCAACTTCTACTGGATCGTGGACGACAGCAACACGGGGGTGTTCATCCTCGATTCCAACACCGTGTACGTGCCCTTCGACACGCTTCAGCGCGACCTGGAGATGTCGGCCGGCGACGATTCGCCGGCGCGGGCCAGCGAAATCCAGATTGCCCTCAGGCCCGGGGCGAAACTGGAGGAAGTCCGGGACAAGATTGAGGCGATCGTCTGGCAGGTCCGCGAGGAGAAGCAGATCGACGCGCGCTTCCCGATCATGGTGCGCACGTGGGAGGACATCCACGCCACCTTCATCGGCGCCGTGGAGAAGGAAAAGGTGCTGGTGACGGTGCTGTTCGCGATCATCAGCATCGTGGCCATCTTCCTGATCTTCTGCATCTTCTACATGATCGTGGTGGAAAAGACGCGGGACATCGGCATTGTCAAGAGCGTGGGCGCCACGTCGATGGGCGTGGCGGGCATCTTTCTTGGTTACGGGCTGGTGATCGGCGTGCTGGGCGCGGGCCTGGGCCTGCTGGCCGGCTGGCTGATCGTGCATTACATCAACCAGATTCACGAGGCGATCGGCTACTACATGGGCGTGCAGGTGTGGAACCCGGAAATCTACCTGTTCGACAAGATTCCCAACACGATGAACCCCCACGAGGTGGTCCTGATCGTGTCGGTGGCGATCGTCGCGTCCGTGCTGGGCGCGCTGGTGCCCGCCATACGGGCGGCCACGCTGCACCCCGTGGAGGCCCTGCGATGGGAATAGACATGGTCGGGATGCTCGACTGAGACTGCCGGTTTTAACGGAACGCATCGCGCCAGAGACATGGACCCGCGATTGAAGAATCAACGATCGGAGATCGAAGACCGGGATGACGTGATCCTCCGCGCCAGCGGGATCGCCAAGTCCTACCGCATGGGCGATGCGCGCGTCGAAGTCCTCAGGCAGGTGGACCTGTCCATCCGGCGCGGCGAGTTCGTCGCGATCGAGGGACGGTCGGGCTCCGGCAAGAGCACGCTGCTGCACATCCTGGGCGCGCTGGAGTCCATCGACGGGGGCAGCCTCAGCTTCCAGGGCCGCGACTACAGTCGCCACACCGTGCAATCCAGCGGGATGTTCGCCCGCCTGGCAACCAACCGGTGGACCAACCGGGCCAAGTGGGGATTCCTGGCGGCCTTCATGATTTGCTCGGTCGTGGACCGGGTTTCCCAGGACCTGGACATCCGTCCCCTCACGATCGCCTGTCTCGTGGCGTTTCACGTGCTGCTGTTTGCCAACCTGGGCGTCCGGCTGGTGCAGGCGGTCTGGGCCGACGCGATGGAGCGCCCGCTGGCCCGCCTGCGCAACCGGGAATTCGGTTTCGTCTTCCAGTTCTACCACCTGCTGCCGGAGCTGAACGTCCTGGAGAACACGCTGCTGGGACGAATGATCGAGCACTCGTGGCTCAACTACTGGCCGCGGCGGCGGCAGCTGGTCCAGCGTGCCACCCAGGTCCTGCGGCAACTGGGGCTTGAGCATCGGCTGAAGCACAAGCCTTCGCAGCTATCCGGCGGCGAGCGCCAGCGCGTCGCGATCGCCCGGGCGCTTTTGAACGATCCGCAGGTGCTCTTCGCGGACGAGCCCACCGGCAACCTGGATGCCGAGACGGGCAGGCAGATCATGGCCCTGCTGGAAGCGCTGCATCGCGAGCAGGGCCAGACGATCGTCATGGTCACCCACGACCGCGCGATCGCGCGCCAGGCCGACCGGGTGCTGTTGCTGAAGGACGGCCGGCTGACGGTCGATACCGGGCCGTCCACCGAGAAGATGTGCGATGGACGCTGATGCCGCCGCGCCAGGGGGCGGGCATCGGCGGCGCCGTTGGCCTTCTCGCATCTTGGCCTACAATGCGGTACATTTCGCGGACCGGCGACCGTACCCGCTGCGCCGGCAACGTTGGAGAGGTTCATGGCACTGAAGGTCTGGATCGACGGCAAATTCTACGACAAGGATGACGCCAAGGTCAGCGTTTACGACCACGGCCTGCTGTACGGCGACGGCGTGTTCGAGGGCATCCGCGTCTACAACGGCAGAATCTTCGAGTGCCAGGCGCACATTCGCCGCCTCTACGACTCGGCCCGCGCCATCCGCATGACCATCCCGGTTTCTCCGGCCGAGTACATCGCGGCGATGGAGCAGACGGTCAAGGTCAACAACTTCACGGACTGCTATATCCGCGCGATCGTGACACGGGGCGCGGGGTATCTGGGCCTGTCGCCCAACAAGTGCCCGAAACCGTCGATCATCATCATCGCCGATACCATCGAGCTGTATCCGCGCGAGATGTACGAGAAGGGGATGGCGATCATCACGGCCTCGGTCATCCGAAGCCATCCCAACACGGTTTCGCCGCGAGTCAAGAGCCTCAACTACCTGAACAATATCCTGGCCAAGACGGAGGCCATCGACGCCGGCGTGCCCGAGGCCCTCATGCTCAACCACGAGGGCAACGTCGCCGAGTGCAGCGGCGACAACATCTTCATCGTCCGCAACGGACAGGTGCAGACGCCCACGACGGCCGACGGCATTCTCGAAGGCATCACGCGGAAGGTGATCCTGGAACTGTGCCATCGCAACGGCATCCCGTGCATCGAGAAGACGCTGCAGCGTTACGATGTTTACATCGCCGACGAGTGCTTCCTGACCGGCAGCGCCGCCGAGGTGGTGCCGGTGACGAAGATCGACGGCCGGGTCATCGGCAACGGACAGGTCGGCCCGATCACCCGGCGCCTGATGGACGCGTTTCACCGCCACGTGCGGGAAGTGTGAAAGTCGATCACGACGGCCGCGACGCACCCCCTTGCAGGCATGTTGCCGCACTCATTCCGCACACATCGGGCAGGTTGCCCGTGCGCATAATCAGGCCGCGCCGGTGGAATCCGGCGCGGCCGTTTTTCCTGCCAGATTGACGGTCAGGCACGGGGCTTCTTACAGCACGCCGTCCTTCTTGCCCATGAAGCGGACAAGATCGACCACGCGGTTGCTGTAACCCCACTCGTTGTCGTACCAGCTGACAACCTTGAAGAACCGCTTTTCGCCCTTGAGGTTGTTCTGCAGGGTAGCCAGGCTGTCGTAGATCGAGCTGCGATCGTCGTGGATGAAGTCGGTGCTGACCAATTCCTCATCCGTCACGCCCAGGATGCCCTTGAGGTAGCTCTGGCTGGCCTTCTTCAGGGCCGCGTCGATCTCCTCAATGCTGGTGTCCTTCGCGGTGCGGAAGGTCAGGTCGACCACCGACACGTTGGGAACGGGCACGCGGAAGGCCATGCCCGTCAGCTTGCCCTTGGTGGCGGGGAGCACCTCGCCCACGGCCTTGGCCGCGCCGGTGGTACTGGGAATGATGTTCTGCGCCGCGGCGCGCCCGCCGCGCCAGTCCTTCTTGGACGGGCCATCGACGGTCTTCTGGGTGGCGGTGTAGGCGTGGATCGTCGTCATCAGGCCGGTCTCGATGCCGAAACCTTCCTTCAGGATGACGTGGACGACCGGCGCCAGGCAGTTGGTCGTGCAGCTCGCATTGCTGACGATGACGTGCTTGGCCGGGTCGTACTCGTTTTCGTTGACGCCCATGACGATGGTCTTGACCTCGCCCTTGCCCGGGGCCGAGATGATGACCTTCTTGGCGCCGGCAGCCAGGTGCCCCTTGGCCTTCTCGCTGTCGGTGAACAGGCCGGTGGACTCGATGACGTAGTCCACGCCCAGGGCTTTCCACGGAAGCTGGCTGGGCTCCTTGGTCGCCATGACGCACTTGATCTCGTGACCGTTGACGACGAGGGTGTCGGCCTCTTCCTTGCTCGGGTCGCTCTTCTTGACTTCGACCTTGTGCTTGAACTTGCCGTGGACCGAGTCATATTTCATCTGGTAGGCGAAGTACTCGGCGTCGGTCGAGATGTCCACGACCGCTTTCACGTCGATTTCCTTGCCCAGAAGCCCCTGATCGCACAGGGCCTGGAAGACCATGCGGCCGATGCGGCCGAACCCGTTGATGCCCACCTTCAGCGCCATGGCAAATGCTCCTTTCAGCTCGCCAGTTTCGTGATGGATAAAACAACTCGGCCCGGCTTCGGACGTCTCCGGACCGTCAAAATCGCCGACACGGTAAGGCCGCCTTCACACCCTGTCAAGTCGGGCATCTCGCTGGATTTGCCGGGGTCTGCCAAAAAATCTGTCGCGGGGGCATAATGGTGTTTTCGGCATGGAGATGCCGGGACAGGAGTGGCCATGGATCGGCTTGCCAAGATTGACAGGGATGACCTGGTTCGACGGATGCATGCGGAGTTCGAGAAGACGATGTCGGAGGTGGCGGCGGCGGTCAATGACGCCCCCGACGGGCAGTTGATCGATGGTTCGGAGGAGCGCTGTCGGGATGTGCTGGGGGAGTTCAGACGCATCGCCTATCAGACGGCGGTGCAGATGCGGGTCGAGGCGACCGAGTCCGACCCGTCTTTTTCCCCCGGCGGACCGTGTTCGGCACGGGGTGTCGAGCCGGACCGTCTTGACGGGCTGCGGCCGGATGCAGGTTCGTCGGCGTCGGTACGCCAATCCGGCCGGGGGCAGCGATGCTCCGGTGGATGACCTGATCGACGTGGCCCACAACGGCGTGTCGCTGGCGGTGCGGGAGTTTTGCTGCCGGATCGGGTGTGATTCGGGCTCGTTTTCGCGGGCGGCGGCGAACCTGGAGCGGGTGGGGCAGATCAAGCTCAGCGATGAGACGTTGCGGAAGCTGGTGGAGAGCCAGGGGCGGGCGGTGCTGGCGTGCCAGGAAGACGGCCAGTTGGAACTGGACTTTGACGCCGGGCAATGCCGGACCGACCAGACGGGGGGCGGTGGCGTGCAAAGCCGGGTGTACGTGGGGATTGACGGCTTCATGCTGCCGATGGTGACGGATCTTGAGATGGGCAGGCGGTTTGAGAAGGCCAGGGCACGGCGCAAGAGGCTCAAGCGGAAGAAGGGGGTGCGTCGGCCGCCGCTGGTCCGGCGCAGGGGATCGGATCAGCGGTACAAGGAGTTCAAGCTGGTGACGATGTACGATCAGGCCCAGGAGCGGAAGTTGATGCGTGTGACGCGGCATGGTCCGGACCGGGCGGCGCGGATGCTGCGGGGCATGGCGGAGGATGTGGGCCTGTGGCGGGCGGACCAGGTGGTGGCGGTGACGGACGGGGCCCCGTGGATTGCGGGATTGATCGAGCGGAACCTGCCGAGGGAGAAGACGACGGCGATCGTGGATTTTTACCATGCGGCCGAGCACGTGCATCAGGCGCGGCGGGCGATGTACGGCCAGGAGAACGAGGCCGGCGGGACGTGGGCCGGGCAGGTGATCGAGGCGATGTTGAACGGGTCGTTTGAGCGGTGGTGGGAGTTGCTGGTCCAGGCGCGATTGCGGCTGCGTTCGCCGGCCAAGCGGAAGGCACTGGACGGACTGATGCAGTACCTGTTGAGTCGGAAGCACAAGCTTGACTATGCGCGTTTCAAGGCGATGGGCCTGAAGATCGGTTCAGGCCCGACGGAGTCGGGATGCAAATCGCATTCGCGGCGGCTCAAGGGGGTGGGGATGCGCTGGACCGGACCCAATGCCCAGGCCATGACCGCGCTGGAGTCGCTTCACCAGAGCAACCTGTGGAAAACCTATTGGGAATCAAAACTCAAAGCCGCCGCCCGAAGAATTGGCAGACCCGGCGGCGGTGGACTTCGCCGGCACGGCGGTGACGCTCGCCATTGGTCTGGTTGGGGTTCTGGCACTGTGGATGGGAATGGTGCGGATCGCGGAAAAGGCGGGGCTGATTCACCTGGTCGTCAAGGCCGTGCAACCGTTCCTGCGATTGCTTTTTCCGCAGGTTCCCCGGGATCACCCGGCCCTGGGCATGATCGCGCTGAACCTGTCGGCCAACATGCTGGGGCTTGGCAATGCGGCCACGCCCCTGGGGCTGAAGGCGATGGAGGAACTCCAGAAGCTGAACCCGACGGACGACACGGCCACGGACCCGATGGTGATGCTGCTGGCGCTGAACACGGCCGGGGTGCAGATCGTGCCGCCGGCGATGCTGGTGGCGATCATGGGAATCCAGGCCAACCAGCTCTTCTTCCCGATCCTGCTGGTGACGTCTTGCTGCGCGGTGATCGCGGTGGCGGCGGCGCGGACGCTGGGGATGTTGCCGTGGTATGCGGCCAAACCCACGGCGCGACCAGGCGGCGACGCGGAGAGTGATTGAATCATGGAGACGATGCGGAACATCATCGACGTGGCGTCCATGTTCGTGATCCCGGCGTTGATTGTCGGGTTTCCGCTGTACGGGCTGTTCAGGCGGGTACCGGTCTACGAGGAGTTCGTGACCGGCGCGAAGGAAGGGTTCTCGACGGCCGTGCGGATCATCCCCTACCTGGTGGCCATTCTCTTTGCCATCGGCATGTTCAGGGCTTCGGGCGCGATGGATTTCCTGATCGATGGGTTGCGCCCAGTCATGAACGCGATCGGGATGCCGCCGGAACTGCTGCCGATGGCGATCACGCGGCCGTTGACGGGCTCGGGGTCCACGGCGGTGCTGCTGGACATGATCAAGCAGCACGGGATTGACTCGCAGGTGGTGAAGATGGCGGCCACGCTCTACGGGTCGAGCGAGACGACGTTCTACGTGATCGCCGTGTACTTCGGCGCGGTGAACATCCGCAAGACCCGGCACGCCGTGCCGGCGGGGCTGATCGCGGACATCGCCGGAGCCATCCTCGCGGTGTGGGCCGTCAGGTGGCTGGTGGGCTGACGGGAAGCGGCAGCGGGCAGGCCATCCTTGTCGGGCCGCCGACCTCAGGCACTTCCCCCGCGGCTCTCGCGCCCTCGTCCGCGACGGCGACGGCGGCCCATCATGCCCACGCCGGGTCGCTGGTCCTGGCTCGGCGGGGCCAAGCCGGGGTTGCTTGTCGTCGAGTCGGCGGACGGCTGCGGCCCGTCGCCGGCTTCAGTCTCCGGGGGCTGGCTTTCCGGCGAGGGAGATTGCTGAGGCGCCGGGGGACGGGGGCCGCGGGCGGGCCGCTGTCGCGGCGGGCGCGGCCCGTTTCCATCGCCGTTGCCGTCGCGCGATGGGGACGAATCCCCCTGGTCCTGCGGCCGCGTGTCGCGCTGCTCGCGCCGGGGCCGGGGAGGAGCAGATTCCCCGGGTATCTCCGGCACATCGCGCTCGAGCAGGTCATCGACACCGACCACGACGATGCGCGTCTCGTCCAGGCGAACCTTGACAAGCTGGGTGATGATCATGCCCTCTTCGACGATGCCCACGCCGTCCGGGGTCCGCACCCGCGTGCCGTTGCGGGGCAGCCGCCTGCGCAGTTCTTGGTATGTGAACTCCTCGTAGCGCAGACAGCACTTGAGCCGCCCACATCGCCCGGACACCTTGGACGGGTCGAGCGTTGCCTTCTGCATCTTGGCGCTGCTCATGTTGACCGGGCGAAGGACCTTGAGAAACTGCCTGCAGCAGCACTGCTGGCCGCAGGTTTCATAGTCGGCCACGAGGCGCGCTTCGTCGCGGGCGCCGATCTGGTGCATCTGGATTCGCGTGCGGAACTTGGCGGCAAGATTCTTGACCAGCGTGCGAAAGTCAACGCGGTGTTCGGAGGCGAAGTAGAAGGTGGCCATCTCGCCGCCGAGGATCAACTCGACATCGACCAGTTTCATCGGCAGTTGCAGTTCCCGAATGTACTGCTCGCACGCGAGCCTGTACTGGGGTTTTTGCTGGTCGATGTGTTTCTGGTCATTGAGGTCTTCGGAGGTTGCGCGGCGAAGGACTCGGCCCTCGGTGGTGAAGGGGTATTCATCGCCGCCGGATTGCTCGATGTAGACCCGGATCTTGTCGCAGCTGATTTGTTTGCCGCAGCCGCCGTCGCCACAGCCGACGCTGAGGACCTCGCCCAGTTCCGTTCCGCGGCGGGTGCGAAGAACGACTTTGCAGCCGCACCACGGACGGTCGTCACCTTCGTAAGGCAGCTTGCCGACCGTTCGCAGATAGCCGAAACGCACCAGCAACTCGGTGGGAGGCCTGGCGGCTGGCGGATTCTCAGGCACGGGAAGATCGGCGGACATAAACCCTCGTCCGGGCCGCGTCAGCGGGCCGGGGTTGTGTTGGCAAACAGGTTTTCCAATGTGACCAGAAGCTGCTGGAAAATCAAGCTGATGTTGACGTTGGCGTCCAGATGCTCTTCGCCGCGTGCCAGAGCGTCGATGCCGGCGCAGATTCGCTCCAACGCAATCGGGTCGTCCATCTCGGTCAGTCGCTGTCGCAAATCGCGGGCCGCCAGGCGCAGGTAGAGTCTTATGGCCTCCCGGCTCGCCTGGTCTCTGGATGTCAGCTCATCGCGGGCGATCTGTTTCTCGGCGTAGGCTTCGGCAGCTTTCTTGAACCACTCGGGCAGGTCTGGCACGGCCTGGCCGGACAGAAGATCCTCGATCGCCTGTCGCAGTTCGCGGGCGCGGTCGATGACCCCGTCCGCCAGCCACTTGAGGGCCAGGCCCAGCGAGCCGTCGGCAAAGGCGGTGGCATCGGCGGCCTGGCGTGCCTCGACTCCCCTCTTCCGCAACTCGGTCTCGACCAGCGCCGCGGGCAGCGGGGCAAAGCGAATCATCTGGCAGCGGCTGCGGATGGTCGGCAGAAGGGAGTCGGGCCGGTCGGTCAGCAGGATGATCAGCGTTCGGCCAGCGGGTTCCTCCAGGGTCTTGAGAATGGCGTTCTGGGCTTCGGTGGTCATCAGATCGGCCTGTTCGATCACAAAGACCTTGCCCACATTCATCATGGGTTTTCGGCCGACGGCATCCACCAGTTCCGGTCGAATGACGTGGATAGACAAGTCGATGCCCTTGGACTTACCGGTTTTGTCATGAAAGCGGATCAGTTCCTTGGTGATCAAGTGAAAATCCGGGTGATTTTCCGCTGCCGACAGGCGACAGGATTCGCAGACGCCGCAGGGGCTTGCTTCGCCCGGTTTCTGGCAAAGAAACAGGGCCGCCAGCGCCCCGGCGGTGGTGGCTTTGCCGACGCCGACAGGGCCGGCGAAGATCAAGCCGTGGGGCAGCCGGCCGGCAACGTAGGCCCGGCGGAGCACGCCAATGGCAGCATTCTGGCCGAGAATACTGTCAAGGGTCAGAAGGTTGGCCACGGGACACCGTAGAGGTAGAGGATGCACCAGACGAGCACGGCTATCGAGACCAGGCCAGACACAACGCCAAGCACGAGAATGGCCGCACCAACCACCCGCCCGCCGATGTTAAGAAGTCTCTGATCGGCGGGGGAGAGGCTTGAGAATCCGGCGCAATCGAGTGGCCGGTTCTGCGGGTTCTCGGGAGCCGGTGATGGCTGTTCCATCCATTCCTCCGTGCTACGCGGCCAGACCCGCAATCAGTTGCCAGATGTCGGCGTGAACCTGCTCCACGGGCCGGTCGGCGTCGACAATGCGATAGCGGTCGGGGTCCGTTGCCGCCTGGCTGAGGTAGTTGCGGCGAACCTGTTCATGGTAGGAAAGGGGCCGCTGTTCAATGCGGTCCTTCTCGCGCCTCACGCGGGCCATGCTCTTTTCAATCGGCAGATCGAGGATGATCGTCAGGTCCGGCCAGCGACCGTGAATGGCGACGTCGGCAATGTCCCGAATGTGCCCGGCGGTCATGCCGTCGTGGCCCAGTTGATAGGCAAGCGTGCTGGAGACAAAGCGGTCGCAGATGACGATTTGCCCGGCCGAGAGTGCGGGAAGAATCGTCTGGACCATCATCTGGGCGCGGGCGGCCATGTAGAGAAGCATCTCGCAACGCATGCCCATTTCCCTGTGGGCGGGATCGAGGAGGATGGCCCGGATTTTCTCGCCAATCGGGGTGGTGCCGGGGTCGCGAACCATCTCTACCATCAGGCCCAGTTGCTGAATCGACTGGCCCAGCAGACGGGCCTGCGTGGATTTCCCGCAGCCCTCCGGGCCGTCCAGGACGATGAAGCGGCCGCGAAGACGGTCGGAGTTTAGAAGAGCCGTTGCCATGTGCGGGCGTATGGTAACGGATTGGCCGGGCCATGCGAAGCCAACTCCTGAGTGGTTTCACCCTGCGGCAAAAGCTCGATCAAGGCACGCTGCCTTACGACATCGCTTGCTGTGATGTATCCGCGCAAACGAGCGAGGAACTTGACGCCATTTTCTTGCTGATGTTGCCACGGTGTCGGTAAACATTTGCATTATAATGTCTTATGAACGCGACGGACGCTCGATTTTCTCGTTTTTTTCCTTGGCGTGGTGGCGGCTGTGACCTATAATACAGTTGCAACGAGGGTATAGCGCCGAGAGGAAGAGTGAGTATGAAGTGGGTTGCTACGAGTCTGAGTGTGTTCTTTCTGTGGGTGTGTGTGGCACACGCATCGCCCGTGGATGCCACGTACACGGGGAAACTGCTGATCAATGGAGGCGATGTTTTCTCCGGCATTGGGCGGCTGGATGTCGGCAACCGTGATCTGGTGATTCAAACCAAGGCAGAAGATCGCGAAGCGGTTTTCGCGTGGGTTAACTCGTTGGTGAAGTTGGCTCGCGGAGCTGGTGACTGGTCGGGTTTGGGCATCACAAGCAGCTTTGCCGACAGCCTGAAGGGGTTGGTGGTTCTCCTAAACGATCGGGGCGATGGCACGCCGTTGCTGCCCCGATACGGCGATGTCAACACGATCATCGTCAAGTTCGGCTGGATTGGCGATCTGGATTTCAACGGCGTGGTCAACGCCGACGATATCTTCAAGATGGACAAGGCCCTGTTCAAGGGTGGCAAAGGATATCTGGCGGGCGATCTGAACGGTGATGGCGTTGTCAACCGCGACGACCTGAATCTGCTCTACAGCGTCTATAACGGGCAGACCGGACGACTGGTGGATCACAACCCGATCTATGCCCAGGCCGTTCGAGGTGTGCGTGCCGATGCCGGAAATCCTTCGATTCCGGTGCCGCCTGCGGTTTGGGCCGGTGCGATGCTGCTCGTTGGAATGGGAGCGTGGCGCGGCTATCGCAACTGGGCACGCTAAGCCTTGGAAGAAACCTGGTTGATTACCTTGCGGCCCGCATCTTTGCGGGCCGTTTGTCTGGTGTGCCGGGCATGGCTCGATGACTTGGAGGTGCAAGTCCTCTGGGGACCTATGTGACGGGAACCCCTAGCCGAACAGCAAGGGCTGCCGCCGCGAGGCGGGGTCTGAAAGAAGCTGTAAGCAAAGCTCCGGTCCGAGGAACACGAACCGCATGAGGCGACGACGCGCGGGCGAGAGGGCCATAAGACTCGAAGCCCGATGTCACACGGAACGCGTCGGCGTAGATGCGGCGGATATGTGGAGCGAAGGTCATCAGGTCTTACCCCGGGAGATCTGCCGGTCTGTCCTGTGAGGCCAAGTCACGCCGCAAGACGTGACGAAGGGCCGGCAGAAGTCAGCAGAGGCCACAGTAGCTTCCCGCACCGGAAGCCAAGGGCCGAACGTGAAGCGCCGAACCGGACCGAAGCGTTCGCGGCGTGAGATAGACGCAGCAAGAGGGCTGAGATGCCTACCCCACCCCGAGAAGCAAGCGACGGAATCGCCCAGGGTTCGGACCTGGGGCGTCAAACACGCCCGGTACACAGCGGAATAGCCGGGGACACG